>Ga0316604_10002236_pt1 | contig 15201 bp, 10 predicted proteins | sample OWC_soil_day20_C_FD_207650 | JGI IMG/M metagenome (GOLD analysis project Ga0316604, IMG submission 207650) | Wetland soil microbial communities from Old Woman Creek delta, Ohio, United States - OWC_soil_day20_CT | ecosystem: Environmental > Terrestrial > Soil > Wetlands | place: USA: Ohio... | reverse complement strand
TCCGTGCCATCCGTATGGATCGCGAGAGTGATTTGCGCCTGGAGCCAGTCGAGATGATTCGCTGGCATGAGCGTGCGCGTGATTGGATGGCCGACGCACTGCAAACACCATTCGAAGGGCCGACAGTGGTCGTGACCCATCATGCGCCGCACCCCAAATCGGTATTGCCGTACGACCCGCACCAGCGCGAGCCGATCTCGGGCTATTTCGCGAGCGACTTGAGCTGGCTGATCGAACGTCATCAACCCACGCTGTGGATTCATGGGCACAGCCACGCATCGTTGGACTATCAGGTGGGCGCTACTCGCGTGCTGGCCAATCCAGCCGGCTATGAGCGCTTCGAGCGGCTGCGGGAGAACGGCTACTTCAAGCCTGATCTCGTGGTGGAGGTGTGAACATGGACAGGCACGCAGGCTTGATCATGAAGCCCGGAACGCCTGAATGCTGCGAGCAAGGCGTTGCAACAGAGCGAACGCCTCGGGTTTTGGCTGCCGTAGGCAGCCGAAAAACAAGCCAACAAAGATACAAAGGCGTGAAACGGCTGTTGCCCCACCGGCCAGCGCAGCCGACTGCGCGGCCGTTGTGTTTTACCTTGCAGGGGCTATTTGTCTTTGTTCTTGCGCGATTTCAGGAAGTCGCAAGACAACTTCACCTGATCCAGCACGAAGCTGCGCTCGTCCTTGCCCAGTGGCCGCAACCAAGCCAACAGAACCTCGGCCTGATCGTCCGGCAGGGAAGAGCTTTCGGACAGCAGGTCCGAAATCCGCAACCCCAGAATCTGCGCCAGCTTTTGCAGCGTGATCAGCGAGGGCAGGGTGGCGCCGCGTTCGAAGCGCGAGATCGTTTCGGTGGCCACACCCAGCTGCTCCGCCAGCTGATCCTGACTCCACTGACAGGCCCGCCGACGCGCTGAGATCTGCGCCCCCAAGCGCTGCGCCAACTGTCGCGAATCGTCGCTCATTGCAAGACCTTATCTGACGGATTGAACTCGGCAGATATGGTTGAGGCGGCGCGCGCTTTATGACAGGATGTAAAGAGACTGTATTCAACATAAAGAGTCTATTTTGTGAGGAGCATGCATGCCATCTGTCCGTGAAACCAATTACCTGATCAGGGCAGCGTGTTTGTTACGGAGGCTGCTCAGTGCCTGCTGGTTGGCTCCCATGTTGATGGTGTGCCCGGCGATCGCTCTGGGGCAGAGCCCGCTGACCACTGTCATGAGCAAATCGAAGCAGCCGGCATCGCAAGGGTTTGCGGCGCTGCTGGCCCAGTGTGCAGCGCCGAAGCTCCCGATGGAGCTTTCGGCAGGCATTTCGCTGGAGTCCTCGACAGTTGTCAGTGATCGGCTCGACGGGCGGGAAATCCGTCTGCGCAGCTATCGTTTCAATCGCCTCCTCGACAAGGTGCTGCCCGAACTGGAGCGGGTGGGCGCGGTGCTGCATTTCAATCCGCCGGGCGATTTACGCAAGCAACCCGTTGGCACCGTCTGGCATGGGTACAACGAAATGGAGGGGCTGGAGGCAACGCGCGAGCTGAGCTGCAGCCGGATTGAGCGCTGATTAATTCGATCAAGCAAAAGGTGAGGAGTTTGATTATGGCGAGTGAGGCACTCAGCAAAATGTTAGGCGGCCATCCGCTTGTGATTGCGGTTAAAGGGGTCTTGTTGTTCTGGTTGGGCTTTGTGGTTCTGATGGGGCTGACTGCCCTGGTTTGGGTGAAGACCAGTGGTGCGATTGCATTCGGGGCTGGGGTGTTTGGGCTGCTTTTGCTTCTGGGCTTCTTTATCTCGATCGGCCACTCCCTGGCCGCACTTATCCATGGGCTGGGTAACTGGGTCAGCTACCGTAAGGCAAAGGGGCAGATCGAAGCTGGAAATTTGAGCCCGACTTACGCCATCCAAGGCAGCGTTGGAATCTGCGTGGTGGACGAGGGCAATCGCCGGATCTTTGCCAATGGCAGCGTCTTCGCTTTTGGAGAAGTGAGGTCCAACGTGGCGCATTGCAATGCCGGCGATACCTCCATGACCAAGCACTACGTGAGCATCCTTCTGAAGGCTGGCCCAGCATTCAAAGTGTATTTCCACAACGAAGTCATGGCGCGAAACATGGCCTACAGGCTGGATTGTTCTATCCGTGGTGCGTAGCCGATGAAAAAAGAGGAGGCAGGGGATGCTGAATAGGTCGAGTGCAGTGTTGGGTATTTTTGCGGTGATGCTTGCCGGCTGCGGGCAGGGGCTTGCCGGTAGCACTTATGCGTGTGATACGGGGAATGGTTTGACCGTCCGCTTCGAGTTCAAATCCTCGGGAAAGCTTGTTGAGACGCGAACGCGTGGAGGCGTTTCGATTCCGCGCGAGTTTGAATACCGTGAAGAAGCTGGGCGTGTCACTTATGGTTCGGGTGCTCAGGCGCTCATTCGTGGCAATGAGCTGGTGCTTCAAGGTCAAACGGAATCTCTGACTTGCCGGAAGGAGTAGGTAGCAAGGGGCGAAAAGGCGGAATCTGAGCCTGGAGCGAGGCGATAAGCCTCGCAAAACATCCGGACATACAGAACAAAGCCGTCAGTACGCTTTTTACCGCCCACCCGATGCGCAGCCGTCTGCGCATCGGCTCATCCCGCAGGGACCGCAACACAACAAACAGAACAAAGGCGTCACGATCTGCTCACCGAGTCGCAAGGGCGACTCGCGTTTGAATTGGTAGGTATTGCGGCACAATGTGAGGCACACGAGGCATGGGAGTGTTGAAATGATCGGAGTTGGGGCGATAGTCAAGTTTGCAGAACCACAGTCTGACGACGAGACGGCTGAGCGGTTCGTCGTAAAAGAGCTTAGAGGGGAGCGGGTTCTGGTCGAGGACATTCAATCCTCAGCTGCCATCAAGCCGACGTTCGTATACATGCTCAACGACATGAAATTAGCTGTCGAAGAGGCTTGATCTGCATTGTTTCTCAATAGTGTGCGTGTCGAGTGCTTGGGAAGCGCGAGAAGCTGAGTATTGGTTTCGGTTGACCTGGTGTTTGGAAAGCGCATCCAGAGGCGTAAAATCGGAAGTTTTTGTAGGCATCCCGGTGTGTGGCTAGGAGGCTGTGTTCATCGGAGAGGGTGTGAAGTGTCCAGAGTAGCTTGCGTCGATTTATTCTGTGGTGCTGGGGGTCTGAGCCATGGCTTCGTGCTGGAGGGGCTTCCGATGGCAGCAGGTATTGACCTTGATCCCGCTTGCAAATATCCCTACGAACAGAACAACGACGCGCCGTTTTTGCAGCGTGACGTCAGCAAACTGCCCTCGTCCGAGGTGGCCGATCTGTACGGTGATGCGGAAGTGAAGGTTTTGGCTGGCTGTGCTCCGTGTCAGCCATTCTCGACCTATGCCCAACGCTATGAGTCCGATGGGAAAGAAGGCCGCTGGGGGCTGCTGTATCACTTCGCACGATTGGTAAAGGACACGTCGCCAGACATCATTACGATGGAGAACGTGCCGACTGTCGCCAAGCACGAAGTCTTCCATGACTTCGTGGCAACGCTGCGGGAACAGAAGTACCACGTGTGGTTCGGCGTTGTGGATAGTTCGCTGTACGGCGTGCCACAGATGCGCCGCCGGATGGTGCTGCTGGCTTCTCGGCATGGTGAGATCAAGATGATCGAGCCTACTCACCCCGATCCCATCACGGTCAAAGAAGCCATTGGGCGTTTACGACCATTGAGTGCGGGTGAGGCTGCGCCTGGCGACAAATTGCACGTCGCTGCCGGCCTGACGGACAAGAATCTTCAGCGTATTCGCCACTCGAAGCCCGGTGGCACTTGGCGTGACTGGCCAAAGAGACTGGTTGCTGACTGCCATAAGGCAGATAGTGGCCGTACCTATCCCGGCGTCTATGGTCGCATGGAGTGGCACAAGCCTGCCCCCACGATGACGACTCAATGTTATGGCTTCGGAAATGGGCGTTTTGGGCATCCGGAACAGGACCGAGCGATCTCATTGCGTGAGGCTGCAATTCTCCAGAGTTTTCCCCGAGACTACGCATTCGTGCCGCCGGATGGCCCAGTGCATTTTTCGTCGCTTGGCCGGATGATTGGCAATGCCGTTCCGGTCGGCTTGGGGCGGGCAATCGCCAAGAGCATCAAAGCCCACCTGGCTACACTTCCAGACTTAGCCTGACGAGGCCAAATCCCGCGTTCATAAGCGAACGATTCGTTCCTTCATCAGCGGGGGGCGCTGGTTGAACGGCCAATGTCGTCGAAAAGCACATCCAGCATGCCAAAATCAAGTCATCGTCATCCTCCTGCAGATAGAATGTAGCCCACTAAAACAAAATGGGGCGCAGGCGTGGGAGACTCGGCTGGATTCACAGAAAACGCCTATCGATCCTGCCCGGAGCCGGGGCAGCTCGTCGAAGTCCGGCGCCGGCAATGGGTCGTGGCCGAGGTTCAGGCTTCCAAGCTGGCTGGGCAACGTGCCCCGCAGAACGCCGTCACTCTCTCCTCCATCGATGAGGATGGTTTGGGTGAGGAGCTCGAAGTCATTTGGGAAATCGAGCCCGGCGCACAAGTCATCGAACGTGCGGGGTTGCCCTCAATCACCGGCCAGGATGACTCCGACACCCTCGAAGCCTTTCTCGACGCTGTTCGTTGGGGTGCTGCCACCAATGCCGACCGAGGTTTTCTGCAAGCGCCGTTTCGCAGTGGCGTCAGTATTGAGGACTTCCAGCTCGACCCACTGGTGCGTGCCATCGACATGGCCCGCGTCAATCTGCTCATCGCCGACGACGTCGGCTTGGGCAAGACCATCGAGGCGGGGCTCGTCATCCAGGAAATGTTGCTGCGGCACCGTGCCCGCACCGTCCTGATCGTCTGTCCCGCATCTCTGCAAGAGAAGTGGCGCGTCGAGATGCTGGAGAAATTCGGCCTCGAATTCCGAGTCGTCGACACGGCCTACATCAAGCAGCTGCGCCGAGATCGCGGCATCCACGCCAACCCATGGACGTCGCATCCGCGCTTGATCGCCTCCATGGACTGGGTCAAGAGCGGAGAAGGATTGCGCGCTATGCGCGATGTTCTGCCTGCGCACACCAGCTATCCACGCAAATTCGACATGCTGGTCGTCGATGAAGCACACAACATTGCACCCGCTGCCGGTGCGAACTACGCGCTGGAGAGTCAACGCACACGCTTTATCCGTTCCATCAGCCCGCACTTCCAGCATCGGCTGTTCCTGACGGCCACTCCACACAACGGCTACACCGAATCCTTCACATCGCTGCTGGAGCTGCTGGACGACCAGCGTTTCGCCCGAAACATTCTGCCGGATGAAAAGCAGTTGAGTCAGGTGATGATCCGCCGCCTCAAGAGCGATCTGGTCGATGTGGAAGGTAAGCCGCTTTATGCGCAGCGTAAGTTGCAAGCGCTGCTGGCCTCGTACTCCACACAAGAGCGCGCCATTCACCAGAAGCTGAATGACTACTGCGCGAGCCGCGAGCAAGATGCAGAGAAGGTCGGTAACGCGTTCGGCACGTCGTTCGTCAACCAGCTGCTCAAGAAGCGCCTCTTCTCCTCTCCTGCCGCGTTCGCATCCACGCTCGAGAAGCACATTGCCAGTCTGGCCAATGGCAGTCAACGCAAAGACAAGGACGCGATGGCGGACCGCATTTTGCGCAAGGCCATCTTGCGGGTCGAAGAAGACTACGCCAACGACCAGGAAGTCGAAAACGCCCAGTCCGAGGCCGTCGAGGAAGCCTCACGTCGCGCGCAGCCGCTGACGGCAGACCAGCAACAGATGCTGAACGAACTGCGGTCGTGGGCACAGACCGCCAAGAACCAGGTCGACGCCAAAGCCAAAGCGATCCTCGACTGGCTCACGGCCAACCTCAAGACCGACGGTCAGTGGAACGAGCGCCGGGTCATCTTGTTCACCGAATACCGCACCACCCATCAGTGGATGCACGAAATCCTCGCCAGCCACGACTTCGGTGGCGATCGACTGGCCATCCTGCATGGTGGCATGGCGCAGGACGAACGAGAGAAAGTCAAAGCGGCCTTCCAGACCTCCCCCAAGGATTCAGCGGTTCGCATCCTGCTGGCCACCGATGCTGCGTCCGAAGGTATCGACTTGCAGAACCACTGTAACTGCCTCATCCATCTGGAGATCCCCTACAACCCCAATGTAATGGAGCAGCGCAACGGCCGTATCGACCGGCACGGTCAGCGCCAGAAGGAAGTATTGATCTGGCACCCCGTCGATGGCGGCGAACAGGGCAAGGCGACCATTGGTGGTCACGGCGACGACATCATCCGGGCACTGCGCAAGCTCGAATCCATGCGGGCGGACATGGGCAGCGTCAACCCGGTCATTGCGCCGCAGATGTCTGGGTTGATCGAAGGCTCGCTCAAAGACCTCGACACCCGCCTTGCTGAAGCCAAGATCGCCAAGGCCAGACGCCTCGTGCGCGCCGAGCGCGAACTGAAAGACCGCGTCGCCAAGCTACACGAACGACTCCTGTCCACGCAGCAGGATTTTCACCTCACGCCCGATCACATCCTCATGGCAGTCAAGACGGGCCTTGTGTTGGCAGGCCGTCCGCCGCTTGAGCCCTTTGCCTTGGCTGATGCCCCGGCAGGCTCCGTATTCAAGATGCCCGCGTTGTCGGGCTCGTGGGCACGCTGTCTTGAAGGCTTGCGTCACCCCCACACACTGCAAATCCGGCCCATTACCTTTGACCATGCTGTCGCCACCGGGCGTGACGACGTGGTGCTGGTTCACCTGAACCACCGCCTGGTGCAGATGTGCCTGCGCTTGCTGCGCGCCGAAGTCTGGGCACAAGACGATGTTAAGAAGCTGCATCGTGTCACTGTGCGCTCGGTGCCTGATGCCCTGATCAATGGGCCTGCCGTGGTCGTCATCTCGCGGCTGGTCGTCACCGGCGGCAACCATCATCGCCTCCACGAAGAGCTGACGGTGGCCGGAGGTTATCTGGGCGACAAATCCTTCCGTCGTGAGGACGGCGTCACCAAAGTCCAGCAATGGCTGGATCAGGCCAAGCCACTGACCGCTGCAGACTCTCTGTTCGATGCCATCCGTGTGCGTTTCGACCGGGCGCAGAGCGCCATCCTGCAGTCGGTCGATGCCCGGTCAAAAGACCGACTCAAGTTCCTGACCAACACCCTGCAGTCCCGTAAGCAGCAGGAAGCGGCCGACATCGGCACCGTGCTTGATGAGCTTGAAAAAGCCATCCAACTTGAGCTGAAAAAGGATCAGCAACCGGCGCAGTTATCGCTCTTCACTGAAGACGAACGAACACAGCTCAGGCGCGACACCGCCGCACTGGAGGCGCGTCTTGCCCGCATTCCAGCCGAGCGCCAGCAGGAGGCAGAGGCTATTGAAGTCCGCTATGCCAAACTCAATGACCGCACCTTTCCGGTGGCTGTGATTTTTCTCCTGCCTGAATCCACTATGGTGGGAAATTTCAAATGAATTGGCAGGAATATCAGGAGGCCGTTGCCGTGCTCTATGAGCAGGCAGATGGATTCGGTTGCGTTCGAAGGAACGTGATGATTCCAGACAAGATTACCGGACAGGCACGTCAAATTGATGTCTTAATTGAGCTCGAAGCGAAAGGGCACTCCGTCAAGCTTGTTGTGGATGCCAAATTCCATTCCAGCCCTATCGACGTAAAGGAAATCGAATCGGTTCTAGCCTTAGCCAATGCGGTAGGTGCGAGTAAGGCTGTCATTGTCGCCGCTAACGGATGGAGTGCTCCTGCGGCCATCAAGGCAGAACATGCAGGTTGTGACCTGAGAATCCTTTCACTTGAAGATGCGCTCGACTTGATCGTTCCTGATAAGTGGGAGATGTGTCCCTGCTGCCAGCGCGACTGCATCGTCCTTGATCAAGACGGGGCACTGATCACAGAGGACGGTTTGGTGTTTTGGTGGCTTGCAGGCCAATGCCGCGAATGCATGTATTCGTTCGCCTGGTGTCAGGAGTGTGGTTCTTATTTGGAAATTCCACGTGGGCAGAGCTCTGAATGTGGTTGCCGGCACCTCTGGGAGAATTTAGAGGATGGAGTCAATCTGACTTTATGCGAAGAGCGGGGCGCTCTTCCGGCTGAAGGGTGTTAATTGCATGTCAAATGAATCCTTTGATTGGCTGTCGCTGATTGAGATTTCCGGCCCTTTCCTCGCCGTTCCCGTTCTGAAGGAAGCTTTTCCGCAAGGGCTGGAAGAGCTCGATGGCATCAAGCGCAAACGTCTGCGCCAAGCCTACGAGGAATGGCGCGAAGCGCTGGATCTGGAGGATTCTCAGTTCGCCGAGTTGCATGCAGCATGGATCGACGAAGTGCTGTCGCACGGTCTCGAACTGGATGAAGACGGCAGAGGCGACGTTCTTAAACGTGCCGACTGGTGCGCCACCAACCTTCGAGCCAGCTTGCCAGAACACGGCGTGACGCTGTCGCCTGAACTTGCTGTGATCGATGAGCAACGTGCCAACAAACCGCTGCTGCTGATCCAGACCTATGCGCAGGATATCGATCTTGATGCCACCCTGAAGCAAAACGGCTGGGCCGCCACACCTGCCGATCGCATGGTCGCACTGTGCCGCGAGCTGGGCTGCCGCCTCGGCTTGGTGAGCAATGGCGAGCGCTGGATGCTGGTCGATGCTCCGATCGGCGCGGTCACCACCTTTGCCAGTTGGTATGCCCGCATCTGGAGCCAGGAGCCCATCACCCTGCAGGCCTTCGTGCATCTGCTCGGCATTCGTCGTTTCTTTGTCGATGAATCCGAACAACTGCCTGCATTGTTCGATCGCTCACTGAAATTCCAGGATGAAGTCACCGACGCCCTTGGCGAGCAAGTACGCCGCGCCGTCGAGGTGTTGATTCAAACCCTCGACAAAGCCGACCAGGATCGCAATCGAGAGCTCCTGCACGACGTCAAGGAACCCGAGCTGTATGAGGCCGCGCTGACGGTGATGATGCGCTTGGTGTTCCTGCTCTCCGCCGAGGAGCGCGGCCTGCTCCTGATGGGCGACGAACGCTACGAGGCCAACTACGCGCTCTCCACCTTGCGCATGCAGTTGCGCAAAGAGTCCGAGGAAATCCTCGAACGCCGCTGGGACGCATGGTCGCGTCTGCTGGCGATATTCCGCGCGGTGTTCGGTGGCATCGAGCATGAAAACCTGCGCCTGCCAGCCTTGGGCGGTTCATTGTTCGATCCCGACCGTTTCCCTTTCCTTGAAGGTCGGGCCAAAGGCTCCAACTGGCGCAGCGATGCAGCCAAGCCACTGCCCATCGACAACCGCACCGTGCTGCTGTTGCTGGAGGCCATTCAGCAATTCCAGGGCCGCACGCTGTCTTATCGTGCGTTGGATGTCGAACAGATCGGTTACGTATATGAAGGTCTGCTTGAGCGCACCGTCAAGCGCACCGATGAAGTCACACTGGAACTGGATGCCACCAAGAGCGCCAAAACGCCATGGATCAAGCTGGCTGAGCTGGATTCGGCCCGCTTGGATGGTGCCGCGCGACTCGCCGAGTTGCTGCAAGAGCGCTCTGGCAGCTCTGCCAGCCGGGTACGCAACGATCTGGCTAGGCCCGTCGACGACACCTTGGCCGACCGCCTGCTTACCGCTTGCTTGGGCGACACCAAGCTGCGCGACCGCGTCAAACCCTATGCCCATCTGCTGCGCACCGATCCATGGGGCTATCCGCTGGTCTATCCCGCAGGTGCCTTCATCGTCACCACCGGCTCCGACCGGCGCGAAACCGGCACCCACTACACCCCAAAATCGCTGACCGAGGCCATCGTCGCCGAGACTCTCACGCCAGTGGCCTATGTCGGCCCAGCAGAGGGAACGCCGCGCGATCAATGGATACTGAAATCCCCCGCTGAACTGCTCGACCTCAAGATCTGCGACCCGGCCATGGGCTCGGGAGCCTTCTTGGTGCAAGCCTGCCGTTGGTTGTCCGATCGCCTCGTCGAGGCATGGTCACTTGTCGAGGCCTCAGGCCAAACAGTGAGTGTGGATGGTGAAGTTCTGGATGCGGGCGCAGCCACGGAACCTCTACCCCGAGACAGCGAAGCTCGCACGGTGATCGCGCGCCGTCTCATTGCCGAGCGTTGCCTGTATGGCGTCGATTTGAATCCGCTGGCCGTCGAACTGGCCAAACTCTCGATCTGGCTGGTGACGCTGGCCAAGGGGCGTCCGTTTGGCTTTCTAGACCATAGCCTGCGCTGTGGTAATAGTCTGTTGGGCATTCATCGGCTGGATCAGCTGACTCAGCTTTCGATGAGCCCCACCGGTCAAGGGCAACTTCGCTTGTTTGGCCAGAACATTGAGCAGGCTGTGCGGGAGGCCATTGAGCTTCGGCAGAAGTTACGCGCGATGCCCATCCGCGATATCAGGAATGTGGAAGCCATGGCACATCTGGATGCGGATGCTCGCCGCAGACTCGAAGTGCCGGAAAGCATAGCTGATGCATTTATCGGCGATGTATTAGCTACAGGACTCAATACTTCTGCCATAGAAACGGGGCTTGCGTCGCTTGCAATTCTGGCGGGCCAAGCCATTGATGGCAGCCCGGGGGCGCTTGATGCCATTCGCAGACGATCCCTTCTCACGCTCTCGACCGATCTGCCCGCCGATAAGCCCGCGCGCCGGCCTTTCCATTGGCCATTGGAGTTTCCGGAGGTGTTCGCTCGCGAACACGGTGGCTTCGACGGTATCGTAGGCAATCCGCCATTTCTGGGCGGGCAGCGTATCACCGGCGTCGCAGGCACGGCCTTCCGTGATTGGCTGGTAGTGCACATCGCCGAAGGGCGGCGCGGTTCGGCGGATCTTGTTGCCTATTTCTTCCTGCGTTCTTGGAGCCTGTTGCGCGGTGGCGGTGGTTTCGGGCTACTCGCGGTCAACACCATCGCAGAGGGTGATACACGACAAGTCGGACTTGAGGTTTTGGTCGGCTCGGGTGCCATCATCCACGCTGCCTACCCGAACGAACCTTGGCCCGGAAAGGCGGCGGTCGTCACCAGCCGTGTGCATATTCACAGGGGCGAGTGGTCGGGAGAACGCTCGCTGCTCGGACGACCGGCTCCCTTCATATCCGCCTTCCTGTCCGATCGTGAGGAATGGAGTCCGAAGCGACTGAAGACCAACGAGGGCAGCGCATATCAGGGTTCGATCGCGCTCGGCATGGGTTTCGTGCTTTCACCCGACGAGGCGCGTGACATGTTGAACGCCGATCCGAAAAATGCCGACGTGATCCTCCCATACATAAACGGCGATGACCTCAATTCAGATCCCGCGCAACGACCGAGCCGCTGGGTGATCAATTTTTGGGATTGGTCGAAAGAGCGCGCTATGGAGTACGAAATGCCATGGCGTCGACTTGAGGAAACGGTAAAGGAAGAGCGTCAAAGAAATAATCGCAAGGTGTACCGAGACTATTGGTGGCAATTCGCAGAAAAGCGACCTGCTATGTACCACGCCATCGGTCGTGGTCACCATTTCGAGCGCCACCCAGAGGGATGGAACTCAGAAACGTCTCCCATGGCGCGAGTCATCGCCATCACTCGAGTCTCGAAGTATCTAAATGCTGCGTTTCTGCCGAACGATCGGATATTTACGCTTGACCTGTTTGTGTTCGCTCTGAGCGATGCGGGAAACTTAGCACTTCTCCAATCCTCCATTCACGACGCGTGGACTCGCAAGCAGTCTTCGACTCAGGAAACGAGAATGCGATATACGGCCACTGACAGCTTCGAGACGATGCCGCAGCCGGCCACAAAAGATACGCTTCACGACATCGGAATGAGTTATTCGGAATTGCGTTCATCAATTATGCAAGAGAGTGAGTTTGGCCTGACCAAGCTCTACAACCGCTTCCATGCCAAGACCGAACGCGATCCTCGTATAGAGAGGTTGCGTGCATTGCATCGCGAAATGGATGCCGCCGTCGCACGCGCCTACGGCTGGGACGACCTCGACCTCCAGCACGGCTTCCACGAAGTGCCATACCTGCCGGATAACGATCGCGTCCGTTTCACCATCTCGGAAACTGCACGCGTCGAAGTGCTGCGGCGTCTGTCTGAGCTGAATAGGCAGCGATACGAAGAAGAAGTCGAGGCAGGCTTACACAGTGACGCTAGTCCTCGTAAAGCCAAGACTGATTCACGGCGGCAATCCGTGCCAAAGAAGGCGGCTGCATCAACCGTTCAAGCAGGATTCGACTTCGGGGATTCGCCCAGCAAGAGCAGCTCTGCGCCCAGCTCATCGGCAAGCAATCAATGGGGCAACAAAGCCCCCGACCAGATCCTGACGTGGCTCGAAGCTCACACAGGGTGGTTTACCAAACTAGCCATTCTGACTGGCAGTGGAGCGGAGCCAGGCGCTTGGAATGACGCTCTTTCCGAATTACTGGCCGATGATTTTGTTGAAACTCATGCCGATGGTCAGCGCTGGCGGGCCAAGCCATGAACGAGGATTAGGCGATGCGAAACGTAAAAGAATTGTCTCCCGAACGATTCAACGCCTTCGTCGATTGGACGCGCGGCCCCTACGTGGGTGAGCTTACCGACGAGTTGGAGTATTACGCCGACACATTCGAGCGCGTTCTGGGTGTTTTGACTCTCGACTATACAGATCAGGATTTCGGGTACGTCATTCTTGGGCGAGACGAGGTTCAGCGTTTTAGATGCATTGACGTCAAGGTTTCCATGCCAAACCCAGGTATGGCCAGAAGCCGACTGAAGAAGGCCATTTGTCAGCACAGCCAGACCGGCAAGACCATATTCCCCCAAGGTGACGCGCCCCATAAGAGCGTTGATCTATTCCTGTCCCAAATGCCATCAGATCGCTGGCACGTCAGTTTTGCTGCGATGCTGGAACACCCGCATTGGCAACCTGCGATCGGCATCATGTCGGAGATGATGCGTCATTTTGTCGATGTTGATGGACATTTTGTGAAGGAGTTTCAAAGCAATGGATTCGATGCTCGCATCTGGGAACTCTATCTTTACGCATATCTGAAAGAAGAACGGCTGCACTTCGATCGCGAGAATCACGCTCCAGACTACATAGTGGGGAAGTATGGAAAAAAGGTGGCTATAGAGGCCGTCACCATCAATCCAAGTGGAAAAGTAGCTCCGCTAGAGCGCTCGGACTCCGGCCCCATCCTGAGGTCGCAAGAGGAAATTAGTCGGCTTTTAGAGAACCAGATACCAATAAAATTTGCCAGCGCATTAACCGGAAAGCTAAACAAACAGCCAGCCTACTGGGAGCTTGATCACGTAAAAGGGCATCCGCTTGTTTTTGCGTTGGCCGATTTTCATGAGCCGCAGGCGATGACATGGAGTTTTCCGGCAGTACTACAATATCTATATGGCGTCGGTCATGAGTTCTCTCACGATGATTCTGGGAAGTTAACCATCAGCCCATTGAAAATTGATCATTTCATCAAAGAAAACGGCGCACAAGTTCAAGCGGGTTTTTTCTTCCTGCCAGAAGCGGAAAATGTGAGTGCTGTTCTCTTCTCTAATAGCGGAACGCTGTCAAAGTTCAATCGTATGGGTAGGCTTGCAGGCTTCGGTGACGGTAAGAGTTTGATGTTCCGCTCCGGAGTTTGTCACCACCATGACCCCAATTCAGCTTTGCCGCTGCCGTTTCACTTCGAGATCGCTCCGGGAAAAGCCACTGAGACTTGGGCCGAAGGGCTATCTATGTTTCACAACCCCAACGCAAAAATACCTGTGCCACGTGAGTTGTTCCCTTCCATAGCCCATCACGAGTTTCGAGATGGCCAGGTGCATAGCCTGATCCCGGAGTTTCACCCATATACCTCAATGACATTCCATTTGCGAATCGATGCGTCGGCGGACGGAAAATCATCAGGTAGTGTCCGAAAGGAGTAATCAATGGAGAATTTAAAAATAATTGGTTCGTTTTGTATGCGGAGAGTCCGTCCATGACAAAACTAAGCACTGACACTGCTCAGGCGAGCCCGACGAAACAGTTCTTCGTGTCGATGCTCACGCGTGACATAAAACTTGAGGATGCCATCCTTGATCTGATCGATAACTGTCTTGATGGTGCTCTTCGACAGAGCAACGGCGAACTACCTACGTACGAGAAGTACTGGGTGAGGATCAGACTCGCAAAGGATCATTTCTCCATTGAAGATAACTGCGGCGGCATCCCTCGAGAGGTCGCGAAAAACTACGCGTTCAAAATGGGGCGGGAGGCTGACGATAGCCGCGACGCCGATACCGAAACTATCGGGATGTACGGCGTCGGAATGAAGAGGGCGATCTTCAAAATGGGCCGCAACTCAATCGTAAAAACCCGTCACGGCAATGATACGTACGAGGTTCCGATCACTGCTCAATGGCTCGACGCGACGAATTGGGACCCCCTTCCGATCCACGAACCCACCGAGGCGAAGGAAAAACTCGAACAGCCAGGAACCTCCATTTACGTGAGCGAGTTGAACGAGGGTGTTGCTAGGCACTTTTCCAACCCCGCTTTCGTGAATGAGGTGATCACCGCAATTTCGCAGCACTTTACGATGTTCCTCCAGTGGGGATTCAAGATCGAACTCAACGACGAGGTGGTGAAGCCTGTCCATGTCGAAGTACTAGTTTCACCTAGAGAGGATGGCCCGGCCCCTTACGTGTATCAAAAGACAGACGGTGATGTAACTGTGTCGATCACTGTCGGCCTCAACACGAGCCGCCGCTCTGAAGATGACGATACTGACGATGACGTCGACTTCGCGGGCCAGCGCGCATCGGCTACAGCGGGTTGGACTGTGCTCTGCAATGACCGAGCGGTAATCGTTGGAGACAAGAGCCGCTTGACGGGCTGGGGAGACCTACCGCTCGTTCCTCTCTACCACCCGCAATTTGCGGTCATCACAGGCATCATTGAGTTTCGTGCAAAAGATGCGATGAAGCTTCCCGTTACTACCACTAAGCGCGCCCTTGATGCATCGTCGGAGCTTTGGCTTGAGTCCCTCGTGAAAATGAAGGAGGGGATGCGGGTATGGATCTCGTACACGAACGACTGGAAGAACCATCCTCGTTCCGATCAACAGAGTCACTGGCAGGACGCACAGCCATTGTCACTGGGTAGTGCGATTGAGGCGGTAGCCTCTCGTAAGTCCGCAAGAACATCGTCCGCACTCAATGACGTCGGTTCGAAAGTCGATGTAGTCGA
>Ga0316604_10002233_pt1 | contig 15233 bp, 20 predicted proteins | sample OWC_soil_day20_C_FD_207650 | JGI IMG/M metagenome (GOLD analysis project Ga0316604, IMG submission 207650) | Wetland soil microbial communities from Old Woman Creek delta, Ohio, United States - OWC_soil_day20_CT | ecosystem: Environmental > Terrestrial > Soil > Wetlands | place: USA: Ohio... | reverse complement strand
TTGCTTTACGATGGTCCGAGCAACCGCATGCGCGACTCGCTCATGCGTCAGAGTGGATAAAATTCCCCACCCTCATGCTGGGGAAAAAGTTTTGCAATAGTGGGGATTTTTCTCTTGCAAAAAACAACTTGGTAAGTCGTCCGCGCAACATTTATTACCGCCGCTCAAGAGAATTGGGTTTATTGATGATGAAGGTACAATTAATAATCAATTAATAAATGATTGGCGTACAGATTCGGAATATTCAACTGTGTGTAATAATATTCGCAAAAAAATATATCCTCAAGCGCTATTAGAAGCTTTCCCAGATCATACAGACTTTGAAGGAATAAAATCATGGTTTGCACATGCCGCTTTCATGGGGGAGGTTAATGCCCGTAGGGCAGCTGCTTTTTACGCATTATTGACAGAGGCGACCGTTAAATCTGTTGATGAGAAAGTTGCAAAACAAAAAGGAACTTCGCCAAAAAATATTCATCATAGCAAAAATAGCGAAGTTAAAACTGTTCCTCAAGCAATATCGCACGAAACAGCTTCTTTAAATTTATCCCCTAATATTCCTTCGTCGACAGCGACTGGGCATAAAAAAGAACCAAATCTTCATATTGACCTTCAAATTCATATCTCCCCTGAAGCCTCTTTAGAACAAATTGATGCAATTTTTGCTAGTATGGCAAAACATCTATATAGGTAATTGTGATGGTAAAAGAAACATTTCTTAAAGTAAGGTCGATTAATGAACACATTAAGCAACTCCCTGGCATCTGTAAACCGACTGAAGCAATATGTTTTGAATCAACAATCATTGATGATGAATTAAAAAAACTTGTTGGAAAATTATATGCTGATGGTCATTATACAAGAGCGGTTGAAGAAGCATTTAAATTTGTTAATAATCTTGTTAAAAATAATGCTGGTTTAGATTCTGCTTTGGATGGAGCAAAGTTAATGAATTATGTTTTAAATGCAAATAATCCTATATTAAAATTAAATGCTTGTTTGACACAATCTGAATTAGATGAACAATTAGGCTATATGCAGATATGTGCTGGTTGTATGACTGGTATTCGAAACCCAAGAGCACATGAACATAAAATTAGAGATTCAAAACATAAAGCATTACAATTTTTAATTTTGGCAGACCATTTAATTGAAAAAATCAAAATGGCAACTTGTACTAATGCCCTAAAATAAATTTCCTTGATAGAAAATGAAAATTTATTATGCGGAAAACGTCGCTCGTTCGCGGGTGGCGTTTTTATATATCGTTTTAATGTGGATTATTGAGAATTTTATTTTTGGTATATAACATAAAATTAAAATTGTTAGTTTAGAGTATACCCTATAATTACAATACAAAACAGTCATATCTGGTAAATATAAAGTTATTTTGATAATTAATTTACAAATAGTAATACAAGTTTAGGGCTTTATATTTACAAAATGGTAATTATGTGGTATACTATAAATAACACAAAAGGAGGCGGTCAGGATGGGCGAAAACTTAGCATATATTCGAGTAAGTACGATTGAGCAAAACGAAGGTCGTCAACTGGAAGCAATCAAAAAGTATAATATTGATAAAATCTTTATTGATAAAGCGTCTGGTAAAGATACGAATAGACCTAAATTGAAAGAGTTGTTAGAATATGCTCGTTCTGGCGATACAGTTTACATTGAAAGCTTTAGTAGGCTTGCGAGAGATACTAAAGACTTATTAGACTTAGTAAGTAAACTTGACAATAAAGTAATTAAGTTAATCAGTCTTAAGGAAAACTTAGATACTAGCACGCCTACAGGAAAACTTATGCTTACAATGATCGGGGCAATAAATACCTTTGAGCGTGAGATTATACTAGAACGTCAAAGAGAAGGCATAGCAATAGCAAAACAAGCAGGGAAATACAAAGGACGTAAGGCGAAGGAAGTTCCAGACAATTTTAAAGAACTGTATGAACAATATCGAGTAAGGAAGATCACAAAGACGAAACTGGCTGATTTATGCAACGTATCACGCCCTGTTTTAGATAAACTAATTAAAGAATACGAAAGTTCCCTAAGTCCTCAATAGAGGGCTTTTCTTTTGCGGTAAATCTCTTTTGGCAATAGGGGAGGGCGGGTAAGTTTTTCTAGACCAAAACGGCCTTTTCTTAAGGCAAAATGGCGGGCTTGTTTATAGCTGTCTTTGTCTTATGGTATACGCAAATTACACAAACTATGCGTAAGAAACATAGAGCTATGCATTTTATACATATATTGGAACAAATGTATAAAAAAGGTTGACAAATAGTTTTCTCAGGAGTATTTTGGAAATAGAGGGTTATATTGAATAAAGGAGTTGGTATTTTTATGGATCTCTTAGAAGAAGCATTTGATTGTCGGTATCAAGAAATGAACTTTGAAGGGGAGGACTTTAGCCGTATAAGGACTGAAATTATCAATCTAGAATTTATATTAAAACAATTTTTACCAGAAGGACAAAAAGGCTTGGTAGAAGATTTAGATGAACTATTTGCTTCTAAAGAAGGCTTATGTGCCGAAGTTCTTTATAAAACTGGTTTTACCGATGGGGCAAAATTTCAAGTAAAACTATTGGAGGGATGAAGAATGTCAGAAACCATTTTATTGACGGTACATGAAGTTTCAAAGGTATTAAATATATCACTTCCGACAGTTTATAAGCTTTGTCATAGTCAAGGCTTTCCTGCGTTGAAAATAGGACGTTCTTGGCGGGTTAATAAAGACCTATTAAACGATTGGGCAAGCAAAAAAGCTTTGGAAGACGCACACAACTATTATTATTAAAAATGCTTGGTTGTTGAAAATGTATATTCTGCTTATATTTTAGGTTTTGATATAAACTATCCAATACCCCGAATATAAGCAAGCTTAAACCTAGTAAAATCAAGGGTTTTTAGATGCCAAAAATCGAAGGGTGAAGTATTTAATAAAGCCAGATATAAGTCTGGTTTTTCTTTTTGATTGTTATAGTTTCGTCATTGTGGCGAACGGAAATAAATTAAAACGAAAGGTCTTGATAAATATGTATATAGAAATTACGACACGTTGCAATATGTTTTGTGCTCATTGTGGCGTTGACGCTAAAGCGACAGGCGAAGATATGACTTTTGAAGTATTTAAAGAAGCGTTGAAGGTTTGCCCAGATGTTAAAATGGTAACTTTGGGCGGGGGTGAACCTACAATACACCCTGAGTTTATGAAGATGATTGAATATGCTATAGAGGTTAACGGGGCAAAAAGAAATGTTGGTATTACAACAAATGGAAGTATGACGGATATAGCTTTAAAATTAGCTGATATGACAGACAAAGGTATTATTTCGGCTAGTTTAAGCTTAGACAAATATCATAGTAAGATAGATAACAGGGTAGTTAAAAGATATTCTGATAAAGGCAGAATAAAAAGCTTTTCAGAAGTTAAAAACATTGGCAGAGGTAAAAATATTCCCAACGCCGTAGACCAATGTTTTTGTCCAATGCTTAATATTGCGGCAAATGGCGACATTTATACTTGTGGTTGTAGAACAGAATATCTTGGTACTGTATTTGATTACAACTTGCCAGAAATAGGCTGTTCGGTTGTAGATTTAAATAAATATATATGTTCTGGTTATTGTTCGAATTATGGACACGTTACGATAGAAGATGCAAGGCCGAAGCTTGGAGAAATTTACCGTAAATATGATCTTTCCATGAAATTAGGGAATTTGTCAATTAAAGAGCGGTTGGCAACCATTAACAATATGAAGACTATAAAACAAGCGATTTATACTTTAAACAACTTGGCAAAAAGAAACCAAAAATAGTATTTGTGGAATTAAAAGGAAAATTAAGAATGAAGGGAGAAGTATTATTTAAAGGAGATGATAAGTTTATGTGGTCAATTAGTATGTCGCAAATAATTATGGGTCTAATTGTTTTGGTTGTGATTGGCTTCGGGCTAGGAATAGGTATTACTTTTGCTCAAAAGTTATTTGGGGGCAATAAAAAAAGTAATTGACTTTGGTAAAAACGCTTCTTGCTCTTAAGCTCTCTTATACCATGTAGCTATAATTAATAATTATTCTCAATTAGTATTAATTATTTAATAACTTAACATGCTAAAGTATTCGAAATACTAGGAAATTCAATAGAAGAGAGTTTTAAAACCAGAGTTATTATTCTCTGTTATTGGTACAATTGAAGTATTTTAAAGAACGTCTGAAAACCCTTTGGTTGCTTAAGGTTTAGCATACTATATATAGCGTTATGGATGGCTGATAATACAATATTTTGTTTGCTTGACATTATAAGGTAATAAAACCAAAGGCTAGTAGAGCGTCTGCTTTTATCAAAAACGCTTATTTTTGTATAATTCTAGGGCGAAATTGAAAAACACCCCTTGATTTTACTGGCTTCACAGGCTTGCTTTTATTACCAATTTGGCAACCTATACTTATATACCCCCCTGTTTTTTTAGAAGGCTTATAGGGCAAATATGGGGCTTATGGGTTGCTGTTTGCTTTATGATATGGTACGTTCAAGAAAGCTTCATCAAAATAAATAAATATGTTGACAATAAAATTTAATTGTTGTATAATAAAGTTTTACTTGACAAATTTACTAAAATATGATATAATATATATGTGTTTAGAGATGGATGGCGAATACTTTTCGCTAGTCCATCTTTCGCCGTCTTAGGGGGATTCAAATATGTTGACAAGGGAGGTATGGATATTGAACAAAACAAGTTGCTTCAACAAATACTTAAAAGAATGGTAGTTCAGGTTGATTCCAGAGAAAAACATAATAAACACATAATTTCATACTTTAAACACAAGGGTATAAAATACGAAAAAACTACTTTGAATTATGGCGATTATACTTTCTATGTTCCAGAAAGTAAAAGGCTTAAAATTAAAAGGTTTGAAGCTAAGATGGTAATAGAACGTAAAGGTTCCCCCGAAGAACTAAAAACAAACCTTTTTACAAATGATTCTAATAGGCTTTTGGCCGAAATGACAAGATGTCATAATGATGGTTCGAAGATGGTATTTTTAGTTGAAAGTAGTTCTAGTAACCTATTTGATTGGATCGACAGAAAAAACATTGACGCTAATGAGTTATTTAATGCAATACTGGCATTTGAAAAAACTGAGTTCAGATTCCAAAAGGATTTTGTTGTTGAAAAACTTAAGATGGGAAGTAAAATAATAGAATTGTTTAAGGAGTATTTAGAAGAATATTTGAAAGGAGAGGTTTCCGATGGGTAGAAACATTCATACGAAAGTATTTCAAAAACCTTGTAAAGAGTTGGTAGAAGTTTTATCAAAAGAAGAAAAAGCCGTTTTATTTGATTTAATACCTAGAATACCAAAAGATATGCTGGCTGTTTCTGATGATAATGGAGAGCCAATGATATTAAAACAAATTGCTAAGTTATTAGGATATTCTGACAGAAACTTTAGAAGGATTCTTAATGGATTGGCAGAAAAAGGTATTTTACAATTAGAGGAATTTACAGAAAAAACAAAGGTTGTGGTAATGAACAGAGAGTATTTTTTAAATGGCTATTAACTGATTTTAGCGGACATGGTATGTCCTCTAAGTTGAGATAATAGAAGATGATTTTTGGGCAATAAAAAGAAGCCTTTAAGCCTTACGGTTTATAGGCTGGCATGACTTAAAAATTATCGAAAAAACAGACCGATTTAAGAGAACCTTTCTTCTGTCATATATAAGTATCTATAGTTCTCTTATTGGTACCAATAAATTTGTAAAGGAGTAATGATTATTTCTGATATAGACTTTGCATTATCAAAAGAATATGAAGCTAAAGCGGTTGAAATTATAAAGAAACTATACGGCGAAAATACGGTAATTACTCAAAGCAATTACGATGAAAGACCGAATACTGAAAGAGCTTGTATAGATATTATAGCAATACCAGATGGCGGAAAGCCTATAAATGTTCAGGTAAAATCGAGAACAGAAGGATGCCCGGATTTGTGTTTTGAACTTGATAAATCTAATCGAAATTACTGGCTAAGATATGGCAGGGCGGACTATTTTATATATTTTATACCAGATTATAGACCTGAACCTTTAATGTTCTCTACGGCTATTCTTCAACGAATATTTGATATGCATTATAATGACGAAGACCTAATAATAATAAAACAAAATAGGCAAAAAGATAATTACTGCTGTTATATGAATCCTGAATGGTTTGAAGGAAGATGTAAAGATCTTAAGAGGTATGCGGGAGTTAGATTTACATTTGGTCGGACGGATTAAAGAACGGTAACAATACTAAAAAAAGGAGGACGGTATTATGAAACTATTGACAGTAGAAGAATTAACTAAAGTGTTAGGCGTATCAAAGCCGATAATATATGAATTGGTTCATACTCCAAAATTTCCTTGTATGAAAATCGGTAGAGCTTGGCGGTTTGATGAAGAACTAATACATACCTGGGTTAAAGAAAGAAGTTTGGCATAATAAATACGACTAGAGAAGCGGGCAAACCCCGCTTCTTTTCTTTGTTTATAGGACTATTTTTTTATGCCATTTTTTATGCCTAGAACTTTGATTCTTCTTAATTTTACTATTATTATCTTTACTTATCTTTACATACCAATTTTAGGTAAATCCTTTAATTACAAGGCTTTAAGCCTAAAATAGCGTCATTACTGCATGCTAAAAAATGGGAAAAATAGCAATACTCTTTATTCACATTCAAGAGGTCGCTGGTTCGAAACCAGCATGCCCCACCAGGAAATTCAAGGCTTTGAGGCATTTTGCTTCAAGGTCCTTTTTGTTTTTGATGCCAAACGTCCTGCAATGTTTTGCAATAGTTAATAGAACGCTCTCAGAAAACCCTTGCTTTATTTGATTTTCTATACACAAAAATTACGATGAAAAAGTTAATTAATGTATTTATTCTGCGTCGAACCGTTGTTTTTGGCTAGGACACAGGAAGCCGCTGAAACAAGGTCGAAGATAAATAAGACTAAATCGATTTGGCAATATCATGGGAGATATCTTGTTCGAATAAGCCTTTAAAAATATCGATGGCGTGCTCTGGAAGGAAGCCGGATCGTCAAGCGAATTGGGAAGTATCACTATCCATGCGTTTTTCACAAAAGACAATAATAACGTTGTGTTGATGGTTAGAAAGTGAAAGATGGGGAGGGGTTATTATGATCTTGCATAAGTTTTCCTTGGAAGGAAAAACGGCGATTGTTACCGGCGCCAGTCGCGGTCTGGGGCAGGGGATGGCTGTAGGGTTAGCGGAAGCAGGTGCGGATGTGGTAGCGGTTGCCAGCGGGAAAAAAATTCAGGAAACTGCAGATGCGGTTCGAGCCTTAGGCAGAAGATGCATACCGATACAAGCTGACCTTGCCAGCATCAAATCCATTCCGGCGATTATTAATGCGACGCTTAAGGAATTCGGCAAACTCGACATTTTGGTAAATTGTGCCGGGATTATTCGCCGCGCGCCAGCTATTGATTTTACAGAAAAAGATTGGGATGACGTCATCAACATTAATCAAAAATCAGTATTTTTCATGTGCCAGGCGGCAGCGAAAGAAATGATCAAACAGAAAAAGGGGAAAATCATCAATGTTGCCTCTATGCTGTCTTTTCAAGGAGGAGTCATTGTTCCTTCCTATACCGCCAGTAAATCGGCAGTAGCTGGCATTACAAGGGCGTTGGCGAATGAATGGGCTCCGCTGGGCATTAACGTCAATGCGATTGCTCCCGGTTACATGGCAACGGAAATGACGGGTGCTTTGCAAAACAATCCGAACCGTGCAGCGGCGATTTTATCACGGATCCCACAGGGGCGGTGGGGTACGCCGGAAGATATGAAAGGAGCAGTGGTGTTCCTGGCTTCTGAGGCGTCTGATTATTTGCAAGCGCATATTATTGCTGTTGATGGCGGCTGGCTGAGCCGCTAAGTCATCAAAGGAAAAATGCAGTGCCGTTGCAGAAAAACATTTGAAACAGACGAGGTGGCAGGATGATTATTGTCAGTGCGTGTTTGGCCGGGGTTGAATGCAGGTATAATGGACAGGCATCCCCCATTCCGGAAGTAATAGAATTGGTTAAGCGAGGAAAAGCTTTGCCGATTTGTCCGGAGGTATTGGGTGGGATGCCGACAAAACGACCGCCGGCGGAGCAATGCGACGGAAGGATCTTTGCAGTTGATGGTCAGGAATATACCGATGAATTTATAACAGGGGCGCAAATTGGATTGAAGATTGCCCTTCTGGTTGGTTGTAAGGAAGCAATACTCAAGGCAAGATCCCCTTCCTGTGGGTGCGGACAGATTTATGACGGCAGCTTTTCCGGACAACTTATTCCAGGGGATGGGATTTTTTGCAAATTTCTTAAGGAACATGGGATAAGGACGTGTACGGAAGAAAAATTTGGTACAAATAGGCCGTCCTGATATAATGATAACGTTTTTATAGCGGAACGTTGACCTGACCGAATTTCTCCATAAAATCATCAACCCACTGACAGTGTATTGTCAGTGGGTTGATGATTTTATTTTAATCAGAGGATAGCGCCTGTTTGTCTACACGCTGGATTAGTTCGCTTGTATTGGAATATTCTGTTGATATTACGTGAAATTAATTGTTTCAATGATTGGGGATCCGGCATAATACATTATTTAAAAAGAAATCGTAGACTTTATTGCACGAAATGCTGAAATTTTCTTTATCGTTGATTGTTACTGATACCGGCTTGGTGCAATGATTTAAACATAATTCTGTTTCAATCGAGACATCGTCTGTAATACCATATTTTTCTGCTAAGTTATGTAGTGCATAAATTACATTATATGCACCTTCAAGGTGACAAGCTCCTCCTACACAAACCGTTACTTTTACCATAAATAACATCACTTCCTGTTTCAATTTACCATTCGTTAAGCTGAAATGGCATTATCGAATTTAAGGAACGGAGTTCCTTTGGTATTTGTTCAGATTATTGACGTTGCTCGCTATGCGTCTATAAACATTATCAGGGTTCAGATCAATGGGAATTGTTTTTAAATTTGCCCATTTATTGCTGTATACTCTTTACACTTTTCTATAAAAATATACTAAATATTAAAAAATATGTCAATAAAGTTATTTTTGTAACAAGCAATGCTATTGCTTGCAACACGAGTGTTTTGGTAAAATACATATGTGTTTATAAGATGCGTTTGTTGAGCAGGTTGAATATTCATACTCGCTTATCTATGTTTGGGACCAGAAAAGTACAGGTCTTTTATTTTAACTTGATCATTTGGGCCTGTGAGGGTTAAAATATAAAAATATGCTTGAAATTTGATAAATGGGTATTGAAGAAGGAGTTTTGTAGATGCAATCCCTGAGATGGACACAGGCTTTTGCTGTTTTGCAGCATCACGATTTTAAATGTTTTTGGTTCGCCAGAGTGGCTACTGCTCTTGCCTATCAGATGTTAAGTGTTGCGGTTGGCTGGAAGATGTATGATTTGACCCAGGATACGTTTTATCTGGGGTTGATCGGCTTGATGCAATTTTTGCCGATGCTGGTTTTGATGTTGCCTGCCGGTCATGTCATTGACCAGTATGACCGGAAACGGATTATTCGTTTGTGCCAGATGATAGAAATGGTTGGGATTTTATTGTTGGCCGCGGGAAGTTTTGCCGGCGGATTAACGAAAGAAAGTTTGTTAACGCTGGTTTTTCTGATTGGAGCGGCTCGTACGTTTGAGGGGCCGGCTTTGCAGGCATTGCTGCCGGGAATTGTGCAAAAAGAAACGTTCCCGCAAGCGCTTGCGTTGTCAACCTCATCTTTTCAGACCGCCGTTATTGTCGGTCCTGCTTTCGGCGGTTTCCTCTACACCTTAGGCTCCGAAGTGGTGTTTGCCGTTGTTGGAGGCCTGTATTTGCTTTCCAATATTTTTATCATGTTGATTAAAGCGAAACCGGCCGTGGCAAAACGGGAACCGGTGAGTTTGCAGTCTATGATGGCCGGGATTTCCTTTATACGCAGCAAACCGATTATTTTAGGGGCGATTTCCCTGGATTTATTTGCGGTATTGCTCGGTGGCGCCACGGCGTTATTGCCGGTTTACGCGAAAGAAATTTTGCTGGTTGGTCCCGTTGGGTTGGGGATTCTGCGTTCTGCGCCCGCTGTTGGCTCCTTATTCATGTCGTTGGTTTTAGCGCATCGTCCCCTGCGGAATGAAGTGGGAAAAACCATGTTTATTGCCGTAGGTATTTTTGGCTTGGCAACCATCATCTTTGCCATGGCGGAGTCATTTTGGTTATCCATTGGAGCGCTTGTCGTATTAGGCGCTGCGGATACAATCAGCATGGTGGTGCGCGGTTCGTTGGTGCAACTGCAGACGCCGGATGCTATGCGAGGCAGGGTTAGTTCGGTGAATTCCTTGTTTATCGGCACATCCAACCAGTTAGGGGAATTTGAATCTGGAATTACGGCGTCGTGGCTTGGCGTTGTACCTTCCGTCGTGCTTGGGGGCGTTGGTACGGTTGCTGTGGCGCTGATTTGGATGCGAATTTTCCCGTCCCTGCGAAATATGAAATCCTTTGAAGCAGCGTAGATGTTGTGAGGAAGAACAGTAGAATATAGTAGGACAAACAAGGGCCAGCATCTCTGCAGGTCCTTGTTTGCGTAAATGGGAGACTCTGGTTTCGCGGGCTGGTACCTTGTGTGGTGTTTATTTTGTGGAACCTTGGTGAAATAGCGAAAAATTGTTGCAATAAACACGATAACGAATGGAATTTTCTGATAAAATAGAAGTAGAAAATCAAATCGAACAATGCTCCTGAAGTTGGTGTAGCGAGTAAAGCGTAATTCTGTTCTGACTTGCCGAAAATTTTGTAAGGGGGTCGGAGGTTATGTCAGAGTATAATATTTTTATCATGGCCTTGGCAATAACTGTTTGGGTAGGGCTGACGCTGCGAAGAATGTGGAATAAAAATAAAAAAGCAGAGTATGTTACTGTGAAAGAAGAGTATAAAACAAAAGAAGTAATTATTGACGGCGCATTGAGTGTTGTTTGGGGTGATAACAGCAAGGCCGTTGATGAAAAAATGCAAAGTAAATTGTTTCAGAAAACCGAGCATAAGGCGCCACAGCCCGCAACGACAGAAGTTACCTATAACGGAAAATTTGCCGATGAACCGGCTGAGGTATTGATCCGATTTTTTAATGACGCCGTCTATGAAATCGAAATCATGATCAAACCGTCCGAACCGGTGGGCAGCCTTGCGGTGCCGGTATTACAGGAAATATTGGAGCAGTTAAGTAAAAAATATGGTCCGCCGACGGAAACGACGGACCTTTGGATGATGATGTACCAAAAAAGATCGCCGCAAAACTTTTTAATAAAGAATTGGAAGGGGACGACAAGGAAAGGGAATAACGCATCCCTCATGTATCTGCCGGTAGTCCGCGATATGACGTTATTAATTCCTACCGCGCTCTTGTTGATTTATAGCGATGATACAACGGGAAGCGGCGTTAAGGCGTACCGCGTAAAGGCAAAATATGACGGCATTTAAGAGGGGAACCGGTTATCTCCTTACGGGTACGAGGGGTATAATAGAAGAACATAAGGAAAGAAGTTGCCAGGGTAGGCACAGAATTTTAAGGAAAGGGAAGGACTATGCGAATCATAACATTGGCGGAAAATACCGCGATTTCTGAGAAGTTTGGCCATGAACATGGGTTGAGTTTATATATTGAAACCAAGCAGCATAAAGTGTTGTTTGACATGGGAGCCAGTTCTTTGTTCAGTAAAAATGCGAAACTACTGGATGTTGATCTTTCTGCTGTTGACGTGGCGATCGTTTCCCACGGCCATTATGACCACGGCGGTGGATTGGAGGCTTTTCTGCAGTTAAATTCGCAAGCGAAAGTGTACCTGAACCAAAATGCGTTTGCCAAGTATTACGCAAACAAGCCCAGCGGGGAGAAAACCTTTATTGGTTTGGATGAAAAGTTATCGGCCAATGACCGCGTTATTTTCGTTGAGAACCATGTCAGGATTGATAGCGAACTGGAGTTGTTTTCCGGTGTGAAGCAGCGGGGTCTGGCTCCGGCCGGCAATAAAGATTTATTGATGCTGCGTGGCGAAACATTGGCGCTGGATGACTTCACGCATGAACAAAATTTGATTATTACAGAAGGAGCCCATACTTTGTTGTTAGCCGGTTGTGCGCACAATGGAATCGTGAATATTATCGACCATATGCTCGCCAACGGCTACGGCCAGCCGACGCATGTGATCGGCGGATTTCATTTATACAGCCGGCCGACGAACCAGTGCGAGGATCCGGAAACCATCCGGCAACTCGGCGAATATTTGATGCAAACAGGCGCAACCTATTACACCTGCCATTGCACCGGTCTGGAACCGTATAAACAGTTACGAACAGTGATGGGTGAAAGCATAGAATACCTGGCAGCAGGACGGCAGCTGATCTTGTGAAAAAGCTAAAATGAGCTATTAATCTGGCAGGAACTGCCGTTTCGGTACGCAATATGTTGATAAGAGCAAAACGAAACAAGATTTTTGGGAATAGAGGAGATTGAAATTGGAATTACTTGTTGGATTAGCGAGTATAGCGCTGGTTAGTTTGCTCGGAGCTATGAGTCCGGGACCGAGCTTTTTGTTTGTCGCCAGGATTTCCATTGCCCAGACCCGGAAAAATGGAATTTTTGCTGCGCTGGGAATGGGGATTGGCGGAATGGTTTTTGCCTTGCTGGCCTTGTTGGGCTTGAAAGCAGTGTTTATCAGCATCCCATGGCTTTATTCGGTGCTTAAAATTCTTGGCGGCATGTATTTGGTGTATGTTGGGATACAAATTTGGCGGGGTGCGAAGGAAACGATCGAAATGCAACTCGATGATTGTGAAATGCGACATACGCCATGGAAATCGTGCATCACAGCGTTGTTTACCCAATTGAGCAATCCGAAAACGGCAATTTTTTACGGCAGCATTTTTGCCGCGTTATTGCCGCAGACGGTGTCTTGGTATTTGTTCATTGTGTTGTTGTTTATGGTATTTTCGATCGAGGCGGCTTGGTATTGTGTTGTCGCATTGCTCTTGTCGGCGGCGGCTCCACGAACGGTTTATTTACGGTCGAAATTCTGGATCGATCGTGTGGCCGGAAGTGTTATGGGCTTGCTTGGCGCAAAGCTCATTACTTCGAACGATGCGATCGTTTGATGGTTGGTTGTTACGGACTGAAGTCATAACAAACTTCAGTCTTTTTTCGTCCACCATAAAGCATAAATTTTTCTTGGTTTTTTGGTGCAGATAATGACGTCTTGTCCAGAAATGGATAAATTGTGCTGGCAATGGGCCAAGCAACAGTGGTAAAATGTTGCTGTTGCCAGTCCAATGTGTTGAGGAACAAGAAAACTCTGCTGCTGATTGTTTGATAAGTTGTTTTTTGTTGTCGTACTATCCAATAACAGGTTGCGGATTGGGAAGCTGGATATCAAAGCAGAGAGTGATAAAATTGCAAGAAATGGAGATGGGAGAAATGCAATATAAGGCGAAGGCTTTGGCTTTTTTTGGCATGATGTTGACCGTATTTTTCCTGGCGACGGGATCTTTGGCGTATGCTGCTGAAAAGGAACAGGCCGCTATTGAATGGCATGACAAGGGTGTCGCCTATTACGCCCAGGAAGATTACGACAAGGCGATTGAAGCGTACAGTGAAGCAATCCGCTTAAACCCGAAATATGTGAATGCTTATTTTGGCCGGGGTAATGCCTACGATGAAAAAGGGGCGTACGACCAAGCCGTTGCGGATTTTAATCAAGCCATTTTGCTGGACCCGGCCAGGGTGGATTCCTATTTTAACCGGGGACTGTCGTATTTCAAGCAAGGTGCATACGAACAAGCCATTGCGGATTACGATCAGGCCTTGACGTTGAGTCCGAAAGACGAGCAGATTTATAACAACCGCGGTAACGCGTATCATGAAAAGGGATTGTACGATCAGGCTCTGGCCGATTTTAACCAGGCGATTGCGCTGAACGCAAAATATGCAAACGCGTATTATAGCCGTGGCGATACGTTGGCTGCATTGGGACGAAAAGCGGAAGCGGTCAACTCGTTCCGGAGTTTTATTGATTTGGCGCCATCATCCAGTCCGCGGATCGACCAGGCAAAACAACGGATTCAAGAATTGGAAGAATAAACAGGACGTGAAACTATGAATTGGGACAACTTGCCGCTTTTAATTATTTTAGTATTATCCGTTATCGGCAACAACCATAGTGTATTGATAGCGGCTTCGGTGCTTCTGTTTATCAAACTGTTAGGTTTTAATACGTGGTTTCCCCAGATCGAAAAATATGGTATTACACTAGGCATTATTATTCTGACATTAGCGGTATTAGCCCCGTTGGCGCAAAACCGGATTTCTGTTGCGGATATAGCCGGTGTCTTTAAATCTCCGGCTGGTATCATAGCGGTGGTCGTTGGCATATTTGTTGCCTGGGTAGCTGCGCAGGGGGTTCCATACATGAACAGCTCGCCGGAAGTGGTTACGGCTTTGATTGTGGGAACGATTATTGGGGTTTGTTTTTTCAAAGGCTTGGCGGTCGGGCCTCTGATTGCCGGCGGATTAGTGTACTTGATTGTATCGTTGTTGAATTTAGCGAAAAACTGAATGTTGGGCTGTAACAATTTCGTAGAAAACAGCCTGTAAGGATAATAGAGAAAGATATAGTATAGTTTAATTATGGTAGTTCCTTCGGTTCGCTTTTTAGTGTATAATAATGCTTGTGCATAAGCAGATCATGTATATGGGAGTGGATGGGGCCTGGTGGCTTCTGCGGTCTTCAAAACCGTTTGCGGGGCGCTAACTACGTCCTGGGTGGGTTCGATTCCTACACACTCCCGCCATAAAAAAATCAAGGCTTCCGGGGATAAGAATCCCAGAAGCCTTTTATTTTTTGAGGAATGGGCAGCAAAACCGTAATTGTTTAATAAGATGGTGGACAAAAAAGAGCAAAACCTAAAGTATACTCATATTCGAGCTTTGCCCTCTTTAGCGACACATGAGGAGCTTAACCGCGAACCCGGGTATAATCGACACAATGAGACAAACCTTCCTTGGAGTGCCCCCATACACCTGCCCCCACGCTTATCCACTCTTCTAGTTCGTTGTCGGCCTCATGCAAATCTTCCTGACACAAAA
>Ga0316604_10002232_pt1 | contig 15234 bp, 19 predicted proteins | sample OWC_soil_day20_C_FD_207650 | JGI IMG/M metagenome (GOLD analysis project Ga0316604, IMG submission 207650) | Wetland soil microbial communities from Old Woman Creek delta, Ohio, United States - OWC_soil_day20_CT | ecosystem: Environmental > Terrestrial > Soil > Wetlands | place: USA: Ohio... | reverse complement strand
AAGCACTAACCAGCATTAGCAATGTGGATTTAGGAAGATGAAAATTAGTAATAAGCGCTTTGACAATTTTGAATTCATAGCCAGGATAGATAAATATCTCTGTCCAGCCACTTTTAGCTTCTAATTGTCCACTAGTGCCTGCAGTCTCCATGGTTCGTACTGCGGTAGTCCCTACCGCAATAACCCGGTTGCCGGCTGCCAGTGTCTTATTGACAAGTACCGCTGTTTCCTCCGGTACTGAATAATACTCGCGGTGCATAACATGATCTGTTAGATTATCTACTGCTACAGGCCGAAAGGTCCCTAACCCGACATGAAGAGTAACAAAAGCCAGATTAACTCCCATACTTTTACAACTTTCCATAAGCTGACGGGTAAAGTGGAGTCCTGCAGTAGGGGCCGCGGCTGATCCGCGTTCCCGGGCATACACCGTCTGATAGCGTTCCTTATCTGCTAACTTGGCTTTGATATAGGGAGGCAAGGGTGTCTCACCTAACGAATCAAGAATTTCCTCAAAAATGCCTTGATAATAAAACCGTACTATCCTGCCGCCAAAATCAGTACTTTGCAAAACTTCACAACGCAGCGTATCTCCAAACTCGATCATGGTTCCCGGCTTAGCTTTTTTACCAGGCTTAACCAACACTTCCCAGTCATCCTTAGTTATACGGTTTAGCAAAAAAACTTCTACTTTGCCCCCAGTTTCCTGCTTAGTGCCAAATAACCTAGCAGGTATTACGCGGGTATCATTAAAAACCAGGGTATCCCCTGGTTTTAAATAGTGCAGTAGATTATGAAACTCATTATGCTCAATGCAACCAGTTTCCCGGTCAAGCACAAGCAGTCGCGACTTATCGCGTGGTTCTACTGGCTGTTGTGCTATTAACTCTTCAGGTAAATTATAATCAAAATCAGAAACCAGCATGGTACTCCCTCATTATGGCCTATCAATAGGCTTTTTTTATTTCTACCCCTTGGTAGTAGTGTTTCAAGATATCTTTGAAATATTCCGTGTTTCCGATAGGTCCCTGTTCTGCCATAGCCTTTGCTCCCCATTGGGAAAGTCCTAAGCCGTGTCCCCAGCCAAAGCCGGTGATAACAACAACATCATTTGTTTCAACGGCAATAGGTGGACGATTGGGGTTCTTTTTCCCGCTTAGTGTTACCATACCGATTTCTCTATCCTTACCTGCATAAACCGGCATAACTAACTCATGGCGTCTTTTAATGATACTAATATCAAACAATGTACTTTTCAAGTCTAACAGGTTTCTTATTTTTGTTCCTGCTATCTGTATATTCCCAGTAGTTCCCCTGATGTACACGTTTTTTACTCGCCCAGACACCCCTCGGTCATAGCTGACAACTGGCGGGGTAGCAAGCGGTGATAATTGAACAGCTTGTATGTTACCAATGTTGTAACCAGCATCACTAATCACTTGATTTAATTCAGCCAATGTCAACTGCTTTTCCCACTTATAATAAGGGCTGTTTTGGTCAAAATCAGCCACACCGCGAAGATAAGGCTGCTCTGATGACCAAACATTTTCGCTATTTTCTGTATACCCACCCGAACTACTATGAAAATAGGCGGCAATCAGTTTATCTTTATAAGTAATTACCAGACCACGTGTTGTATCTACTGCTTCGATTGCTTTGGGTGCTTCACTCTCCCGCCCGCCATATACTTGGCAATCGGTAGTTGCACATAGTTCAAAACCATCATCTTTATGTTTATTGTTACTAGCCAAAGCATACGTGCGTGCTGCTACTGCCTGGGCTTTAACTGCCTCCAAGGACCATTCAGGCGATATTTCATTTTTAATGACTCCATATAGATATTGTTCCATTGGCAGGGTATTTACCACTGTCATCCCCTGTTTACCGCTTGTGCGATGAATACTTAGCTCTCCCCGATACCGCCGTTTGTTGGCATACATATATGGTTCGCTATAAACTAAGGAATGCTCTTTGTTTATAACAACAGCCATGCCTGTAGCCGCTACGGGTACATCATTAACGGTAAAACCACTTTCTCTTACAGCGATTGTCACTGTATCTTTGGCGCCAAAATTTCCCAACACTTTAGCGGTGCTGGTACTGACAATAGCAAATTTAGCATCAGCGGAAATCTCAACACTGTGCTGGTTAGTTAAAATTCCTACACGTAGGTTCGGTTCATAACCAGGCAATGTCCCACTGCCTGCGTGGGCATATGCTGCTAACGGAAAAACAAAAAGAAATGTTAGCATTAACCATTTTACCATATGTTTATATACTCGCCTACCTCTGGTATTATTTTCTTGAAAATAGGTTTAGAATTACCGTTAGAATAATACTTAGAATAATTGATGTCACAATAGGAAAATGAAAGCTGAAGTTTCCCCGTTCCATATGTATATCACCTGGCAATCGACCCAAACTTAAGAATTTACCCCCAAAATGGAATATGGCTCCGGCAACCAGCAGGATTAGGCCAACTAACATCAACGTTTTGCCTAGTGAATCAAAGCCCCCGGGCATTAACCTTGGCCCTTTCTTGGTTTGTAATAACGGTCTCGCTCACTAAATACACAGCCGCAGTAAGGTTGCCGATACATTTCAAGTTCCCTGCTTATCTTGACACCTTCCTGCCAACCTGGCCGGAAGTCTATATAACGAAATTGAACCTCCGCAGCTGTGGCTGCTTTATCAGCAGCAGCCTTTATTAAATCATGCTGCTGATAAGGACTGACTAATAGTGTGGTGCTAAAACAGTCAAAGCCCTGTTCTTTGGCATAACGTGCCGTTTGGCCCATTCGCAGGTCGTAGCAGTGAGTGCAGCGCCCTCCCGGAGCCCGTAACGCTTCCCGCAAAAACTCTTCCAGGGTATAGCTTTCATCAATAATTAGGTTGGCAAGACCAATCTTTTCCGCAAACGATTTGAGAGTATCTAACCGTTTGGTAAACTCTTTATACGGGTGTATGTTTGGATTATAAAAATAGCCGGTAATCTCATACTCCGGATATTCTTCCTGCAGATGTTTCAGGGGAAATACAGAACACGGACCGCAACATACATGCAGCAACATACGCATAACTACAGTCACCTACCATAATTTTTCTTGATTCTTCGTTTTGTCTTCATAAGAAATATTGAGATGGGCATAGGCGGCTGGGGTAGCCACCCTCCCGCGTGGTGTTCTGGCAATAAAACCCATCTGCAAGAGAAAAGGTTCATATACATCTTCAATTGTTTCAGTCTCTTCACTGATTGATGCAGCCAATGTATCTAACCCTACCGGTCCACCGTTAAACTTTTTAATAATCGCAGCAAGCATACTCCGGTCGGTTTTATCCAACCCACGTTTGTCTACTTCTAAAAGATCCAGTGCTTTATCGGCGATGGCATCTGTAATTACACCATCGGCTGTCACCTGGGCAAAATCCCGTACCCTCTTTAGTAGACGGTTAGCAATACGTGGCGTCCCCCGTGAACGTTTGGCAATTTCCTGGGCACCGCGGGGTTCAATATCTACTTGCAAAATTTCAGCAGCTCGATTGACAATACATTCCAAATGTTCTGTTTCGTAATACTCCAAACGGCAAATAACTCCAAAGCGATCTCTAAGCGGTGCGGCTAAGGCACCGGCTTTAGTTGTTGCCCCTATCAGTGTAAACTTGGGTAAATCAAGACGAATAGAACGGGCAGACGGTCCTTTACCGATGATAATGTCAAGAGCATAGTCTTCCATTGCCGAATATAAGACTTCCTCTACTGCTCGCGACAAACGGTGAATTTCATCAATAAACAGCACGTCTTTTTCACCCAAATTAGTCAAGAGTGAGGCTAAATCACCTGGTCGCTCAATGGCCGGACCTGATGTAATCCGAAAATTAGCTCCAAGCTCGTTGGCAACAATGCCAGCTAATGTAGTTTTACCCAATCCAGGCGGGCCATATAATAAGACATGATCCAGCGCTTCCTCTCTGGCCATTGCTGCCTGAATAAATATAGAAAGATTATTTTTTACTTGATCTTGTCCAATATATTGAGCAAGACGGCGCGGCCGCAGACTATATTGCCAGGAATCAACATCCTGTGCATCTGGTTCCACAATACGTTCTTCCACCAGTTAGTTACCTCCCAATTACCTCCGGCCAAACTCCTTTAATGTAAATCGAATTAACTGTTCTAATGATATCTCGGTATGAGTTGCACCTTCGCGTTGATAAATTTTCTTAATGACCGGCGTTATCTCGGCCTGATTATAACCTAGTGCAATTAGCGCCTGGATGGCCTCTTGCTGGATATCTCCCGGCAAATTACTATCTGCTGACTGGCCTGAAGTGCTTACATCAGATTCTGCGCCAATACCCACTTTATCTTTTAGCTCAAGAATAATTCTTTCCGCCGTTTTTTTGCCAATACCTGGCAGTTTTGTCAAGATAGCTGCATTATTAGCACTAATTGCTGAGCGGAAATTTTGAGGTGTGATGGCAGACAAAATGCCGGCAGCCACTTTGGGGCCAATCCCTGATACCGAAATAAGACTTAGAAAAAGTTCATACTCTTCCTGCGTATAAAAACCGTGCAGCGTGAGTGCATCCTCGCGCACATTCAAATAGGTAAACAAAGTGTCTTTCTGTCCAATTGCCAGCTTTTGCCTGGTAGAGTTAGGTATAAATATCCGATAGCCGATTCCTTGTACATCCACAAAACAAGAATCGGTAAATAGATGTGTAACTACACCTTTAACATAGCCTATCATTGGTTATCCTCATTCGATTTATATTTCCACAATGTATGGTAGCAATAGCCACAGCCAAAGCATCGGCCGCATCGTCAGGATGTGGCTTCTTCGGCAGGCTTAATAAGCGTTGCGTCATATAGATAACTTGCTCTTTGGTTGCTTTACCATACCCGGTTACCGCCTGTTTCACCTGCAGCGGCGTAAATTCATCAATGCTAAGTTCATTTTGAGCTGCCGCCAATAGTATTACACCTCTGGCTTGTCCAACAGCCATGACAGTACGAACATTTTTATTCATGAACAACATCTCAACACCCATAATATCTGGCTGATACTGCTTAATCAAACCATCAATTTCCTGATGGACTTTTCTAAGCCGCATGGCTGCCTCCATGTCAGGTGTTGTCTCAATAACCCCATAAATAATGGGCTTTAATCTACTTCCTTGTGCTTCGACCAAACCATAACCGCATATTGCTGTGCCGGGGTCGATTCCTAATGCAATCATCTGATGCCCCCTTTTTACTCCCTACTACTTTCGACAACTTAACTATATATTCCTGTTGCAACAAACAAAAAGAGAGGTTGCCCTCTCCTTAACGTGCCTGCATTCCCTCTAGTGTTCGTAATAATTCCTCTTTAGACTGCACAATCAACCCTTGACGTAACTCCTGCACATCCTGGGGCATTAATCCATTCACCGGTATTTTAGTTACTTCTTTTACAATGGCTTTAGGACCAGGTACTCCATAAAATACAGTGACATAGTCGTTCTTGATACCAATAAACATATTATTAGAGTGCTCGCGGCATAAGCTATCCACCGTTAATGTCATTTCTACTTCTTTGGTATCAAATTTTTCAATACTCCAACCTGAATAGATCTGCTGTACCTGATTAAAAGTAAGCCCAACTAAATTATCAGGTGGTTTAGTCCGGAATATCTCCTGGTCTTTGCATTTGGTATAGTTGATTTTTTGTACCAAATCGGTATCTGCAGAAATCTTAATCTTGCTATCTTGTTTAACAACCTCACTGCCTTGATGCAGAAGCGGCAGTTTTACGTTCGGGTCTGCTAGCAAAGAATAATAACAGATACCAAACAGTAATAGAATTAGTCCACAAATAAGTACAGGCTTCGTAATTATGGATTTATTATAGACTTTTTCCTGATACAGTGAAGATAATTTAGCTATAAGTTTGGAAAACATAGTGACAACACGCCTTTCTCTAGTGTTGTCACTATGTTTTCCAAATAATACAAATTTTATTCATGCAGTTTAAGGATATTCTTTATCCTTAATATTTTTTGCCTTTCCCCGGTATTTACTAAACAAGTACTTTTGAGAAAGATACGCTATCAAACAACCGATTATAAGCATAAATAATCCGGTAATAATAGCAAATAAGTTATGATAGCTAATCTTTTCCATGATTAATGCTCCTGTAATTATCATATTGTTGGCCACGTTTGTTTAAAACTAAAGCTACAACAAACAAAAAGATTTCCAATCCTGCCTCCACGAATGCAGCAAAGATGGGAAAGGTGTATTCGGCAAAACGTATTTGTTCCATGTTACTATTAAACGACGTTAAAGCCAGCATCCCGGTCAGCAAGGCAGCAGGGTATATCAACGGCTTATAGGTGCTTAGTTCCAGAATCTGCGACATTCCTAAACTAAAAGCCCAGAGCAAATTGGCTGAAGCAATTATTCCGGCGCCAGTGACAAGCAGCATCCAAATTATTTCCAGCCTGTCCAAATAATTGCCGTAAGATATCATTCTGGATAGCTCAAGGCCAGGAGCATGAATATTGGCAGCCTGTTCATAACCAAAAACTGCCACACTTAAAACCACAATAATAGTTACAAACACGGCTCCTAGACTGACCGCAATGAACTTGGCCAGAAATCCATTTTCCGGGCGATTGCATAGTGGGATGAACATTGCCATCATAATACAAATTCCGTAAAAAGTCAGGAGTAAGGGTGAGCCGATAAGAAAAGGATACACTCCGTCATCAAACTGCGGCTTAAGTCGGTCAAATTCTGCGCTAGGACTGACCAACAGGCCTATGGCAACAATGCTCAGTAAGTATAACGGGCCAAGCACTTCGGTAACCCGGCCAATTACCTCAATTCCTTGACGAGCTGCATAGCCAGCGACAAATAATCCGGGAATCATGATTGCCATTATAGAAGTCGTGGGGAAAAAGTAAGAGTTAACTAGTTGACTGAAGCCGTGAATTGAAAACATGCAAGCCAATAAAAAGAAGATCGGGAACAGAATTCCCACTATTCTCCCCGCAGTTTTTCCCAGAATGGTAATACTGTATTGTACAAAATTCTGGCCTGGGAAGCGCAGCCCCATATAAGCATAAACCACAGCTAGCGAGACATCCAAAATCCAGCCGCCAATTACTGCTAACCAAGCATCCCGTCCTGCCTGGGTAATTAACAAGGCGGGTACCTGGATCGCGGTAAATGAGGTGATAATAATAAACAACATCCAGACAAACTGGTTTGTATTGATGATTCCTTTTTCTTGCATAGCTGCACCGCCTTTTTCCGGGAAGTGTTATCTTAGCGTGCGAGTCAAGACTCCCGCCTCTATAGGCGGCGTCAGTTCAGGTGGAGTAGACTCTCCACCTGAACCCCCGATGTTTCAGTTTGGCTGAAACGAGTTCACTTAAAAATGGCCTGTCCAATCGGACCAAGCAGTTGTTCCAACAAATTAACTGGCGTTGGCATACCCCACATATCTGCAATTCCTAGAAAAGCGGCTAGCCCGATGAGCATACCCAAAGCGCCTAGTTCTCGCCAAAGTTTGTTTTTAAACAGCGGTAATCCTTCATATAGGACAATAAGGATTACCGCAAGTAAAAACGGAGTTATCATGAGTTATTCCTCGTTGTTTCTAAAAGTCGCTGAACCTTTGATGATTCCGGCTTTGCGCATTGTTACGTGGAAGGTAATAGTATATTGTATTTCTGGGAAACGTTGATCCCAGTCTGCTTTGACTAGGCGCCATTCAGTTGGATTATAATTGTGGATTTGGTTGCCAAAACCAATAAAATCGGCTTTTAGGTCGTGTTGCGCCCGAGCAATTGTTTGTTCTACCCGCGCCTTTAATAATTTTTCCGTTTCTTGCTCCAGTTGCCTGTACATCTGCAAATCTTTTAGCTGAGCACTAAGGTTGCCCGCTTCGCGCAGTTCAGCTTCACCTGTACAAACTATTTCCATGGTAATGCCCCTGTCGGTTATATGGGGGATGATTTTGCTGCTTCCTTTAAAAATTTCTACGGAAATTTCCTTATCTTCTTCAGCTAGTGGGAAAGAAATTACTACTGTATCTCTTTTCAGCTTATTAATTAACCAGAGAAAGCCTATCGACTCTTGTTCATTGAGTGTGCCGACCAAACGATTATTCTTGAAAATCGCCATTTTATCCAGATGTAGTTTGGCGGAATCTTTTGCTCCCGAACTTTCTCCCGGTTTTCCTGCAGCTTGTTCCTGGTTTACGTTATTTTCCTGGGTCACATCCTGCAAATTCACTACTGGAGCATAACTTACTCCTATGTCAGTTTTTAAATTTAGTAAAAAATCATTGATATTAACCGGATAAATAAATGGTTGATTTTTGGAAACAAGCATGTCGTGCAGACCTAGCGCCGGGAGTTTCTCCATATCCAACTTGGTTTCTAAAACTTCTTTGGCTGTTTGCTCTGCGACCACTATCAGGTTGGTTCGGCGGAATTCCCGATTACGTTGAATATAATCCATTGCTTCAGATATGTCTGAAGCGGTAAAATTTTTGCCTAACACAACTATTTTATTGTGGGAAAAAAATAGTTTACGAGAAGAAGTCTTAGCTAAATTACGCTCCGCGTCTAATAAAGATTTCCCTTGGCTTGTTAAGGTGATAAACGGTGTATCTTGACCGCCGCCTCCTTCACCGCCAGGGCCTTTAGCTGAAGTATTAACAATCTGGACGGTTAAGAGGATGGGTTCTGTTCCGCGTACCCGATCAACGCCTACACCCAGGACAATTGCCAGTTCATCCACATTATGCATATCCCGGCAGCCACCGATAAATACATTCAATAGCACGAACACACTGAATACTACTATACATTTACTCTTCATGCTTAAACATCTACTTATCGTTGGCGTTGGGTATACGGGGTTTTAGAAAAAATTTCTGTCTTTGCCGGTTATTCGTTGGAATGGAATAGGGTCTTTCGGTCATCGCCCACCAGGGAAGCCTGAACATTACATCTTTCATGTCCTGCAGTTTAAAGGGAGCAAAAGGAGAAAAATATGGCACGCCAAAAGAGCGCAAGGAGATGATATGTATAAGCAATATGAGCATTCCCAGCATTATTCCGTATAATCCGGATATAAATCCCAGAAAACCAAAGACGAAACGCAAGATGCGCAGGCTCCAGGAAAGGTTATAGGACGGCAAGGCAAAGGATGAAATACCGGTAAGGGCCACAACAATGATGGTCGCAGGTGAGATGATCCCGGCCCGCACAGCGGCCTCCCCGATGACCAAACCGCCGACGATACTGACAGCCTGGCCTACTGGCTGAGGTAAGCGTACACCTGCTTCCCGCAAAGTTTCAAAGGTAAGTTCCATCAGTAATGCCTCAACATAAATCGGAAAGGGAACTCCCTCATGGGCGCCAGTGATACTGATCAGCAAGGCCGTAGGAAACATTTCCTGATGATACATAGCAATAGCTACATAAACACCTGGCAGCAATAAGGCTATGGTGCTAAAGGCAAAACGGATTAGGCGAACTAACCAAGTGATAGGATATCGCTCGTAGTAATCTTCGCTGGATTGCCAAAACTGAACCATAATGGTTGGAACAATTAAAGCAAAAGGGGTGCCGTCAACTAAAATTGCTACCCGGCCTTCTAGGACTGCGGCTGCCACTTTGTCAGGCCGTTCACTGTGCTCGATTTGGGGAAATACCGTATAGGGGGTATCCTCAATTAGTTCTTCGATATAGGCGCTTTCGAGAATTGAGTCAACATCAATCCTTTTGATTCTTCTGCGCACTTCTGCCACAACTTTAGCATCAGCTGTTCCTAATAAATATGCGAGATTGATTTCGGTTTTGGTTATTCTCCCCACAATATGTTTTTCCAGCCTAAGCTCTGTCGACTTGATTTTACGCCGCAGCAGGGCGGTATTAGTACGAATGGTTTCGGTAAAACCCTCCCGGGGACCTCTGACTACACTCTCGGTAACTGGTTCGCCCACATCCCGGCCTCGCCAACCCTTGGTAATGATTCTTAAGGCCTGAGCTGCTCCGTCTACTAGCAAAATGGTATCGCCAGTCAATACAGCATCGGTAATTTCTCCGACTGTCGTGAGCTCACTTACCTCAACCGCTTCAAGAAAAACTTTGTTTATCAACTTGATAAGAAGCTCTGGGCTTGCGGCTTGCGCCGGTGCATACTGGATCTTCATCAGCGATCTCATGATCTGCCCGTTAATGATATCTTTACTCCCAAGACCATCTATAAAAATAAGAATAGCGGAAATTTGTTCTTTGCCAATAACAAATTCGCGGAAGCTTACATCAACGCAGTCATCAAATAAATGCTTCAGCACCTGCCGGTTGTTAAAAAGAGACCGGCTTACAGGTAGTTCTTCCGTTTTTTCAGAGGAGTTTGGCGTCATAAGTTTTTGAGCAATTTGATTGATTTCTTCAGCAATTGTGTTGCTTTCGACGGTTAACTGCTTGAGCGCGTCCAAGTTCTCCTGGGTATCGGCGATTAAAGCCTTCGGCATATGTACTGAAAGTTTTTTTATATTACCTACACAAGGGTACTTTCTCCTTTTCATAATCGCCTTCCCATCTTTGGGTTATTATTCCTTTAGTATGGTATACGGTATTAGTATTTATGTATCATAAATAAAACCTCCCTGCGGTTATCACAGGAAGGTTTAAGTTGATATATCGTTTTATTCTATATGTACATAATTTTCAAATGCCTATATACCCTTGATTTTCCTAGTCTTCTTCATTCTCATCAGGCATATCGAAGTTGGTGTAGACTTCCTGAACGTCATCGAGATCTTCCAAGGCCTCTAAAAGCTTCATCATTTTTACTGATTCATCGCCAGGCAGACTAGCGGTAGTCTCTGGTACCATCGTAATCCGGGAAACCACTGTTTTTATATTGTTTTTATCTAACGCTTCCTGAACCTGTTCAAAATCTTCTGGCTGACAAGTTATTTCATACTCGCCTTCTGTTACTTCAACATCTTCAGCGCCAGCATCGAGTGTCATAAGCATAAGTTCTTCTTCGTCAATTTCCTCTTGTTCAACAACAAATACACCCTTTTGCTTAAACATCCAGGAAACACAGCCTGTTTCTCCCAAATTGCCGCCATATTTAGAAAACAAATGCCGTACATCAGCAGCCGTCCGGTTGCGATTGTCAGTCATGGCTTCAACCATAATAGCAACACCACCCGGTCCATACCCTTCGTAATTTATTTCTTCATAGTTATGGCCCTCAAGCGCACCTGCGCCCTTTTGAATAGCTCGCTGGATATTTTCTTTAGGTATGTTATTTTCTCTGGCTTTTTGCAAGGCCAATTTTAAACGCATGTTACCGGTTAGATCGGCGCCACCCATTCTTACTGCTATGGTAATCTCCCGACTGATTTTGGTAGTAACTTTGCCACGTATGGCATCTACCTTACCTTTTTTATGTTTGATATTCGCCCATTTTGAATGTCCTGACATGTAAAATACTCCTCTCAGCTAAGTGAATCGCCAATATTGTAACATAATAGCAAGTAATTGGCAAAGTACAATTTTTAAATCCACTCAATAATGACTTCTTTTCCTTTAGAATGCAATACCGTTTTTAATTTATTTAACACCTGAGCTTTAATATTCATCTGCATTGGAAAACTGGGATTTTGGTGGGCAGGATTAACCGCAAGTCCCGCAAAAACCTTAATTGTATCAGCCTTATTCAATAGTTTAGCTAATAAAGTAGCACCATCTTGCTTTCTGGAATTACGCAGTTTTGTTGTATCCATTAATCGGTCAACAGCAGCATTTAAAGTCAGTACCCCCTCAGTAACCAAATCAACTCCGTCCAGATAAGCAATCGGTGGTATTTGCGAATCATGACAGGTTAAATCCACTTTAAGCGGACAAAGAATACATTTTTCCTCAATAACACGGGCATGGCCCTTATCTATTCCAATTGCTTTAACAGGACATGCACGCACACAGCGAAAGCAATCCTGGCAATTTACCTTACGAGTTATGATGGTATTAATATTGCTTCCCTCCCAACACTTTCTCTATAAATATTTCATAGACTTTCTCTTGAGCTACATTCGTAATAATTTCGTCATTTATTTTGATAACTACGCCTTCTGTGCACTGCCCTTGGCAAAAGTTTCCCTCAATATCAATTTCGCTTTGGACTTCATATTTAGTAATTAGTGCCTTAAAAGCATTCAGTACACCATAAGCTCCCCGCAAATGGCAGGCACTCCCGAAACAAATGGACAACCGTAGCATAATTGCACCTCATATTATCGTGAATCATTTCACTTTATTGTATTTCATAATTACTCTAGATACAACAGGGTTCTGCTGTGCGGGCGGGTAATGTGCAAATAATATACTATCCTGCGAAAATAGTAAAAAACCTGCAAACAAATAACCTTGCAGGCTTTGGTACCTGTGAACCATATATCAATAACCATTGCTAATTATAGCATATTTGTCCAGGAGAAAAATTCAGAAAATAAATTTACCTTAGGCACACAACGGGTATTTAATATTTGTCGCATTGTTTATTTTTTCAATCTCCGCAATAATATTAGACAGTTCATCCATTTTTATCGACCGAGCCATTGATACATCACATAAACATCTACGAAACCTTTGTCCTTGTAATTAAAAGCATTTTGTAACGTACCAACTATATTAAAACCACACTTTTCCCAAAGTTTAACGGCAACTCGATTAGTTGATACTACAAAATTATATTGCATTCCTTTAAATCCAAATTTAACTGCTTCTTGAAGGGAATGTTCACATAGTGCTCTGCCTATACCTTCTCCACGAAATTTTGAGTTAATGACATATCCTGCATTGCAAATATGAGAACCTAATCCTGGTTGATTTGGTTTTATGAAATATGTACCCACAATCTGCTGATTTTTTATTGCTACATACGTTGCCAAAGGGATCTCCATCCATATGTGAAAGCCTTCTTCTTTAGAAGTATCAGGTAAAAAAGAATACGTATCTCCCTTAGAAAAGGCATCGTGTAGGATAGGCCAAATTTCATCAAAATCCAAATTCGTTGCACGCCTTATTTCAACCACTTAACTTCCCCCCTTTAGGAAATACATTTTTCGTTAAATAGCCGTCCCGAAGGAAGGCTTACCCGTTATAATCATTCATAAAATCAGGGAAATCTTCATCCTTGCCAAAATCTGTTAATCTTTTTCTTGCTTCATCGACAGTAGTCCCGATTCTTGTTGATTCTCCATTTCTATTGATCAACAAAATTTCTCCATTTCCAATTACTACTTGCTCTAAATCATCTAGACTCATCCAAAAATATTGAGACTCCATATCATTATCTCCTTTACTATTTTTTAAGTTATTAGGCAAAAGGGGATACAATTCCTGCAATATATTTTAGGTGACACCACCGAAGTGCTGTCACCTGTTCACACGTTATTAAATCCGGCGTCGACTAGCAGCAATATCACAAAGTTAGGACAATCCAATAAATTTTTTACCGCTAACACATATATTCACGCCTTAGAATCAACAGAAAAACACTCAGCTAACGTCATGCAGGGACTATTGGCCTCCGGCACGCCAGGGGCTTATTTATCTACTAATTCGAATCTGAGCTACTTCATATCTTGTAACTTCAATTTCCTTATATCTATAAACAGCGTTATAGATATGGCGAAGGTATGCTGAAATATTTATCACATGCCGTATGGGCTTCATAACATTTCCCTTTCTAGTAATAGTCAATACTACTATTATATAAGAGATAAGCCAAATAGTCGAATGGAATGTGTAGGTAAAGCCGCACCTATCATAGAACTCAATAAACCGCTTACCGTCCAGATCCTCATTGAACAGATAAACTTCCTTATTCCATATACGGCAAATATACCTCATACCATGCCCACCACCGATTAGTAGCGGATCCATGCGAACGGTCCAGTACCTTATCGACTTCGAACTTGCCAAAACTATTCTCACCATAAACAACAAAAGAGCTACCTTTCGGCAGCCCTCTTAGCTATCTCTTGTATCATCAGCTTATTATTGCTGTATTTACCATTAAATTCCTTTTATGTTGGTTACGAAAAAGTCAATAGCCTTTCCAAATGCTCCGCTTTTTGCTCGTAACTGACTCGTCTTCGAATCATCTTCTTGTGTAGTCATGACATTAGAAACTATTGTTTTTTGTTTTGCATCAATATAAATAGCGCGAACATCTAACGATACACGAGTACTATCTCGACGAAGAATTACTTTATGAGTATCAACTATTGGTTGTGAAAGGATAAGGAAAAGCACATTATCATAATTACTTTGGTTAGCAAAATCCAATAAATCAGCTTTGCTTGCTGTTTGTTCGGTTAATAAGCCCTTATTATTCCAATATGCTTGATAACGGTTTTGAGATTCAGTGCCAATACTTAAACTGTAGTTACTAGGTGTAAACAATTTGGGCAACTTATCCGTTAGAATATTATAGTAGTCAGGTGTACGAAAGTCCGATGTTCCAATAATAACAACGCCTACACTTTTTGGTGCTGCTTGAATTGAAACAATTCCAAACAACAACAGGCAAAACAACAACAAACTAATCTTTTTCATTTGTCGATCCCCCTTATAATATGATACCTCCCAGTATTTCGACTATATACAACGTGTTAAAGATTTTTGCAGGGTAGGTGGTGCGTTGGCAATGCATCACCTACCCTGCACTTGCAAACTTCTTTACTGCGGAATATATAGTTAAGTAATTATACCATGTTAATCCATGTAATAACTTAAAGATTGCTTAAAGAAAAATAGCTGCCAGCAATGGCAGCTATTTTTATATGATATCAATGCTCAATAAACCACTTACAAAACAGCCCATTCTTTGCTACTGTTTGTGTATCATTAGGCCCAAAGCAAGGCTCAAGCATAAGAAAACCGCTAGCGCGGCCTTTTAATCTTCAGCCAAAAAATAGTAATGCTCTAGTCCACGATACCGTTATTCTTTTGCGTACTTTGAATACTTTGCGGTAACAAGCCTTAAACTGGGATGGGCTTGACTTTTGGCTAGTTCTTTGGATTTGCACACATCAGATATTTGATCAATTGAATACAATGTGAGGGCCTTTTACTTTTGGCATTGCCCCAAAAGTAACAAAAGGTCTAGGCCCCAAGCCTCCAAAAGCTGAAAAGCCAGGCGGTATT
>Ga0316604_10002229_pt1 | contig 15245 bp, 8 predicted proteins | sample OWC_soil_day20_C_FD_207650 | JGI IMG/M metagenome (GOLD analysis project Ga0316604, IMG submission 207650) | Wetland soil microbial communities from Old Woman Creek delta, Ohio, United States - OWC_soil_day20_CT | ecosystem: Environmental > Terrestrial > Soil > Wetlands | place: USA: Ohio... | reverse complement strand
TCCGATCTCTTCCAGCTGACCGGCCGACCAGCCGCTGTAGCCCAGCGTGACCAGGATGCGCTTCGGCCCGGCGCCGCTGGCCAAGTCTTCGAGCACGTCCTTGCTGGTCGTCATGTCCAGGCCACCGGGCACCGACAGCGTGGAGTTGTACTTGCCCGCATCGGCCTCGCGCTTGTCGTGCAGCACGAAGCCTCGCTCGGTCTGCACCGGGCCGCCGTAGAACACCGGCTGCGCCGCCAGTTCCTCGCGATCGAGGTTGAGCTCGACCTTGTCGAACAGGTTCTTCAGGTTGATGTCGATCGGCTTGTTGATCACCAGACCCAGTGCACCACGTTCGCTGTGCTCGCACAGGTAGACCACCGAGCCGGCGAAGCTGTCGTCCAGCATGCCGGGCATGGCGATCAGGAACTGGTTGCTGAGATTGAAACCGTCGGAGCCCATGCCGCCATTTTATTCCGCCCACAGGCACACTGTGCACCATGACCAAGCCCCTGGACCGTGCCCTGCTGTGGTTCCGCCGCGACCTGCGCGCCGACGACCATGCCGCGCTGTACCACGCGCTGCGCTCGGCGCGGCAGGTGTGGTGCGCCTTCGTCTTCGACCGCGACATCCTCGACCCGCTGCCGCGCCAGGACCGGCGCGTGGAGTTCATCCGTGACAGTCTTGTCGGCCTGGACGCGCAGCTGCGGGCGCTGGGCAGCTCGCACGGCATCGAGGGCAGCGGGCTGATCGTGCGCCAGGGCCACCCGGCAGACGAGATCGCGGCGCTGGCGGATGCCTTGGGCGCCCAGGCGGTGTATGCAAACCACGACGACGACCCGGCCGCCCTGGCGCGCGACGCGCAGGTGCGCGGCCGGCTGGCCGACATCGGCGTGGCGATGCACACCGCCAAGGACCATGTGGTCTTCGAGCGCGACGAAGTGCTTACCCAGGGTGGCAATCCTTACAGCGTGTTCACACCCTACAAGAACGCCTGGCTGAAGAAGATCGACCCGTTTTTCCTGAAGGCCTATCCAGTGGCCCACCATTCGGGCGCCCTGGCCACGCTGCCGGTACCGCTGCGGCAGCCGCTGCCGAAGTTGGCCGACATCGGCTTTCAGCCCACCAACCTGCACGGGCTGAAGCTGCCCAGCGGCAGCGCCGGCGGCCAGGAACTGCTCGACGACTTCCTCGACGAGCGCATCGGCCGCTACCACGAGACGCGTGACTTCCCGGCCATCAAGGGGCCCAGCTACCTGAGCACGCACCTGCGCTTCGGCACGGTGTCGGTCCGCCACCTGGCGCGCGAGGCCTGGCAGCGCACGGTGGCTGGGCCGGCTACGCGCGGCGCGCAGGTCTGGCTGAGCGAACTGATCTGGCGGGACTTCTACCACCAGATCCTGCACCACCACCCGCATGTGGTGGGCCATGCCTTCAAGCCCGAGTACGACCGTATCAGGTGGGAGCACGGCAAGCATGCCGACGAGTTGTTTGCCGCGTGGTGCGAGGGCCGCACCGGCTATCCGCTGGTGGACGCCGCCATGCTGCAGATCAACCGCAGCGGCTACATGCACAACCGGCTGCGCATGGTGGTGGCCAGTTTCCTGGTCAAGGACCTGGGCCTGGACTGGCGGCGCGGCGAGGCCTATTTCGCACAGCACCTGAACGACTTCGATCTTGCCGCCAACAACGGCGGCTGGCAGTGGGCGGCGTCCAGCGGCTGCGACGCGCAGCCCTACTTCCGCATCTTCAACCCGGTGAGCCAGAGCGAGAAGTTCGACGCCAGCGGCAAGTTCATTCGCCGCTACTTGCCGCAGCTGGCCGCTCTGCCCGACAAGCTGATCCATGCCCCCTGGCTGGCGCGGCCCATCGACCTGGCCGCGGCCAAGGTCGAGCTGGGCAAGGACTATCCGCTGCCGGTGGTCGACCACGCCGCGGCGCGCGAGCGCACGCTGCAGCGTTACGCGGTGGTCAAGAGCCCGCGCTGAATGTCGGGTCAGTGGGCGGCGGCTTCCTGAACGTAGCGCCCCACCAGCGACAGCAGTTCCTCTTCCGAGTAGGGTTTGCCCAGGTAGTGGTTCACACCCAGTTGCGCCGCGTAGTCGCGGTGCTTCTGCGCGATGCGCGAGGTGATCATGATCACCGGCAGGCCGGCCAGTCGCACGTCGGACCGCATGTTGCGCACCAGATCGAAGCCGTCCATGCGCGGCATCTCGATGTCGGACAGCACGACGGTAGGCAACTCCTCGCTGAGCTTGTCCAGCGCATCCAGCCCGTCCTTGGCCAGCGCCACGCGATAGCCCTCGCGCGTCAGCAGCCGCTGCGTGACCCGGCGCACGGTCAGCGAATCGTCCACCACCAGCACCAGCGGCGGCTGTGTGGCCGCCGGCAGCGGCGCCTCGACAACGGTGGCGCCGCCCACCTGGCGCACCTGCTCGCGCGCCATGTCGCCGTACAGCGTGGCCAGCGCCACTGGGTTGTAGATCAGCGCCACCGCGCCCGAAGGCAGCAGCGTGATGCCGGCCAGCCCAGGCAGCCGCGACAACTGCGGGCCCAGATTCTTGACCACCACTTCCTGGTTGCCCAGCACTTCGTCGACATGCAGCGCGACGCGTTGCGAGGCACTGCGGATCACCACCACCGGCTGTGAACGCCCGGCCGAAGCGCCGCGCCCGCCGGCCTGCAGCAGCGCGCCCAGCCAGAAGAAGGGCAGCAGCTTGTCGCCGAGCGTGAAGGCGCCACTGGCATAACACTGCTCGATCTCGTCGCCGCTGACGCGCCGCACCACTTCGACCAGGGTCGAGGGCACGGCGATGCTCAGCCCGCCGCAGCGCAGCATCACCACCTGCGTCACCGCCGTGGTCAGCGGCAGCACCAGGCGGAAGCTGGCGCCCTGGCCGGCGGCGGTGGCCGTCTCGATGCGCCCGCCCATGGCGTTGACCTCGGCGCGCACCACGTCCATGCCGACGCCGCGGCCGGCCAGCTCGGACACGCCTTCGGCGGTGCTGAAGCCCGGTGCGAAGATCAGGTTCGCCAGCTCGGCGTCGCTGGACTGCGCATCGGCCGCCAGCAGGCCCACGGCCTGCGCGCGCTCGCGGATGCGGCCCAGGTTCAGCCCGGCGCCGTCGTCGCGGAACTCGACGGTGACTTCGTTGCCTTCCTGCGCCAGGTGGATGCTGATGGCGCCGGTGGCCTCCTTGCCGGCGGCCGTGCGCGCCTCGGGCGGCTCGATGCCATGGGCCACGCTGTTGCGCAGCAGGTGCTCGAAAGGCCCGGTCATGCGCTCGAGCACGCCGCGGTCGATTTCGATCGACCCGCCGACGATGTCCAGCCGCACCTGCTTGCCGGTTTCCTTGGCGGCCTGGCGCACCACGCGGTACAGGCGGTCGGCCATGCTCTCGAACTCGACCATGCGCGTGCGCAGCAGGTCATCCTGCAGGTCGCGCGTCAGCCGCGCCTGCGAAGCCAGCTCGTCCTCGGTGGCCTGCAGCGAGCGTTGCAACCCGCGCTGCACCGTGGCCACGTCGTTCACCGACTCGGCCATCATGCGCGTCAGTTCCTGGAAGCGCGTGAAGCGGTCCATCTCCAGCGGATCGAACTCCTGCGACGCCGCCTTGGCAGCCTCCATGCGCGAGGCGATCTGCGATTCGGCCTGCAGCTCCAGGTCACGCAGCTGGCGGCGCAGCCGCTCCAGGTTCTCGCTCAGGTCGCCCAGCGAGCCCTTGATCTGGCCGACGTCGGATTCGATGCGCGCGCGCGTGATGCTGACCTCGCCTGCCTGGTTGACCAGGCGGTCGAGCAGCGGCACGCGCACGCGCACCGCGGCCGTGCTGGCGACCGGCTTGTCGACTGCCGGCATCGGCACCGCCGGCCCGCCCTTGAAACGGCCCCAGTCGATAGGCACTCCGGCTGACGGCGGCACCGCCAGCGGCCTGGGTTCGGGCGGCTCGCAGGGCACCGGCGCTTCGCTGTCGCCTGCCGGCCCGACGCTCTGCATCTCGGCGGTCGCCGCCTGGGGTTCATCCTCGACGGCCCGGTCGATCGGCTGCGCGGCGTCAAGCGCTTCAGGGGCGGACTCGTCCACCGGGCAGCCAAGCAGCTCGAAGGCGCTGCTGATCGCGTCGACGCGGCCGAGCAGCGCCTCGACATCGGTGCCGCTGGTCTGGCCGCCCTTCGACAGCAGATGCTCGATGGCAGTTTCCAGCCGGTGCGCCATCTCGCCCAGGCGCATTGCGCCCGCCAGGCGGGCACCGCCCTTGAAGGTGTGCAGCGTGCGCATGCAGGCTGCGGCGGCCGACACCTCGGACGGGCGCCGTGCCCAGTCGCGTATGCGCGATTGCAGCTGGGGCAGCAGTTCCTCGCCTTCCTCGCGGAAGATCGGGAACAGTTCCTCGTCCACCAGGTCGACGGCGTCGATGTCGTCGTCATCGGGAGCGTCGTCGCGCACCCGAGCCAGGCTCGGCTCCAACTGCGGTAGCTCGGCAAAGGAGGTCAGCGCCGCTTGACCGAGTTCGTCGCTGAACACCGGATGGGCCTGCAGCTCCTCGACCGCCGCGACAGTTTCGACCGGCATGCTTGACTCGACGCCGGCCGGGGCCGGCATGTCGCAAGGATCGGACAAGGCCTCCAGTGGTTCTGCTGCCGCTTCCGGCTCGACCCCGTCGGCTCCGTGGACAGGCGCAAGGGCGCTGAGTGCCAGTTCATGCTCCTGCAGGCGCTGCATCAACGGCGCAGGCACCGGGCGCAGAAAGCCGGCCGCGAACTGGTGCAGCAGACGGCGGATTTCTTCCGCCGCGTCGCTGAACAACTGCGACTCGCCGGGCGAGGCACGGCCGAACGCGATCGAGCGCATCAGCGCATGCTCTAGAGAACGCGCAAGTGTCGACAGCTCCACATAACCCACCGTGGCCGAACTGCCGGCCAGCGAATGGGCCAGCGCAGCCGTGCTCTCTTCGAGCGGCCGATCGGACTCCATCGCCCATTCGGCCAGCTCGACACACAGGCGCCGCGACAGTTCGTCGGCCTCGTTCAGGTAGATGTTGAACAGCGGAAAGCCGATCCGCAGGTCGCCGATGACCTTGACCTGCTCGTGGTCGATTGTCGGAGCGACGGACTCGCCCAGCGGTTGCGGCTCCGTGTGCGTGTCCAGCGGCAGCGGCTCGGCGAGCGGGGTATCCAACTCGGCCCCAATTTCCTGGCTTATTTGCAGTGTCGCCAGGTCGATGCTGGTATCGGCAAAATCGGCCGTGTCGCCAGGAATGGGCGGCAGCTCAGCGGCAAGCAAGTCGGCGCGGTGTTCCTCGGCCTCGAGTTCCAGCTCGCCCGCCAAGGATGCGTCGGCAGGCATGTTCAAGGCGCCAAGCCCGGTGTCGAAGTCGGTATCGCCCAACGCCATTGCGGCGTCGTTGCGCTCGGCCACCGGCTCGTGCCAGTCGAGCGCCGGATCCAGTTGGACCGACGCCATGCCCGGGTCGGCGGGCAGGTCCAGATTGAGCGCAAAGTCCTCGGCCGAGCCATCGGCCGGCAGGTCGAGAGACAGCAGTTCCGGCAAGGCACTCGGCAGCGACGTGGGCGCCTTGTCGACCTCGCCCAGGTCGAGCCGCATGTCGAAGTCGAGCTGCAGGTCGGCCGCACTGGGCAACTCGGGCACACGTTCGAGCAGTGCCGCGGTGGCCTGGGCACTTTCCAATGGGGCGGCCGGCATGGCCGCGGCCAAATCGAGTGACGTGCGCTGGCGCAACGCGTCGGCCCGGGCTGACAGCGCGGCACCGTCTCGTCCCTGTGCGCGACCCTCGGCGATGGCCTCGACCCATTCGCCCATTTCGCGCAGGGCATCGGCAGTGAATGCGCGCAGGTCGTTCTCCAGGCGCGAGGTTTCGGCCAGGCGCGTGTTGTAGAGCTGTTCGCAGGCCCAGGCGGCCTCGCCGAAGATCTTCAGCCCGACCATGCGCGAGCTGCCCTTCAGCGTATGGAAGGCGCGGCGGAGGAGCGTCAGGTCGCCCAAGTCGTCGGGCGTTTCACCCAGGCGCCGCAACGCCTCGTCGGCGCCCTGGATCACCTCGCGGGCTTCGTCGATGAAGACCTCGCGCATCTCGTCGTCTTCTTCCAGCCCGGTGCTGCCCTGCACCTCCGGATGCGGCGCCGGCGTGGAGCGCGCCGGCTGCTGTACAGCAGCCGGCTCGGCCGCGGCCGGCACGGTCAGGTCGGCCACGGCCTGGGCCAGTTCGCTGCGCACCGCCTGGCGCTGCTCGTCGTCGGTGGCGCGCTGCAACGCCTGCTGCGCCGAGGCCATGGTTTCGGCCAACGCGCGCTGATCGGCCAGCAGGGCCTGCTGCGACAGGCGGCTCAGTTCCTGCTGCACCGTCTCGTCGGCCACGTCGGACTGGGCCGCAGCCAGCGCCAGCGACTGAGCCTGGTCCACCAGCGGCGGGGGCGCGCTCGGCTTGAGCTCGTCGAAGCCGCCGAAGGCCGACAGCCGGTGCGTGCGCCGGCCCATCACCGCGCTCAGATTGCCGGTGTCGAGGTCGTAACGGAACAGCGAGCGCGCCATCTGCGGCTGCACACTGAGCATGTCGATCATGAAGCTCAGCGCGCCCAGGTTGTCGGCAAGCCGCGTGAAGGTGCCGGTCTCGACAGCCTGTTTGGGATCGACATCCGTCGACGCCAATGCGTCGACATCCTCGCTCATGCGCAAGACGGCCTGCGAGGCCTGGTCCATGTCCAATACCGAGAGCACGCCACGCATGGCCTGCAGTTGACCCGGCACCGGAATCAGCACTTCGCGCTGTGCAGGGTTGCGGAAGTACAGGTCGATCTGCTTTTCCACCTCCGACAACGAGGCGCGCAGTTCCTGCACGACACTGCCCATGGTCTGGCGGTCCGAAACGCGCCGGTACAACTCCTCCATCCACGGCTCGAGCGGCTGGGCGTCGCGGCCTTCGCTGACCTCGCGTATGCGCTGTGCCAGGCGCTGCACCCGCTTGCCGATGAGCGGGTGGTCGAAGCCACCGTCCTCCAGCGAGGCGTCCAGGTACATGACGCTGGTGGCCACTTCCATCGCCAACGCGGGTCGGGGCGTCTGAGCCGTCGCAAGAGTCTGGTTGGCGGCTGCCTGCAGGGCCTCGGCCAGCACCTCGCCCGACGGATACAGCCGCTTCAAGGAATCGCTGACCAGCGCAAACTGCTCGGCCAGACCGCTTTGGCGGTGGGCCTCTCCTCCAGCCACTGCCGACCACACTTCCTTGGCGCCGGCCACGCGCTTGCGTGCCTGAGCGATCCAGGCCGGGTCGAAGCGGCCCAGGCGAATGGCCTGGTAGTCGAAGGCCGCAGCGGCATCGATTTCGTAGGCTTCACGCACGGCTTCGAGCCGCGGCGCCTGACGCGCGTCGCCAGGCGCGCGTGCATGCGCGCAGAAGAACAGCACGTCCTGGGCCAGGCGGTCGGAGACCTCGGTCTGGCCGGCCATGCTCAGGCGCAGTTGCGCGAGCAGCCGCGAGCTGACACGCTTGGCGTAGACGTCAGCTTGCAGCAGGCCGGTGGCCTGCGCTTCGTAGAACGCGGCCGAAAGCTTCCAGAGCTCGGCCAGGCGCCCGTGCGACGCGGCGCCAAGGCCCGCACACAGGTCGCTCAACCGCTGCATCGCCGCGCGGTCGGCGCCGCGCATGATGGCGAGCACTTGGGTTTCCATGGCCGAGCGCGCCGCTGCGTCGGCCTGGACGGGCACCGCCTGGGCATCCGGACCCAGTTCCCGCCACTCCCAGTCGTCACGCCACAGATCGGCCGGATGCACCCGGTCGGCACCAGCCCATTCCTGCAGGGCACGGTATTGCGGGAACAGCGCCAGCGTCGGCAGGCCCTTGCCGGCAAGCTTGCGGCTCAGATAGTCGAGCACGCCGAACGAGGCGGATTCGATGGCTTCGACCGCGGCACGGGTCAGCAGCTTGGGCCGGGCGATGAAGCGCTGCACCGCGTTTTCGCTGGCCCGCAGCACGCGCGCCGGGCCAGGCAGCCCGATCATCTCCAATGCGCCCAAGCCCTGGTGCAATTGCGCCCGAGCGGCGCGCAGCACCGATGGGTCGACCGCATCGACATCCGAGCCCGAGACCGCCTCGGCCTCCTTGAGGTAGCGGCGCAGCGACTTGTGCGCTGACTCCAGGGAGCGGCGCAACTCTTCGTGCACCCAGGCCAGGGTGCTGAGGTCGTCGACCGCGTCGGTCTCCTCGGACATCTCGTGCAGCATGTTCATCGGCACGCCGCCCTCAGCTGACCTTGAATCGCGACACCGACTGCTTCAACTCCTCGGCCGTGCGTGACAGCTCGCGCACCATGTGCGCGGTCGAGCGCGTGCCCTCGCCGGTCTGCTCGGTCACCGCAAAGATGTGCTGGATGTTCGAGGCGACGACGTTGGCCGAATCGGCTTCCTTCAGCGCCTGCTCCGAGATCTGCGCGATCAGGTCGGACAGCTGGCGCGTGACGCGGTCGATGTCGTTCAGCGCCGCGCCGGCCGCGTCGGACAGCTTAGCGCCCTCGACCACCCCGTGGGTCGAGCGTTCCATGGCGGCCACCGCTTCCTGCGTGTCGGTCTGGATGGTGCGCACCAGCACGGCAATCTGCTTGGTGGCGTCGCCGGAGCGTTCGGCCAGGCGCTGCACTTCTTCGGCCACCACCGAGAAGCCGCGTCCGGCATCGCCGGCCGATGCCGCCTGGATGGCGGCGTTCAGCGCCAGCACGTTGGTCTGTTCGGTAATGTCGCTGATCAGCTCGGTGATCTCGCCGATCTCCTGCGAGGACTCGCCCAGCCGCTTGATGCGCTTGGAGGTGTCCTGGATCTGGTCGCGGATCGAGTTCATGCCCCCGATGGTGTTCTGCACCGCCTGCAAGCCGGTCTCGGCCGCCTGCAGCGACTGGCGCGCCACCTGCGCGGTGCGCTGCGCCTGTGCCGACACTTCGTTGATGCGCCCGGCCATCTGCAGCACCGATTCGCCGGTGTCGCGGATCTCGCGCAGCTGCTCGGTCGAGGTGGCCAGCAGCTCGGTCGAGGTCTGCTCCACCTGCTGGGTGGTGTCGGTCACGCGCGCCACCGTACTCTGCACGGCGGAGACCAGTGTGCGCAGCTCTTCCACCGTGTAGTTGACCGAGTCGGCAATGGCACCGGTGATGTCTTCCGTCACCGTGGCCTGCTGGGTCAGGTCGCCTTCGGCCACCGTCTGCAGCTCGTTCATCAGCCGCAGAATGGCCGCCTGGTTGGCGTCGTTGACGCGTTTGGCTTCCTGCTCCTGGCGCTCGGCCTCGAGGCGCTGGCCTTCGGCGAACTGCGCCCGCGTGGTCTGGTCGCCGACGAAGAGCTTCAGGACACCCGCGCCACCGGCCAGCAGCAGCAGGGCCGACACCGCCATCACTGCCACATGCAGGCCAGTCAGGCCGCCTGTCGCCGCCAGACGATCCTGCAGCGTCTGCAATCCCTTGCGCAGCGGTTCGCTGTCGGCCAGGATCACGCTTTGCGCGTCGCGTGCGGCCACCAGGCCCTTCAGGTTGGCCAGGATCGCGTTCGACTGGGCCATCGCGGCATCGTGCTGCTTCAGCAATGCCGCCATGCGCTCACGGGCCTGCGCACTGCCGGCATTCACGCCCTCGGCCAGTTCGCGAAAGGTCTTGAGGTCGCGACCCAGCAGGTACACCGCCTCTGGGTTGACGCCGTCCAATGTGATGAACTCGCTGGCGCTCTTTCCGATGCGCTGCGTCAGCATCACCAGCTGGCCCATGGCCGCCAGCTCTGCGGCCGAAGCGCCCTGCTGCAGCTTCAGCGACGCCACTGTTTCGGCGGTGTCGAGCAGTTCGCCGGACTGCTTGTTGATGGCGCGCAGCGACTGACCGACCTCGGTCAGCGCCTTCTGCTGCGCCAGCACCACCGCGGCATTCCTGTCGGCGCGTTCGACCAGCGGCAGCAGCGGGTCCACGGCTTCCTGCACTGCCGCCGGCAGGCTGGGGGCGCTGCCGTCGCTGTTGGCCAGCGCGCGCACGTTACGTGCCAGCACCTCGGCGCTTTCCTTCACTTCCGGGAACGCCGCGGGAGTGCCGATCATGGCCTGCGACACCGACTTCGCCAGCCGCTGTGATTCCATCAAGGCCTGCCCGATCGAACCGACCTGTTCGCTGCTGCGCGAGGCCGAGCCGAGCGCCAGCACCGTCGCCATGGTCAAACCCAGCAGACCCGCACCGACCACGCCGAGCAGCACGCGCTGCTGCTGTTGCGGGCGCAGATGGCCGATCAGCGGCAAGGTCGTGCCTTTGGGAGGTTCGCCACCGGATGGGTCCTGCAAGCGCGTTTCGCTGAAGTCACCCGCCATCTCCGACGGCGTCACTTCGGAGATGATCGACGAGTCGCGCGCCTCATAGCTCGACCGCGTGTCCGGCGCCAAGGTCTGGCCCGCGCGCGGCACCTGCGTGTCGCGCACCGGCTCCTCGGGATAGGCGGTGACGACGTCGTCGAACTGCGAATCGTAGGCGCCCGTGTCGGCGCGCGCGTCGCGCGGGCGGCTCGTGATCTTGTCCATGAAGCTCATGTCACCCTCTTCGGTTGATCATCCTGTCTGGCGCGCCGCCGGCCTTCAGCCCGCAACACCCAGGAACTGTTCGTGGCCGGCCAGTGCCGCGAGCTCGATTTCCTGCCACACACGGCCGTCGGTATCGCGCCAGCGCGCACCGGCAAAGGCCGGCAGTTCGGCCGGGCCATCGGCTGGCTCGACCGTCAATTGATCGGCATTGCGCAGACCTGCCAGCCGGTCCACCAGCAAGGCGCAGTTCACGCCCAGCGACGGGTTCAGCGCCAGCAGCCGTGCGTTGTCGCGCGAGCCGTCGCCGGCCGCCGAAGCCGGCCCGCGTTGCAGCCCGAGAAACATTGCCAGGTCCACCACCGCATGCAGGCCACCGCGCAGGTTGGCCACGCCAGCAAACCACGGCTGCGTGTGGGGTACTGGCAGCACGCTGCCGACGGAGAAGATCTCGCCCGCCTCGTGCAGCGGGAACAGCACGCCCTGTCCGGCGCATTCCACCGCCAGCCACGACTGCACGCGCGCCTCGGTGCGCGCCGCCTGCATGCGGCTGGCGAGGCGCCCTTGCAGTTCGCGCAGTGCTTCCCGGTTAGACATTGCATACCCCGAAGGCAAAGCACTTTCGCGGGCCAGCGCCGGGCCGCACCCAAGCGTCCGGCCCGCGCCTTCCTTCGGGGGAGTGGGAGCGAAGCGAGCGAGGGGTCGTCATGTCTAGTCGAAGGCCTTGATCTTGCTGACCAGCTCTTCGGTGTTGACTGGCTTAACGATGTAGTCGCGCGCGCCCTGGCGCATGCCCCAGACCTTGTCGGTCTCCTGGTTCTTGCTGGTGCACATGATCACCGGCACCGCCGACCAGCGCGGGTCGCGCGTGATGGTGCGGGTGAGCTGGAAGCCGTTCTGCCCGGGCATGACCACGTCCATCAGGATCAGGTCGGGCTTGTCCTCGGACAGTCGGCGCAGCGCCTCGTCGCCGTTCTCGGCGGTGCGCACCTGGTAGCCGCGCTTGCCGAGCACGTCGGACAGGTGGTGCAGCTCGGTCTTGGAGTCGTCGACCAACAGGATCTTCTGGATGGACATGGGCGCTTCCTTGGCAATGGCCTTAGCGGGACATGGAGCTGTGGCGTCGCCGGCGACGCGCGCGAAATCAAGCAGCCTGGCCGCTGAACTGTTCCACAGCGCGCAGCAGCTGTTCCTTGGTAAAGGGCTTGGTTAGGTACTCTTCTGAACCGACCATGCGGCCGCGCGCCTTGTCGAACAGCCCATCCTTGGAGGACAGCATGATCACCGGCACATGGGCGAAGCGCGGGTTGCGCTTGATGATCGCGCAGGTCTGGTAGCCGTCCAGCCGCGGCATGAGGATGTCGCAGAAGATCAGCTGCGGAGCATGGTCGTTGACCTTGGCCAGCGCATCGAAGCCGTCTTCGGCCAGTACCACCTCGTGGCCGCCCTGGCGCAGAAAGATCTCGGCGCTGCGCCGGATGGTATTGCTGTCGTCGATCACCAGCACCTTGGCGCCGGTGGCTGCAGCGGCCGAAGCTTCGATTTCCAAATGAGCTCTCCTCGGTGAAGTCGGCAGCGAGTCGGCCGGCGAATGATCAGATTTCGACCATTTCGAAGTCTTCTTTACGGGCGCCGCATTCCGGACAGGTCCAATTCATTGGCACGGCGGCCCACGCGGTGCCCGGCGCGATGCCGTGCTCCGGATCACCGGCGGCCTCGTCATAGATCCAGCCGCAGATCAGGCACATCCAGGTACGGGTTACGCTCACGACGCCTTGGGTACAGGTCACTACAATGGACAACGATTGTAGCCATCGCCCTTTGCAGAAAATCCAATGGGCGTTGGGCACATACGCAACATTCCTCAGATTCCGCTAGAGGTTCACGGAAAACCCCGCCAACCCCTGATCGCGCTACGACACGAACCATGAGCTCTGCCACCGCCGTTGCCACCGACACACCCGATCCGCTGCAGGAACCGGTGGCGCCGGCCTGCGTGATGAGCTTCAACGCCAGCGACCCCAGCGGCGCCGGCGGCCTGGCCGGCGACATCGCCACCATCGCCGCGATGGGTGCGCATGCGCTGCCGGTGGTCACCACCATCATCATGCGCGACACCGCCGAGGTCTTCGACCACCATCCGCTCGATGCCGAGGTGGTGGTGGAGCAGGCGCGCTCGGTGCTCGAAGACGTCACGCTGGCTGGCTGGAAGGTGGGGTTCCTGGGATCGGCCGAATCGGTTAGCGCGGTGGCCGAGGTGCTGAGCGACTATCCCGACCTGCCTTTGGTCAGCTACATGCCGCCGCTGAGCTGGCTCGATGAAGACCAGCAGATGCCTTATCTCGACGCCTTCCGCGAGCTGATCCTGCCGGCCACTGAGGTGTTGGTCGGCAACCACAAGACGCTGACCGACTTCCTGCTGCCCGAGTGGGACAGCGAACGCCCGGCCTCGCCGCGCGAGCTGGCGGTGGCCGCCGGCGAGCACGGCGCGCGCTTCGTGCTGGTCACCGGCGTGATGCTGGCGTCCAAGGGCAGCGAGCAGTTCATCGACAATGTGCTGGCCTCGCCGCAAGGTGCGCTCACCGGCGAGAAGTTCGAGCGCTTCGACGCCGCCTTCGTCGGTGCCGGCGACACCCTGGCCGCGGCGCTGGCCTCGCTGCTGGCCGCCGGCAGCGAGTTGCAGGCCGCCGTCGGCGAAGCGCTGGCGTTTCTCGACCAGAGCCTGGATTCGGGCTTCCGCCCGGGCATGGGCAATGTCGTGCCCGACCGCTTCTTCTGGGCCATGCCGCCGGCTGAAGAGGGCGAGGAAGCCGCCGCGGCCGAGGCCCTTGCCGACGACAGCGCCGTCAAGGGAGCCAGCCGCCGTGTGCATTGACCCACCCCCGTAGCGGCCTCGCCGCTCCCCAAGGGGGCGCCGCCAGCGACCTGGCAAAACCAGTGCCGCAGCGTCCGCCCGAGAACACACCCCATTGCATGCCCTGCGAGTGGCCTAAGCCCGACAGCCGATCCGCTATGTCCACCCAAACCAACTCTTCGCTGTTCGAGCGCGCGCAACGCGTCATCCCCGGCGGCGTCAACTCGCCAGTGCGCGCCTTCCGCGCCGTCGGCGGCACGCCGCGTTTCATCCAGCGTGCCCAGGGCGCCTACATGTGGGACGCCGAGGGCCAGCGCTATATCGACTACATCGGCTCCTGGGGGCCGATGATCCTGGGCCACGGCCATCCGGCGGTACTGGATGCCGTGCACAAGGCCGCTCTCGACGGCCTGAGCTTCGGCGCGCCCACCGAGCGCGAGATCGAGCTGGCTGAAGCGATCATCCGCCTGGTGCCCAGCGTCGAGCAGGTGCGGCTGGTCAGCAGCGGCACCGAGGCCGGCATGAGCGCGCTGCGCCTGGCGCGCGGCGCCACCGGCCGCAGCAAGATCATCAAGTTCGAGGGCTGCTACCACGGCCACGCCGACGCATTGCTGGTCAAGGCAGGCTCGGGCCTGGCGACCTTCGGCTTCCCCACCAGCGCCGGCGTGCCGGCCGAGGTGGTGCAGCACACGCTGGTGCTGGAATACAACAACCTGGCGCAGCTGGATGAGGCCTTCGCCATCCACGGGCACGAACTGGCCTGCGTGATGATCGAGCCGATCGCCGGCAACATGAACTTCGTGCGCGCCAGCGTGCCCTTCATGACACGGCTGCGCGAGCTGTGCACGAAGCATGGCGCGCTGCTGGTCTTCGACGAGGTGATGACGGGCTTCCGCGTCGCGCTCGGCGGCGCACAGAGCGTCTATGCGAAGCTGATCCCAGGTTTCAAGCCCGACATGAGCGTGTTCGGCAAGGTCATCGGCGGCGGCATGCCGCTGGCGGCCTTTGGCGCCAGCAAGGACGTGATGAGCCAGCTGGCCCCGCTGGGCCCTGTGTACCAGGCCGGCACGCTGAGCGGCAACCCGGTGGCCACCGCCTGCGGGCTGGCGACGCTGAAGGAAATCACCCAGCCGGGCTTCTTCGAGGCACTGTCGGCGAAGACAAGGCAGCTGGTCGAGGGGCTGGCAGGCGCGGCCAAAGACGCAGGCGTGCCGCTGGTCGGCGACAGCGAAGGCGGCATGTTCGGCTTCTTCTTCGCCGATGCGTTACCGCAGAACTACGGCGTCGTCATGGCCACCGACAAGGAGCGCTTCAACCGCTTCTTTCACGCCATGCTCGACCGCGGCGTGTACCTGGCGCCGGCGCTGTACGAGGCTGGTTTCGTCAGCGCCGCGCATTCGGCCGAGGACATTGCGGCGACCGTGCAGGCGGCGAGCGAGGCCTTGCGCCGCTGAACCTGAGCTTCGGTCCATGGCTCAATTGCCCAGGCACCGGGTCGGTGGAAGGGAATGAACCTGCCAGGCGCGGCTGACCGGCAGTGGGCCGGAACAGGCGTGGACCGGCGCGCGGCCGTCGCATACGGTGTCGCGCTGACGGCAGCCGTGCTGATGGCGCCGCGCATCTCCCTGGCACAACCCGCCGAGCGCGTGCGCCGCATCGGCTGGCTCCGCGTCTCTGGTGCCCCTGGCGTGCGAACGACACTCAGCGAGGCCCTGCGCGAGCTGGGCTGGATCGAAGGCCGCAACCTCGCCGTCGAAGTTCGCCACGCCGAGGGTCAGCGCGAGCAAGCACCGGCCCTGGCGAAGGAACTCGTCGGCGTCCATGTGGAGCTCGTCGTCGCCGAGGCGCCCACCGCCATCCGT
>Ga0316604_10002228_pt1 | contig 15249 bp, 16 predicted proteins | sample OWC_soil_day20_C_FD_207650 | JGI IMG/M metagenome (GOLD analysis project Ga0316604, IMG submission 207650) | Wetland soil microbial communities from Old Woman Creek delta, Ohio, United States - OWC_soil_day20_CT | ecosystem: Environmental > Terrestrial > Soil > Wetlands | place: USA: Ohio... | reverse complement strand
AAACCCGGCGCCGCCTGCGCCTACCACTCCGGCAGCTTTTACTTTTTCGCTGATTTCATTCATGCCTGCCACCTATATCAGGATTCAAACGTTTCTTTGTCAATGATTCCCACCACCATCGCATCAACCGGCGTATGGGTATCGTCCAGACTTTGGCGGGCGGACGAACCGGCTGCCACCATGACAATTTCCGTTTCACCGGCGCCGATTTTATCACCGGCAACCAGTGTGTAGCCCGAGTCTTCCAGGACTACTTTCCCGCTTTTGTCATGCTTAACCACAATCGGCTGCACAATTAAAAATTTAAGTCCCCGTAGGGATTCTTCCTTGCGGGTTGACCAGACATTGCCGATAACTCGCGCCAAAATCACAAATATCGCGCCCCTTCCCTGTAAACCTGAACTTTTTGCCTTTTCAGGGCATCAATCGCTGAAGGTGTCAAAACCGTTGCCCGTGCTATTCGCAGCATCGAACATTCCGGGATCAGAATTGCTTCTTTTTCAGTCATCAGGTTCTTTTCATAACTCACATCCGCCCGGTTCTCCGGTTCCGCAGTGACGACCGGTTCGCCGAAACTCCACGGCATGAGGTCGGGCAACGCGGGTGCAGCCGCAGCAGTTTGTGCAGCCACCAATTCCGGCGTCCTCGCCTGACACCCTACCGTCACGCCGAAGGCCGATACCTGCGCCAAATATCCTTCCAACAACTGCCGGTATGCCAGCGGCGTTCGTTCGGTAAATCCAAAATCGACCCGACCGATCTCAACGGCAATCCCCTGCAGGACAGCCTGCCCGATCAGTCCAGTCAGCTTATCGTTGGTCAAGCCGAGAGCGATTTGTGTCAGCTGCCTGCCGGTACAAACAGGAACCAGAATTCGGTTCCAGATAGTCTCCGCCATGGCCTGTTCCGCAGAAATCTGCGGCAGTGTCGCCGTAGGCACATGCACCGGGCCCGCAATGCAAAGCTGCAACGAACAGCAAGCGCTCCACCGTCGCTGCAATTCCGGCAACGCCTGCAGACCGGCTTCATTCTCCACCACAATCAACGCTTTCATTTTCACACCGACTGCCGCCATCTGCACAGGCGGCAACAACGACTGAAATCGGGGATCAGACAGTATTCGCGCCACCAGTTCTTTTACCAAAGCTTCGTCCACTGCTACACCCCCAAAATCAGAGCAACTGTCCCATTTTTAGCCAGCGCTGCGTTCGCCTCGTCGGTATCCAGATGAACTTCACCCTGGAATTGCGGGCTCACTCGCACCAACACATCATTAAATACTATCGGTCGTTCACTTTCCACTTTGATGCGGACCCGCTGTCCGTCCTGTATATGCCAAGCTGCCGCCTGATCGGAATGCATGTGAATATGCCGGGCGGCTACGATAGCGCCACGATTGACCGTCACTTCACCGGCAGGACCTGCAAGCCGCAAACCGGGACTACCGTCCGGATGGCCGGAATCCCTCACGACTGCCGGAATTCCCAGCACAAAAGAATCCGTTGCGCTGATTTCGATCTGGGTTTCCTGTCGGACCGGCCCCAGCACCCTAACGTTATCGATGAAACCTTTGGGACCGACGATCCGAACCGTCTCCTGCGCGGCAAACTGTCCGGGTTGCGAGAGGTTTTTCGCCACTGTCAGTGCATGACCGCTGCCAAACAACACCGCCAGATGTTCCGCTGACAAATGCACATGCCGGTTGGAAACTCCGATCGGCAGACGTTTTTCCTGCTTGCGGCCTGCACGCTCGCGGCACAGCAATACATACAGAAGACTCGACAGGCGGTTCAGCGCCTGCATGATATCGGACCGCTCACATTTCCCGTTTTTGTCAATGAAAGCCCGTCCGGCGGCCAATTCCACTTCCCGCACCTTGGCGCGCAGGAAATTGAGTCGCGCCACCACCGGTCCATCACGATAATCCATGGCCGTATGCGGGACCCCAAAATAGCGGTCCGGATAGTGCGACATGTCATGAATCTGCTCTGCTGTCCAGCCGCACAGCTCAGCAAACACGAACGGTTCCTGGCGGACTTGCGCCGCCATCATCCGCTGGGCAAACCGCAATATTTCTTCCAGCGATATGACCAATTCGTCTTCACCAGCTGCCGCCAGTCTCACCTGCGCTTCCACCAGGGCACAATCAAACAGATCCATCTGACCGCGCCATGCGATCACCGGATGAGTTTTCGCTACCAGTTGCTGTCCGAACAAATGAGTCATGTGCTCAGGTTTAGCCGCAGTATTCTTGGACGCTTGCGCCGCCGGATGCGCGGTTGCCATGGCATTCCGTCCGGTATCCACCGGAGCGCCGCCTTCAACGCAAAGCTGAATGTTGTGCTCGCTCAGGAAGTCGCGCGCCGACGGAGTCAGCACGCTGCCGACCGGAACCGTGACAACGGACGGCTTGTCTTTATGCCAGCGGGACCGGAGCTCAGACTCGGTCAGAATCAAAGCTTGCTCCCATATTCTTTGTTATCGCCATACGGCAGAATGCATTCCACATCGCCATGCGGACGCGGAATCACATGGATGCTCACCACTTCACCGACCCTTTGGGCGGCGGCGCTGCCGACATCCACCGAGGCCTTGACGGCGCCGACATCCCCGCGCACCATCACCGCCACATAGCCGCCTGTTACATGTTCTTTGCCGCATAACGTGACATTAGCGGCTTTCAACATCTGGTCCGCTGCCTCGATGGCCGGAATCAGCCCCTTCGTTTCAATCATGCCCAATGCGATTACACTTCGGTCCACTGCCATTTCCTGTTCCTCCCTTACTTATCCTATAAATCTGTTTCTTTCCTATATAAACATTCATCGTGGTAGGAATGGGCTCTCGGTTTAATTGCGGGACGCCTTCAGCGCTTTCAGCACTTCTTCCACCACCGTCTGGATCAGCCTGGGGTCGGCGCTGCTTGCCTGCGTGCAGCTCGGAGCCGCAGTTTGAGCCGTTGCCAACGGCTGTACGATCGGCCCTTCGGGAAATCCGGTGTGCCATGCAACTCGTTTGGTATTGATCAGATGCATCGGGGTTACATTTTCCGATACGCTGGACCCGCCCCAGGTTCCGCATCCCAGAGTAAACGACGGGGCCAGAGATGTCGTCGCGCCCACGCCGCCCAGTGCAGCCGGGGTATTTACGAGAATCCGGAAAATCGGTTTCTTCAAGGCAAACTCTTCAATGATTGCTTCATCCTTGCTGTGAATCGCCAGACTATGGCCGATTCCACCCAATGCCAGCAGCTGCAGGCAACGTTCGCAAGCTTCATGCCAGTCTTTCACTTTATAAAACGCCAGCACGGTGGTCAGTTTTTCATAAGACAGGGGCCACTGCGGACCGACTCCATTCAGCGGCGCCACGAGACACCGGGCATGGTCCGGCACATTGATCCCGGCCATTTTGCCGATAAACTGGGGATCTTTGCCCACCACCCTGGGATTCACGCCATTGTTGGGCAGCATGACCACCGCTGAAACCTTCGCCACTTCGTCGGGATCGAGAAAATGCGCGCCGTTGCGGCGCAATTGCCCGATGAGTTCTTCGGCAATACAATCCTCCACAACTATGGATTGCTCGGAAGCGCAGATCGTCCCATTGTCGAAGGATTTCCCCTGAATGATGGCAGCTGCGGCATTGGCGATGTCCGCCGTGCGTTCCACAAAGGCCGGTACGTTTCCGGGGCCCACGCCCAGAGCCGGTTTGCCGCTGCTGTATGCAGCCCGGACGAGCGCACTGCCGCCGGTTGCCAAAATGATCGACGTGATGGGGTTCTTCATCAGTTCCTGTGTCGCTTCGAGTGACACATTGGTCAGGCAACTGATTACATTGGCCGGCGCACCGGCCGCCACCGCCGCCTGATTCATGACGCGGGCCGCTTCCGCAGTGCATCGCACCGCCGAAGGGTGGGGCGAAAACACGATCGCATTTCGCGCCTTCAGCGCGATCATTGACTTGTAAATCACCGTCGATGTCGGATTCGTCGTGGGAACGATTCCGGCGATCACGCCGACCGGTTCGGCAATCTCCCATATTTTCGCTGCAGCATCCTTGCGGACGATACCCACGGTTTTCATGTCTTTGATAAACTCATATACGTGGCGGGAAGCGAAGTAATTCTTAAAACATTTGTCTTCATAGCGACCCATGCCGGTTTCCTGCACCGCCATGGCGGCTAGTCTGCAAGCCTCGGCTTCGCCGGCCTCCTTCACGGCCTTGACAATGATATCTACCTGTTCACGGGAAAAGCTCTTCAGCGTTTCCTGCGCCATCCGGGCTGCCTTCAACAGATTCCGTGCTTCCTGCAACGAAGCCAGATCACGGTCCAGTTCCATCCGTGCCCGCCTCTCTTTCCTGTCCGATCAAGATCAGATCAAAGTTTGATTGCCTGTGCCGCGACATCGCAGACTGCCCGCTGGAATGCCTCGCACGCAGCACGGCAGGCACTCTGAGTTCCGGTCATCAAGGCGCCGCCGAAGTTGGTTTCCGTTGGCGGGCCATAAAAGGTTTTCATTTCGACTTCGGCCGCTTTCAGAGCTGCATCGATTCCGTAGATGGCTTCGAGCGGCGTGGCAATCAGGTAGGCCAGCGGGTCGCCCTCGTTGATTCCGGCAACTTTCGACAAGTAACTGCCGGTGCGGGAAATCGTGTGGGAAAACCAGGCAGTGGAGCCGCCGTCACAAGTATAGAAAAAAGCTTCTGTTTCCAGATAGGAGATGCAGGCGTCGATCCCTGCCCGAACTTCCGCCGGCGTCGGTCCGGCCAGAATACCGATTACTTCGCCTGAACGCGGGCCCGAAGCATTCCCTGACCCGGCATAAAAGCTCTTGGCGTAGACGACTTCGACTTCGGCCTTTTTCGTGGCTTCGTCGAGAGCCGTGTAAGTCGCATCATCAATGGTGCATGTAATCATGCCTATGGAGCGCTGCCGCGGCGTCAGCGACAAATGGTCCATCAGGTCAGCCGCTACATTGGGAATCATGCGCACTGCCAGTACTGTCGGTTTGATTGGTTCTATCACGTCGACCCCTCCTTTATTCCCCTGCCGTTTGGTTTAGTGCAAATTTACGCCGGATGCCCTGGCATCCAATATCTTTTTCAGCAGCGATGACAGATGGGCACCGGCTTCCGCCGCCGGAGTACCGCCCTTATGAATGTTGCTGACCACGGTCCGCTCACTCTCGACCATCCCCGCGCGCGGCTGGTAACCGATATATGCGCTCATGCTCTCCGCCGTGCCCAGCCCTGGACGTTCGCCCAACAGTACGATGGCAGCTTCCGGTTTCAACTCTTCGCCAATCGCATCCATGATCGCAACCCGTGCATATTGAACGAAAATAGGAGTCCCGACATCGATGCCCATGCCTTCCAATCCCTGCAGCATCGCCGGCAAAAGGTTGGGAATATTGGCTTCCACCGCCTTGCTGGACAGTCCGTCGGCGACGATGATCTGCAATTTCGCGCCTTTGCGGCACTTGACGCGGATCAGGTTCAGGCCTGCTTCATCCAGTTTACGCCCCAAATCGGGACGGGTCAGATATTCATCCTTGCTTTCGCACTGGGTCTTCACGCACACCATGTTGTATTTAGCGGGAAATTCAACCGGCACTTCGCCCAGCACCGAGTCCTGCGCGACTGCATGATCAGCCCGAAACCTCAGCCAGGTATCGGTCAGCGGCCGGGTGCCAGTGCGCCATACGCCGATGCGGGCAGGCGTGGACAGCTTCATTTCTTCATAAAGCGCTTTGTTCACTGGGTTGGGAACTTGCAGATAGCGCTGCAGGTCAACTTTTGCCAAATCGCTGACATTCTCCAGCCCCGATCCGCTATCCGGTGAGGCAGGAGAGCAATTCAACCCTGCCGCCATCGGTTGGTTTTTCCCCAGCTCAGAGAGCACCTGTTCAACAATCAAACGGATATTGTCTTCCATTGCCATGGTTTTTTCCTCCTCACCGGGTGAAGATGGTGGCATCGCCGGCGCGCTGCGTCAACTGGCCATCCTGCATGATCCCCATCTTCTCCAGCCAGCATTCGAAATCCGGCAGAGGCCGAAGTTTGAACACATCACGCAGCGTGGGGATGTCATGAAAACTGGTGCACTGATAATTCAACATCACATCGTCACCCATGGGGATTCCCATGAAGTAAGTACAACCGGCAGCTGTGAGCAATACCGCCAGATTTTCGATATCATTCTGGTCGGCTTTCATATGGTTGGTATAGCAAGCGTCCACGCCCATCGGCAGGCCGGTCAGCTTGCCCATGAAGTGGTCTTCCAGTCCAGCCCTGGTAACTTGTCGCGTATCGTAAAGGTATTCCGGGCCGATGAAGCCGACGACCGTATTCACCAAAAAGGGTTTATAATGACGGGCCAGCCCATAACAACGGGCTTCCAGCGTTACCTGGTCCGCTCCGTTGTGCGCTTCAGCCGACAGTTCAGAGCCTTGACCAGTTTCAAAATACATGATGTTGGGTCCGGTAGCCTGGCCTTCTTTCAAGCCGGTCAAGTACGCCTCTTCCAAAATAGCCGCATCAATGCCGAAAGCCTTGTTGCCTGCTTCCGTACCGGCAATCGACTGGAACAGCAGATGAACCGGCGCCCCTTTGCGCAGCGCTTTCAGTTGCGTAGTAATATGGGCCAACACGCATATCTGTGTCGGAATCTGCCACTCTTCAACAAATCCGTATAGAGTTTCTAAACTGCGAATAACTGCTGGTAGAGTATCATCGACCGGATTCAGACCGATGACTGCGTCGCCCACTCCGTAGGAAAGACCTTCCCGCAAACTTGCCAGAATGCCGTCCGTGTTGTCGGTGGGATGGTTTGGCTGCAATCGGGCCGCCAGCCGCCCCGGCATGCCAATGGAAGTATTGCAGTGCGCAAAGTTGCGAATTTTCGAGGCGCCTTGCACCAGGTCCAGATTGCTCATCAGTTTGGCGGCGGCGGCGACCATCTCCGACGTCAGCCCTCGGCTCAGTCGATGCAACTCTTCCGTGCCTGTTTCCGTGCGCAGGATGTATTCGCGCAGCTGGGCAACCGACCAATTCTTGATCGAACGGTAGATCGCTTCGTTCACATCGCCATCGATGATACGGGAGACTTCATCCTCTTCCAGATGGACAACCGGATTCTGTCGCAGATCTTCCAGCGTCAGCTCCGACAGCACGCGTTTGGCGGCTACTCTTTCGGCGGCATTGGCGGCCGCGATTCCGGCCAGCACGTCGCCGGATTTGAGTTCGTTGGCTTTTGCCAGTACCTCTTTAATGCTTTTAAAGACAAAGGTTTGACCAAAAAGGCGTGTTTTCAGTTGCACGAGTTTCACTACCCTTCACACTGTTTTCGCCTGTCAACGAGCGAAAACCAACGTTTTCACGATAACCGGCACTGCTTCTTCGTGTGGAAGCGGTCGGGAAAAATCAAGGAAATCGCCCAGTTTCAGATCAATTCCATCGACACAGACTATTTCTTGCCCCGGCAGAATTCGCTGCAAACTTTGTCCCAGAACCTTGGCGATATCCTGCTGGGCAACAACAACATAGGGGTGGGCTCCGATAGCTTGAAGCTCCTCGGCCAGATGGTCGGCAACGCGAATAATCGTGGTGAAATCGGTGTCCGGAAGGTCGGGCACGATCAGCGCCACCGTCCGGTACAACGACCGGGGAAAGTTGCGCGAGGCGCCTAGCCAAGTCCATTGACCGCCAGACTGCTGCTCCGGATACACGGCAGGCACGTTGCGCAGTGGCAATACATTCGGGCTGACCGTGATCGTCGATCCTGAAATATTGACTGTGTGGGCTCCCGCCCCCAATACCGTCGCATGGATCGTTTCGCTGCCTTCATGGACTCTCAGTTCGCAAAAAGCCCGGCTCTGCCGAAACGCCTCGGCCAGCAGAGGTCCCACATCCCCATGAACCCACCAGTCCTGACAACCCGGTTGATAGATATACCGGGCCACTCCGCCGGAAAATACGATTCCATCCAATTTCCCCGCTGGCATTTCGCAACTCATGACCAACGGTTTTTCCTTTGTAGGGACCACTTCACCGAACAGCACCGCATCCACACAGCCCACCATTCGCGTCAGGCACTGTCGCAGAGCTGCCAGTTCAGTTTTGGCGGAGGCTCCAGGAAATATGAAATGCCCAGTTTCTTGCTCAAGTTCTTCGACGATAATCTTGGCCGGTTCAGCAACATACGACAGCCGGTGAGTCAACGGATCGACTTCGAACAATCGCCCGCCGACATTCACGCAGGCAGTTCCGATGCAGGTTCCCTTATCAAACACAGCGATATTGGAAGTTCCACCACCAATGTCGATATTGGCGATGCGGGCATGCAGTTTTTTCGAGAGCGCTTCCGCGCCGGACCCTTTGCCTGCAATAATACTCTCCAGATCAGGGCCGGCCGTGGCCACCACGAAATCGCCCGCGACCTCAGCCAGTGCGTGAATGATCTCGGACGCATTTTCTTTCTTCGCTGCCTCGCCGGTGATGATCACGGCTCCGGTATCGATATCCGCCGCGTTAATTCCCGCAGCTTCGTATTCCTGTTCGACGATGCGCCGCACGGCAAGCCCGTCGACCCGTTGCCGATCCACAAAGGGAGTAAAATGTACGGCGCCCATATACAGGATGCTTTTGCGGGTTAATTCCACACGCGGCACCTGCGATCCGGGCATCACGTTGACCAGCGTCAATCTCGACAGAACTACCTGTGTCGTTGTCGTGCCGATATCAATGCCGACACTGGTCAGAACCGTTTCCCCGCTCATCGCAGCAGGCTGATCAAACTTTCCCGGCTTTAGCAGGTTTCTCTTCGATCACAGCCAGCTTAGGCAGAATCGATTCCAAGTCCGGATGCGGGCGGGGAATCACATGACAGCTCATCAATTCTCCGACCCGAGCGGCGGCAGCAGCCCCGGCGTCAACGGATGCCTTGACGGCTCCGACATCACCACGGACCATGACGGTCACCAGGGCGCCTCCGACTTTAACTTTGCCGATCAGCGTAACATTCGCCGCTTTGACCATGGCGTCCGCCGCTTCGATCGCACCGACCACGCCTTTTGTTTCTACCATTCCGAGGGCAATCAGTCCATCTTTGTTAGCCATACTGATTTTCTCCTTTCCAACACTGTGCCAAATTCTTGTTTCCTAAGCTTCATCCAGTTCGTTGAGCACGTCGAATTCTTCTTCAAACGGCCGAATATTCTTATTGCCCCAAATGAAGTAATATACGATCGCCAGTCCATATACCAACGCGACCCATTTAAGCGCCTCGCTGGATGCAAACAGCAAACTAACCAGGCAGAACAAGGCTATAACAAAGCTGATCACCGGCACCACCGGATACCACACCTTAAACGGCCGCTTCAGGTTAGGTTCTTTGCTTCGTAGGATAAACAAGCTAACAAGGCTGACTAGATACATTGCCACCGATCCGAACACCGAGATCGTAATTACAATATCCGTCAGGCCGGTCAACGCGGCGCCAAGGCCAATCATCCCCGGCAGAATCAGGGCCCACACCGGCGTATGGTGTTTGGGATGGACATAAGCCAAAAATTTGGGCAGGTAGCCGGTTCGCGCCATAGCATAGGTCTGGCGGGAGTAGCCGACTATGATTCCATGCAGGGAGGCAATCAGCCCGAACAAGCCGATGAAGTTTACCAGCGCAACTCCCACGCTCCCTACACCAGCCTCGCTGAGAGCCATCGGCAGTGGAAAGTCGACTGCTTGAACCGTCTTGTAGTCGGCGATTCCGGCTGTCAGGAACAAGGTCAAAAAAGCCATGACCGTCAGTGTGGCCATGCCAGTCAGGAAACCGGTTGAAATGTCTTTTTGCGGGTTGACGCATTCTTCGGCGGCCATCGCTCCGCCTTCAATCGCCAGATAAAACCAGATGGCAAAAGGTACGGCAGCCATTACGCCTTCAAATCCGTTCGGCAGAAGCGGCTGCGCCATCAACCGGGACATTTCAAAATGGGGAATCGCCAAAGCCCAATAAATCACCAGGCCGACCAGCGCCACGACGGTGACGACCAATTCAACCTGCGCCGAGGTTTTCATCCCCCAGTAGTTGACCAAAATGAAAAACAAAAAAGCAACCACTGTTGCCTGCATCTGGGGAATGGCAGGCATCATGTTATGAATATAACCGCCAACTGCCAGCGCAATAGCCGGTGGTGCAAAAACGAATTCAACCAGACAACTTACGCCGTTCATATAGCCGGCAAATTTCCCCATGGCCCGACGAGCGTATGCCGAAGGACCGCCTGCATGCGGGATCGCCGTGGCCAGCTCTGAATAGGAAAGAATAAAAGTTACGTAAAAGATCGTGACCGGAACGAGTGCAATCGCCAGTCCGATAGGTCCGCCGGCGCCGAAGCCATAGCTCCAGCCAAAATAATTCCCCGAGATAACCAAACCGACCGCCAGCGCCCATAGATGGATCGGCTTCAACACCCGGGACAAATGGACAGTCTGTCCATTCGGCAAAGTTTCCGGGTTGATTTCCACTGCTACTGTTTCGACTCCGTCTCCGCCATTACTCATCAGTCATTACCCTCCTTAAATTATTAGCGATGCAAACTGCTGTTAGAAAACGCATGCTTTGAGCCGACAATTTTGTGCATCGGCACAAAATCAGGGAAAAAGAAAGAACCTTCCATAACGGTTGATTTTTCCAACCGTCACAAAAGGCTCAATTGCCCTATTCCATTCTTCGAGTTATTTTAATTCTTCTTCAGGTTTTAGAAATCCTGCATTTTTTTCTCACCTGGAAGATTTATTTTCGGGGGGGCATTGAAGCATTGACGCTTGAAGCCTCAATGAGGCGTCGGGCCAGCTCAACCAGAGGGATTCTCAAAGCCATCGCCTCTCGGATCATCTGTTGGTGAGCTGCCTGTTCGCTGAGCTGGTGTCGTCCAACGAGCATAGTTTTTGCACGGGCGATTATTTTTTGTTGTTCAAGTTGCGCCTTGGTTTCAGCCAGTTCTCTCCGTACATGTTGCATTTCCTGCCATCTTGCATGAGCAATGCGAATTGTCGCCTGCAGGTTCTGTTCCGATACCGGTTTTACCAAATATCCACAGACATGGACATTTTCCGCCCGATTCATGATATGAGGCTGACTATAAGCCGTCAACATGACGGCAGGAATATTCATTCCATGCAAAATTTTAGCGGTTTCGATCCCATCAAGTCCCGGCATCATGATGTCCAGCAGCGCCAGATCGGGCGACAACTGATGCGCCAACTCGACTGCTTCGCGTCCATTGCCGCATTCCCCGCATACGACATGTCCAGCTCGCTCCAGCATTCCCCGAATGTCTGATCGGGTAAGCACTTCATCTTCTGCCACCAAAATAGCCAGTGATTTCATGAATTCCCCTCCGCGTCGCATAATGGAAATGAAACCGTTGCGACCGTCGATGCGCCGCAGCGCTCCAGACGAAAAGTTCCTTTCAGCTGATCACAGATCAACAACCTGACGAGTTCCAGCCCCATATTGTTTTTTTTGTCCTGCGCCCAATCCATTGCCAGCTCTGTGCCGCTATCCGCAACCACAATATGATTTTTGCCACCGGTTTCTTCCACCAGAATGCTGATTTCACCGTGCGGATTCGCTTTTATGCCATGTTTCAGACTGTTGGTGACCAATTCATTGATAACCAGCGCCATCGGCACAGCCTGCGCCGCATCGAGACGAACCGCCTGCCCCTGAACGGAGACATCAATTCGCTGCTTCGGCAAAGAGAAAGTTTCAACTAGCTTATGCAATATATACTCGGCAAGCTCCTTCAAATTGATGGAGTCCCAATTCTGATGGGCGAAAACGTCATGCACCTGACTGATGGATAAAATTCGATTAATGCAGGCATCGAACTCCGTTTTCACCACTTTGGACTGGGATCGGTGCATTTGCAACCGCAGTAGCGCAACGACGTTCTGTAGGTTGTTTTTTACCCGGTGGTGAATTTCGCGGATCGAAGCGCTCTGCGCATTCAATTCCCTTTCTTTGCGACGAAGCTCCGAGACATCTTGCATCGACAGAACACAGCCGCTTAAATCACCGTATGCCACAAGCGGATGGGCCTGAAACAGAAAGCTGGCGGCGCCGAACTCGAATTCCATCGGATTGCTCATTTTTCCGACCAGTTCTTCCATCGTCCGACATGAAAGCTTATCCATCAATTCGCCGCCGAGAGGCTCGCCGCCGCAATATTGCCGGTACATGCGGGCGGCATTTCGGTTGGCATACGTTACGGCACCGCGATTATTCAGCACGAACAACCCATTCCCCAGCCACTCTTCCCAGGATGATCCAGTCATTGACAGTGCCATCAGAGTCTTGCTCAGTTGGTCTGCCGCTTCGCTCAGGAACTCCACCTGGGCTTCCTGCCGGATTTCCGCTGAAATATCTTTTTCCATGATCAGAACACCAACTACCCGCCCGGTATCGTTTCGCAGCGGCACCACCGTCTGTGCAATTGGAACCCCTTCCTGACTGACACCTCGCACATTACGAACCATTTCGCCAGTAGAAAACGTCTGATACACGGCAGGTTCCCTTGTCGCATAGGCAATCTCACCCACTACGCTGTGCCCGTAAAGAGAATGGTTCGCCGGGCGCGCCCAGGCCAGCACAATCGCATCCACCCCATTGCTGGACGGCGCATCAATAAAAATGTCAGTTTCCGTCAACCCTGCAATAAACGGCAACTGAGCCTCCATTTTTTCGAGCAGTTCGATATCTTCGTCCTTCAGATCGGTATACTGCAGACATAGATCACGCATCAGGCGAAAACGCCTCCATCCTTTTTACCAGAGGTTCCACCCCCACTCCTTCGCGGGCGGAAATAGCAAGTAGGGGAGTAGTGACACCCGCCTGCCTGAGGAACTTCGCAGCCATCTCAGGCGCTGCATCCTCCCGGTCTATTTTGGTGATGATGCCAATCACTGGTTTCGTAAATACCTTGGCGAAATTCGGTGGAAACAGGGTCCGTCGGTTGCAGGCGTCTTGCAGCGCCCACACTTCCGCTACACGATGACTGGCATCAATCAGGACCCGGTAATATGTTGGCATCTGCAAATATTCACCCGGACAGTCGATAAACAGGCCCTTGAATTCAAGCATCTGGGTTTTTCGATAGGCTTGCGTCTCTTGCATCAGACACTGCTTCAGTGTGGTTTTCCCTGCACCGACTCCGCCGATCAACAGGATACGCGGTTTCAACTACGGGTCACTTCTGCAGCGGTAAACCCGAGAATGCTGACAAGCGTATTGACGGCGGCCCTAATTGCCGCTTCCACATCAGCAACGTCACCGGTCACAACCAAAGAGCCAGTAAAGCGATCGACAAAACCGATCTCTATGTTCCCGGCCTTGGAGGCGGCATCCGCTGCGATTATTGCCGCTTCACTGGGAGTGATGGTCATGATGCCTATAGCGCCGCCGCCTTCCAGGCCCAGTCGTTCATGGAGATCCCCCTGGGGATTTGGAATAATGTGGGCCATCGTTACTTGTTTTCCTGGCACATATTCCTGAATCACCCGTTGCTTTTCATCTGCCATGTTGTTCACCGCCATTCCGTTGATTTATCAGTCAGCCCGTTTCAACCCGCCGCTGTAACCGCCGCTTCTTCAAAAGTCGCCATTTCATTGAGAATTTTCACTGCCGCATCGAGAATGGTCATGCCCAAAGCAGCCCCGGTCCCTTCACCAAGGCGCATATTCAGTCGAAGGCAGGGCGTCAGGTCCAATTCGCGAAGGATCACAGCATGTCCCGGTTCTTCCGACAGATGGGAAGCCATTAGGTAATGCTTTACTGCCGGGCTCAGATGATAAGCAGCCAGCACAGCCGCTGAAGCGATGAACCCGTCCAGCATAATCAGCGTCTGCCGTGCTGCTGCACCGATTACCACCCCGGCCATCGCAGCAATTTCCAGCCCACCAACTTTAGCCAACACATCAATGGCATCTTCGGCGTTCGGTTGATTGACTTCAACTGCCTCTTCAATGACGCGAATTTTATGTTGGACAAATTCGTCGGTAATCCCGGTCCCGCGTCCCACTACCACACCGACCGGTTCGCCGGTAAATACATGGACAATCGCCGAACTTGCCGTCGTATTGCCGATCCCCATCTCACCCAGCCCAATCACCTGGGCGCCATTGTCGACTAACTCATTCGCCACCCGGATTCCGATCTTCAATGCTTGTATTGCTTCTTCCCTGCTCATGGCAGCTTCACGTCTAATATTCGCAGTCCCGCGGCGAATTTTACAATGCTGGATCGGCAGAGTTTCCGCGAGATCAGCCTTGACTCCGACATCAACCAAGACCAACCGAGCCCCTGCATGCCGGGCCAAAACGTTGATTCCGGCGCCTCCGCGAACAAAATTATATACCATTTGCTCGGTTACTTCGGCAGGAAAGGCGCTGATTCCTTCTTCGGCCACGCCATGGTCTGCCGCCATTAAAACTAGGGCTTTTTTCGGCACGGATGGTCGGGGATCGCCCTGCACTCCAGCAATTTGGCAGGCCATTCTTTCCAGTACCGCGAGGCTCCCCAGTGGTTTTGTCAAATGGTCCAGATGATTTTGCGTCTCATTCATAACTGCCGCATCCAGCGGTCGGATGGAACGGATTGCTGCGAGAATTTCTTCCACTACTCTTTCCCCCCATGATGAATCACGAATTGACTGCTTATTTTGACAACTTTTGATAGATGTTCGAGCAGAAATTGCGAAATCCTTTTTTGTCAATAAAAAGATTGATGCGAAATAAGCGGTTCGCATCAATCAAATAAATGAACAATCCAATTAGAAAATTATTTTCCCGTGCCGATTTAGGGTCCTAATTCGTATCGATTATTTCACTGCCAAACTCTCCTGATCGCGCGGAGGATACCGACTGCTCCGTTTCTTTACCGGCGGCATCGCTTCATCTCGCTTCACTGGCATTCCTCTAGTCGTCAACTCCATAATCTGTCCGTTCCCGCTTCCCAACCGAGGTGTCGTTATAAGTTCCGGTCCGCTTCGCCTGCTCCAGAATCTCCTGATCCTCTTTCAGCAAAGCCTACCTTTTTTCCATAGCCCTTATCAGCAGCGTCAGGGTCCGGTTCACCGGCGTCAGCACACCGACCCGCTCTCCTTCCCTAACTAAAGCGCCGTTGATGGCATCGATCTCAGTATTGCGGCCGTTCAGAATATCCTGGAGCATGGAAGACTGATTAGCGCC
>Ga0316604_10002226_pt1 | contig 15260 bp, 17 predicted proteins | sample OWC_soil_day20_C_FD_207650 | JGI IMG/M metagenome (GOLD analysis project Ga0316604, IMG submission 207650) | Wetland soil microbial communities from Old Woman Creek delta, Ohio, United States - OWC_soil_day20_CT | ecosystem: Environmental > Terrestrial > Soil > Wetlands | place: USA: Ohio... | reverse complement strand
CTGCCTATTACCTGCCTATTATGCTATTTCTGCTTATCCTTACGGTTAAATATTGTATTTTTTTCCGCCTGCTGGTTAGTGGCAAACTTAGAACTCTTAGTGGCTTTTTGGATATTTTTGTAACTGGATTTAGGTGAACCTTTTCCCATATTATTGACCTCCCTCTATAAAATAATTCTACATGTAAGTAACAACGTATCCTCCAAGAAATGGAGGCTTCTTGGGACGTACCAAGCTGATATCATTATTATATCACTAGGAAGGCTGAAATTCATCCATACCCGCCTGTTTGCTATTTAAGCCTGCGGCGAGTTTCCTCTTCAGATAGATTTATCTTTCCAAATACTATTTAACACCCTATAGTTTTTTAATTACCTACTAGCAATATCTGCGCTTCTTTCTTTTTGCTTTTATTCAATTCATGACGTTGTCGTCCTCCTTCAAATCTTATCTTTTCTTCTTCATTCTCTAACTGCAACGGGGATATACTCAGTGGCTTTCCTCCAACATTCAATGCGACCATTGTAAAATAGGCCGTTAGCGCACATTTACCTGGTGATTCGCTAAAAAGATTTTCAACTTCTACCGTAACTACAACTTCCATCGAAGATCGATTGACAAAGGTAAGAAAAGCATGACAAGTTACTAAGTTTCCAACATAGATAGGTTGATGAAAAATCAACTCATCTACTCTCGCTGTAACAACATTTGTGCGCGCATGACGCTGTGCGACGACAAAAGCAGCATTATCCATTAATTTCATGATTTCACCCCCATGTACATTACCCGCGGGGTTAGCTTGGTCTGGCTGCATAACCACTGACATTATCAATGCAGAACTTGCAACAGTTTTACCCTCCATATACCCTCTCACCCTTTCCTTTAATATTCTGTGCATCTTACCGCAAAAGCAGCAGACAATATATTTACTATGCTAGTAAGATTAAAATAATGCCAATTTCCCCTACCACTGCATACTCCACTTTAATGAATACGAGTCAAAACAAAATAGTCTTGTCACTTTCTATACGAATTTAGCAGGAATTCTATATGTTTATGTGAAAGTTATAAATTGGAAAACTTGAGTGAACTCGTTTCAGCCAAACTGAAACATCGGGGGTTCAGGTGGAGAGTCTACTCCACCTGAACTGATGCCGCCTATAGAGGCGGGAGTCTTGACTCGCAAGCTAAGATAAAGACTGGCCAGGAGATGACGTTTGCTATGGTAGTACTAGACGAGAGAGTTTGTCAAGTTATACTGGTTCAACCGGGAGATAATGACGAAAAGCAAGGACTGTTAACTTCTTGGGAAAAACAAAAAGGAGAATGGAAACAAATATCCTCGGCAATAAAAGTATCTCTGGGAAGAAACGGGATAATTTCATCTGCAGAAAAAAAAGAAGGGGATGGGTATACACCGGATGGCTCTTATGATATTAAACGCGCATTTGGCTATGACACATTTATTACAAAACTGCCATATATTCATCTGACTCAAAATGATTATTGGGTTGATGATCCGACCTCTGTCAACTATAATCAATTGGTTCGGCACCGTCCGTCTATGGAATCATGCGAGAAGATGAAGCGAGATGATAATTTATATAAAATAGGCTTTGTTATTGAATATAATACTGAATCAACAGTTGCAGACAAGGGAAGTGCTATATTCGCACATATTTGGCGGAGTTATACTAGTCCTACATTAGGATGTGTTGCAATGAGCGAGAACGATCTAGCTGAATTGCTGAAATGGCTAGATCCTTTAAAAAATCCTGTGATAATAATAAGTCAAAATGGTAATCCCAAACTAGCTCTATAATTATAAGCTATAGCTTAAAAACACATAAGGAGATGCTTTTTTTTTGCACTTATTTACGAAGAAACTAAACCGAGTAGCAACGTTAATTTTACTCTTTATCTCGGGACTAAGTTATATCGCTTTAACTTATTTTCAAGGTATACCAGTCCTAAATTACCATCAAATCAATAATGAATCTCATAACGCATTAACGCTTAGCGATACCGAATTTGAAGCACAAATAAAGTATTTAGCTCAAGAAGGGTATACCGCTATTTCGCCAGACCAACTAGCTGACTACCTGCAATACGGAAAAGAGCTTCCAAATAAACCAATTTTGATTACTTTTGATGATGGCTATGAGGATAATTATCAAGTAGCTTATCCAATTTTGCAAAGATATCATTATAAAGCGACGATATTTTTAATTACTGATTTTGTAGGGAATAATAGCAGGTATTTAACTTGGAAGCAAATAAAGGAAATGAGTGATAACGGAATTAATTTTGAAAGTCACACGTTAAGCCATATTATATTGCCCAAGGCTTCAGACGAAGAACTTCATGCTCAATTGATTAAATCCAAGGAAGCATTAGAATGGAGGCTTGGAAAAAAAGTTGAATTCTTAGCCTATCCAGGAGGAAAATACGACCAACGAATTATTCAATCAGTAAAAGAAGCGGGGTATCGAGCCGCTTTTACTGTGAATTTTGGACGGAATAAGATGAATTCTACAATGTACACCTTACATCGAATTCCCATCTTCGGGGGAGTGTCTCATACATTTTTTCGTTTTTGGCTACGCTTAAAATTCACACAAGTATTTGATTCTTTGCAGGATTTTAAGAATTTTTTACTCAATAAAGGTAATACGGCTTTAGCTGGGTTGATCTATATCCCGTAGAAAACTAATTTCTAGTGTTTTCGCACAGTTTGCCGCCCCTGATGTCCCCCACGCTTAATTTATTGAACATTTGTCAAAGATATAATTAATGTAATATTAATCTGATTTCAGAATTAGTAGGAGAGTGATAAAATAATGGCTTACTGGCTTGCCAAAACCGAACCGGAAAGTTTTAGCTACGCTGATCTTCAACACTTGGGGCGTGATCGCTGGAACGGTGTAAAAAACTTTGCCGCACTAAAACATGTAAAAAATATGAAACCCGGTGACCTACTCTTTATTTATCACACTGGCAAGGAAAAGGCCATCGTCGCTGTAGCTGAAATAGTCACTCTTCCATACCCCGACCCTAATGAAACTGATAGCCGTTTCATTGTCGTAGATGTTGAACCTCGTTACCCCTTGATTAGACCTGTAACCTTAAAAGAAATTAAAGCAACTATCGCTTTCCAGAAATGGGAACTTGTACGCCAGTCCCGTCTTTCAGTTATGCCTGTAACACCGGAACACTGGCAATTGATACATTCAATTGCTCAGAAATAATCCCTGGGTGGTCTTTGCTATATATCCTATGATTCTGGCGTAAAATATAACATTCGTAAATATATGTTCACTTCCACAGCCTTGAGACAAAACAACTCCTATCCGCTCAGCATGCGGATAGGAGTTGTTTTTGCCGTTGGTATTTTCAATGTCTATGACTGTTTACAAAACTGATATGCTTCCCATATTGAGTATATCAGATAAAAATGCTCTTTTTCTGTCCATATTGCCTTGTCATTACATAGGGAATACTACATTCCGTTTCAGCGAGCTATGTTTCTTCCTTAATAATCAACAAAACTCCGCTTAAGATCAGCAAAGTACCGATCCAAAATGCAAACCCAACTTGTTCACCTAAAAAAAACCAACCCAGCAAGGTTCCAACCAAAGGCTGAAAGAAAAAGTAAATCCCTCCACGAGTCGCTTCGACCATTTGAAGCCCTTTATTCCAAAAAAAGAATGCACCTGCCGTTGAGACGATTCCGAGATACAATATTCCTCCCCATGCAATTGGCTGCATAAGCAAATGAAGTTCATCCAACCTTATTTGCGTAATAGCAAAGGGTGTCATTATTACAGTCGCTATCAGAATCGCATATGTCGTAATTACGAGTTGTGAATAATCGCTTGGAACTTTTTTTATAAGCACAGACATTAATGCCCAAGTTAAAGCCGCTATTCCTAAGATAACGCCACCGATCTGTGATGAGCCCCCAATGTCTGCAATCCCTACAATCAGTAGTACTCCAATAGTTGCTAAACACACAGACCATGCTTTTCTTGAAGTAATTTTTTCTCCTAACAAAATACGAGCAAATATAACCATGAACGCTGGAGTTGCCGAAGTAATTACTGCCCCCATTTGAGCAGAAGAAAACTGTGTCCCAGCAAACTGAGCCCAGATTGAAATAAAATATCCAATTACACCAATAGAAAGAACTAACGGTATATGCTGTCTCTGTATGTGCCATGATTGTCGAGTAGCAAACCCCATCAAACCCAGCGTAAACAGAGCTACCACGTATCTTAGCCAAACTAACTCTATTGGTGAAATAAACGTGAGCATAATTTTACTTACTACATACATGCCACCCCAAATACTTGCGGCTAACGTCAAATATATTGGACCAATATATCTTTTTATCATCAAAATCCCTCCGTCTCCTCATAAAGCGGCACTTACTTCAGACAGAAGGCTATACTTTTATGCAATCCCTTCCGTCTAGGAGTGAATTGCGCTGGGAACATCATTCTCAAATAAAGGCTTAAAATACATCTATATCTCTCCCTTTTTTAAATATGTTATATTATACCATAAGACCATACCGATTAGTATTGCATTTTTTAAAAGACACAGAAATTCTTAGTTCAAAAAAATATTAGTTTAGTTTTTTCTTGCTCGCAAAAAAATAAACTGGGGGTTTCGGGTTAACTTTTCATATACTTTGGGATGCAATTCTTTGAATTTTTCTATTGGCATAGGTTCTATTAGCTTTTCAATTATAAATCCTGCATCTATTAAAGGTGAGATTATTTTACATAAAGGTCTTCTATAAAATTGGACTTTTACTTTCCCTGTATTAGTTTCCCATTCATCTTCGATAATCTCTGTTAAAAAATAATTTTCTCTATTAAAATATGTAAAGTCCATAAACGGATGATGTACAGAAAAAACTAAAGAACCCAATGGCTTTAATACTCTATTGAACTCAGCCATTACATTATCCCATTCTTTAACATAATGAAGCGCTAACGATGATACTATAACATCTATTGATTTATCTGCTAAGAAATTTAGAGGATCATTGAGATCAGCCCTTATAACATCAGCTTTTTCACCAATTCTTTTTTTTGTCATTTCTATCATACTGGGACTAAAATCTATCGCAATTACCTTCGCACCATTATCCAACAACCATTTACTATACCATCCTGCGGCACATCCAGCATCTAGCACCTTTTTCCCTGCAACACTGGGAAGCAATGACAATGTCGCTGGTCTTTCATAGTACGCATTAAATGGTTTTGTATCAACACATTCAAAATAATACTCTGCCATTTTCTCATAAGAATCAAACGATATCGAGTTCTCATTTATCAATGGTTTACTCTTTAATAAATTTGCCAAAATTACTCCCCCCAACATGCACTGGATTCCAAATCAGTTACTATGATCGTAACAGACACTAGCATCACCACATTTTTATAACTACCATTTAGCATTCGCTTGGTAGAAGTTTTACATACGCCTGATAGCAGATAGTTAATCTATTGATTTTTTCATAGGAAATCATCGGAAGTTACAGGAAGTCAGCGGAAGTCAGGGGAACTTAAGAGCCATATCAAGCTACTACATTTAAATCAATAATAGAACGAATAGGCAGCTTTGTGCTTATACTTATCCTCATGATACAATATTAATATAACTTTCATTGGTATATTTACCAAAATTTGCACTGTGTTAAAGAAGGTGACGATATGTTTTATTGGTTTATGTTGTTCATTTCTATTATCGCCGAAATTATAGGCACCATAAGTATTAAATTTGCTGGAGATGACGCTGGGCCGGTTGACTATTTACTCTTATTCTCTTTAGTAGCCTCATCCTATTACTTTCTTTCCAAGGCAATTCAAGGTATACCACTAGGCTTAGCCTACGCCATATGGGAAGGCTTGGGATTAATAATGATGCTGATATCCGGTTACCTATTTTTTAATGAACAGATACATAAAGAGAAGTTCTTAGCTTGCAGCATAATTATAATTGGTATGGTGATGCTTAATAACGGACGGATAAATGCTTCTCAAAAGGGAGACTAATTTATGAGTTGGATGTTCTTGCTTATTGCGATATTATTGGATGTTGCCGCTAACATAGCTTTAAAATTTTCGGACGGGTTTCGTCGAAAACAACCTGGTATTTTTGCACTGTTGTGCATTATGGCAGCTTTTGCTTGTCTAGCGCAAGCACTTCAGATTATAGAATTAAGCGTAGCCTATGCCTTCTGGGGAGCAATTGGACTTTGCTTAACTGTGTTCTTCGATTACTTTTTATTTGGGCAAAAGTTGACGATACTTGGGTGGTTTGGAATGATATTTATGGTCTTAGGAGTAGGTCTTTTGCATTATACTAATTGATTTGCTAAACTAAACAGCCTGAGTCCTATAACTATAGAACTCAGGCTGTTTAACTTTGGCTTTTTACAGTCATACCGCCTCAAAATAGATAACTAAGATAGTCTTTCTTACAGATCCACTCATCACGACAAAGGTGGTTTTGCTACTAACCATTGCTGCTGTTGTTGACCTTTAGGAAGCATATGAGCATCAAACCACATGTAATAGAATTTTTCTACCGGGTTCACAACATAACCATCCTGAAAATGATCTGCTGTATCATACGAGTCTGCCAAAATCAAAACATCATCAGCTACTGTATCGGTTCCCATAGTATCATAACCGATAATGCTTCTCCAATGCCCACCCCAATCAATGTTTTCGACTAATATAGGTGTATTATTTTTCAAATTTGCTATTACAAAATTTCTAAATTCTTTTACGGTTGCAAAGGAAGTGCCATTTTTGTTAGCAGTCGTTAAGCTAGAAGTAACATCCCAACCAATCTTTTTAAAAAATGCAACCATTCCTGTCGTATCTGTGCCTGTCCCTAATTTCGTTCCCATTATTTTAGCGATTTTAAGCTCATCCCAACTCGTATTGTCAAAATGAGTTAGGACAGTTAAGGCAGCCGCAGGACCGCAGGTTATCTCTGTGGTTTGTTGATATGTCTTATATTTTGACAGAATCGTTAAGGTACTGTTTGATTCGAGATTATAATAATCTCGAAAAGAATAGTAAGGAGATGGCTTCACATTTCCAATTCCGTTATATGACGAAGCCCCCTCTTTATTTGTTACATAACCAGCAGGATACAAAATGACATGGCTTTCCGCCACACTATCCGGAGTCTCTGCCTTAGCTGCAAAGACCACATTAGTAGTACTGACGGTGCACCCCAACAAGACACAAAGCAATAATAAATAAATCTTTTTCTTCCCGCAATAAAACATTTTCATACTTCAGCGACCTCCTCCTTTAGCTACTAAATATTATTACTCATCTCTGCTGCAAGTACAAGAGCTTTAAATAACATCTACTGAATGTTATTTAAAGTTGAATCTTATAAAATCTTGTATCCACTTTCATACTAGGAAATGTACTTGGTAATAGCTCGCTAGATATTTGAGTAAACTTGTTTTTTTCATAAAAACGATGTGCAGCTAAAAATTTCTCGGTGGTTCCAAGGTAAATTTCATCCATGTTATGCTCACTCGCCCATGATATTAATTTTAATAGCAACAGTTCTGCTGTATTATAGATTCTTCCTCTATAATCAGCTTTCACAAACATTTTTCTTAATGCTCCCTGATGATTGCCAATATCTATCAGTGCAATCGTTCCTACAACCTGCTTATTATAAGTAGCTATCCAGAAATTTCCGCATTCTGCTTGATAAAAGTTGGGAATGTCACCTAAATCCGGTTGCTCTTCTTTGCTTATAGGAATATTAAATTCATTTCGCTGAATATCAAGAATTAAATCAATAACTTCCTCTTGGTATTCTTTAGAAAACTCACGTATACTGATTTTCTCCAATTTATGTACGCCTCCTTGCACTTCTTTGTATGAAAAATTTCATTTTTAAAATCCTTTCATTTAGGTAATTGAAATATCAACTACTTAAATATTACAGCCAACTAGTTGAAATGTCAACTAGTTGGCTGTAATATTTAGTCTCTGGACTAGCAATGAAAAATTAACTCATCTACTCTCGCAGTGAATTTTTTTTAATAACCAGCCTATATTTTCTCCAAGATTTTTCATATTGAGCATTCCTTCTTGATCTTGCTCCACTTCACCAATCGAATTACCATAAGCCATGTTCCAGTATGTTGAGCCGACAAGAAACATTTCCTTACTATGCAAAAAATGATTTAAAGTATCAAAAGCGCTAATCGCTCCACCACGGCGAGCAGCAATGACTGCAGCTCCAACCTTATATTTTAGTAGCCCTCTATTAGCAGCTAACACCATACTCGCCCGATCAATTAATGCCTTTATCTGGGAAGTTACTCCTGCAGAGTATACCGGTGAGCCAAGAATAATTCCATCTGCAGCAATCATTTTTTCTAAACAAACATTAAAAAAGTCATCTGTTATAATGCATCGCTTATCCTTTTGTTTTATACAAGCTCCACAAGCAGTACAGCCTCTTATCATATTTTGACCAGACAACGAAATCAACTCTGTATCAATTTCCAGGCGATTAAGTTCATTAAACACGGCTTGAATTAATTTGGCCGTATTACCTTCTTTACGAGGACTCCCATTAATGCCAACAACCTTCACAACTTATCATCTCCTGCTCTTTTTAACACTGACAGTTTATGTCTACTAATCTTGGAAAGCATCTATCAACCTTCAACATTCTGTTAACAAAACAAAACTCCTGCCAAATTTCATACAATATCGGCCAGGAGTTTTATCTCTTTATAATTTTATGCAGTTCTACTTATTTTTTTAACTATATACATGACACTAGTTCAACTTTTCCATAATCGATTTTAGCTGTTCTTTATTTCCATTTTGCAATGCTTGAATATTCTCAATTATCATTTCCGGTTCCCAGTCCCACCATTTTGCTGCTTATATGAAGCATCCCATTAATGCAATTGGAAAAGGCGCTGGGGATATTGAATGCGCACTTCGGCATACTATTTAGACCTTTCAGAATAATCTAATTGATTCAGTGCATTACTTTAGCTAAGATATGTACATCTACATCAATCCCATAAATCCAATAGGCAAAGGAGATGACAAAAATGCAAGTACGCAAACTACTATCCAAGTGTCTGCTTCGTTCCCTTCTCTTCCCTTTAACCATGACTGCCCCAGCGATGGCTTCAATTTTTGCGGATGCTCCCCCGGTGGTTAGTGCCGATATGGCTCAACAAATACTAGAAGAAGGTAACAAACGCTTTGTCCAAGGAACCCTATCCATCTATGATGTGGGAACAAGCCGGAGAGCACAACTTTCCCTTGGACAATACCCTTATGCAGTAGTAGTAACCTGCTCTGATTCACGAGTGCCACCAGAGCTGATTTTTGATCAGGCCTTGGGGTACATTTTTGTCATCCGGGTGGCTGGCAATGTACTGGACGCCGTTGCACTAGGTAGCGTGGAATATGCTGTGGAACACCTTAACACAAAACTAGTGGTCGTAATGGGTCATGAAAAATGCGGCGCCGTAAAAGCAACGGTGGACGGTGGCCATGTTCCGCCAAATCTCGGTGCCATTGCAGCCAAAATTCAACCTGCCGTTGATATCGCTAAAGCAGCTAATTCAGCTGATATTTACGAAGCCGCCACTGATGCCAATATCGTCAACATGGTAAACATAGTAAACGCCGACCATGTCATTTCTCAGATTGCCGGGGTTAAAGTAATTGGCGCTAAATATCATTTTGAATCTGGGGAAGTGCGATTTATCAAGTAAAGTTTATCTACATGAAATCGTCCATTTATTCTTCGTTTACCTGCCGATTATCGAATACCCAATAAATTGCACCAGATACCCTGCCTTGTTTTCAAGGTGGGGTTTATTTATGTGGAAACACCCCATGCATTATTGTATAGATAAGTCCCCTTACTCTAAAAGCTGAATATACTATAGTGCTAGGTTATGAATCCGAGGGGGGAAGCATTATGGAGAACGCAGTTTTAGGGAGAGAAGAACTAAGTCGGACAATTTCTCGCAGACATCATATTGATGGTGGCTTCAAGAAAATTTCACGGGTAAATGGTTTTGATACCGAAAATTCTGATAACGCTAAACAAAACAACTACGTCTGGTCAATGGCAGAATTAGGGGACTATATCTATATAGGTACGGCACGAAATATTCCTTATTCCATTTTAAGTAACCAAATTTTAGGCAATGTTCCGATTCCGCCAATTCTTATTCCGAAAGCCGCGGACTATGCAGGCGAAATCTGGAGATATAAAAAGGGTACCAAAAAAAATTGGGAACGAGTGTATAAAGCTCCAGCAAATCCGATGATCATCGGATTTCGTTTCATGATCAACTACAAAAACGCCCTATATGCGGGAGCTTTAACACCTTTAAGCTCAGATATGCTCATTCTAAAAACTACAACCGGGAAGGACTGGAAGGCACTAGAGCCAGTTCAAGGTTATTCTACTGGCACTATAGTCGAGCATAATGGAAAGCTGTATATGGGGACATTACCATTATCGGGGGGTTCAGCTTCCCAACTTTTTGTTAGCAGTGATCCTGAAATCGATGGTTGGACAAAAGTTGATTTTGGTGATCCTGATAAAAACCCAAGAGGGAATATTGATTTATTACTAAGTTTTAATGGTCACCTTTATGTAGCGACAGCTCGTCCGACAGGATTCGAAGTTTGGCGTACTGAGGGAGTTGAGCCAGAAAAAGATCACTGGATACTGGTAGTTGATCAAGGCGCTGGCGACGCTAGAAATGAACACCCCTGGGCATTAGGCGTATTTAAAGAGCACATCTATATTGGCACAGCCATTGAAGTGGCAATAAAAAGCATAGATCCTGCTAATCCGATTGTTCCCCCGAAAGGGTTTGACGTAATTCGATTAGGGACGGACGATATCTGGGAACTCATTGTAGGGGGAACACCTGTGGTTCCGACAACTCCCACAACTGGGGTTCGTGGGCAACCGTTAAGTAGATTTCCTTCAGGATTTGGCGATATAACAAATGGATATTGTTGGCAAATTCAAGCCTTTGGCGATGAGTTATATTTGGGAACTTGGAGCTGGAGTGACTTAATTCCGCCGTTTATCCCTTGTATTCCTGAGATCGTCCTTTCCCATTTTCCGAGTAGTTCAGGAGCTACTTCCGAGATAGACCAATTACGGATCTTCTTTTCCCCTAAAATAGTAGAAAAGGTTTACGATATTGGAAAAAGATATATTGGTTTCGATCTGTGGAAGACCAAGGACGGTATCCGTTGGGAGCCTGTATCACTTAATGGATTTGATAATCCCTATAACTACGGTGTAAGAAAACTCTTCGTTTCCGCTGAAGGCAAGCTCTATGTCGGTACAGCTAATCCATTTCAGGGATGCGAAGTATGGGTAAAATCTCACAAGTAGTATATACAAATATAAAAGAAGCTGCCAGCAAACAGCTCCTTTTATGTTTATGGTGAGCATCTAAACTTGAGCTTTAATTAACGCTTGCATATTGAGTCTGGAATCGCTATCTGAGTCCGCACATCTCTGATTCAGATTATTATTTCTCAACAACTTATTTTACGGCAACAGCTTCACTAGCAGACACCGTTTCTTCGTCAACAGGCTTACGCCCCCAATAACTAGCTAATAAACTACCTGCAATGTATTCCCAGACAGTCATGACTGCAGCTGGTAAAGCAGCCAACGGATCTAAATGAGCTAATGCCAGTGCAACGGCAAGACCTGAATTTTCCATGCCTATTTCGAAAGTAATTGCTCTGGATTTTTTCTTTGACATGCCAACCGTCCTGCCAGCATAATAACCAAGAAGCAGTCCGGCGATATTATGAATCATTACGGCAACCAATAGAATCATTGCCATTGTTGCCAACTTCGTTGCATTCAAAGCCACTACGGAAGCAATGATAGCGATAATAAAGATGACCGACACTGCTGGAACCACTTTAATAAGTTTCTCCACTAAAGCGGGTGCCACCATATGCAGCACAACTCCAGCAGCTACAGGAACTAATACAATTTTGACAATGTCTATTAACAGTGCAGCAATATCTATGGGAATCATGGCCCCAGCCAAAAATGCAAAAATATAAGTAGTAAGTACCGGTGCCAAGATTGTATTAACACTTGAAACCGTTATAGAAAGGGCTGTATCCCCCTTGGCAATATACGTCATAACGTTAGAGCCCGTACCGCTAGGAGCTGCGCCCAAGAGAACCATCCCCGCAGCCAATGCTGGCGGTAACCCTAACATTTTGGCCACACCAAAGCCTACCAAAGGCATAATTAAATAGCGAAAAAAGACTCCATAAAAGACATCTTTAGGGCGAGTTAAAACAAGACGAAAATCTTCGAGCGACATGGTAAGCCCCATCCCCAGCATGATAATCCCAAGAAGATACGAAATATACTTGCCAACTGGTTTAAATGGTGCCGGATAGAAAAAGGCAATTGCTGAAAAAACCACCACCCACAGCGTCATATTCCGACAGATAAACTGAGCCAGCTTCTCCAAATACTTCATTCCCAATAACCTCCTGTAAAATAAATACAAAACCTCTTGCCCTTCAAGTCAATAGACTTAAAGGGGCAAGAGGCAATTCTCGCGGTACCACCCTTTTTACAGATAAAACTATCTGCATCTCATCAGGTCAAATAACCCTAGCAGAATAACGACTGCACTCCGTGGGGAGCAGAGACCGGCGCAGCTTACTTAGCAGTTCAGCCTTGCTGTTCAGGAGCGACGTTTGCTTTCCCATCGTACCGATTCCCACCAACCATCGGTTCTCTGAAACGATATAGAACTCAAGTTCTCCCTCATCACATTTATCTTATTAAATTATATCTTCAATTTACCTATAATATACTCTTATAGTTTTTTATTGTCAATACAAATTATACTTTTCTTTCAAAAGTACATTTGCAAAGCACAAATGCAAACTATATCCGGACTATTTCATTGTATGTTTACATTTCAACAAGATATTGAAGTTGTGTTCCAGAGGAACGTTCTTTATTGTCCTACTACAACAACAAACTTTTAATCTCCCCCTTGTTAATTATCCTTATTCGTTATATTGGATATATTTTCCTGAAATAACAGAGAAAAAACGCAACCCCTACTGGCTGCGTTTAATAAAAACTTATTCAGATTTATTTGATAGAATTGTTGGAGTAACTTTCTTTTCAGCTTTTTTCTTCTTTTTTTCCTTGTTCTTTGGGCTTTTATCTCCCATCTCGAACATCTCCTTTTTATATCAACAAATCTAAACTCATTATACCATAATTTATCCTCTTACAATATTGCTTCTATAATCACATTACGGCATACTTCATTGAGAAGTCAGTTAAGACACTAAAATAGTATGTTTTTCTTAGAATAGCTTACTATTTCGGGATATTAATAGCCAATAAGACGCCGCGAAAAAATAAACGATACGCTCTCTCTCTTTTACTCTCTATTTTCACTATATATACAATGTGTTAGAGGCTTTTATATATTCCAATCACCGGTCAAAAAATGGGTTCTTACCGCTTATACTTAGCGGGATTCCATAAGCGACTTTGACTTCCTCACCGAAAAGGCCAATGCTGACTGCCGCTTTACCTACACTGAACATTACCCTATTGTCGGCATGATACAAAGCGGCGGTGTTAACTGCCGATCCCAAGGCTATCCCCAAATCGCCTGTGCTGATAGCACACATCCCAGTACCTTGTGCACACGCGGCACAATCAGTATAACCACAAAAGCCACACGGCTTCACTCCCGCGGGTTTCACTTTCTGGCCCAGCAACACAACCAATGGTGCCTTATCAATGCCATTAGCATCACGTTCGAAAAATTGCGAACCTGATTCTTGTGCAATGCGCCGCATCTCTGCTGATAGTTTTTCTTTGTCCTGCCCAGTAACAATCAACGTCACCAGATTATCAATTCCCCTTCCTTTGGGAGCTGTTCTCGCCGCCACACACATCATGTCGGCAATCCTCCCTACAGTACGTTCTTCCACTTCTTGGCTACTACTAATCATATCAATTCCTCCATTTAACTCTTATTATATATTAGCAATTATTGCCACTACATAACAATTCAATCCTTCAAAATTAGATCTTTCCAAAGAATGTCTTCTCTGTTATAATTTTAAATGATAGAATACATTTTGACAAGTACGCACTTAATCGTGCTATAGTATCTATTTGTATACCGAATTCGTCAATCATGCTATCCAAACTATATACAACTTGTTAGAGACTTTTGCATCATCACCTACCTGCGCCTGCGAACTTTTTTTACTGCAGAATATATAATACTAATTGGAGTGACCACAAATGATTACTTTCAAAAATATCCAATATCAGTGTTCTATGGAATTAACATTAGATCTTATTGGTGGCAAGTGGAAATCATTGATTCTCTGGCATTTAGGGGAAAGCACCCTGCGATTTAGCGAGTTAAAAAAGACATTACCAAAAATAACTCAAAAAATGCTCACCCAACAACTGCGAGAATTGGAAGCGAGCGGACTGGTGAACCGATTTATATATACCCAAATTCCCCCTAAAGTAGAATATTCTCTTACACCAGCCGGCAAGAGTCTCTTACCTATATTAGAAACTTTGTGTCAATGGGGGCTTACTTATGCTAATGCCTCAAAATTAGTTGATGAACAATTATGTAAAGGCATCAAGTAAAATAAGAATGACCTATCAGCGAGAAAAGCTGATAGGTCATTCTTATAGTGCAGTTGTTAATGTAACATATCCCACAATTGTTTTCCGATTAGCAGCGTTGTCATCGATATAAACAATGGTTTTACATAAGCAGCGCCTTTGGCAATGGCAAATTTAGAACCAGCAATAGCACCAGCAATCATCGCTATCCCCATGGTAATACCATACACATAATTGACTGAACCGGCCAGAATAAATGTTACGACTGCACCGAGGTTGCTTGCCATATTAAGTGCCTTGGCATTCCCGGCCGCCACCACAAAGTCAAAACCCAGCATTAAAAATACAAAGATTAAAAATGATCCTGTTCCTGGTCCGAAGAAGCCGTCATAAAAGCCCAGGGCCAAAGCTGCACATCCGCCTAAGATACCGGCTCTTTTATTAATACCTTCATAGGTAGACTTATCACCCCAGTCTTTTTTTAACATTGTGTAAATTGCTACTAAAACCAACATAACTATAACTAA
>Ga0316604_10002225_pt1 | contig 15266 bp, 16 predicted proteins | sample OWC_soil_day20_C_FD_207650 | JGI IMG/M metagenome (GOLD analysis project Ga0316604, IMG submission 207650) | Wetland soil microbial communities from Old Woman Creek delta, Ohio, United States - OWC_soil_day20_CT | ecosystem: Environmental > Terrestrial > Soil > Wetlands | place: USA: Ohio... | reverse complement strand
CACAAGCATTCAGGCAGCGGAAACTTCCTTGATGAATAGCTCAGGCCATCGCGCCAATATCTTAAATTCAAATTATACTACTGTAGGTATTGGCGTTGCTCTCGACAGTGCAGGCAATGTGTATGTAGTTCAAGACTTTATCAAGTAAACCAAAATTTATCTGCCGCATCCTCCGGGGTGCGGTTTTTTATTTGCAAAATCGTTGTAAAACGCTTATTGACTTTAACAAATTCTTTTGTAATACAAATAACATAAGTTTACAATTTACAATAAAAGCTTCTCCTCTAAAAAACATTACCCTCATGTTCAACCGGCCTATGATGCCGGGTGTTTTTTATTTCCACTCTTTGCTACTTGTAAAACGCAAACGTTTGTTCTATAATAAAACCAAACAAATGTTCTGCATTGGGGGCAATATATTTGAATCGCACTATCCTGCACGTTGACCTCAACAACTTTTACGCCTCGGTCGAGTGTTTATACAAGCCGGAAATCCGCGATAAACCTGTTATTGTCTGTGGCGATGCCGAATCACGACATGGCATTGTACTTGCCAAAAACCAGATTGCCAAGCAGGCTGGCATTAAAACTGGCGAAGTAATCTGGGAAGCCAAACAAAAGTGCCCCGGACTGGTGCTGGTACCGGCAGACTTTCGTAAGTATCTTCGATTTTCGCGAATGGCCCGGCAGATATACAGCAATTACACTGACCAGATTGAATCGTTCGGTATTGATGAAGCCTGGCTCGATGTAACTGGCTCAACTAAGTTGTTTGGCTCTGGCCAAGAAATTGCCGATACTATCCGGCAACGGTTTAAATCAGAAATTGGACTCACCGCGTCTGCAGGAGTTTCCTTCAATAAAATATTCGCTAAGCTCGGAAGTGACATGAAAAAGCCCGATGCGACCACTGTTATTACACAGGATAACTATCGGGATAGGGTCTGGTCGCTGCCAGTGGGTGAATTACTGTATGTAGGCCGATCCACACGCCAGAAACTAAACAACCGGGGAATCTATACGATAGGTGATTTGGCTAATCGCGATGTGCATAGGTTGCGCTTGTTGTTAGGCGTTTGGGGTGAAACACTCTGGACATTTGCTAATGGTTTGGATGTGGCACCGGTCAGATTGAACGGCGAAGAATCCATAGTAAAATCAGTTGGTAACAGTACCACGACAGTACGCGACTTGGTAAGCGATAGTGATGTTAAGCTAATTATCTATGTGTTGGCTGAAAGCGTAGCAGCTAGACTCCGAAAATATGGCCTAAAATGTAAAACAGTTGCAATTCATGTACGGGATAAGGATTTGCAATCATTTGACCGGCAAGGAAAATTACAAGTGCCGACATATGTATCTAATGATATTGCCCAAAAGGCTATGGAGTTATTTGCCGCAAACTACCGGTGGGATAAAGCGATCCGTAGCCTAGGCGTGCGTGGTGCCGATTTAGTAATGGCAACCAGTCATGTGCGGATTGATTTATTTGACGGCGACAACATGGAATCAGAAACCCTTGAAAAAACGATTGACGGATTAAGACGGCGATTTGGTCATTATAGCGTTCAGCGTTGTGCTATGCTGTTGGACCGTGAGCTAACGGGTTTCAATCCAAAGGATGACCATGTAATTCATCCGGTATCTTATTTTAAGTAGAAGGTGAGTTAAGTGGGGAAAACATTTGTAACTATTACAGCTGAGCATGATACAAACGGCATGATCAAGCCGACAGTCCTACATTGGGCCGACGGCCGCAAATGGGAGATTGAAAAAATATTTGATGTTCGTATGGCGGCGAGCTTGAAAGCTGGCGGTCAGGGCTTAAGATATACCTGTAGAATTGCGAATAAACAAGTTTATTTATATTGCGATGATGGAAAATGGTTTGTTGAGAAATAGCCTAAGCAGAATATTGACAAAATTATCGGAACAATGTATAGTAATATTTGATAAATGCGAGGTTGCATAAGTGCACCTCGTTTATTTTATTTTAGAAAGGTATTTATTATGGAAAACGCTAATAAGATTGATTTTAATATGAGTGAAGAAGAATTTCAAAAGCTATTGGACGAACTATCGAATGTTGTAAATATGGAATTTCGAAAGGAAGGCAATGCCGTAGATAAGAAAACACCAAAGTGTGCTTAACACACACTAAGTATAAAAATACCCGCGGTGTGTAACCGAGGGTATTTTCATTAAAATCGGTATCATAGCCAAACATGAAAAGCCCCTGTATAGCTTAATTCTACACAGAGGCTACTATCAGTTTCTAAATAAGAGAGGCTTTTTCAAAAAATTAGTCACCTATTGGATCATCAATTAGGGTCGCAAAAATGAAATCATGTTCATGCTTTTCATTCTCGGTGGTTGTTCCCCGCACAAAGTGAACATGTCTTCCGCAACCTACAGGGATGTTTTCCAGTGTCTCTACACAAATTTCATGAAAGTGGTCATCGAAGAAATCTGTTCTTGTAAATATCTTGTGGATATGCTTATGATTTCCTATAAAGATAGCTTCACCTGTAACCCCGGAAAAACGATGATTATGAAAGTCTTTGCAATCTTCTTCAGGTACAACTTTAACGCTGCCTAAAAATTCGTGTACATGAGTTTGCATTTCTTCTTCTTTCTGGTGATAACAGCAACCATCTCTGGTATCTTCCTCCAAAATTACACACTCCTTTATGGTTTATATTGTAGTTTATGTTGTGTAGAGTGATTATGTTACTATGGAGTGTGCCAATATACTTACTGCAGATTGTATAACCTCTGTCGGTTGGATACGCCGCATACATTCATTACTTTGACAACTATTGCTTAGGGCTTCATCCTTGTGCCAGCAGAAAGAACAGTCCATAGATTTTGTCAGGGAAATATCAAAAGGCCTTCGCGGTCCCCAGACTCTTGGATCAGTGGGCCCCATTAAGGCTAGAACTGGAGTTTTAAAGGCTTGAGCTATATGCAGCGGACCGGTGTCAACAGTGATAAAAAGGTTGGACTTTCTTATTAACGCTCCCAGTTCACCTAAGGATAGAGTTCCGCCAAATACTGTAGCCATGTTACCGGCGCCGGCGTTTATGGCGTTTAAGGCAGGTAGCTGCCGGTAACTGCCTACAAGAAAGCAATTGGCTAAATTCGTGAGCCTCTTTACCACACTTATGAATCCGTCAGTTGTCCAGTTTTTGGGGGAATAATCGCTATACGGGCAAATCACAACCGATTGTTGTTTTTTCTGCAGATGCTGTAGTTTTTGACACAAGCAAGATTCTTCCTCGGCACTTACAGAAAATTCGATGCTAGTGTCTTCTGTTGTTATACCAAAAGGAGATAGCACCTCAAGCTGGTATTCTGTCTCATGCCTTGTTGTCGAGGCTGTGTAAGGTACGGGATGTGTCAAAAATTTGCGACTGCCTTGCTTGTCGAAACCAGCGCGATATACGGCCCCACTGAGCCAGGCCAGCATCGCATCCAAGGACCCGTAGCGGGATGACAGCGCAAGCTCATACCTTTTTCTTCGAAGTGTATGAATTAGGGTAAGCAATTTAGCCCGTTCTTTCTGCCAATCTTGAATATCATATAAGAGGACATCACTAATGTAGGGGTTATGGTAGGCCGCTTCACCTTGAGGCATGCTGACCAACATGTCAATCTTAGCGTTAGAGTAAAAGAACTTCAGGGTGCGAGCAATAGGGCACGATAGGACGATATCGCCTATGTGAGCAATATTGACAATTAAAATTCTGTGAACTTGCTCAGGTGATATAAACATAGTAGACACCTCACTAATAATATGTGAGAAGTACAAATCATTCTAATAAAGTGGTTAGCTTTTGAACAAAATTGGCAGCTATCTGTTCCCAGTCAAATCGGCATTTGGCCAAGTTGTATGCGCGTTGAGATAAATCTGCTGCAAGTTGGGGATAATCCAGCAGGTTTTGAATTGCGATTGGCATTTTAGCGCACTCACTGATAATAAAGTAGTTGCCGCTATCCTCAGAGATTCCTCTTGCACCTAGTTTGGTTGTAACAACAGGAATACCCGCTGCCATATATTCGAGCATTTTCAAATTTGTACCGGAGCCATTTAGGGCAGGGTTTAGGGCCACATCAGCTTGACTGAAGATGTGGTATTTTTCTTGTTCAGTAACAATCCCAACAAGCTCAACGTTGCCAGGAAGTCTGCGGTTAGTAAATGCCCCGCACAAACTTCCTATCAGCAAGAATCTGGCACTAGGCAGCTGCCGCGCAATCTCAAATACCTTCTCACCAGAAAGTAGGTTAGGAGGAAAATTGCTTCCCATATAAACGATAGTTGGTTGTGTTAACCTTAAGACAGCTTTATGAAGCTGGCGCTGTTCGTAAGTAATATAAGGTATCACTTGCGTGTCTGCTCCATTCGGTACGATGCTGAATTTAGCGTGACAGACATTATATAGAAGAGCTAAGGTTAGGGCATCTTCCTCAGAGCAGGTTGCTATCAGGTGACTTTGCTCGCATGCCGCCTTTTCCGCTTGAAAAATATCTGTAAGTACTCCACTTTGACTATTAGGCAGGAGTTGCCGATGTAATTCATATTCTGCATTATGAGCGTCATAGACCAGGATACAGGAGCCGCTTATTTTCGCTGCTTCCGGATATAGATACGGGTGAGATAGGATAGCGATACAAGCATCCTTGCTCTGCTCATTTGCTATGAGGGCGTATTCTGGTGTAAGCTTTGCGACTCTTGGTAGGATGGCGCAGGTGGCAAAGCCAATCTTACGGAAGAGATCAAGTTCCATTTGACAGTGAGACAAACTCTTCGGAATTAGGAGTTGCTCAACTCCTGGCGCTATCATCTTGCGCGACCGCCGGTCAGCAAAACATAGTATGACAACATCAAAATAATGAGCAACATGACTGTACAAGTGAAAGACTCGGCATTGTCCACCGCTTATTGGAGGGTATATAGGGAATGGGTTATACACCACAATCTTGGCTCTTGTCTTTAAGGGCACTGAAAGACACATCCATTCTTCTTCTGTAGTGAGCCTGTAAAGTGAACCAATTAATCTATATGTGGTATGCAGAATTTAATTGCCACACAAAACTTAAATTTGCAGGCAGTTAATTAGGAGCTTACCTTTTAGTGAAATCAGGGAGGTAAGTAAAAAAAATGTGGCGGGAGCCGCATTTTTTGGATAAGACTGAATACATATTTGATTAAACAGGCCTGATGAGGAGGACATTTTTTGCGCGTATTATTTTTGGAAAGCCACCCCATGTGGAAGGATGGACTACCAAATGGTTTTCGCGATGCAGGACACGATGTACTTGTATCTGGTGCTCTAAATGACAAGAACATACCGGCGATCATTTCAAGTTATAATCCTGACCTTATCATTATGCTGGGCTGGACAGAAGAACATATGGGCATCAAAAGAAGATGGATAAGAGAGCATGTAACGACAACCGGTATACCATTTGTCTACTGGGCAACAGAGGACCCTATTCATACCCATGTACTGACTGTACCTTTTATCAGACAAGTTAAGCCTCATTTTGTTTTTACTGTAAGTAAAGAAATGGTTCCCTATTATGAAAGTCTGGGATTTCCTTCGGCGCACCTTGATTTTGGTTATCACCCAAGCATTCATAGGCAGGATGCTAAAGTTGAGAGTTTGACCTGCAAACTTGCTGTAGTCGCTAACGCATATCCCGGTGTGATAAAGGTTTATCCACAGTTTTATAGGCTGCAATCACTTAGAACTCTAATTAGTCCACTTTTGAAAGCTGGATTCCGGGTTGATTTTTGGGGAATGCGCTGGAGTGAAATGGAAGAAGCGTTGGGGTGCAAGATACCTAGCGAGTATATCCATGGCTATTTACTCTATCCTGAAGCCTATAAAGTCTATAATTCAGCTGAGATTGTGCTTGGACTTCAGAATACAACCACTCAAGTTACTATGCGGACATACGAAATCTTAGGTTCGGCTGGTTTTCTGCTGACCTCAAATACACCGGCTGTAACTGAGGTATTCGAACCAAACCGCCATCTGATCGCAGTTGATACACCTGATCAAACACTAGAACTGGTTAGCTATTATCTAGATCATCCTGAGCAGCGGGAGCAAATTCGCCTTCAGGGCCAGGCTGCTGTAGCTTGCCACCATTATAAACATAGAGCCGAATATATGGTTTTTACATTGCAGCAAAAGAAAATACTGTAAGCAGTTCTATTGGTATGTACCAGACATAGAATTAAGCAATGACAAATAAGGAGGTAAAAATATGTCCTGCTGTACAGATACATACTGCCAGAATCTAATCTGTGAACTGCAGAATGATTTCAATCAAAGTGTGCTCTTATTCACTGCAGACGGATTCGCATATTTCGGTCGCGTTAAAAAGATTTTTGATCACAAAATTGCGCTATTAGCACCGGGTGGTGGGCAAAAACAATTACTTATCAGACATCCGGATCAGACTTTCTGCCCTCAGGGATGCTCAGTAATTCAAGAAGATTTTACATTTATTGATTTGAGAAAAGTAGTTGCTTTTACAGCTCCATTATTTAGTGTACCATGTGATTTTGTATTCACAGCACCACAATGAAGGGGAGGAGTATTTGATGGATGACCAATTTGCTTTGCAATGCGAAGAGAAGGATACGTTAACCGATTTACTTAAAGCGCTTAAAGATCATATTGTTAATGTGGTATCAACTGGTGGTTGGTTGTTTACTGGTAAGTTAATAGAGATAGAAGATGCGGAAATAGTATTGTGTGATGTCACAGTTACCTCAACAGGTGGGTTAACATTGTGTACGTTTGAAGTGTACCGAGTAAAAATATGTTTGAATGAAATAACCTCGGTAGGTAAACCGAGCCAGATTCCGTGGTAGTTGTCTAACGAAAAAATATAGGTATTGAAGTTCCAATGACTCCTGAGTTTTGCGGAGCTTATCCTTACTAATGACGAAAAATTAATTGTTATGAGAGAGAAATAGACAAAGTTCCTGTAAAATGTTTAATAATTTGCAGGAACTTTGTATTTTTCTAATACACTCTCTTAAGGCTCGATTGGATTACTAAGGCTTAACAGTAGACGAAATCACAGTCAACGTGCATGATGGACTAGCATAATGGTAAATCTATATTACTGTTTGGAAGTGATAACCCATTTGGAGTGTTTTCTTTCACCTTTGAACCTGCCCTTAAGCTGATGGGCCTATCATAATCTAAACGAGGGGGACATAATGAAGCGAGTTCCGTCTTATGAGGAAGTACAGCAAATACAGAGTGCAGCCGACGTCGCCGGTCGTGAGAATTGGCTCGGTGCAATCGTCTTTACCTACCAGTGGTGGATATTAGTTGGGCTAGCCATTGTACCAATAGTTATCTGGTGGAGGTTTGTTGACCGCAAGAGGTTCTTTGAAATATTGACGTATGGCTTGATGGCAGCATTAGTAGCCGGAGTACTCGATGCTATTGGAGTGGAAACTGACGCATGGGACTACAAGTATGATCTTGTTCCTTTGCTGGATGTTCTTATCGTCTATGATATATCCGTATTGCCGGTCACCTATATGGCGGTATATCAGTATTGCCACACATGGCGATCATTTGCTATAGCTAGTATTATTGTAGCATTTGTGTTTGCTTTCATTTTCGAGCCGCTTCTAATCTGGCTAGACATATATCATCCTGCTTCTTGGAAGCACATCTATTCATTTACCGGTTATTTTGTACTAGCCGTATTGCTGCGGTGGATAATGGGCCACTTACTTCAAAAGAGCCGAGCTTAACATTTCCCTTTGCTTTAGAGCCCTTTAAGAGGAGGGAAGGTAATGCTCAGATTCATCAGCATCTATATACACATGGCATTTTAGCTATCGTTATCGATTGGTTTAAACTTTACAAAAAAAGTTGTCCCGTTCGGACCTGTTTTAATTTCTATTTTTGCATTGTGTCGTTCTGCAATTCTATAGCAGACCGGTAACCCGAGACCAGTTCCAGAATCCTTGGTTGTAAAAAAAGGAGTTCCTAACTTATCTATAATATCTTTGGGAATTCCCTGTCCTGAATCTTTAACAGACAAAAATACTTGTCCATCATCTAACCCTGTTTTGATAACGATCGTGCCATTAGATAACATTGCTTCTTCTGCATTTCGCACTAGATTCATTAAAAGCTGGCGTATTTCTTTCTTGTCTAATGCTAACGAAGGAATGTCACCTAGTTCGACCTTGATTTCCTTTCCGCGGTGAAGTGCATCAGCTTGTAAGAGCGGTAATAGTGCATGTATGATTTCGTTCAAATTAGCATGTTGAAAATTAATAACTTTGTTTTTAGCAAGCGACAAGAACTCGGTAATTATTAAATTGGCCCTGTCCAATTCCTCGATCATCGTACTAATTTGTTCCTTGTGTTCGGCATATTTATTTTTCATGCCAAACATTTGAAGATAACCGCGTACTGTAGTAAGAGGATTGCGAATTTCATGCCCAATGCTGGCAGCCATCTCACCGACAATGTTAAGTCTATCCAGACGTCCTATTTCATTTTCTAGTTTCTTTTTTTCCGTTATATTACGACCAGAAAGAGTAACTCTTTCATTATCCAGCTTGATTATCCTGCCCTCATATACTTCGATAGTATTGGGGCTTTTCACGTTTGAATAACAAAACGAGTCTAATTCTATAGTCTCTCCTGTTTCGATTACACGACAACACCTCTTAAATAAGCCTGATTCTATATAATCCGGAAATAGTTCGTGCATGCTCCTGCCAATATACTCATTTTTAGTAATATTACGATCCTGGCGGCCTGCTTCATTCATATACTCAGCGATAAATTCAACTATCTGACCTTTTTCATTACGCAAGACCCGAAAAACAGCAAAACACTCTAGCATATTTTCAAGGTATTTTAGATAACGATTTTCGGTCTCTTTTAGTTTTTCTTCTTCCAATAATCTATGTTCGGTAATATCTTCGCATACAGCTAAAGCACCAACAATAACGCCAATTTCGTCACGTATGGGACGGGTACTCCACAAGGCAAATTTACGTACTCCGTCACTCCATACAAATTCAAGCTCTTCGCTATCAATTTCTTCCCCAAGCCATAATGCGCGCTGAATTGGCATTTCCTCCGGCAACAGTTCCTGCCCATTACGTAATATTTTTAAATTTGTTATGTTTAATGCAGAGTGGGAAAGAATACTCCAATCATTAATTCGAAGAAACTTAGCGGCTTTGGGATTGTGCCTGATTTCTTTACAGGAATTATCTGTAGTTATTGAAAGCCCGATAGGCATCATATCAAAGAAACGATAGCTAGATTTATCTCCTGAGAAAGTTTTACTGACGAATATCTTAAATTCTGGAGATTTTAGCATTTCTAAATTTGACATTGTTTACATCTCCGATAAAAAAGTATTTAATTTTTTTTCGAGTTTTATCATGGTAATTCCTTCAATAATTTCCATTAGCTTCAAAAAAATGAATTTTTGTAATTTTTGTTGCTTCACCGCTTTACTTAGAACTTCATGGTTTGCACCACTAATGATTTACGGTGGTGAAGACGAAATTCTGCATTGATGACGCAACTTAATTCGTAGCCAAGACAAAAGCCGCAGGTGTCGACGTAAATAGTATCTTTGGTAATGTCAAAAAAGCCTCAACCCTTTAGAAATAAGGGTGAGGCTTGACTTATTGTGTGGCATCTAATAGCGATGCATGGAGGAATCACGAGCAATTATGCTACGCTATAAATCTTTACCTCCAGGTAAGAACTCCAGAGAGATTTGGATATACGCAATATTTTCAGCGGCGGTGAACCAAGCAGTTACTTTTTGCTTTGTTCACCGTTTATAATAATGAAGAAGGAGGTTGACCTGAAACGTGAAAAAAATAAAAGTTCTTACAGTAGCGATTGTCCTAGGCTCATTCATTATGCCGATGATACCAGTGAATGCGAGCGTCATACCTCAACCTGTTTATAATAACAATGGACAAGTTGTCGGTGCTACGAAGGCTTTACCAACTCCACTACCAGCTATTCCGGCAACAGAGATAAACTTACCTGACGACTATATCATTTTCGACACTCTTGAAGCAGATGTAACTGGTGATGGCATAGCCGATAAGATATATCTTGCTGGCCATAAAATGCCGTCGAATTTGCCTGCCGCAAAAGATCTTAGTGTTACGGTAAAAAGCGGCGCAGATGAGTCCCTTACTACTTATTGGCTTGATAAAGTAGGCGGTTATCAGCCACATCTTTTCGCTGGTGATTTTACCGGTGATAAAATAGCTGACATCTATGTAGAAACAGCATCAGGCGGCAGCGGTGGCTGGTCATATCATAATATTGTAGCTTTTAATGGCAGTGAGCCAAGAGAACTGTTCGGCATTAAGGATAATAATGTCAATAACATTACCGGCAAGTTTGTAGATGGCTGGAAGGTAGCTCTTACCAATACAAGCGATGGAACAACACTAACCGTTGACGTAAATGTGCGTCGGGAGGATTATCTGCGGTTAGGTATTTATGATAAAGTGGGTAAACTTCAAAAAGAAACGCAGACAATGTCTGCTCCTTTTATCAGATTAGAACCGATTGATATTGATAATGATGGGGTCTACGAGCTAAAAGGCAGGCAGAGTCTTTCTGGCGCTTATAGGGCGGACAGATTGGCCGAAGTAGAAACCATACTTAAATACACAGGCATTAATTGGCAGTCCCAATCAACGCTGATTATAGCATCATCTATGACATGTGGCGATAGCATTGATACTGCGGGAGAATCGGCTACTAACGGTGCTAATCAAACAGATGGAAAATGAATCCGAAAAAGGGGGACGTTCCTTTTTGAATTAGGAACGTCCCCTTCTCTTATGAAGGTATTGCATTTGGTACAAGGCGTTTAATATATCCCAATTAATTTCTGAACTAATAGTGATACACAGGCTACCGCTGCCCAGCAGCAAATGCCTAAAAAGATAGGTTTGATTCCGTTTGTTATCAATTTTACAAGATTTGTATTTAATCCTATGGCAGACATCGCCATGACAATCATAAACTTACCTATTTCCACCAGGTCTTCGGATATGGAGGGGACACCAAAAAAGGTATTAATGATAGCGGTTGCAACAAAACCTATTACAAACCAGGGAAAAACCTTGGCAAAGTGAAATTGGCTACTGTTCGTCTGGGTTTCATTTTTCTGTGCATTGCGCGCCGTATAGACTGCCAATATGAGAGTAATGGGAACAATCATCAGGGTACGTGTAAGTTTGACAATTGTTGCAAATGCCAGTGCAGTGTTATCGCCTGCGGCATTGCTCCATGCTGCGCCGGCCGCCACAACAGACGAGGTGTCGTTGATAGCGGTTCCTGCCCACATACCAAATCCTTCATCGCTCATGCCCAGGAGTGCGCCTAAGGCAGGAAAGATAAATACCGCAATGATATTAAAAAGAAAAATAGTTGATATGGCATGTGCAACATCTTCATCTTTTGCGTTTATAACAGGTGCGGTTGCTGCGATGGCTGAGCCACCACAGATAGAAGTCCCAACCCCGATTAATGTCGTCATCTTATTATCAAGCTTTATTGTTTTCCCAATGCAATAAGCTGTCAAAAAAGCTGCAGATAGAGTAAAAACAATGACGTATAAGGACTGGTTACCAACCTTTAATACATGAAACAGATTCATCCCAAAACCGAGCAGGATAATGGAATACTGGAGAATCTTTTTGGAGGTATATTTTACGCCCTCTTCAAACGTGAAAGACCACGATTTGCTTTCGTCATTGAAATTTGTCACCAAAAGCTTAGGAAATATCATACTTAGAATTATGCCTGACAAAATACCAAATACCGGGCTGCCAATGATGGGAAATGCATTACCCAAAAGCCAGGAGGGTATCGAAATTCCAAAACATAGCAGAAGACCGGGTATAATTCTTCCCAATTGTATCACCAGACGTCACCCTCTCAAATGTTGTTAGTTCAATTTTAGTTATTAACAATTGTTTTGTAAAATACTATAATATAATAAATAATATAGTATTTTGACTATATATGCTTATGTATTTTGTGGGGGATTGTATGACACTAAGACATTTAAAGATATTTATAACAGTATCAGATTTAGGAAGTATGACTGCTGCCGCTAAAGCCTTGTATATTGCTCAGCCAACAGTAAGCCAAGCCATAACAGATCTGGAGGACTATTATGGTGTCAAATTATTTGACCGGCTTTCGAAACGGCTATTTATAACGGAAAAAGGCAAACAGCTTTTAAGTTTAGCAAGACATATAACAACTTTAGTGAACGAGATGGACCAAGTAATGAAGAATCCAGATGAGAGCGGTATGATAAAAATCGGTGCAAGCTTAACGATTGGAACCTATTTGCTTCCCAAGTTAGTTAAGGAATTTGCAAAGTATTATCCACGGCTGCAAGTAAACGCAATTTCTAAAAACACCCATGAAATCGAAGAACTGATTATGCAAAACGACATTGATTTTGCTATCGTTGAAGGCAGTGTTCATACGCCAGAGATTATTACCAAAGCTTTTATGGACGATGAATTATTGCTTGTTTGTGGTAGAGACCATCCATTATATAAAAAAGACAGTATTTCAGTTGCTGATTTGGGTAATTTGCACTTTATTGTACGTGAACAAGGCAGTGGTACGAGAGAACTGTTTGAAAATAGTATGGCTTCGCATGAAATTAACTGGCATCTGGCTTGGGAATGCAATGGCTCCGATGTTTTAAAAAGCGCAGCTATTAACGGAGTTGGGGTGGCTGTCATATCTCAGCGGCTGGTTGAAAGTGAAATCAAAACTGGCGAGCTTTATAGCATTAACATTGATGGCATTAAATTGAAAAGGAAATTTAGCGTCATACACCATAAAAACAAATATATTACGAATACAATGAAGGCGTTTATTGATTTGTGCTACAAGGAGAGTACAAATACATGTATTTTATAGAATGTTGCTAAATTTAACCATAAAAGTGCTTTGACTCTTATTGGGTCGAGGTACTTTTTTTATCAAAAACTTCATGAAAAAATTGCATAGCAATGCAATTTTTGGTGTGAAAATTACGTAAGAAAATACTTTTTTATAAATTTACAGACTAGCAATAATGAAAAATATGTTTGAATTCATAGAAATTTCGCGATTCTTGACTGAAAAATAATTAATTGAGATTTCTTTGGCACGCTTTTTGCTTTTATAGTTATATATCAAACCTAAGGGGGCGCGGTATGACCTTTATTTTAGAGTCAAAATTTCTGCGCTAAGGGCTTACTAGTGGGGTTTTAATTTTAGTGATCAAAAAAAATTAGGGGGTATTTACATGAGTAAACCAGGGGTACAAAACAAAGCCGAAGTGAATTTAGCCACACTTAAACTTACGGATGTAATTAATCTCGATTTTCTCCAAAAATTCCAGGATGACTTTGCGAAGGGCGTGGGCGTCGCCAGTGTAACGGTTGACCCTGAAGGGAAACCTTTAACCAATCCTAGCATGTATACTCGATTCTGTATGGATTTTACCCATTCAACTGAATGTGGGGACAAACGGTGTGCTGAATCTCATCGCAAAGGCGGGGAAGAGGCTGTACGAAATGGCAAACCTGTTGTATATGAATGCCACGCCGGCTTGATTGACTTTGCAGCACCAATTATGGTTGAAGGTAAATTACTGGGAACCATATTAGGTGGACAAGTTCTTACAGCTAGTCCTGAGGAAAATAAATATAGAAGAATTGCGGGCGAAATAGGTGTTGATGGCGATGGCTATGTCGAAGCTTCTAAAGAAGTCCGGATCTTATCGCGCGACAGCATTGAAGCTGCAGCAAATGTTCTTTTCACGGTAGCTAATAATATGTCTAAGAACGCTTATCAGACAATAAAACTCAAAGCGGTAGCAATGGTATTAGATGATAGCATACATCAAATATCGGCTACTATGGAAGAGTTGGCCGCTTCGGCGGGTACTGTAAGCGACAATCAGAACAATTTAAATACTGAAATAGGCAAGGTAAACACAGTTACCGGTGAAATTAACGGAGTCATGGATCTAATTAAAGAAATTGCCGATGAAACTCGACTGTTAGGGTTAAATGCGGCCATTGAAGCGGCCAGAGCGGGCGAAGCAGGACTAGGTTTTGGAGTTGTAGCTCAGGAAATAAGAAAGCTTTCGGCTGATTCCAAGGCAACAGTAGGGAAAATTAAAGAATTTACTACATTAATAAGAGACTCTGTTACTCGTACAGTAAACATGGGCAGCGAAACTGCATTAACCGTTGAACAGCAGGCAGCCGCTATCCAAGAAATAACAGCCAGTGTAGAGGAAATTACAAGTATAACCGAGCAATTAACCGCATTAGCAAACGAAGATTAATTTGGCGAGGAAGGAGGAACAAACTTATGGCAATTAGCCAGATAGTTATTTTCGAGATTGATGGTAGTGAATATGGTATTGATGCACTGGCTGTCAATGGTATATTACGCGCTCAAAAGTATAAAGTACAAAAGGTTCCCGGACTTCCCAACATAGTCGAAGGGATGATAAATCTTCGCGGTCAAGTAAACTATATTTATAACTTGCGTAACAAATTCGGGTTGTCGGAAATGACAGACAAGGAAGAAAATAAGTTCATCATGTTAAACGTTGATAGTCATGTTGTCGGTTGTATTGTTGATGAGGTAACCGACATTGTACACTTTAACGAAGAAGACCTGCAACCAGCTCCGGCTATAGCTAGCAGCTTAAATGTAAGTTATATAAAGGGAATTGCCAAAGTAGAAGAACGTATGATTATTATGCTAGATCCAGTGCAACTACTTATAGCAGAGGAATCAGCGACAGAGAATACATTGCTTAAACTATCTGACTTAGTACAATAGCCGAGTAAGCTTTTGACTTATTAATAACATAGAGCATCAATAACCCCATAATGAGCTGTCAAAAGCTTAACCTATGGGGTGTTTTTTATCCTTTCATAATAAAATAATTTCCCCAAACTAATTAGCCCTTTCAGAGCTCGTCCAGGGTAACCGCTTTCGTTATTATGAAGCAGCAATGCAAGAAAAAGGGGACGTCAGACTGGGCGACAATGGTCTGAACCATATTGGCCTACGCGGACAGATTAAATGGCGAGTTTCTTCTAATCTCGTAGCATAGCGGCGAAATGCCCCCCAAGGCACTATGTCTTCTGCGTGTATTGTAGTAGCTGATCCAGGCCTCGA
>Ga0316604_10002224_pt1 | contig 15269 bp, 18 predicted proteins | sample OWC_soil_day20_C_FD_207650 | JGI IMG/M metagenome (GOLD analysis project Ga0316604, IMG submission 207650) | Wetland soil microbial communities from Old Woman Creek delta, Ohio, United States - OWC_soil_day20_CT | ecosystem: Environmental > Terrestrial > Soil > Wetlands | place: USA: Ohio... | reverse complement strand
GATCGCCTCCCATTGTTTTCTTGGTTATATCGACCGGGACGGCTCATGCACAGGCCATCCTGGACGAGCATGCCTGAAGGTCAAGCTATCGTCTTGTTCTTCGCGGCATTACACCAGAATAGTCCATCCCACGCCGCTTACAAGCCATCTCGCATACGCGACCAACCCCACTTACTGTAGCGCCGCCGGCTTTGATACCGTGCCCAGCACCGCCACCAGTTCGGCGACTTGCATCAGTTCGCCCGCCCCGCCGCTCTGCTCGGTACGCAGATAGACATTGCGCGCCAGATTGCGCAAACGCCAGTTCACTTCGCCGAGTACAAGGCAGACTTCGCCCATGACGGTTGGGTCGCTTTCCAGAACTTCAAGTTGCGACAAATCATATACCCCGGTCGCGCGCAAACTCTTGTCGATGCTGCGCAGGGCATTGAGGGCAAACTGGCCGATCCTGTGCGTGGAGGAATCCTCGCCGGCGCCCACCAGGGCTTCGGCCAGAAGCCGCGCCGAGCGCAGTTGTTGCAAGGTGGGCAGTACCAGGTCGGCGAAACGCCCGGACGCCGCCGGTACGCGCACCTCGCCCAGCGACGCCAGCGTGCCGGTGATCACGGACACGGCGGAACGCGGAAACTCCTCGGGGACGATGCGCAGCGCAACCGCGACCCGTTCGCCCAAGCCGGCGCCACCACGCATGATGATGGCCGACACCGAATCGGCAACGCTGATCAATTTGCACAGCGGACTCATCTTCGCACCCAGCACCTGGAAGGGATAACCGCTGCCATCCAGACGTTCGTGGTGATGCAGCACACAGTCGGCAACAACCGGGGAGAAATTGGAGAATTCCCTGAGGAAAGCCTGTCCGACACAGGGATGCGAGGCCACGTGTTTCCACTCGCTGGGCTGCAGTTGGCGGCTGCCGTCCAGGTATTCCGGGTTGATGTACATTTCGCCGATGTCGTGCACCAGCGCCGACAGGACGAGCAAGCCGGCGTCGTGGTCGCCGAGGCCGACGCCGTGTGCCAGTCCGGACGAAACGATCATGGCCGCCAGACTGACGTTGTAGCTGTGTTTCTTGTGTTCGCGGGTCGACGTCAGCAAGAGCTTGAGCGGCCCGGGCAGCGTCGTGCTGCGCAGGTTGCGCAGGATGCCTTTGGCACCGCTGGCGGCGCACACCCGATCAAGCGCCGGTGTCTGTTTCATGAGCTCAAAACAATCCCCGACGATGCTGTCCATCGAGGCGCCACCTTCGACGTCGAGACTGGCTTCAAGCGGCTTTTGCAGGCGGCGCAGCAGCATCTTTTCCTGCAGGGCTCGAGAAACCGGAGCGCCTTTGGCCCACAGCTTGACCCCGCGGTCGTCGAGGATATCGCTGGAGGCGATGACGTCCATGTCGTCCGACAAGCGGACGATGTTTTCCAGACAATGCGGGTTGACCGCACAAAATGCGGGTGAGGTATCCCCAGCACCAATGATCTCGTCCGCCGCACGCTGCATGGTTTCCTCCGTACTTTCGCCGGCCGTCCGATGAGCGCGGACGAACAAACATCATCCAGGAAAGAACACCATGCTCGCAGCTTTCAACGCCAAAAAACATCCGTAGTTCCCGCTTGTTGGCGCAGGCGTTACGGTCAAACCACCCTGCGCTAAACGGCCAGATCGATTTGCTGCAGGCTTCCCGCCCGCCCGTCTTCCGTCAGGTAGAAACCGCTGGCGCGGATCTGGGCGAGCAGTTGATTTTCGCTGTCGGTGAGCGAAAACGGTGTTTCGCTCGCACCGAGATACAGCGCGCCGACGCCCTTGTCGCGCAAAGTGCTCAGGCTGTCTTTTCCGCTCGCGTCGTGTTGCCAGATGCGCAGGGAATCAAAAGCCGCATCGGCCTCGTCCAGCCAATGATTGCCGTCGCTATCCAGTTTGGTCAGATCGGCAAAACCGTCGCCGGAACGCGTGCCGAACAGTTCGCTGCCGTCGTTGATGCGACCGTCGGCATTGCTGTCGATGGCCAGATAGCCGCTCGCGCTACCGAGACCGTCAATCAGCTCGCTGGTCCCATCGACGTCGAGATCGAAGGCGAAACGTTTGCCCGACAAGTCGACGGACTGGCCGTCGAAGTTGATCACCAGCGGATCGCGCAATTCCACCTTGCCGCTTTGCTCGGTCTTGCGCACGCACTCGTAATCGCGGCACAGCGTCAGGTCGAGACTGAAATCGAGCGAGCGACCGTCTGCCGTCTGGATTCTCCCGCTCGACGAGAAGTCGCTGCTTTCGTGTTCGCGCACCGTCTCGCTACGCTTATGCGTCCATTCCATTTCCACGCTACGTGAAGCGCGCGCCGACGTTCTGCCCGATGAGCCCGCCACGTCGGTTTCCAGAACCTCCCGCACGTCCGTCACCTGGGTATCCTGGTTACCGGTGAACAGCGCCAGCATGCGTGTGATCAGGGACTCGAGCAGCAGACACAATCGTACCTGCTCGTCCTTCTCGTCCTTCATATCGCTGGCCGAAACCCCGTTGATGATCGTCCGGAAGCTGATTTCGGACTCGGACTCGATTTCGCATTCACTGGAATAGTTGTGACAGGCCTGCATCGCCACACTGGATTGTTCGATCTTCATTGCGCCCCCTCGTCGTTCTGGAAGCAAGCCAATGCAAGGCGTGTGCCACGATCAGAACAACCTGAAATCAAGGCCTTGAGAAATTCCGATACCGACAAGCGGCAAAAATCGCCGTCCATTCCTGCCATGCCGGCAAAGCGTCCGCGATCAGACCGATCGTTCCCGACGCTACGTCCGGCAGCAGGCCTTTCGCGAATCCCGCGACCGCTTCCGGACGAGCATCGATGGAAGCCTCATGGATAGGCGTTCTACAGACACATGCCTCTGGAAGCCAGCAAATACCTTGGCTTCAGCGGTGCAAGCCCGAAGAGCGCCATTTGACGCGGCTTGCAGCCGGGCAGCAGGTGCGCTTCTTGTGCCTGTGCTTTCCGCGCCCGACAGGTCCGCAGCGGAAAGCCGGGGCAGGCTTGTAGTACAGTGGCGTCCTTTCAACCGAACCACGTTGCGCATACGCATGGCCATCGACTTATCCCAACTCCTGCTTCTCGCGCTGGCCTCGGTCTTTGCCGGGTTGATCGACTCGCTGGTCGGCGGCGGCGGCCTGATCCAGATTCCGGTCATTTTCTCGGTGCTGCCGAAGGAACTGCCGGCCACGCTCTTTGGCACCAACAAGATCGCCAGCGTGTTCGGTACCAGCAATGCCGCCTGGCGCTATGCCCGCCAGGTCCGCATGCCGTGGGGAACGACCTTGCCGGCGGCGCTGGCGGCCTTTGTCTTTTCCTACCTCGGCGCAATGTCGGTGGCCTGGCTGCCGCGCGACCTGCTGCGTCCACTGATCCTTTTGCTGCTCGTCGGTTCGGCGGCCTACACCTTCTGGCACAAGGATTTCGGCGCCCTGCACCGGCCACAGCACGCCGGTCGTCGCGAGCTTGTCTACGCCCTGCTGGTCGGCGGCGCCATCGGGTTTTACGACGGCTTTTTCGGACCCGGCACCGGCAGCTTCCTGATCTTCCTGTTCGTCCGCTTTTTCGGTTTCGACTTCCTGCACGCCTCGGCGGCGGCCAAGATCGTCAACGTCGCCACCAATCTGGCCGCGATCGCCTACTTCGTTCCGAACGGCTACTGGATTCCGCCGCTGGCGGTCGTCATGGCCACGTCCAACGTGCTCGGCTCGTTTCTCGGCACGCATCTGGCCTTGCGGCACGGCAGCGGTTTCGTGCGGCGGATCTTCTTGCTGGTCGTCGGCGCGCTGATCCTCAAGTTCGCCTGGGATACGTTTAACTGACCAGCTTGCGTTGCGCGAGATACTTAAAGAGGATTTCCAGCCGCGACACCGGATCGTCCAGTTCCAGCAGCTTCTGCTTGGCCAGCGACTGGACCGGCATGACCTCGGTCAGCCGGTAACCGACCCAGGCGGCGTCATCGAAATCGTGCGGTTCCGGCATTTTCTCCGGCCCCACATCGCTGGCAACTTTACGCAGCAAAGGCAGTAGCGCCTGCTGCGCCGTCGGTACCGGCTGGCGCGGCGGTTCGTCGAACAGCTCGACTTCGGCACGCAGCAAGCCGTCAGCCTCGGCATGTTGCGAGACGATGCGGAAACGTTGCCCGCCATGCACCTCAAGCATCAGGATGCCCAGTTGCGGCATGTCGCCGTGGTCGATGTGCGCCATCGTGCCGACCGTATGCGGCACGGCGGTCGCACCGACTTCCTTGCCGCTGGCGATCAGGCACACGCCGAACGGCGCGTGGTCTTTCATGCACGCGGCGGCCATGTCGAGATAACGTTGCTCGAAGACCTTGAGCGACAGGACGCCGCCCGGAAAGAGCACCGTGCTGAGGGGAAACAAGGGGATTTCCAGGCGCACGAGTTCAACCGGAGCAATCGCTTCAACCGTTTGTTCCTTCTTCAGAAAATCCAGCCAGCTCAAGTGATGTCCTCCTCACCCCAGCGTTGCATCAAGCTGTGCGGCACAGCCAGTTGGTCGAGGATACGGGCGACGACGAAATCGACCAGAGCCGCGATTGTTTGCGGGTGATGATAAAAACCGGGATTGGGCGGCAGGATCACCGCACCGGCGCGTGACAGGCGCAGCATGTTTTCGAGATGGATCGCCGAAAACGGCGTTTCGCGCGGCACCAGCACCAGCTTGCGGCCTTCCTTGAGCACCACGTCGGCGGCACGTTCGATCAGATTGCTGCCCAGCCCCTGGGCAATCGATGCCAGCGTGCCCATGGTGCACGGGCAGACGACCATCGCGTCCGGCACATTCGAACCGCTGGCCATCGGTGCGAACCACTCCTCGCGCCCGTAGACGTCCAGTTTCCCCGGCAACGCGGCGTATTGCGCGCGGAAATGCGCTTGCGCATCGGCGGCACGTGCGGGCAATTCCAGCGCCATTTCCTGTTTGGCGACGACCTGGGCGACTTGCGAGTAAATCAATTGCACCTGGCAACCGGCTTCCAGCAAGCACTCCAGCAGACGGATGCCATACGGCATACCCGAAGCACCGGTGAAGGCAAGGCAGACGGTCTTAGGCATGGCGTTCCTCGGGCAGCGGGTGGGCGGCGGGCAGCTCGGCCAACAAGCGAGCGGCGATCAATCCGTTGATGATACCGAAAGCCAGCGCCGCCGACGCAAAAAGCGGCACCAGGTAGAACAACCCGTTATGCGGAATCAGCCACAGCCGCGCCAGCAAGAGCTGTCCGCCGATATGCGCAAAAGCCGCCAGAATGCTCCAGCTGACCGGCCCGAACCAGCGTCGTGGCAAGTGAACGGCGCCTGCCAGCACCAGCAGGCTGAGTACGGCGCCGGTCAGGCTCATGAAAAATCCGGGCGAGAGGAATTGTCCGAGCAGCAGGCCGCCGGCGATCACGCGCAGACCGCAGACCCAGGCCGCCGTTCCCCAGCCGTAGCGCGCCAGAACGATCAGCGTGACGATGTTCGACAGGCCGGGCTTGACGCCGGGCAAAGGCAGGGGAATCGCGGCGTCGATCAGCGCCAGGCCGATCGCCGCCGCCGCCAGTTGCGCGATGCGATGGTCCTCGGGCGTCGTCGTCAGTTCAATAACTGAGCGAGTCATAACTCTCCTTGCCGCCTTGCACCTGCACGCTGACCTCGTTCGGCGCGCAGATGGCGATTTCGCCGGCACGCTCCAGCCAGCCCTGGCGCACACAATACTGGTGGATTCCCGGATCGGAGGCCACGCGTACGCGGCGCTTGTCGACCACCACGGTGGTGATGCCGAGCGGGCCGGGCACCTCGATGCGGCGGTTGCGCGACAGATCGAGTTCGGCGAAAACAGCCCCGCCGCATTTGATCACCGCTTTCTCGGCCATCCCGCCCTGCCAGGCCAGCGGGAATGCGGCAACGCAAAACGCGAGGCCCAACGCGGCAACCAGCCAGTCGCCGGGCCTGAACAGGGAAAGCCAACGCATCAGGCCTTGCCGCGTGGCTTGGCGCGCCGCGGCAAGTCCGACACATCGGACAGCTCGCGATGGCGCACCAGCACGCGCGCCTGGGCATCGAACTCGTGCGCCAGCCACTCGGCCAGATAGACCGAGCGGTGCTGGCCGCCGGTGCAGCCGATGCCGACGGTCAGGTAATTGCGCTGATCGCGGATGTAGCTCGGCAACCAGTTGGCGACGAAGCGCGCGATGTCTTCACGCATGCGCAGCACCTCGGGTTCGGCTTCGAGGAAGGCAATGACCTGGGCATCGCGACCGGTCAGCGGGCGCAGGCTCGAAACATAGTGCGGATTAGGCAGGCAGCGCACGTCGAACACCAGTTCGGCGTCGAGCGGAATGCCATGTTTGAAACCGAAGGATTCGAAAATCAACGTGATCCCCGGCTGTCCTTCGCTGGCCGCAAACTGGCAGATCCATTCGCGCAGGGCATTCGGCTTGAGGTCGCTGGTATCGATGTGGTGCCCGAGCTCGGAGAGGCTTTGCAGCCGTCTACGCTCTTCGGCGATCGCTTCACTGACCGTGTGTTGCGCGCTGGCCAGCGGATGCCGGCGGCGCGTCTCGGAATAGCGGTTGCGCAAGGTCTCGGTCTTGCTGTCGAGAAAAACGAATTGCGGGTCGAAGCCACGCGTGCGCAACGCTTCCAGCTGCTGCGGCAACACCGCGACACTGTCGCCGGCGCGGATATCGATGACCACGGCGACCTTGTCGTACCCTTGCTGGCGCAGCTGTTCAATGAGCGGCTGCAACAATTGCGAGGGCAGGTTGTCCACACAATAGTAGGCCGAATCCTCAAGCATGTTGAGGGCGATCGACTTGCCCGACCCGGAAAGGCCACTGATGATCACGATGTGCATGGGTATGAGCATAGCGGAACCTCGCCGACACGGGCAAGCCGGGCTGGCGTAAACTGACGCCTCTGTTTCCGAAATCAATGCCATGAATTTTCTCGCCCTCCCCTTCATCGACGATCTGGTCGCCGTTCGCCGCGATATCCACGCCCATCCCGAGTTGGCCTTCAATGAAGCGCGGACCGCCGATATCGTGGCGCGCGAACTGGCCGCCTATGGTCTGGAAGTGCATCGCGGACTGGCGAAAACCGGTGTCGTCGGCATGCTGCGCAAAGGCACGAGTCCGCGTGCGATCGGTCTGCGCGCCGATATGGACGCCCTGCCGATGCAGGAAAAAAACGAATTTGCGCACCGCTCGCAACACCCCGGCCAGATGCACGGTTGCGGCCATGACGGGCATACGACGATGCTGCTCGGCGCGGCGCGCTACCTTGCCGAACACCGCAACGAACTCGATATCGACGGAACAATCTACTTCATTTTCCAGCCCGCCGAGGAATCGGAAGGCGGCGCCAAGGTGATGATCGAAGATGGGCTGTTCACGCAGTTCCCGATGGATCAGGTTTTCGGGCTGCACAACTGGCCGGGGATTCCGGCCGGCGAAATGACGGTGATGCCGGGGCCGGTAATGGCCGGCACCTGCTCTTTTGAAATTGCCGTGCACGGCCACGGCTGCCACGCGGCAATGCCGAACCAGGGCGTCGATACGCTGGTCGTCGCCAGCCAGTTGGTGCTCGCGCTGCAGACGGTCGTCTCGCGCAACCTGCATCCCTGCGAATCGGCGGTGGTCAGCGTGACGCAGATCCATGGCGGCGAAGCCTGGAACGTCATCCCCGACGATGCCGTGCTGCGCGGTACGATTCGCAGCTTCAAGCCGGAAGTCCAAACCCTGCTCGAAAGCTCGATCGAACGTCTGTGTGGCGGCATTGCCGATGCGTTTGGTGCACAAATCGCCGTCCGCTTCGACCAGCGCTATCCGCCAACGGTCAACAGCGTGGACGAAGCCGCCGTCTGTCGGCAAGCCGCCATCGCGCTACTGGGTGAAGACCGCGTGCGCCAGAACGATCTGCCGTCAATGGGTGCCGAAGATTTTGCCTACATGTTGCAGGTCAAGCCGGGTTGCTACGTCTGGCTGGGCAACGGCCCCGGTACCGGCGGATGTTCGCTGCATAACCCGCGTTACGATTTCAACGACGACATCCTGCCGATCGGTATCAATTACTGGATCAAGCTGGCAAATGATTTACTCCGTTCATCCTGAAATTTACATATCCGATCTACACAAAGCGGCGTATCTGAATTAGAGTATTGCGGATTTGTTTGATAACCGAACTGGATAGGAACCTACCGCCAGCGGCAAGTCATGACCGGGGTAAGACATTGGACGACATGAATAAGCGGCGCCGAGTTCTGGTGGTTGACGACTCGCGCGTCGTGCGTGCTACGTTGAACAAGCATCTCAAAGGTGACTTCGAAATTCGCGAGGAGGCGGATGGCGAATCGGCTTGGCAAACACTGATGCTCGATGCCAGTCTATCCGCCGTCATCACCGGCATCCACACTCCCAGGCTCGGAGCACACGACCTGCTGGCTCGCCTCAAGGCGAGTTCAATGCGGCGTTTGCGCGAGATCCCCTTCGTGTTGATCACCTCGGATATGGACAACAAGGTCGAACGCGACTTTGATCGCACGCTCGGTGTCGATGGTTTCATCAGCAAGTCGATGAGTAAAACGGAGCTGGTCGATTACCTCAACAACCTGCTGGACTCCGCCGTATTCACCGAGAGCGTCATCCTGCCCGATGCGCCCAAGGAGGAAGAGCCAGAGCCCGTTGCGCCCGCGTTTGAACCGATCTTCAAGCAACCGGTGGTGCTGGATTCCGAGCAATTCCGGCAGATGATCGCGACGTTTTCCGTGCCCAATCCGAAAGCCGGGAAGGTGTGCATGCTGGTATTCGGGATCGACAAGCGCGAAACGCTGATCGCTTCGTTTGGCGCAGAAGCGATGGACATGGTCGTGAAACGGATCGCCAGCCTGCTGGTCACCAAAGTCGGCTCTTCGGATTCGATCGGCCGTTGTAGCGGGGATCGATTGGCGATCATTTCGCATGGCGTCGACCTCGACCAAGGCGTGCACTTCGCGCAACGCGTCTGCAAGAGCCTGGCCTCGGGACAGATCACGATTCGCGGCCAGAAAGTCAGACTCACGGCGAGCGTCGGCGTCGCCGGCAATTCCAGCGATTCAGTCAGCGATGGTGAAGCGTTGCTGGCGCTGGCCGAGAAACGCCTCAGTCAGGCACTGGTGTGTGGCGGCAATACCGTGGCCAGCGAGTGCAAGTCTGAGTGCCCGCTGCAGTGCCAGGGCCTGACTGCGTCCAAGCTGCTGGATGCCTTGAATTTGCAGGGCCAAGAGAGTATCGCTGCGAACATCGGCATGCTCGGTTTGAAGATCATGCCTTTGCTGCAAGTGATGGATCAGGAATTATCGTTGGGCCTGCCGCTGGCGGACATCAAACGGCAGCTCGAACAACGCAGTCGCATCGGCAACGCCGTCGTCGGCGCCTGAGCGCGTCACCCCACCTTTCGGTCGTCCTTAGCCGACGCTTTTCTGGCTGTCGGAAGCCGTGACTTGTGCGGCATCCGCGAGTACACCCGCGTTTTCTTGCGCCGGCCGCATAGGCTCGGTCGAGGGCGGACGACCGCATTCGAGGCAATACCCCGTTTCGGCGTCCACCATGCAGACACCGACGCACGGGTAGTCGTCGTCCAGCGTTGTCATGCTTGCAAGGCCCTGCGACGTTCGGCCACGGTCGCCAGAACCTGGCGTTGTTCGTCGGGAGAAATCCGGCTCCAGGCGGAAATTTCGTCCAGCGAACGCAGGCAACCCAGACACAATCCGCTGTGCGGATCGAGCTGGCAGACGCCGACACAAGGCGAAGCGACGATTCCTGGCACGTCGTTGCCGATCTCGTCGTAAGTCATTTCCAGTTTCTCGCTGTCCATGATGCTGAGCCGCGCGGCAAGGGAGTGGATGATGCTATTCAGACAGATGTCCCGTATCCCAGTTCGGTTTCCGCTTGTCGATCAGGGCCGCCAGACCCTCCTTGCCTTCGACTCCGGTGCGCGCCCGCATGCTGTGGAGCACGGTATCCTCAAGTGTCGCGTCGTCGATCGGCTGACCGGCGATCACCCGGATCAAGGCCTTGCAACCGGCCTGCGCCGCCGGGCCGCCTTTCAACAGGCTGTCGATGATCTCGCCCAGCGCTTCATCCAACTGCTCTTCGGTCGGGACGATCTCGTGCAGCAGCCCGATGCGATACGCCTCCGTCGCCGAAAACCGTTCGGCCGACAGCATGTAGCGCCGGGCATGGCGTTCGCCGATGGCGGTCAGAAGGTAGGGGCTGACGACGGCAGGTAATAGTCCGAACTTGACGTCGCTCAGCGCAAACAGCGCGTCGTAGGTGCCGACCGTGATGTCACAGGCGGCAATCAGACCGACGCCGGCGTTGTAGGCCGACCCCTGGACGCGCGCGATGGTCGGCTTGGACAGATCGTTCAGCGTTTTCAACAGGCGCGCAAGGTTGTACTCATCGCGCTGGCTCTCCTGCGCGTTATGGGCGGCGCTGCGTTTCATCCAGACGGGATCGACACCGGCGCAGAAGTTCCGACCGCTGGCCGAAACCACGACGATGCGCACCTGCGGATCGGATTCGAGCTCGACCAGACCGCTGGTGATCTCGGCGATCATCAACTCGTCGAGCGCATTGTGGCGCTCGGCCTTGTTGAGCGTCAGGATACCAACGCCATCATCGACTTCGGTAACAATGGATTGATACATCTCGCTTTGTCTCCAGAATGCGGAAATGCGTTTACCGCGCCATTATGCCGTTTCGTCGGCGTAGCGCGGCTTCAGCGGCTTTGCCCCGCGACCGGAACGATTGGTCAGCCAGACGCCCGCCATGACCAGAACACCACCGCCGAGAACGGCGCTACCGAGTCGCTCGCCGAGCATCAAGGCGCCCAGCAGGACGGCAAAAACTGGTACCAGGTTGATGAACGCCGCCGCCCGTGTGGTGCCGATGCGGGCAATCGCTTCCGAATACCAGGTGAAGGAGATCGCCGTACCGAACAGTCCGAGGAAAACGATCGCCGACCCGCCGCGCCAGCTCAGGTCGCCCAGAACGAACAACGACCCCTGCGCCAGTGCGGCGATGGTCAGCATCAGCCAACCGGTAAAACAGGCGCCAAAGGTCATCGCCAGGGGCGAAAACTGTTTTGAAAGCTGGCGACTGATCAGGGTATACAGAACCCAGGTCGCCACCGTTCCCATGAGCAAGCCTTCGCCGGGCCCGACGCTGCCGCTGAACATCTGCAGCGGTTGCCCGCGCGTCACGACCAGCAGGCAGCCAAAGAGCGCCAGCGCGATGCCGATCAGCTTGCGCGGCGGCATCGCTTGGCGCAAGCGCAGCCCGTCGACCAGCGCAATGACCACCGGAATGAAGGCCACGACCAGAGCGCCACGTCCTGCTTCGACCTGCTTCAGCGCATAGAGGAAAAAAAGGTTGTAGAGAAAGATCCCGGTCAGCCCGAGAGCCCCCAGTTTGAGAATTTGGCGCACCGACCAGCGGGGTCGTCCTTCCTGCGCGACGAGCAGGACGCCGAGGACCAGCGAAGCGAGCAGGAAACGCCAGCTGGCGACGGCGAGCGGCGACGCTTCCTGTACGGCGACGCGTCCGGCGATCCAGGTCCCGCCCCAGAACAGGGCGGTGAGAAGAAGCTTGCCGTATAACGCGGGTGTGGTCTGAGACATCGGGAAACCTGTTTGAACGTTGCGCCAACAATTGGGCCAAAGCGTCTTGAAAACGTCGCTTCAGCGGCCAATCGGTGGCGAATTGGTCATTATCCCACGCTGTCGCGGCTGACGTACAATCGGCGCAGATTTGTAGACCAACGAGGAGAAGGCTGTGGCTGTTGATGATGCAAAGCGTGCACACACGGATCGGATGATCGCCGAGACCCTGCGCAACCGGCAGACACGTGAGCTGGGTTACCGCGAACAGGCGCTGAAGATCTACCCGTGGATTTGCGGCCGCTGTGCGCGCGAATTCACGCGCGAGAACCTGCAACAGCTGACCGTGCATCACCGCGACCATAACCACGACAACAACCCGACCGACGGCAGCAATTGGGAATTGTTGTGTCTGTACTGTCACGACAATGAGCACTCGCGCGAACTCGAACACGACGCGGTGGTTGAGGCTGGGAATTTTGCAAGTAAGCGCGGCGACAAGGCAGGCGCCAATCGTGCCACCGCGCAGCCCTTCGCCAACCTGAAGGACTTGCTGACCAAAAAGTGAGCCGGGCTGGAAGGCCCGTCAACTGGCGTTCTGCAGACAGCAGCACCGCTGAGCCAATAAGCACGCGCCTTCTGGCGCATCATGCCCTACGAGGTCCGCTGCATGCGGCTTCCAGCCGGCCTCAATTTCAAGCGAAGCAAGCACTAACTTGCAGGACTTCGAACAGGGCTTAGCAAACGCAAAATTGACACTGTTCGATGTAAGGTCTAAATTCTCCCGACTCATCAGTCGGTCGATCCGCAATGAAGCAGGCCTTTTTCCAGCTCCAGCCCGAAAAGCGCGACGCCGTGCTCAGAGCGGCACTCGCCGAGTTCGGCGCCAACGACTTCGCCGCCGCTTCGCTCGACCACATCGTTGCCGCCGCCGGCATCTCCAAGGGCGGGCTGTACGAGTACATCGCGTCGAAGGAAGAGCTCTATCTCTACTGCATGGAGCAATCCTGGTCGGCGCTTTATCAACACATCACGGCGCAGTCCGCTGACGCGCCGCTACCCACCGACATCCTCGAGCGCTTCATGAGCGTTTCGCGCATCGCCATCGAATGGTATGCGCAGAATCCGGCCATGCTCGGCCTGATCGTACGTATCGCGCGCTTGCCGCGTGATGAACTGGCGGCCAAGGCGCACGAGGTTTTCGAGCGCCATTTCGCCGAAGTATTTACCGGTCTGGACACGTCCCGGTTGGCCTATCCGGTTGAGCAACTGGTCGATCTCATCACCTGGCTGCTGGCCAAGACGCGCAAGGACGCGTTGCTCGAAATCGACGCCGGGAGGTCGATCGACATCGTGCGCCAGACCTATCTGGCCGAGTGGTCCTTCTTCTGTTCTGTATTAAGCAAGGGAATTTATCGCGCGGACTGAGGCGAGTTCTCGGCCTTCGTTCTCTTTTTTTACCATCGACCGACTGGCAAGTCGGCAACTTTTCGGGGGAGTACGTCATGTTGGGATTGGGAGATTTGGGGGTCAGTCTGGCCTTCTTGCTGACCTTGGGTTCGGCCACCTTGTGCGCGGTCTACGGCTTCATTAACTGGAACAAACCGAGTCCGGACGAGGAGATTGCCGAGATCGCCGAAGAGGAAGCCTGGGAACGAAAGGAACAGCCATGAACACCACTATGGTTGTCACGACGCTCATTTATCTCGCGATCACCGCCGGCCTCGGCTATCTCGGCTACATCCAGACGACCAGCGCCAAGGATTACCTGCTCGCCGGACGCAAGGTGCACCCGGTGATCATGGCCGTCTCCTACGGCTCGACTTTCATTTCGACGGCGGCCATCGTCGGCTTCGGCGGTGCGGCAGCAGTGTTCGGCATGGGCATCCTGTGGCTGACCGTGCTCAACATCTTCCTCGGCATCTTCATCGCCTTCATCGTCTTCGGCAAACCGACGCGGCGCATGGGTCACCAGCTCGATGCCCACACCTTCCCGGAGTTCATCGGCAAACGCTATGACTCGAAATTCCTGCAAGTGGCGTGCGCCGCGCTGATCTTCATCGGCATGCCGCTCTACGCTGGCGCGGTGATGCTCGGCGGCGTCAGCTTCCTGACCGTCGCGCTAGGCCTGTCGCAGAACATGGCGCTGCTGACCATCGTCGTCATCGTCGGTTTCTACGTCATGATGGGCGGCATGAAGGGCGTGATGTATACCGACGCCTTCCAGGGCGCGATCATGGTCGTCGGCATGGTAATCCTGCTGTGGTACGCCTACAGCGGCCTCGGCGGGGTCGTCTCCGCGCACGAGCAATTGACGGCGATGGCCGACAAGGTGCCGGCCGCGTTGACCGCCAAGGGACACCGCGGCTGGACGGCGATGCCCGAGCTCTTTTCGCCGCTGTGGTGGACGCTGATTTCGACCGTGGTCATGGGCGTCGGCATCGGCGTGCTGGCGCAGCCGCAACTGGTCGTCCGCTTCATGACCGTCAAGAGCGATCGCGAACTCAATCGCGGTGTCGTCATCGGCGGCGTCTTCATCATGCTGATGACCGGCGTCGCCTTCATCGTCGGCTCGCTGTCCAACGTCTTTTTCATGAACGCCACCGGCAAGATCGCCATCGCCGCTGCGGGTGCTCCAGACAACGTGATTCCGCTGTTCATCAGAGACAACATGCCGGAGTGGTACACCGCCGTGTTCATGATCACGCTACTCGCCGCCGCCATGTCGACGATGAGTTCGCAGTTCCACACCATGGGTTCGGCGATTGGCCACGACATCATGGAAAAAGGCATGGGCCTGAAAGCGAAAAAGCCCGTGCGTGTCATCCGCGTCGCCATGCTCTTCGCCATCCTGCTGACCACGCTGACCGCCTACTTCCTGCCGAGCTTTTTCAAGGATGGCGCGACGATAATCGTCAACGGCACCTCGCTGTTCTTCGGCTTGTGCGCCGGCAGCTTCCTGGCGATTTACACGCTCGGGCTGTACTGGAAAGGCGTCACCAAAGCCGGTGCGCACGCCGGTTTCTTGAGCGGCCTGATCGTCAGCGTGATCATCCTGCTCTTTGTCTTTGAGAAGGTTTCGAAGCCGCTCGGCCTGTGTGACTTCGTCTTCGGCGTGCCCTCACTCGGCGCCGGAACGCCGTTCAAGGATGTCGATCCGCTGATCTATGCCGTGCCGGTGTCGCTGATGTTCACGGTGGTCGTCAGCCTCTTCTCGCGCAAGGTCGAGAGTCGGCATCTGGCGGCGTGTTTCCCGGGATGAGTATCCCGCTGGTCAGGCGGCGGAGGTGATCGCCGCCTGAGCTTTTCTTAACGTACCGCTGAAAGCTCGCGCGCGACAACAGCGACCGATCCCGCATCGGGCAAATGCGACAGGGCGCCGACCAGTTCGTCGCGCACCTGCTCCAGATGCGCGTTGAAGCGCGCGGCGTCCAGCCCCAGCGTCGTAGCGATGGCCTGCACGTTCGACAGTTCGGCGGCGCTGAGTTCTCCGTCCGCGTGCGCCGTCATCAGACACATCAAGACGACAGTGTCGGCGAATTCGGCGGTGCTGCCTGCCAAATCCTTGGCGTCAAACTGGCGCGACACTGGATCGGCGAGGAAGTTGGCTGTGGTC
>Ga0316604_10002223_pt1 | contig 15271 bp, 22 predicted proteins | sample OWC_soil_day20_C_FD_207650 | JGI IMG/M metagenome (GOLD analysis project Ga0316604, IMG submission 207650) | Wetland soil microbial communities from Old Woman Creek delta, Ohio, United States - OWC_soil_day20_CT | ecosystem: Environmental > Terrestrial > Soil > Wetlands | place: USA: Ohio... | reverse complement strand
CATTCTCCACCTCGACAAGCACCTGGCCCTGATGGTGCAGCAGTACGGCTTGTGGATCTACGGCATTCTCTTCTTCATCGTCTTTGCCGAAACGGGCTTCGTCGTCTTTCCCTTCCTGCCCGGCGATTCGCTGCTTTTCGTGGCCGGCGCGCTGGCCGCGATCGGCGAGGGCGGCATGAACATCTTCACGCTGATCGCCATCCTGACCGCGGCGGCGGTGATCGGCAACACCGTCAATTATCAGATCGGCCGCTTCTTCGGCCCCAAGGTCTTCCACTGGGAAAGCTCGCGCTTCTTCAACAAGGCGGCGCTGATGAAGACGCATGTCTTCTACGAGAAGCACGGCGGTAAGACGCTGGTCATCTCGCGTTTTCTGCCGCTGTTCCGCACCTTCGCCCCGTTCGTCGCCGGTATCGGTTCGATGAGCTATGCCCGCTTCACGCTGTTCAACCTGCTCGGCGCGCTGGGCTGGGTCGTTTCGCTGTGCCTGGCCGGTTACTGGCTGGGCAATATCCCGTGGATCAAGGCCAACTTGTCGCTGATGATCGTCGGCATCATCCTGTTCTCGTTCATTCCGATCGCCATCGGCTACCTGAAGAGCAGGTCGGCCTGATGCACTGGCCGGTCCTCTTTCTCTCCGCCTTGTCGTTGATGGCCTGTACGACGAAGCTGGGGAAAGATGGCCGGACGGAGTCGGCGGTGGACGTCAGATATCTGGCCAAAACCGAGGTCGACCGCATCGCCGATACCAACCGGGCGGAAGTGGTCAGTGGCCTGCTGCTGATTGCCGACAAGCTCTACAAGCGCAATCCGAAGGAATGGAAGAAGGCCGGCCTGGCCAGCCGCGAGGCGGCGCTGGAAAGGCTGCGTCAGCGCCAGTACCGGAGCTGGCCGGAATTCAACGGGCAGCGCGAGCGGCAGACGGCAGCGCTGGCCTTCAATGAAGCCTATGGCGGCGACCGCGTCGCGGCGCTGCTTTTTGGCCTGCTGACCATGGTCGATGCCGCTTTCGAGCACAAGGAAGAGTTCTACATTCTCGACAGCCTGAACGAAATGAAGCTGTTCAATTCGGCCCGCAACATGGAAGTGGCGGTCTGGAAACTGGGCAACGACCGCACGGCGGCCGGCGAACTGTTCCTGCTCTCGAACGAGCTCGACCCGGCCAACCGCAACCTGTCATTCGAACGCGAATTCGGACGGATCATGGGCTTGCTCGATTTCATGGCCAAAGTGGTGGCCGACCGCAACGGCCGCGCCCTGTCGCGGCTGACCCAGTCGGTCGTCACCATGGTCTTTTTACCTGTGAGTTTTTGAAATGAAGAATATCGTCATCCTGATTTCCGGCCGCGGCAGCAACATGGAGGCGCTGATCGCCGCCCGCGATGCCGGCAATCTGCCGGTCAACATCGCCGCCGTGATCAGCAACCGGCCCGATGCCAAAGGCCTGGAGACCGCCCAGCGGGCCGGCATCGAAGCCCACTTCATCGACCACAAGGCCTTCGCCGGGCGCGAAGCCTTCGATAGTGCGCTGGCCGAATGCATCGACGGTTTTTCGCCGGATCTGGTCGTGCTGGCCGGTTTCATGCGCATCCTCAGCGAAGGTTTCGTCCGCCGTTACGAAGGCCGGCTGATCAATATCCACCCCTCGCTGCTGCCGTCCTTCCCCGGCTTGCACACGCACCAGCGGGCACTCGACGAGGGGGTACGCATCCACGGCTGCACCGTGCATTTCGTGACGCCGGCCCTCGACCACGGCCCGGTCATCATCCAGGCCGCCGTGCCGGTGCTCGATGACGACAGCGAAGCGACGCTGGCCGCCCGCATCCTGGCCCAGGAACACCGGATCTACCCGCAGGCCGTGCGCTGGTTCGCCGAAGACAAGCTGCGTCTGGAAGATGGCCGGGTCCGCCTGGCCGTCGGCCAGAATGACAGCGCCGCGCTGATCGCGCCCGAGGTGCGCTAAGCGGCAATGCCCCTCGTACTGATCCTGGCGCTGGCCGGATCGCTGGCCGTGCATGGCATCGCCTTGTTCGGTACGGATGTCGAACTGTTTGGCGGCGGCCCCGAGCCGACACCGCTGCAGGTCGAGCTGCAGGTGCCCCCGCCGGCCCCCGCCCCGGTGCTTGCCAAGCCGGTCGCCAAGAGCAAAGCGAAGGTGGTGGCCAGCGCCCGCCACGTTGCGCCGGCGATCCCGGCGCCCGTCGTGGCGGCTCCGGAAGCCGGGCCCGAAACCTCGCCGGAAATTGCCCTGCAAACGCCGTCGACCGCAGGCATTGCCCCTGCCGAGCCGGTCAAGCCGGTGCTGGCGGCGAGGGGCACGCTCCGCTTCGCGATTTTCAAGGAATCGCTCGGCCTGCAGGTCGGCCGCGCCGAACACCATTGGGAGTTTGACGAGGACGGCAGTTACCGGTTGACCGGCGTCACCGAAACCAGCGGCCTGGCCGCCTTGCTGAAGCCGGTTCGCCTGGAAATCGAAAGTCGCGGCCGGCTGGTTGCCGGCGGCCTGCGCCCGGATACTTTTCGCAGCCGCAAGAACGGCAAGGATGCCAACGAAAATGCCGATTTCGACTGGTCGACCGCAGCCGTCAGCCTGTCGCGCGACGGCAGCGTGCGCCAGATCGCGCCCGGCACGCAGGACATCCTGTCGCTCAATTACCAGCTCGCCTATCTTGGCCGGCTGGCCGAAGGGCGCGACATCGGCGTCGTCACCGGCAAGAAGTACGAACGCTACGCCCTCGATTCGCTGGGCGAGGAAGAACTGGAAACGCCGGCCGGCCGTTTTCGTACGCTGCACCTGCGGGCGCTGACCGATAACACGACAGAAATCTGGATTGCGCTCGATCGGCAGCGCTTGCCGGTTAAAATTCGCTTTACCGATAAAAAGGGCGAGAGTTTCGAACAGGTGGTGACCGAAATCGGTACCGCCGGCGAAACGCCTCGGCCAGACGTTGCTGCACCCGCTGCACAACCGCCATTTTAGGATTGCAATGAAAGCTCGTTTCACGCCCGCCCTGTTTGCCCATGCCGAAGCCGTACTCGGCCAGTTGCTGCGTTTCGATCACCCGGCCGATGCCGTGGTCTCGCGCTATTTCCGCGAACATCGCCAGCTCGGCCATGCCGACCGCGCCTTCGTCGCCGAAACGGTGTTCGCCGTGCTGCGCCGCGGGCGCAGCCTGGAAGCACGGTGCGGCGAGCCGATCTCGGACCGCAAGCTGCTGCTCGTCGCGCTCGCCGTGACGCGCGGCTGGAGCCAGCGCGAACTGGCGCCGGTGCTGCGGGCGAGCGAGGAAGAATGGCTGGCCGCCGCCAAGGCCAAGCCGGAAGCCGATTTCGCGCCGGCCGTCCGTTGCGACCTGCCGGACTGGCTGTACAACCGGCTGGAAGCGCAGTTCGGCGCCGAGGAGACGCTGAAGCTGGCGCAGGCGGTCAATCTGCCGGCGCCGCTCGATCTGCGCGTCAATACGCTGAAGACCAGCCGCGAGGCACTGCTCGAGCGCCTGGCCGATGAAGGGATCAGCGCCGTCGCCGGGCCGCTGTCGCCGACCGCCGTGCGCCTGCGCGAAAAGCCGGCGCTGGCCAAGCATGCGCTGTTCCTCGAAGGCGCTTTCGAGGTCCAGGACGAAGGCAGCCAGTTGCTCGGCTACCTGCTCGAACCGAAGCGCGGCGAAGCGGTGGTCGACTTCTGCGCCGGTGCCGGCGGCAAGACGCTGCTGCTCGGCGCGCTGATGAAGAACACCGGCCGTCTCTATGCCTTCGACGTTTCCGACAAGCGGCTGGCCAAGCTGAAGCCGCGCCTGGCCCGTTCCGGCCTGTCCAACGTCCATCCGGCGCGGATCGAGCACGAGCGCGACACCAAGATCAAGCGCCTGGCCGGCAAGGTCGACCGCGTGCTGGTCGATGCCCCCTGTTCCGGCCTCGGCACCCTGCGCCGCAATCCCGACCTGAAATGGCGGCAGAGCGAGGAGTCGGTTGCCGAACTGACCGTCAAGCAGGCGGCCATTCTCGATGCCGCGGCCAAGATGGTCCGCCCCGGCGGCCGCGTCGTTTATGCCACCTGCAGCCTGTTGACCGCCGAGAACGACGCCATCGTCGACGCCTTCCTGGCCAGCCACCCGGATTTCACGCTGACCCCGGCCTCCGCCGTACTGGCCAAGCACGGCATTAACCTGGACGGTGACCTGCTGCGCCTGCTGCCGCACCAGCAGAACACCGATGGTTTCTTCGCCGCCGTGCTGGACAAGAAGGCATGAAGCAGAACAGTCCGGCCCTGCAGCTATTCAACGACCTCTGGCAGGACGTTCGCGATCCGGATTTCATCTGGCAGGTGCTGGCCCTCGTCGTCTGCCTCGGCGTCGCTTCGCTGTTCGCCCGCTGGTGGCGCAGTCAGCGCGCCGAAGGCGCCGGCCGCCTGAGCGACGCCAGCGCCCGGCTGGCCTTTCCGTTGACCGGCATGATCCTGGTCGGCCTCACCCGGCTGCTGCTCAAGCCCTTCATCCACGTCAATCTGCTCAAGCTGGCGATGCCGCTGCTCGGCTCGATGGCCCTCGTCCGCAGCGTCGTCTTCGTGCTCCGCCAGGCTTTCCCGAGCGCCACCTGGCTGACCGCCTGGGAACGCATCATCGCTGCTGTCGTCTGGAGCTGGCTGGCGCTCTACATCACCGATCTGGCGCCCTATGTGATCGATGCGCTGGAGCAGGTCGATTTTTCCATCGGCAAGCAGAAGGTCGACCTGTGGATGATCCTGCACGGCGCGGTCACCGTCTTCCTGACCGTCGTCGCCGCGCTGTGGGTGGCCGGGGTGTTCGAACGCAAGCTGATGCGCATCGAGACGCTCGACTCCAGCCTGCGCATCGTCGGCATCCGCGTCGCCAAGGCGCTGCTGACGGTGATCGCCATCGTCGCCAGCCTGTCGCTGGTCGGCATCGACATGACGGCGCTCTCGGTCTTTACCGGCGCCCTTGGTGTCGGTCTCGGCCTTGGTCTGCAGAAGATCGCCAGCAACTACGTGTCCGGCTTCATCATCCTGCTCGACCGCTCGATCCGCATCGGCAACATCATCCAGATCGGCGCCGATACCGGGCAGGTGACGCAGATCACGACACGCTACACGGTCTTGAAGCACCCGGGCGGCACCGAGTACATCGTGCCGAACGAAACGCTGATTGCCAGCACCGTCCAGAACCAGACCTACTCGGATTCCCGGATGCGGCTGGCGACGACGATCGGTATTGCCTACAGCGCCGACCTCGACCTCGCCATGCGCCTGATGGCCGAGGCCGCCGCGGCCCAGCCCCGGGTGTTGACCGATCCCGGCCCCAAGGTTTTCCTGAGCCTGTTTGCCGAAAGCAGCATCAATCTCGAACTCGGTTTCTGGATCGGCGATCCGGAAGAGGGGCGCGGCAACGTCGTTTCCGACGTCAATCTCGCCATCTGGCGCGCTTTCCGCGAACACGGCATCGAGATTCCCTTCCCGCAGCGCGACGTCCGCATCATCCACGAAAAAACGGCGGCCTGACCCGGCTCCGGGTTGCCGCCGATCGTGCTCGGTGCGGGGCTGTCAGGTCAGCGGCAGCAGGCTCCGCTCGAAGGCGCGCACGGCCCGCTGCTTGCGCTGTTTGGCGAAGGCGCGGGCGGCGTGGGCGATGCGCTGGCCCAGCTTGTCCAGTTGCAGAAACTTCCTGGCCTTGCTCTTCGTCTTTTCCATGATGTCTCCTTGCTCGGTTGAGGGTGGATTCACTTTACCGAGGTGGCGAACGGGCGTCTGTTCGACTTCTTGGCTGACTTTGTAACGCTGGCTGACGGGGTCATTGGCCGCCGAGCAAGCGGTGGCGCAGCCAGTGGTCGAGCGAGAGTTTGCCCGGGCCGAGCAGGATCACTGGCAGCAGCATGCCGAGGAAGAGGACGGGCAGCTTGAAATTGCCGTATCCCTGGTCGGTAAAGCGATAGCCCATCAGCAGTTCGCCAAGGGTCGACCATGTCTCCGGCCAATGCACGCTGGCCGTGGCGACGACGGTGAGAATGAACAGCGACAGCGCGAAAAAGCGACTGCCGAGGCCGATGACCAGCGCCACGGCGCCGACGAGCTCGAACCAGGTGGCCATCTGCCACCTCAGTTCGGGCGGCAGGTGATTGAACGGGAAGGGAAAGCACGCCTGGATGTCGGCAAACCAGTTGTTGCCATTGAGTTTTTCCAGACCGGATTCGAAGAAATCCCAGCCGAGCAGCAGGCGCAGACTGAGTAGGCCGAGCCACAGGCCGAGGGCATCAATGCCGTTCAGGGCAAGGGAAAGCGGTTGGCTGAGTGCGGTTTTCATGGCTGAACTCCGAGAATGATGCCCTGCCGCTGGAAGTCTGCGAGCAGTGCGCTGCCGAAGGCCTGCAGGCGCTTTGGATCGGGATGCTGCAATTCTTCGGCAATCTGCCGGCAGGCGCGCTCGCCGCTGGTCGGTGCGTTGGCCAGCAAGCTCAGCAGGCGGTGGGTGACCGGGTTGATCTCGACGAATTCGACTTGCTCGGCGGCATTGCGATAGACGACGAGATGGGTCGGCTGCGCCCGGCGTGGCCGGCAGTCAGGGCCGATCCGATGCACCGGCCAGGCGTAGGACAGATTAAGCAGGGCGGGATTGAGTACTATCGGTTGGGACATCAGGTCGCCGGCCGGATCGTGGCCGGGAATCGGGCAATCCATGGTGTCGACCGCCAGCTCGGCCCATTCGTAATGCGCCAGTTCGGGCAGGCAGGCCGGTAGTGGCTGGCGAATGCTGCCTTCGTGCAGATAGCGGACGAACTCGCCGGGAATGTCGCGGAACCACGGACTCTGCGCCTTCCAGTCGCGATAGAAGGTGCGATTCAGCCGGCGCCAGCGCGCGTCGCCGAGCAGGCTGCGACTAACCGGGAAGCAGGCATCGAGAAAACCGGTCAGGTTGTTGAACAGCAGTTCGTTGTACACCTGCATCCGGCGAGCGGGAACGCCGGGTGGCCGTGGCGTGTGCTGCGGGTCGCGCAGATGGCGGCCGAATGCATGCTGAAAGGACTGGAAGTCGGGGGGGGTCATGACGCCACCGCGCCTTGCTGGCCGGCGGCAAGCGCCTGGCGTTCGGCAATGCGGCCGACTTCGGCATTCAAGATGGCGAGATCGGGAATGTTGAAGTCGCGCTCCAGGCAGGTCGGTACATTGCCGATGCGCTGGTAGGCGGCATCAAGCAGCGACCACACCGGGGCGATGACTTCGGCGCCATGGGTGTCGATCAGCAGGCCGTCGGCTTCGACGTAATGGCCGGCGACATGGACATAGCAGGTGCGCTCGAGCGGCAGTCCATCCAGGAAGGCCAGCGGATCGAAAGCGAAATTCCGGCTGTTGACGTAGATGTTATTGACGTCGAGATGGAGCAGGCAGTCGGCCTGGCGGACGATGGCGCTGATGAATTCGGTTTCTTGCATTTCGGCGCCCGGCGGCGCGACGTAGTACGAGGCATTTTCAATGCCGATGCGCATGCCGAGGATGTCCTGGGCCCGACTGATGCGGTCGACCGTCCATTTAACGGCTTTTTCGCTGAGTGGAATCGGCAGCAGGTCGTAGAGCTGGCCGTCGTCGGCAGACCAGGCGAGGTGCTCGGTGTACAGCGTCATGCCGTGTTCGTTCATGAAGGCCCTGATTTGCCGGAGCAGCCTTTCATCGAGTGGCGCCGGGCCGCCCAGCGATAGCGACAGGCCGTGGCAGACAAAGGGATAGCGTTCGGTGAAGTGGCGCAGCTCGCGGGCCGAACGGCCACCCATGCCGGCCCAGTTTTCCGGGGCCAGTTCAAAGAAATTGATCGCAGCCGGTACGCCGCCCTGCAGCGCGCCGATCAGCTCTCGCCGAAAGCCAAGGCCGGCGCCTTGCGCGGGGCGGCCGGGCCGCGAGCATCGTTCGGCAGCGGCCGGCAGGTGCGGAAATTGTTGAGGCATCGTCTTCTCCATGAGCGCGCAGCGGGCAGGGCGAGCCCTGCGCCGCAGCCGGTCAATGCCTGCTTACTTCTTTTCGCCGCTCTTCTTGTCGGCGCCGCACTTGGCCTCGCCACACTTGCCGTCCTTCTTCTTTTCAGCGGCCTTCTTGTCCGCACCACATTTCGCTTCGCCGCATTTGCCATCCTTCGTCTTGTCGGCCTGAGCCAGCTGGTAGCCGGCGGTGAGCTTGTCGGCAGCAAACGGGTTGTCGGCAGCGTGGGCGACCGGGTTCAGGGTGATGGCGGCAAAGGCGGAGCCGACAGCCAGGGATACGAGGTTTTGCTTTTTCATGGTTTTCTCCGTTGGGATCGAGGTGCTTGGATCAGTCTTTTTGACTCATCCAGGCCCCCATCGCATGACGCAGGAAACGGAACTGTCTTTCCATGCGGCGGCAGCCAATGCAGAACGCCAGATGCAGACGAAACTGAAAGCGTTCCCAAAGGCTGAGTCGGCGTTCCAGTTGTAGCGAGGCGAGGCGGCTGGCTTCCTTGCAAGAGATCATTTCGGTTCCTGTGTCGTTGGCTTGGGGGCCTGATCGATTAGTCGGCGGCCCCCTGAAAACCTTACAAATTATTTTGCAGTATGATCGGCAGCCCTGAGTCGCCAATCTGCCGCCATGAATCCAGACCCGCTGCATGACCCGGAGTTCCTCACCGTCCTGCGGCGGGACATGCTGCGTTTTGCCGAAATGCAGCTACGCGATCGGGCACGGGCCGAGGATGCGGTTCAGGAAGCGCTGGCCGGCGCCCTGCAGGGCAAGGAGAAATTTGCCTCGCGCGCTTCGCTGCGCACCTGGGTCCTGGCCATCCTCAAGAACAAGATCATCGATGCCCTGCGCCAGCGGGGGCGCGAACAGAGTGCTGCGGTCGACGTCGAAAATGATGAGGATTTGAATGCCTATTTCGATCAGCGTCAGCACTGGGCGGAGGATACACGGCCGGCCGAGTGGCAGTCGCCGCAGCAAGCCATCGAAAACAAGCATTTCTGGGCGGTCTTCGAGGCCTGTCTCTACCGCCTGCCCGAAACCGCGGCCCGTATCTTCACAATGCGCGAAGTCCTCGGGTTCGACACCGACGAGATCTGCACGATTCTAGGGATCAGCAACAGCAACTGCTGGGTCCAGATGCACCGGGCAAGACTGGCCCTGCGTGCCTGCGTCGGCACCAACTGGTTCGGCGAGGCCGCCTAACGCCGCTGGCGACGGTTCATGCCGGGGCTTTGGGCTTGCGTTGCAGCTGTTTGGCAAAGGCCGCATCGTTCTTGGTGACGCGCGGTGCCTTTTGCGGCCCGGTCGTATTGACGAAACGGACGAAATCATCGAGTTCGAGCGGCTCGGAGAGGCGGTTTTCGCCGCCCTCGACCCGCTCGCGGAGTTCAAACCGGCCATTGCCGAGCAGCACCATGAAGTACCGCTCTGTCGCACTCCGTTCGTTCAGGCGGGCAACGGCGGCGCTGGCGCGAGTCGAACGCATGCGGCTTCCTTGTTTCAGGCGAGCGGCGCCGTCTCGGCGGCGCTGCTGGTTACGGGGGCGTGGTCATCCACCTCGGGCGCGGCGTCATCGGCCGTTGTCTTGCCAGCGAGTTTGGCCAGGCGTTTTTCTTCCTGCTTGGCTTTTTTGGCCAGGTCTCTCTGGCGCTTTTCGAACTGATAGTTGGGTTTGGCCAAGTGGCCTCCTTGGTGTGCCCGCGAGGGCGGTGGGAGAGAATGCTCTGAAGGAGTGCCCTGAACGAATGCAGTACGCATCGGGCGTGCCGCAACTTCGCTCCGGTGATCACCCCGGGTCTGTCATGATGCCCACTTTTGCCGCCGCCGTTGAATAATTATTCGCCGAGCGGTGCTGAATGGGGGGGCAGAGGGCAGTTTGCCGGGGCTTATTTGTATTTCTTGAAGACGGTCTTGGCGTCGAGATGGGCCCGGTCCAGCGTGCAAATGCTCGGGTCGTCATCGTGGCCACTGAAGAAATCGTCGGCTTGGGCGCGCATCACCATCTTGATCGCGGCCTGGTCGCTGACATCGTATTTTTCGGTGATCAGCGTCGTCACTTCATCGAGATGTTCTTCGTAGGTCATTGGGCTGTCTGCTTTCGTGTTCATGTTAGCCGGCCTGCTGCTTGCGTCGCATCAGGTAAACATAGAGCGATTCGACGCGCTCCCTGGCCCAGGGCGTCCGGCGCAGGAACTTCAGGCTCGAGGCGATGCTCGGGTCGTGCGTGAAGCAGCGGATCTCGATCTGTCGTCCCAGTTCTTCCCAGCCGTAGGCTTCGACCAGCGCATGCAGGATCTTTTCCAGCGTAATGCCGTGGAGCGGGTTGTTGGCTTGCGTTTCGTTCATGGCGTTCAGACTCGGTTTGTCTCGATCAGCGGGTGGAGCGGGTAAATTTGGCCGCCGTTGAGCAGGCGACGTTCCTCCAGGCACTCGCTGGCCCCCATCGTGAATTCCCGGCAGATGAAAGGGCGCCGTTCGTAAATGGTGCAGCGCATGGTGTTGCGATCAAGCGCGGCGCACCAGCCATCGTCGAGACGGCGCATGACCCAGCCACCCCAGCGGTCTTCCTGGCTCAGGTAGGCGGGAACATCGTCGTCGCCCATCAGCAAGACTTCGAGCTGGCAGCAGCAGGCTGCGCAGCTGGCGCACGATACGTCCAGGGGATCGTCGGCGGTATCCGTGGCGGGCTTGGTATTCATGGGGCCGTATTGTCCCACGCCTGCGCCAGTGCTTCGCCGGCTGGCAAAAAAAACCCCGCCACGAGGGCGGGGTAACAGGGAGGTCTCGAATCGGGGGATATTCGAGAGGAGGGTAAAACGGTTCAGCCTTTGTCGCGGCGTTTCTTCAGCCAGTGGCGACTAGCGGCAATCACGACGCCGGCGGCAACAGCCGCGGCAATCGCTTTCAGTGGTTCAGCCTGGCCGTCAGCCAGCCAGTCGAAACCCGCGACGCCGACAAAGACGCCGAGGCTTTCGTTGATAGGCAGGTTGTCGGCGAAGGCCATTAGCGCACCGTGCGGACCGGAATGGTGGCCAGCTGCGGCTGGGCCGGCATCATGCCGAAAAAGTATTGGCGGGCGGCTTCGATAAACTGTCTGATGTTCGTGTCCAGCATTTCGTTGTTCTCCTTTGCTTGCTGTCAATCCATGCATCGCATTCTAGGGAGTGCAGGGCAAGGCGTCTGTTGCGCAAGCGTGCGTATGACGTAACGTTGCTTGATGTTTTATGACGCTTCGTAACAGACGTCCGGAGATGGCCTACTGGTGGGCTTTCCAGTCCAGCGTGAAGCGGGCGCCGCCGAGCGGCGCGGCGGCAGCAGTGGCGTTGCCGCCATGCAATTCGAGTACGCGGCGGGCGATCGCGAGGCCGAGGCCGTAACCGCCGGTCGACCGGTCGCGCGAGCGGTCGAGGCGGGTGAAGGCGGAGAAGATGTGCTCGCGCTCTTCCGGCGGGATGCCGATGCCGTCGTCGTCGACGTGGATCAGGATGCGCTCGCCATCGAGTTCGGCACTGACGGCAATCCGGCTGCTGGCGTATTTGAAGGCGTTGCGCAGCAGGTTGCGCAGCGCATAGGGCATCGCCTTGCGGTCGAGGTCGACGCAGAGGTTTTTCGGCAATTTATCGGTGTTGACCGCGACATCCAGATTACGGCCGAGCAGGCGGACGCTGTCGACCTCGTCGCTCAGCCATTCCGCGAAGGGAACGCTGGAGAAATGCGGTTCCGGGGCTTCGCGCTCGAAACGGGCGTAGGTCAGGCTGGTGTCGATCAGTTGATCGAGTTCATCGAGGTCGGCCTCCATCATCGACCACAGGCGTTCCCGCTCGGTCTGCTGGTCGGTTTCGGTCAGCATCTCGAGGGCGAAGCGCATGCGGGCGATCGGCGTGCGCAGTTCGTGCGAAATGCCGCAGGAGAGTTCGCGGTGGGTGGCGAGCAGTTGCTGGACGCGCTCGGCCATGTTGTTCATGGTGTCGGCCAGTGGTGCGAAGAGCTGGCTGCGGGCGCTCGGCGAGCGGGCTTCGAAATCGCCGTCGCCGAGGTCGCGCGCCGTCTGGCGCAGTGCTTCGAGGTCGCGCCAGACCGGACGGACCCAGAACCAGAGGGCGATGCCGAAGATCAGCCCGGTCAGGCTCCAGGTCAGCAGGCGCAGACGCAGTTCGAGTGGCAGGCGTTCGGTGAGTTCCGGGTTGCGATTGGAGGCGAGCGGGCCGACGACGAGGACCAGGCTGCTGGTGCCGAGCCGGTGGTACATGATGTCGCCGTCGTGATCGATGGCGATGTCGCCGGCGTCGAGCTTGCTGACCTGCGGCGGGGTCAGCTTGCGGTCGAGCGACATGCGCTCGACGATGCCCAGCTTGTAGGAAAACTTCTCGTCGAGATCCTTGATTTTGCGCTGCCAGGTACTGCGCGGATGACGGAACAGTTCATCCTCGATCAGCGTGATCGTACCGCGCATGAAGCGGCGGGCGTAATCGTCGGTAATGCCGCGCTGGGCGGTGGAGATGACGAAATCGGCAGTGAAGGCGATGGCGACGAAGGAACCCATCGCCAGCAGATAGAAATTGAAAAACAGCTTGGACAGGCTGTAGCGCCCGCCGCGCCAGCGCGGCAGCGAGACCCGGAAGAGCGAGCGGGCAAGGCCCTGGCTGCGCTCTTTTTCGGCGCCATCGCCGCCGGGAAACTCAGTTCCAGTCATGCTTGCTGAACAGGTAGCCTTTGCCGCGCACGGTCTTGATCCGGGTCGGATTTTCCGGGTCGTCGTTGAGCTTCTTGCGCAGGCGCGAGATACGGGCGTCGATCGAGCGATCGAGGCCGTCGAAGCCGATGCCGCGCAGTTCCTGCAGCAGGTCGTCGCGCGACAGCACATTGCCGGCGTGCGTGGCGAGCAGCCAGAGGAGGTCGAATTCGGCGGTGGTCAGGTCGATCGTTTCGTCGCTCAGCGACGCGGTGCGGGTGGCCTGGCTGATGCGGAATTGGCCGAAGACCATTTTTTCCGATTCGTTCTGCGGGCTGTCGCCGGTGGCCGGCAGGCGGCGCAGCAGGGCCTTGATGCGGGCGAGCAGGACGCGCGGCTGGACCGGTTTGGCGATGTAGTCGTCAGCGCCCATTTCGAGGCCGAGAATCTGGTCGAAATCCTCGTCACGGGCGGTCAGCATCAGGATGACGCCGCGGTACTGCTGGCGCACGGCGCGGCAGACGGCGAAACCGTCCTTGCCGGGCAGCATGACGTCGAGGATCACCAGATCCGGCTGTTCGGTCAGGATGCGTCCCTCGGCGGTATCGCCGCGCGGTTCGATACTGACCTGCAAGTCGTTCTTGGTCAGGTACTCGGCCGTCAGTTCGGCCAGTCGTTCATCGTCTTCGACGAGCAGGATGCGTGTATTCATGGCGCCATCTTAATGGGGGTGAGTCCTGCGGTCCACCGCCAAAAACCGGCGATTTCCGCGAAAAATTTGCCCCAATGGCGCACGTTGCGATGCGGCATTGGGGCAGGGCGGCCGGGCATTCGACGAGAACTCAGTCCTCGAAGAACTCCTTGACCTTGTCCATCCACGACTTGGAGCGCGGATTGTGCTTGGCGTTGTTGTCGCGGCTGGATTCCTCCAGTTCCTTCAGCAACTCCTTCTGGCGCTCGGTCAGGTTGACCGGGGTTTCGACCACGACATGGCACATCAGGTCGCCATGGGTGTGGCTGCGAACCCCCTTGATGCCCTTGCCGCGCAGGCGGAAGACCCGCCCGGACTGCGTTTCCGGCGGAATCTTGATGGCGGCGGCGCCATCCAGCGTCGGGATTTCGATCTCGCCGCCGAGGGCGGCTGCGGTGAAGGAAATCGGCATTTCGCAATGCAGGTCGTTGTGGTCGCGGGTGAACACGGCGTGCTGCTTGAGGTGAATCTGGACGTAGAGGTCGCCCGGCGGGCCACCATTGACGCCATGTTCGCCTTCGCCGGCCAGCCGGATGCGATCGCCTTCATCGACCCCGGCCGGAATCTTGACGGCCAGCGTCTTGTGCTGCTTGATGCGCCCGGCACCACCACAACTCTTGCACGGTTCCGGAATGTAGCGGCCGGTGCCGTGACATTTCGGGCAGGTCTGCTGGATCGAAAAGAAACCCTGCTGCAGACGGACCTGGCCCGAGCCCTGACAGGTCGGGCAGGTTTTCGCCTGGGTGCCCGGCTTGGCGCCGCTGCCGCTGCACGGCTCGCAGACTTCCATGGTCGGAATGCGGATCTTGGTTTCCGTACCGTGGGCGGCCTGTTCGAGCGTGATTTCGAGGTTGTAGCGGAGGTCGGCGCCGCGATAGATGTTGGAACGACCACCGCCGCCGCCACCGCCCCGGCCACCGAAGATTTCGTCGAAGATGCCGCCAAAGGCATCGGCAAAACCGCCGCCGCCACCACCGAAACCGCCGCCCATGCCGGACTGCGGATCAACGCCGGCGTGGCCATACTGGTCATAGGCGGCACGCTTCTGGCCATCCGACAGGATCTCGTAGGCTTCCTTGCATTCCTTGAACTTCTCCTCGGCCGCCGGGTTGTCCGGATTGCGGTCGGGGTGATGCTTCATGGCCAGCTTGCGGTAGGCCTTCTTGATCTCGTCTTCGCTGGCGTCACGGTTGACGCCGAGAATTTCGTAAAAATCGCGTTTTGACATTTCTTCTACCCGTCAAGTGACAAAGGCGCCGAGCGCCGCCGGAGGTTTCCGGGAGGCTCGGCGCCGGGCTGTGGGGCCAGGAATTACTTCTTGTCCTTGTTCACTTCGGTGAATTCGGCATCGACGACATCGCCTTCGACGGTCTTTTCGCCGCCGGCCTGTTGCTGGCCGGCTGCACCGGCACCGGCGGCAGCGCCTTCGGCCTGCTGCTGGGCGTACATCTTTTCACCCAGCTTCTGGGCGGCCTGGCTGAGGGCTTCGGTCTTGGCGACGATGGTTTCCTTGTCGCCGTCGCGCAGCACGGATTCGACATCCTTGATCGCGGCTTCGATGCTTTCCTTTTCAGCGGCGTCCAGCTTGTCGCCGTATTCGGTCAGCGACTTCTTGACCATGTGCACCATGCCATCGGCCTGGTTGCGGGCATCGGCCAGTTCGTGCACCTTCTTGTCGTCTTCGGCGTGCAGTTCGGCATCCTTGACCATGGCCTGGATTTCGGCTTCCGACAGGCCGGAGTTGGCCTTGATGGTGATCTTGTTTTCCTTGCCGGTCGCCTTGTCCTTGGCGGTGACGTGCATGATGCCGTTGGCGTCGATGTCGAAGATGACTTCGATCTGCGGCGTGCCGCGCGGGGCCGGCGGGATGCCTTCC
>Ga0316604_10002222_pt1 | contig 15279 bp, 18 predicted proteins | sample OWC_soil_day20_C_FD_207650 | JGI IMG/M metagenome (GOLD analysis project Ga0316604, IMG submission 207650) | Wetland soil microbial communities from Old Woman Creek delta, Ohio, United States - OWC_soil_day20_CT | ecosystem: Environmental > Terrestrial > Soil > Wetlands | place: USA: Ohio... | reverse complement strand
ATAACTTTCTGTTGAACGGGAGCTTAGGGTATAATTTTACATTGTATAAGCATTTGTACCTGTCTCCATGGGGAAGTTTAAGTCTTCGGATAGCAGGGGATAAAAACGTAGCGGTGGATAATAAGCGTTTTACATTGCCAATAATAAATCCGGAAGCTTCTTTAAAGGTGGGGTATTATTTTTAAGGTGACTTCTTTCATCTCCTGGTAAAATACGCGCTGAAACTTGTAACCATTCAACAAAGCTTGCTCCTGTTATAGATTACATGATTGAATGGGTAGCTGCACATCGCGGGCAGCTGTTGCATCAGGGTTAGCGACCATTTTGAATCAGTTCTATCAGATTGCCTTCTAAATTTTTGACATAAGCATATATATCGCCCTTCTTAACTGCGGGTGATATCGGAATGATCTGTAATGCCCCATTGTTTATCAGCTCATTGAAAACGGTATGCAGGTCTTTTACAATGAGCGCCATGTGACCATAACCCTGAACGGAGGCCGCATTTAATGGGTCAGTAAAGCGATGCTCCCGCGTGGAGTTTTTCAGTTCAATCAGCTCAACTTTAAAGCCGTTAGGCGCTTGCAACAGAACAGTTTTGAAAACCAGGTTTCGGGATATACAGCGTGCCATTCCTGCGATCACTACACGTGTATTGTCTAAGGAACTCAAAGACCTGAAGCAAATCAGCTCATTATAAGAACTGTCTATGATGATTCGCCGGTTCTTGTTGAATATACACTGGCGGCATATAGTGAAAGTTTGAAACCTGTTGTTAATGGTTAGATATACCCTTTAATAGATTTTTGCTGATCTCTATCATTTACCAATTGAAAAATGATTGGAATTTTTATTTGAAATACAGTTCTATTTTTTTATTTTGCCTCAAATTATACACCGGGGGGTGTGATTAGGTACTTGTTTATTATTTTTAACCCAATAACTATGGAGTTATATCTTCTTTATTTAGCATTTTGTTTGTAACAATACATAAAAATCGGGAATCGCAATAGTCTCTAAGAGCAAATCTATTTTTGGGTAGCAAAACCTAATGAGAACTTTCTCTATACTTATAATATCAACGATGAAATACATTCCTTTTAAGCAAGGTCGGTATCTATGTACTGTTCTGCTGCTACTGCTTGCAGGTAAGCTTTGGGCGCAGGAACAGAGCGACCTTAACCCAACCGTTTTTAATGTTGCCCCTCCGGCGCCGAATGCCGCCTCTCTGGGAAAATATGGAGATGTCCCTGTGAATTTGTTCAATGGATTGCCTTCGATATCAATTCCTTTGGGGAAGATTAGTGTTGGAAATGAATTTAATACTGAATTGAGCCTTTCTTACCACGCAGGTGGAAATAGGGTAAATGATATTGCATCGAATGTAGGGTTGGGATGGGCATTGAATGCGGGTGGTGTTATTTCGCGTACGGTGAGGGGACTGCCTGATGAGACAGGAGTGGGATATGTGAATGGTAGTGGAGGAAGGAGAATTATAATCACAGCCTCCGAGCATATCTTATAGTTTCCCTATTCAGTCAGATCTGGTATTAAATAGTTATGACGGAATAACAACATCTTATACAGCAAGCAATAGCATAACAATCATTCCTGGTTTTGAATCCACGGGTGGAGTTGAAATTACGGCAGAAATCACCACTGGTAGTGCTGGTACGACCACCGTTGCAGCGACCAATGCGTTGCCATCAGTTAGTGCCAGTAGTCTGACTCCATTAACATATAATTATTATGATAATTATAGTTATACCGGTGCATTGGGCTATGTATCAGCAGATGTTTCCAAGCCTCAGGGAGGTTCAAATCCGTATTCAGAAGCGTTACCTTCCAGTCCCAGTTCATTGACGCAAGGATTGACAACAGGAGCTAAAGTGAGGGTACTGGGTACTGATCAATGGCTGACAGCAACGATATATTATGATGATAAAGGGAGAACAATACAAACAATAGGAGAAAATCAAACCGGGGGAAAAGATATTAGTACAAGCCTGTTTGATTTTAATGGGAAAGTTCTCAGCACGTATCTTCGTCATTCGAATTCGAGGAGTTCACTGACCCCACAAACTACACTGTTAACGATGAATTCATATGATGCAGGAGGAAGGTTGCTAAGCGTGATCAAGCGTATAAACGACGTTACGACCCTGGATCAGACTATTGCAGCTAATACGTATGATGAACTTGGACTATTACAGCGTAAAAGGCTCAATGTGACAGGTACTTCTACCCAGTTGGACACAATTACTTATACCTATAATATTCGCGGTTGGTTGCAGGGCATCAATAAAGCATATGTAAATACGACCAGTACTACTAATTATTTTGGAGAGGAATTGAGTTATGATTATGGGTTTACCCGTAATCAGTACAATGGTAATATAGCTGGTGTAAAGTGGAAGGGAGCGAATGATGGTGTGGCCAGGGCATTCGGGTATTCTTATGATCTAAATAACCGTTTAACAGCTGCTGATTTCCAGCAGAATACTTCAGGTGCGTGGGCTAATACGACAATAGATTTTTCTGTTAGCAATCTTACATATGATGCGAACGGGAATATTGGATCAATGAAGCAGCAGGGTTTGATAGGGGCCACAATTAGTGCTATAGACAGATTGAAATATACTTACCAGTCAGGAAGTAATAAGCTGCTGTCAGTTACAGATACCAGTAATACGATTTCAGCTAAATTAGGAGATTTCAATGATGGTTCAAATTCAGCTACAGTTAATGATTATGCTTATGATGGCAATGGTAACCAGATCAGTGACTTGAATAAGGGAATCACCGCGATTAGTTATAACTATTTATCACATCCTGAAAAGATCTCAATTCCAGGAAAAGGAATGATTACATATCTATATGATGCGGTTGGGACTAAGTTAAAGAAAACAGTCGTTGATAGTACTGTTTCACCAGTTAAAACAACTGTAAGTGATTACATTGGAGGATTTTTATACCAACAGGATACTTTGCAGCATATAGCTCATGAAGAAGGACGGATCCGTCCGGTATATGATTCAGGTAAGGCGATTCAATACACTTATGATTATTTTGAGAAAGATCACCTGGGAAATATACGGGTAGTACTGGGCACTCAGCGTGATACGGCTATTTACGCTGCAACGATGGAGACAGCGGCCAGTGGTAAAGAAAATGCTTTATTCAGCAATATCGATAACACCCGTACAGCAATTACAAGTATTTCAAATGGTTATCCAACTGATAATACTACCAGTCCGAATGATTATGTAGCGAAATTAAGTGCCACTGGTCAAAAGATAGGTCCGTCACTTGTATTGCGGGTAATGGCAGGTGATACAATCCGGATTGGTACTACGGTTGCATATAATAGTACCGCAGCTAATACAAGTAATTCAACTGCAGAACAATTAGCTGCCGCGATATTACAGGCATTTACCGGTACAGGTGTGAGTGATGGTGTACATGCTGGTATAGGTGCGAATTCTCCTATTCAGTCGCAATTTACAAATGATACTTACAATGCATTGAAGAATAGTGATGCGAATAATAATGCTTCAGATAAGCCGAAGGCATATTTGAATTATGTGATGTTTGATGACCAGTTTAATATGGTGAGTGTGAATAGTGGTATCCGGCAACCTCAGGGCGGTCCGAACGTAATTAATGTCCTGGAGGTGCAATCAATGCGGATAGAAAAGACAGGATTTATTTATATTTATACATTGAATGAGAGTAATGAGCCCGTATATTTTGATAATTTGATTGTAGTGCATAATAAAGGAGCGCTTTTGGAGGAGACGCATTATTATCCGTTTGGGTTGACGATGGCGGGGATAAGTTCAGCGACAATTAAGGGAGCAAAATATCCAGAGAACAGGATGAAATATAATGGGAAGGAATTGCAGAGTGGAGAGTTTAGTGATAAGTCTGGCCTTGAATGGCATGATTATGGCGCGAGGATGCAAGACCCACAAATTGGTAGATGGATGGTTTTAGATCCTTTGTCAGAAAAAATGAGAAGATGGTCGCCTTATAATTATGCATTTGATAATCCGATTAGGTTTATTGATCCGGATGGTATGATGGCTGCAGGGCCTGGCGATCCGTTTAAAACACTAGATGAAGCTGCTAGAGATTTTGGAGTGATATACAACAAAATATCAATAAGTAAAAATCGTGAGTATGGAACAAGATTTTACTCTATTAAAAATCCAGATGGGACAATAGTATATTCTTATGGGAAACCCGAGAAAGGTGATAAGAATGGCGCGCACCCTGAATGGACTCAAATACCTCGCAATTCCACTCTTGAAGCAGATGGCCATACCCATGCAGCTTATATACCATCATATGGTGAAGGAAATGATGTCTTTTCCTCCGACGATATGAGAATAAATAGAATGCTTAAGATTATAGGCTATCTTGCCACCCCTAGTGGTTCGTTACAGAAATTTGATCCAAGTATTCCTACTAATCAGGATGCTGTTACAACCCTTAGCATAGACATGCCGAATGATCCTAAGGATCCAAAATCGCCTAAACCAGGTGATAATTCAAGTAAAACAAATAATGAACCCAATACTACTGAGCCAGGTGGATCCAAGGGACCAGATGATAATTCCGGTGCAAATGCACCTAAGGAAAATCCAGTTAACACTACTCTTAAGGATGTAAAGTTCAGTCCAAACAACTAATATAAAATTAATTAAATGAAGAAGATTTTTTTTGCAATTATTTTAATTACTTCAGTTATCATTACTTATAATGTCTACTCAAATAAAAGACAAAATGACTATGAACATTTCGATGTAGTACCAGATGAAAAAACTGCAAGAAAAATAGCTGAAGATATCTGGTTTGCTCATTACGGGAAACTGATTTATAAGGAAAAACCATTCGTAGTCACTTTGCGGGATTCTAGCGTATGGGTTGTCAAGGGTACTTTAAACGGTTACACTAAAGGAGGAACAGCTTATATTGAAATTCAAAAAAGTGACTGTAAAGTATTAAAACTTTTACATTACAAATGAACCATGAACGTTTTAGTAAAATTCCTGGTCATTATAAAATAAAAATCCTCACAATAAAAAGCAGCTGATGAAAATACATTAGCTGCTTTTTATCATTATATATGATCTACCAGTCACTCTCTTCAATCACACATCTTTGTTATAACATTTCTCTCCAACTATAGTTACCAGGAGTAAAAAAGTCATACCTGAGTAATATGAAAATATCGGAAGGAACAAGGATAATTCCTCTTAGAAATGTTATTCCGATTCCTTAATTTGTAAGTCGATTTTTTAATAATTTAGTCATGATTAAGCACTATTATCAAATTCTTCTGGAAATTTTTTTGAAGACGGAAGACAAAGTCCTGGGATTTGGAAATATTTCCCATATTCCCCTATAAGAAGTTTGAAGAAATATTTGCAGATGATATTACAGAGGACCAGCGCTTTTTATTTGACGATGTTGGTAGTTATATTATTACTGAAGAGTTATATTTGAAGCATGAAGAATATTTAAGGAAACAGATTGATTTTAATTTTAGATTCGATTTATTCTTATATTCGGTTGGATTAGTATCCATTGAAGCTGACAAATATCAAAAAAATTATTATGAGAAATTACCTCCAATGTTTCAGAGATAATCTTTCGATTAGATATTGATATTTAAAGGGTCCGTGCTTTTACAGCCGGACCCTTTTATTAGGTAGTAGTGAAAATTGAACTATCATCTTTTCCTTTGTAAAAAATTATCTTACATGCGTTTCCTCATTATCCTCCTGTTTTTTCCGCTCTCTATTTTCGCCCAGTCATTCGAAGGGAAGATCCTCTACAAAACTACCTACACAAGTGATAATCCTAATTTTCCCATAGCGATGATGGCAAAGATGATAGGGGAGTAGAATGAATATTTCATCAAAGGAGGTAAATATAAATCTATTGTAAACGGACAGATGTTGACTTATCAGTCATATAATAATGCGACTAACTGGGGTGGGGTTGGAAGGATTAAATACAAGTTTATTATCAATGGAAAAGAATTTGATGGGGATACGCGTTTAGTACGTCCAGATTTTATACTGTCAGAAGGATTATTTACTATGATTGTCCTTTTTCAGCCAGGAGTTACTGGAAATAATAAGATTTTATATAGAGAAGCAGATTATAGAAAATATGAAATTTGATTGTAGTGCATAATAAAGGAGCGCTTTTGGAGGAGACGCATTATTATCCGTTTGGGTTGACGATGGCGGGGATAAGCTCGAAAGCGTTGAAGGGGAGTAACTATCCAGAGAACCGTAAGAAGTATAATGGAAATGAGCTACAGTCAAACGAGTTCAGTGATGGATCGGGGTTGGAGTTGTATGATTTTAATGCTCGGACTTATGATCAGCAGATAGGGAGATTTTTACAGATAGACCCGTTACCCGATGAAGGAGAACAAGAAAGCTGGACTCCATATCATTATGCGATTAATAACCCAATTAAGAATAATGATCCGGACGGGAAGATATGGGGTAATATTATAGGAGCTATAGTGGGAGCAGCTGTTGATTATGGAGAGCAAGTTGCTTCAAACTACATTCAAGGAAATGATAACCCGTGGACCAATAATATTAATTTGGTATCAATTGGCACGGCTGCAGTAACAGGTGCCGTTACAAGTGGTGGAAGTGTGGTATCAAGGATTGCGGCAAAAACGGCTCTAAAGGTGGGTGCAGCGGCAATTAACAATGCAGTAGTAGTAACGACATCTGAAGATGGATTGCAGGTTAAGGTGGAAAAAGATGCAGTTAATCTTGTTAAGAATACAGTAGTGGATTTAGCTGTTGATGCGGCAGCTGCGGGTTTGGCCAATAAAGGAGGCAAGATTTTGTCTAAAGTTGGTGTTAATAAAGGTGAGATTGCTAAAACTGCTAAAAGTGTAGTTAGGGCTGCTGGAGGAAGGGTTACAAGAAGTACTAATCAAGCCATTAAGAAAGGAGCGGAGGGAGTAGTAGAAGGTACTAAGAGTACACTTGAAAGTACCGTTAAAATTATCACTAATACGACCAAGGATAAAGTAAAAGAGAAAACGGAGGTAAAAACGCCATGAATAAATTAAAGAGTATAGTCACAATTATTGTTTTTTTAGTAGTGTTTGGTTATATCTTCTATAAGGTTGGTAAAAGGCAGCTAACTGGATATTTATTAAAACATGATGCACAGCGGGCGAGGGCTGTAATTATTGATGAGAAAAATTATATGGGTAATAGCCCTGTAAGTTATAAAGGCTCTTATTCATACCTTTTTTATGTTAATGGGGAAGCATATAAAAATGATTCAAAAGATCCTAAATTACAAGTAGGAGATTCCATAGATATTGAGTATGTGAAATATTGGCCTAGTTTGAGCAGGCGAATTTCTGCATCCAATTAATTTTTACTAAACAGAGATGCCGCAGGTATTGCCTGCGGCTTCTATCCGGAGATTACCTAATACTCTGTTAAGTCAGGATGAAATGATCCATCTGTATGAATGTTATAATCTACAATTACTGGTAGATGCCTCAAAGAAAATTATGTTAGGTCTGTTAATCCATCAGGGGGTAACGGTGGAGGAACTGAAACGGTTATCTGTAAAAGATATTTACTTAAAAGAGGGGAAGGTATTTATTAGTGGCAGCAGTCACAGTAATGAAAGGTGGTTAAGGCTGGAAGCTGCGCAGGTGTTGGAGGAGACGCTATTATTATCCTTTTGGGTTGACGATGGCGGGGATTAGCTCGAATGCGTTGAAGGGGGCGAACTATCCGGAGAATAGGAAGAAGTATAACGAAAAGGAATTGCAAAGTGGAGAATTCAGTGACCATTCAGGACTTGAGCTTTATGACTATGGAGCCAGAATGCAGGATCCTCAGCTTGGTAGATGGTGGGTTGTTGACCCCAAAGCATCAAAAATGCCATCGTGGTCGCCTTACTCTGCATTTTATAATAACCCAATACGATTTATAGACCCATACGGACAAGAACCGACCCCAACAGAAGCTGCAAGAATGGCGGCTCACGTTTACGGAGATAAAAAGAATGGTATATTAACGGGAGGATGGCGAGTTTCAAGTAGAGATTTTGGATTAACAGGTAAAGATTTAAATAACGGTGCTACAGGGTTAAAATCATTAGTGTATGAAAGAGTTGTAAATGGAAAAGTAACCGAATATACTTATGCGACAGCAGGAACAGAAGCAAGTTGGAAAGATGTAGGTGCCGATGTAAAACAACCTTTAGGCTTATCTAAGCAATATGCTAAGGCTGCTGATAATGCTAAAACTATTTCAGGTGAATTAGGCTCAACTGAATTAACATACGTTGGACATTCATTAGGTGGCGGAGAAGCAGCTTTAAATGCATTGGTAACAGATAGGAAAGCAATTACCTTTAATGCTGCAGGAGTAAGCGACATAACAAAATTTGTAGAAGGTACTTGGAAAACCCCATTTAAGTCAGAGGGCAAAATTGATGCTTATATAATGGCTACAGACCCTTTGAATAATCTTGAAAATAACACTGCATTACCAGATGTAAATGGAAACCGTCATTATTTAATGCCAACAGACGCATCATCTATATATAATGGGCATAGTATAGATAACGTATTAAAGAATTTTGGGGTTAATAATCCTGATGAATATAAGAAATAATGAAAACAATGATTATACAATTAGTATTCTCTTGTTTGTTGCTTTCTTGCTCAAACATTAACAGAGATACACCAGTGGATAAAACGGATTTAACAGGTGATGATTATCGACTTTTTCAAAATACTCCAGCTTGGGAATTAGCCAAAGCTGTACAGGATGAAAATGAAAAAAAGATAAATGAAATAGTCTCAAAAGATTCCAAGCTAATAAACTATCAAGAGCCAAAATATGGCAATACGCTTTTGATGCTTACAGTTAGTAATCAACAAATGAAGTCCTTTAAAATTTTATTAGAACAAAAGGCAGATGTGAATATACATAATTCCTATGAAGGTACTTCTGCGCTTATAGAGGCTTGCTCTTTTAAACTGTATGAAATCGAGTATGCTGAAATGCTTTTACAAAATGGAGCTAATGCAAATGATGTTCAAACCGACAAAAGCGAGCCAAATAGAGTAAAGAGTGCTTTGATGAAATCGGCTAAAACGGGTAAGTTAGATTTGGTTAAATTACTTATAAAGAATGGTGCCAATGTAAACTATCAAAATGAATATGGTCAGTCAGCATTAAGTGAGTCTATAATGGGAAGTAGATATGAAGTATCTTATTACTTGCTACAAAATGGCGCGGATTACAAACGTCCAATTTTTTACAGACCTGATTATTCTATACCAGTAGAAAATCAAGACCCTAACGACAAAGGAAAGCCGATGTATTTGGTTGATGTATTAAGAGAAGCGTTTTTAGATTTTGATACAGACGAGTATAAATACAAAATGCAGATAGTAGATTTTCTAAAGAGCAAGGGTATTGATTACAGAGCAACACCAATCCCCGAATACATTAAAAAGAAAGCCCAAGAAAATTATCCCAAAAGTTGGCAAGAATATTTAGAAAAGTATTAAACGGAAAGCCCGAGCAATCGGGCTTTTGCTTTTTACAGGGCAGCGATATTTTTAAGTTTAACGGATTTAATAAAGCCATCCAGTACGTGCAGGATATGGCTTTTTTCTGTATTCTCCATTTTGTCCAGTTCAGATAATCGTTGCAACATTACAGGGTCTTTAAACAAATCCGCTTTATCTGTTTCCCCTAAAAGATAGCCGACAGTAGTATTTAAGTGGTTAGAAATATTTTTTAGCCACATCAATACTTGGGGCATCTCATCTCTTTCATATTTGCCAATTACCGAAATAGAAATACTTACCTATATTGTAGATTCTGGAGGATGTTGACCCACTTCTCTGAATTATGTTGACCCACCATTCTGGAATGATAACCCACCTAAAAGGTGAATCAAATTCTGGGATGTTGACCCACCTCTTTTTTGAGATTTCATAGGTTGATATGCCCGAATTCTGGGATGTTGACCCACCTGGAATTTTATTTTTTTAAAATTCACTATGTCATTCTGGCATTTTGACCCACCCTGCAGTAGTAAATAGTAAGAGCTTTTTGTATTATATGCTCCTTAAAAATATGGGAGCATAGGACAAAAGCCAATAGCAATGGAACAATTAAAGCAACTTTTACAGCTTAAGAAGGATGGTGTAGGTATAAGGGAAATGGCTCGCCGGTTAGGCATTAGCCGCAATAGTGTGCGGAAATATTTAACCTTGCTTACGAATGAGAATGATAGCACTCAAAACAATCAAAATGATGTAGCACTGGCGGAACGAGCTTATGGTAGCGAAAGCATGGTTCATGATGCACAACGGTTAGAGCAACTGATTAGCCATTTTAAGGATATACAGCATGAGCTGGGAAGAACAGGTGTTACCCGTCAATTACTTTGGCAGGAATATTTACGGCAAAATCCTGATGGATATGTATATAGCCACTATTGCCATCATCTGAATCAATTTCTTAAGAGGCTGGATGTTGCCATGCACATGGATTATATTGTTGGAGACATCATTATGATCGATTTTGCAGGCAAAAAGCAATCATATATAGATACAGATACGGGTGAAAAAATTGAATGTGAAGTATTCATTGCAACCCTTCCATTTAGTGGTCTTATATTTTGTATGTCGGTTCATACTCAACGTACAGTTGATTTTATTGCCTGCATCAATGCAATGTTACTTTTCTTCGGTGGTGTTCCGATCACGATCTTATGTGATAATTTAAAGACTGCTGTAATAAAGCCGGACAAATACGAACCAGTATTTACTGAAATATGTGGCCAGTTAAGTGAATACTATGCAACTACTTTTAGTGCGACCAGGCCGTATAGCCCAAGGGATAAGGCAATGGTTGAAAAAGCTGTAAATATAATATATAACCACATTTATGGCCCCCTTAGAAACAGAGAGTTCAACAGCCTGCAAGCTCTTAATGCAGCAATGTATGATCAGCTTATTCTTCTCAATAATAAACCTTATAGAAATACCCCTTATAGCAGGTGGTACTATTATGAGCAACACGAGAAAGCATGTTTGAAAGCACTTCCATCCACACCCTTTATTGTTAAAAAAGTTGTCCTGCTGACTGTCCAGCGTAATTATCATATTCAGCTTTCTGACGACCATCGCTATTACAGTGTACCATATCAATACGTGGGGAAAAAAGTTAAGGTGTTATATGATAAACATTCCGTAGAAGCATATTTTGAATATCAAAGAATAGCTATTCACTTTAGGAACGACCAGCAAAAGTCTTACAATACTATACCTGATCACATGCCACCCAATCATCAGCGGATGCAGCAGATAAAAGGCTGGAACCGGGATGACTTACTAGCTCAGGCAGCTCGTATTGGGCCATCAACGCAACAAACAGCCGCAAATATCCTGGAAAACAGCATTTATATTGAACAAAACTATAAAGCCTGCTTTGGCATGTTGATGCTTCAGAAAAAGTATGGGGCTGACCGCCTTGAGCGAGCTTGCAAAAGAGCATTGCTGGGCACACGCGTTAATTACACTATGGTCCGGAATATCCTTGAACGGGGCCTGGATAGATCAGAGGAATCAAGAGAAGTAACTGTATTGCCTACCCATGACAATATCAGGGGGAAGGATCACTATAAATAAAAAAGTATCAAATGATGAATACAACACAAACACTTGAGCAAATGAAACAACTTCGCCTGCAGGGAATGTATCAGGCTTATAATGCTCAACTGGAATTACCTATGAATCAACAATTACAAGGACATGATCTTATTGCTTACCTGGTTCAATCAGAAGAACAGAATAGGAGCAATGAAAAGACTGCATACTATTTAAAACTGGCAAAGCTAAGACTGCCTGTAACAATAGAGCAAATAGATTGCAGCCCCGGACGGAATCTGACTAAACAGCAACTAGCTGTTTTAACCAGTAGCGATTACATAAATCAGGGGCAAAACATCTTAATTACAGGAGCGACAGGCTGTGGCAAGAGCCACCTCGCTTGTGCTCTTGGCCATCACGCATGCCTGATGGGATTTAAAACGACATATTTGAATATGAACCGGCTAATAGAGAAAGTAACACTCTCTAAACTGGATGGATCATATATCAAATTACTGAATCATCTTGAGCGACAGACTCTCATTATCCTCGATGACTTCGGACTGGCACCGATGACACAGGAGATCCGTCTTACTTTACTTCAGCTACTTGAGGATCGATATGGAAAGAAGAGTGTAATTGTGACATCACAACTACCTGTCGCGAAATGGCATGAGTATCTTAATGATCCGACCTTGGCCGATGCAATCCTTGACAGATTGACAGCAAATGCACACAGGGTAGAATTAAAAGGAGAATCACTAAGACGAAGAAATAAATAATCATTGTATTTTACATAGCATTAGCTCTTACTTTTATTACCTGCTACGCAGGTGGGGCAACATCCCAGAGACCCGGGTCAACATAAACAGAATCTACACCTATATGACATCCTCGCGAAACTTATCAGATAAACTTGAACGAGTTGATCGTACTATTAATATTTACAATAAGGCATCACAAGATTTATGCGAAGAAATTGACATTGTTGTAACAGTTGAAGAATTAATTAAAATCTTTACTGTTCAGGAAGGTGATCCGTTTTTTTATGATGGTTATGTTTTGAGTGAAAGCCAGCTTGAAAGTTTGAAAGTATTTGTTTTAGAGGTAAATAAAACCTGATTTTATCAATTATTATTATATTTTGGAGGCGCACGGAATTTATAACTGGTAGACAGGAACAATATATTATTCCCCCAAAAGCCCGCGCAAGTCTGCGTGAGCTTTGCTATTAAATTTTATTTACGGATTATTTAAATGATAATTAGCGTGAGAAAGATTAGAATTAAATTTTGGTATCCATTGCTTATAATAGTTTCAGTTATTTTTCTACTGACTAAGAATAAGTTATATTATTTGATGTTCCCACCTGGGGATAAATATGGCGTTGCCTTTAATGTAGAACGAGAGAGGATTGGTATAGCAGTGCTACCAGATCATTGGTTGACAAATGATAAGTTGAGCGAAACAAAGATGTGGTATCCAGCTAATAGGCCCGATAGCGGAAGTTTTAGGAGTTCCAAGATTGTGGTGGTGAAAGATGGCAGTATAGTGTATGATGGTGATACTTACCTTAGAATAGTAGGAGATAAATATGAGAAATTGACTATTGGGTATAGATATAATGATACAGTCGGTTGGGAGTATAAATATTATAACCCGCTGATTGGCACTGAAGAGAATAATGTTACAAAGCATAGCACAGACAGTATATTAAATAATTGGGGATTGAAATATAAGTAGTTGTTTTGTGACATGTATTGTTATCATTAAATTAGTGGAAGTAGGTTTCGTGATTGGAACAGGCGGCGCTGCAACTCCTATATTAGCATTATAATACACAGCACTTAAAAATGAATAAAGAATCTCAAATCGGAAGGCATTGTTACCAAACAAGGCTTAAAGCAATATCAGGCACAATTGACTAAGGCAATCAATGCATTTAAAGCTAGAGAGAAAGATTATTCTGTACAACAAGCACGGTTGGAAACAATTAATAGAGTTTTAAAATTATGGTAAATACAGACGACTTAATATTGAAATTTGATAATACGACGGAGAACCCTTTGTTTATTGTAATAGACCCACCTTGCATAGATTATAAGTTGGAACCCGGACAAAGTTTAAAGTTAAAAATAGTTGACTATAAAAGTTGTGAAGATGATGTTAGTAATATAATCGATGTTAGATATTCTACTCAGAATATAATTAATATTGATATTAACTATAGTTTTAGGTTAGTTGTTGTTATTGATAATGAAGAAGAAGTAATATGGGGGGGTTAATATAGGTGATAATAAAAGACAGTATAACATCATAAAAACAGAGAGCCGCATGTATATCACTTGCGGCTTTTTTCTGTTTATGATTATAAGCTGTTTTATTTTTAAAGTCACGAATCATCATATTAATATGGTTAAGCATATATCTCCTGGCTTTTTCAGGGAGTATTAATATCTTCCAGTTGTTTTAATGTAGCCTTATCTAGCACCAAGTTAGTTTTACCTATGAGGTAATCTAACGAAACGGATCTTTTCAATTTCTTTGATAGCGACATATTGTCCATTCACACGAATGGAATGGTATCCGAAAATAATTTCACCAGTGACCTTATAATTTTGAAATGAGAATTCACAATGAGCAGGATAAAGCAGACCACAATCATAACCATACTAATAGGGCCGAGGCAAAAACGTTAATATAACCCCACCTATCTATCAGTAAGGTGTATCGCAAGGCTATGAGGATAATTGCCAAAGGAGTATATGCTATATTTCTATTAGCGGGAGTTTCAGTTCTATTTCTATAGGTATTTTCCATTACATGGTATACCCAAATCTCACCTTTATTGAACTGGTAGCGGGGAAATTTCTGCTGGCCAGAAAATCATACAACAACATCAGGTTCCCTTTCAACTTTGCATTAATCTTATATTTCTTAGATATCCCCAACAGCGCACTCCGCTGCCAGCTATTTACATTCATCAACTCGGACACATTCGTAAAAGTGGACACATAATTCTCCTCAAACCCACCATTCAAATAAAAAGTCCCCTTTAACTTCCAATCCATATAAGACCTCAACCCCACCCCCTGGTGCGTAAAAGCAATATGATTCCAACCTGTACCCATCCCTAATTTATAAGACACACCTACACCAGCAGACCCATTTTTATGAAACTTATATCCCACCTGTCCGGCAATGTCCGTGGTAGTAGGATAATAAGACGTATTCTTCTGGAATTGAAGGTTCCCCCCAAACTCCAACCGCTGCAGAAAACTCTTTGTCTTCATCGGGTTTGGTTTGAAATCAGGCATATCTCCCGCATTATCTAAATTGGAATATTTATCCTTCAACTCATTCAACTGTGACTTTGCCTGCGCCATCTGCTGACTCACCGCCTGCTGCGCACTGGGATCATTCCCCAACCGCTGGGAAATAATTGACTCTACCTGGCTACGGGTCTGCAACCCCGCCAGACTGGCTGTACTATTACTGCTGGCTCCAATCAGGTTGAACAAACTCGCATACTGTGAATGCTGGGTTATAAAATTATTATACGCTGGTAAAGTTTTGAGCAATTTGACCGCCTT
>Ga0316604_10002221_pt1 | contig 15280 bp, 15 predicted proteins | sample OWC_soil_day20_C_FD_207650 | JGI IMG/M metagenome (GOLD analysis project Ga0316604, IMG submission 207650) | Wetland soil microbial communities from Old Woman Creek delta, Ohio, United States - OWC_soil_day20_CT | ecosystem: Environmental > Terrestrial > Soil > Wetlands | place: USA: Ohio... | reverse complement strand
TATCGCCATGAATTTTATCGACATATTCTTCCATTTTTACAATATAAGGTTCTATTTTTGCCGCCATTTCTGGCTCCAACGGAATCAACCGAAAATAAAAACTGGCAAGAGTGACCGTCCCGAATAAAAATACCGTTAAAAAAAGCCAAAGAAGAATCCGGCGCTTTTTTTTCGCTGGTTTCGATGGCCTACCTTGCACAGCCGCCTGGCCGGTTTTTGGGTTTTTCTTTTCCATTTTATGAAAACTGCCTTTCTATCAATGGTATATGGATAGCTGTTTTAGAAATCCCTAATATAACGCTGCCCAGACAACTCGTCCAAAAACGATTGTTCTTCATGCAACACTTCGTCCTGGTATTGCTGCAGTTTCTTTTCACGCAGATTATCAACTGCTTTTCGTCGTCGAGAAGCTTCTTCAAACAAGCGAAGGCATCTTTGACGCTGTTCAGCCGCTGCGGCAACTTGGGCTGCCTGAAGCTTGATTCCTTCTCTAGTTCTATCGATATAATCCTGAAACATCTTAAGCATCAGGAGTGAATTGGGCTTAGCCTGCTCCGCCTTCAATCCGTCTAACGTTTGCGCCAGTGTAGATTCAAGCTGCCGGAGCAATGCCTTTTCATGCAAAAAAGCGCGAGCGGCTTTGGCGAATTCCGCTTCAGCCTGTTCCTCGCGTATCTTTCGAAAATCCAATAAACGTTGCAATTTGAACTGGAATTTTTGCATTGGATGTTATCCTTTGTGGATTTATCCCACGATATTTTTCATTTGGGCTATGGTATCCGCGAAACTGACTTTCTCCATGACACCTTGCCGCAAAAAATTACGGATTGCCGGATTCCGTTCTATTGCGCGATCGATTTCCGGATTGCTGCCACTCGCATAAGCACCTATATTGATTAAGTCCTCTGACTCCTGATAAGTCGCCTGCAGGCTTCTGATCCGTTGAGCCGCTTTTAAATGGTCTGGATCGACCACTTCATTCATCACCCGACTCAGACTTGCCAAAATATCAATAGGCGGATAATGGTTCTGCGTTGCCAACCGCCGAGACAATACCACGTGTCCGTCTACGATGCTGCGGACATTGTCTGCAATAGGTTCGTTCATATCATCACCATCAACAAGAACTGCGTATAAGCCGGTTATCGATCCTTTTTCACCGGTGCCGGAACGCTCCAAAAGTTTGGGCATCATGGCAAATACAGACGGAGGATAACCACGGGTAGCCGGAGGCTCACCGATTGTCAGGCCGACTTCCCTTTGAGCCATGGCAACCCGCGTCAGAGAATCCATCATTAACATGACATCCAGGCCTAAATCCCGAAAGTATTCCGCCACAGCAGTCGCAGTATTTGCGCCCTTGATCCGTAGCAAGGCAGGTTGATCAGAGGTTGAAACAACCACCACCGATTTGGCCAGTCCTTCCGCACCCAGATCGCGTTCTATGAAATCCAACACTTCACGGCCGCGTTCGCCAATGAGTGCGATAACGTTAATGTCGGCGCTGGTGTTTCGGGCAATCATCCCCATCATCGTACTCTTGCCAACTCCGCTACCAGCCAAAATAGCCATGCGTTGCCCTTTTCCCAGAGTCATCAACCCATCAACCGCACGAATGCCGACCGAAACCGGTTCACAGATCCTACGCCGGGAAAGCGCCGCCGGGGGAGCATTTTGGATGGGATATTCGCTGTCGCAAATTAAAGGGCCTTTCCCATCGATTGGATGTCCCAATCCGTCGAGCACTCTTCCCAGCAAAGCTTCCCCCACTTTAACCCGCAACAGGTTCCGCGAGGATACCACTTCACTGCCAGGGCCAATGCCCTGCATCTCGCCGAGCGGCATTAACAGTACTCGGTTTTCACGAAATCCCACGACTTCTGCCGGCAACGGAGGTGCATCGGTACGCGGATAGATATAACAAAGTTCACCCAGATTGATGCTCGGCCCGTCTGACTCAATCACCAGGCCGATAATCTTGGTAATTTTCCCCTTCATGAGAACCGCTTCAGTTGAGTTCACCGCAGTTAGATAGTGCGCAGCCTCAAAGGACCTCATGGAAGCATTTCCTGCAAAACCTTGCGAATCGATTCAAACTGGGTATCTATGCCTGCTTCTACTGTGCCAAAAGAAGTTTCTATCAAACAACCGCCCTGTCCCAGCATTGAGTCAGCCGTAATGGCAAGGGTCCGCTCTGCGCCAACAATCACTTGCAATTCACGTCGTGCTTGCAGAATTCGCTCATAATCGTCCAAGTTGACATGAATATTGATTTGGCTCTGGTCACGGACACGGCCCAGCGCACTCTTAACGATCCCCACAATGAGTTCCGGTCGCTCATCCATCGCATCAGATATGATTTTGCGTGAGATCGCCAACACCAGTTCAATGATTTGACGGTCCGCCTCTAAGACGACTTGCCGGGCTTCCTGCAAGGCAGCAGACATCATGGAGTTACAACCATCTGTTGTCTGTTGCAATTTTTCCGCCATTTGTCGTCGGGCCTCTTCCAAGCCTTGATTTTTACCCTCTTCAACTGCCTGCAATTTGAGTTCCGTCGCGTCTTCCAAAGCCTGCGCTTTCATGCGCGCAATTTCCTTTTCGGCTGATACCAGCAGATTTTCAGACTCAATCTTGGCGTCCTGGATCAACTGCTCCGCTCTAATATTGACTGTTGCCTTGACAACGGGGCCATTGGACTGAAAATCTTCTCCATCCGCAATATCTTCTGCTAGCAGCTCTGTCGCATTCAGTTCCGCGAACTTATGCATGGCAATGACTACAGGGTCGCGCGAAATTTTGGCATCTTTAATAATGCGCACATCAGACGAGGACATCTTCTCCCCTTCCTCTGGAAATCACAATCTCACCAGATTCCTCCAGCCGCCTGATAACGGCCACGATCTTCTGCTGTGCTTCTTCGACGTCCCTTATCCGAACAGGACCCATAAAGTCGATTTCCTCGCGAAGCATCTCAGCCGCCCGTTTGGACATGTTTTTAAAGATTTTGTTCCCTACTTCAGAAGAAGCAGCTTTCAAAGCCAGGCCCAATTCTTTGCTGTCAACCTCACGCAGCACCATTTGCAGAGAACGATCGTCGAGCATGACAATATTTTCGAACACGAACATGCGTTTCTTGATATCTTCGGCCAGCTCCGGATCCTGTACTTCCAGACTTTCTACGATTGTCCGTTCCGTCGTCCGATCCACACGGTTCAATATCTCCACAACTGAATCGACGCCGCCGGCTGAGGTAAAATCTTCTGTAACCAGTGAGGACAGCTTTCTTTCCAGTATTTTCTCAACATCCCGGATTACTTCAGGCGAAGTGCGGTCCATCGTCGCCATGCGTCTTGCAACGTCGATCTGGCGGTCCGGCGGTAGTCCTGAAAGGATCGCCCCCGCCTGATCCGGCTGCAAATATGCCATAATGAGGGCAATCGTCTGCGGATGTTCATTTTGAATGAAGTTCAGGAGTTGCGAAGGATCTGTCTTGCGGGCAAAATCAAAGGGTCGTATTTGCAAGCTGGAGGTAAGGCGGGTAATGATTGCGCCAGCCTTTTCTATGCCAAGGGCTTTTTCCAGAATGTCCCTCGCATACTCAAGCCCGCCGGAAGAAAGGTATTCTTTGGCGAGACACATCTCATGAAATTCATGAATCACTTTATCTTTTTGTTCTTGAGTTAACTTACGTTGGTTAGCAATTTCCAGCGTGAGTTTTTCAATCTCTTCTTCACCAAGATGCTTCAATATCTGGGCAGAAACATTCGGGCCCAAGGTGATGAGCAACACGGCGGCTTTCTGTTTTGCAGTCATTTCTATTGCTTGTGCCATCCATACACCCCTTGATCATCAGTCTTCTGCAAGCCATGTCTTCAACAGCATGGCCACTTCTTCGGGTTTGGCCTTGGACAAGGTTTCGATTGCATCTTGCTCGGCATTTCTCACTTCTTCTTCAGGTGTCATTTTTCTTATCGACGCAAGAGCGGCTGCGCTGGCTTTGTCAAGTCCAGCTTCAGCTGTAGAGCTGGTCGCAGAGGTATCCGCTTCCATATTCAATACTTCGATCTCTTCTTCCCGCCGACGTTTCAAAATCCACATGCCAATCCCTGCAATTAGCAGCATCACGCCAACCCCGGTACCGACCTTGGTCCACTGGTTCTTTTGCTGCTCCTGCGCGAAGTCCTGCTCTTCTTTTTTAATTTTGTCAGCCACTTCCGTACTAAAGGGTACGGCCTCCACAGTAACGACATCGCCGCGGGCAGTATTGATTCCGGCAGCCGACATGATCGTTTTTGTAACGCTGTCTTGCTGCGCTTTGCTCATGCCGGCATCCACCAGAACGCCAACCGAAATTCTCTTGATACCGCCTGGTGCAACAATCGTTTTCTCTTTTGTCTCATTGATTTCGTAGTTGCGGGTGGCATCTTTCTTTTCAAAATTCGACTGCGAGTTCGCACTTCCCGTCACATAGCCGGGAATGTTGGACGTGGTTCCCGCCGGTCCGCCTGGCTGAGGATTCGTGCCTTTAAAATTTTCAGTGCTTTCTTGCGAACTTCGCAAAATCCCCTTGTCATCTACAATCGGCTCGAACGTCTGTTTATCAACGGTTTTTTGGTCAAAGCTCAATTCCAGGCTGACCCGAACCGCTGCCTTATTCGGCCCGAGGACCTGTTCGAGCAAGGATTCAAGAGCTTTTTGCATCTCGTCCTGTTTCTTGCGGGTAAGTTCGACCTGTTTAACGCTAAAAACAGAATCAGGCCCTGAAGGATCCATACTTTCATTCAAAACCCGAGCGAAATTATCCACAACAGTTATGTTTTCGGCTTTCAGCCCGCGGATGCTGTGAGCAGCCAAATTGACAATTCCTTTGACCTGTTCCGGTGACAACTTGGCTCCGGCTTTGAATTTCAACATAATGGAAGCCGTAGCGGGTTTTTCATTTTTTTTGTACAAACTGTCTTCAGGCAGCACAATATGAACCCGCGCTTTATCTACTTCGGACATTCCTTCAATAGTCCGGGTCAGCTCCCCTTGCAACGCCTGCAGATATTTAACTTTGTTTTGAAATTCAGTCGTTCCAAACTTGCTCTCATCAAATATTTCGAAACCCTTGCTGCCACGTGGCAACCCTTGACGCGCTAACTCCAGCCGCGTTTTGTACACATCTTTTTCCGCCACCCCGATCGAAGTGCCATTCCCCATGATTTCATAAGGAATCTTCAATTCCTGAAGGCGCGCGACCACATCTCCGGCATCCTTAGTTTCCATATCAGTAAACAAAGGAACATATTTGGGCTTGCTGCCATACCAATAACTGGTGCCAAGCACTGTTATAAAGAGAAGCAACGCGGAACCCAATATGATCCAGCGTTGTCTCGGTGTAAAACGATCCCATAATTTTTGCAGCTGATCCCGCATTTCGGCCATACTCCGTTACCTCACAGCCCTCAAACTTGCATCCGCATCATTTCCTGGTACGATTCCAGCATTTTGTTTCGTACTTGAACTGTCAGCTGGAGTGCAACCGAGGCTTTCTCTGCAGCAATAACCACCTGTGAGATATCTTCAATACGCCCGGTCGCCAGATCGGTTGACGCCTGATCCGCTTTTTTCTGCAAGTCATTCACATTTTCTAATGCGTCCGACAGCATCTGACCGAACGATTGTCCCGAAGCACTTTTGGTTGGATTTAGCCCACTGCTGGGCGTCATGGCCAATTTCGACGCGTTAATTGCCTGAATCGGCATTTTTCTCCACCCTCTCAAAACACTTTGGACCCTGACGAATACTTATTTGCCAATCTCCAACGCTTTCAACATCATACTCTTGGCAACGTTCACTGAAGTTACATTGGCTTCATAAGCCCGGGAAGCCGTCATCATATCAACCATTTCCGTGATTATATTAATATTGGGCATTTTGACATACCCATCTGCGTCCGCATCTGGATGACCCGGTTCGTAAAGCATACGGGGGGGTGAGTCGTCCTTTTTGATGCCAGTGACTTTGACTCCATTCAACTGCACCTGCCTATTCATAGCCAGTGCAAACGAACCGTCGCCCGGTCGCGGTTCGAAAACTACAAATTGACGCTTGTAGGGACCGCCATCCGCAGTACGGGTCGTATTAACATTGGCGATATTATTGGAAATAACGTCAAGCCGCATTCTTTCTGCAGTCATTCCCGATGCCGCAGCATCAATGGCGCCGAAAAAGCTCATAACCCTCAGCCTCCCTTGATTGCCAATTTAATATTGTTATAGTACCCGCCGATGCGTTGCGCAACCGTATTGTAAAAAATGTTGTTCTTGGTCATCGCCGCCATCTCTGCATCGATATCCACATTATTACCATCTGTCCGCAAAGAGGTATTATCGACAGTGCGTATTCGATTTGGCTGCGAATTAGCAGATCCAGGCAACAAATGATTCGGATGGGTACGCGCCATCGTCTGACGCCCTTCACTGGCGTCGGCTGCAGCGGCCAGTTCTTCCTCGAACGATACATCCATTTTTTTATATCCCGGCGTGTTGATGTTGGCAATATTGTTCGTAATTACCTTGTGGCGAAGCGATGATCCCACTAACGCCTTTTCCAACAGATTTATTGGCGCTGAATCAAAAATGCGATTAAACGTAATCATCCCTCCTCACAAATCCATCATACGGAGAATTATATCACATGGTGTCTCGATTCAACAGGTAACAAAAGGTAACTGCAGAAAACCAAGCCTTAATGGGGCATTTTGTCCCATGCTATTTTTTAAGTTTTTTTAGTTCATCAATCAGTTTTTCATTCAACACTTTAATATAGGTACCCTTCATACCCAACGATTTGGATTCAATAACTCCGGCACTTTCGAACTTACGCAGAGCATTGACGATAACCGATCGCGTGATTCCAACCCTGTCCGCAATCTTACTCGCCACCAGCAATCCTTCGTTCCCATCAAGCTCGCCAAGAATATGCATCACAGCTTCCATCTCAGAATAAGATAACGTGCCAAGCGCCACTTGAATCGTAGCCATTTTACGCGCGTCATCTTCAATCCGTTCCGTCCGGTCACGGAGGAATTCAATGCCAACAACCGTAGCGGCATATTCAGCTAAAATCAAATCATCATCCACAAACGGCTCGTTGAACGTGGCGGCAATCAAAGTCCCCAGTCGTTCACCGGCCCCATAAATAGGTACGACGGTCGTAAATTTTTCGTTGGCGATACAAGCTGTATCAGTGCTAAAAGCGCACATCCCATTATTAAGCGTCAAGTTTTCGGAAGTTTCCAGAACTTTGGATAACCAAGCTACATAACGGTCAGGGAACCTTCCAACTTTCAGCACTTTTTCCAACATCAGTTGGCACTCAAAGTCACCAACGATACTGTAACCTAAAATAATTCCTTCGCGGTTGACCAGGTACACATTGGCCCGCATCACTTCACTCAAGGTATTGGACAAATCCGCATATGAAATTTTTTCAACTTTTTCGAGAAGTCGACTGATCTTTCGAGTCTTTTCCAATAATACACTTGCCACTAAAATTCCACCTCTCCTATTAATTTTCGATCATATTCACAAAAACATTAAGGGTTTATGCCCGCGGGTGTGCGTTACGGTATACTGACAAAAGTCGTTCGCTGGACACATGCGTATAAAGCTGGGTTGTCTTGAGGCTGACATGGCCAAGCAAATCTTGAACAGAACGCAAATCTGCGCCATTGTCCAACAGATGGGTAGCAAAGCTATGTCGCAATGTGTGAGGTGTTACCCGTTTATGCACGGCCAGCATATCAACATATTTTTCCAGTACCCTGCGGACACTTCGATCACTCAAAGGGGTTCCGCTATGATTAAGGAATAGCGCATCCGTCACCTCAGCATTTTTTTTGCCCAGCAACGGCCGACTTTCCCGCAAATAGATCAATAAAGCTTGGACCGCCATTTTACCGATGGGAATAATGCGTTCCTTAGCGCCTTTCCCAAAAACGAGAATATACTGTTCTTCCATATCCAAATTCTGCATTGAGAGCCCGGTAAGCTCCGAGACACGAACTCCTGCCCCATACAGCAATTCCATTATTGCCCTGTCACGCCGTCCGAGTAAGGTGTTCGGTGGTAGTTTAAGTAATGCATCAATTTCGGGCACATCCAGAAACTGAGGCAATCGTCTTTCCAATTTCGGTGTGCGTATTCCAACAAAAGGATTAGTATCAATCAATTGCTCCCGGCAAAGGTACCGGCAGAAGGATCGTAACGAAGCAATATGGCGGGCTAAGGTTTTGCGAGAATACTCGCTGGAAATCAACGAAGCTAAATAACGCCGCGCCAAATAGGTATCAACGTCGGATAACGTAAAAGCGCCGGGTTTTAACCGGCGTAAAAAATCGATAAACTGTTCGATATCCCGGCGATAATTGTGAACAGTATGCGGGGAAACATTCTTTGCTCCCTGAATATAATCCAGATAGTTCTTCAACTGCTCTGTCCAGACGTTGATCATACCGATTGCCCCAATTTGTTATGTTTGGAATCAATTGTAGCATAAGTAAAAAAGTGTGGCAACTGCATTGTCACACTTTTCATAATTGTTTTCAAAAACCTTCATTTCCCCGGCGACTTACGTTTCCCCGCCACAGGCTTTGTCTTGGTCTCAACTTCGGCTATTGGTGAGGGTTTGATTGGTGTTGATGCGATGTTAGCTTTCTTGGTGACCGACTTTTTTGTTGCTGTTTTATTTATTTTAGATTTGACTTCAGTCTTTGCATCTTTACCCTTCGGAGCAACGGGTTTCTTCTCTGATACTTGTTTTGCCTCGGATCCTTTCGCTGCAACACTGCTTTTCGCGCTCTTGGCCGTGGCCTTTTTCGCAGTAACTCTTTTGACTGTAGTTTTTTTTGTATTGACTTTTTCTGTTACTCCCTGAATCCGAGTGCTGGCTTTAGATATCGTTTTTATGAGTTGTTCCGGTATCTCCTCAACGTCGCCAATCGCTTTTTTTTCACCGCTTCTGGTGGAACATTCAGTATTGCTGCACAAGACAACCGCAGGCTGGGTTTTATTCTTCTTTTCCACCATGAAAGAACCGCATACTGCGCAAAGCTCGCCTGTCGGCTTATTCCAGGATACGAATTTACATGTTGGATAGTCGCTGCAACCATAAAAAAACCGGCCGGTCTTCGTTTTTCTCTCAACGATCGGTTTTTCACATAATGGACAGGCAACGCCAATATCTTTGACAATGGGACGAGTCGTCTTACATTCAGGAAACTTCGAGCAACCGAGAAAGGCACCGAATCGGCCGTGTTTCACCGCCATAGGAGCCCCGCAATTCTCACAGGCAATATCGGTAAGTTCTTCCGGTACAGTAACTCGTGCCGCGTCCTTTTCCACTCGGCCCAGGGTCTCGATAAACGGGCCGTAGAAATCCTGTAAAAGTTTTCGCCAATCCACGTCTCCCTGGGCAATTTCATCCAAATCGTTTTCCATGCTGGCAGTAAAGCTGATATCAACAATTTCAGGAAAATGTTCCTTCAACAAATCTGTCACAATAAAACCTAGCGGTGTCGGTTGAAATTTCTTCTCGGTTTTAATCACATAGTTGCGTAGTTGAATTAGCTCTATTGTGGGCGCATAAGTACTAGGTCTGCCAATACCTTTTTCTTCAAGCAGTTTGATCAATGCCGCTTCTGTAAATCGCGGCGGCGGCTCTGTAAAATGCTGCACTGGTTTGATTGCCTGCGTTGTCAAAACATCCCCTTCCTCCAAAGGCGGCAGGGATTTATCCGTGTCCTGTTTGGATCCGTTGTCCACTGCTTCGGAATAAACAGCCATGAACCCGGGGAATTTCAGAACGGATCCGGACGCACGCAACCCATAGCGTCCGGCTATGATTTCTGCTGATACGGTATCGAATATAGCCGGTTTCATCTGACTGGATATGAACCGCTTCCAAATCAAATCATACACTCGTTTTTGATCATTGCTGATAGAGTTTGGCAGCAGATCTGCGGATACGCTGATCTCAGAAGGGCGAATCGCTTCGTGGGCATCTTGGGCGCTCTTCTTGGAATATTGCGGCGGTGTTGGCGGCAAATACTCATGACCGAGTTTTGCTGTCACCCATTCTCGGGCCTCCGTCTGAGCAACTGTTGATACGCGGGTGGAATCGGTTCTCATATAAGTAATATGTCCGGCTTCGTACAACTGTTGAGCCAAAACCATGGTTTTTTTTGCGCTGTAACCCAATTTGTGAGAGGCGTCCTGCTGCAGGGTACTGGTGATAAAAGGAGGATATGGTTTTCGTTGACGGTCGCGCCTCTTAATTGCATCCACCATAAAGACAGCCGCGTCAAGTTCTCTCTCGATGCTTGCAGCTGCATCGCTGTTCGGTATTTCTATCTTCTTCCCATCAACAGTAATCAGTTCGGCTTCAAACGCAACCGAGGAGTTCGCCTTCTGCAGCAGCGCATTGACCGACCAATATTCAGTGATTTGGAACGCCTCAATCTCACGCTCGCGATCACAGATCAGACGAACGCAAACCGATTGAACACGACCGGCGCTGAGGCCTCGTCGCACTTTCTTCCAAAGCAGGGGACTTAACTTGTAACCTACGAGACGATCCAGAACGCGACGGGCCTGCTGCGCGTTAACCATATGTTCATCAATCACGCGTGCGTGTTTAATCGCTTCTCCAACAGCAGTTTTAGTAATTTCATTGAACTCAATCCTGCATGCATCTTTGGGTGCAATTTTCAAAAGCGTTGCCAGATGCCAGGCGATCGCCTCTCCTTCGCGGTCAGGGTCAGTTGCGAGATAAACTTTTTTTGACTGGGAGGCCAACTTGTTGAGTTCCTTCACCAAAGCCGTTTTGCCACGGACGATAATGTATTTGGGTTCAAAGCCATCTTCAACATCAATGCCTAACTGACTTTTAGGCAAATCTCTTAGATGTCCCATCGTCGCTTTCACAGTGTAATCTGATTTACCCAGATACTTTTCAATCGTGCTCGCCTTGGCTGGCGATTCAACGATAACAAGATTTTTAGCCATTTACACACTCTCCTTGGCAACTCTACTATAACCCACACAGGAGTTTTTCCAAACATGTCCTTCCATTTCCAACCGCAACAAGATCACAGTGATCTCTGATGCTTCCATTGTAAGCTTCGTCACCAGTGTATCTAGGGCGGTCGGCTCGGAGTAGGACAGTTCCTGCAGCACACGTTTTTCTTTCGGTGTCAAATCATCTGTACTCGGACTTGATCCAGAAACTGCAAAGCCAAGCGCTTCAAGCAATTCCTCAGCACTGCCGACAAGTCGGGCCCCTTGTTGAATCAAGCGATGTGTTCCCCGACTATGTTCAGAAAAAACGCTGCCCGGCACGGCGTATACATCACGATTTTCAGACAGGGCAAGGTCAGCTGTTATCAAAGCCCCACTCTTCTCAGCAGCTTCCACTACCAGGACGCCGACTGACATCCCAGCCACAATCCGATTGCGTGCGGGAAATTGTCCTGGCTTGGGCGGGGTTCCGGGGGGATACTCGGAGATAACGCACCCGTTTGCTGCAATATGCGCAAGCAACTGCGCATTCGCTCTAGGATAAGCAATATCCACTCCGCACCCCAAAACGGCAACAGTGGCCGCGCCTGCAGCCAAGGCACCTTCATGGGCTGACGTATCAATTCCCGTAGCGGCTCCACTAACGATCGTAACCCCGCATCGGGACAATTTTTCGCTGAAGGAATGGGCTACATTACGTCCATAGGGAGTGGATTGCCTTGACCCTACAACCGCAAAACAAAGCGCTCCGGGTTGAACCCGGCCACGAAAGAAAAGCAATGGGGGCGGATCAAAAATTTGTCGCAACAGCGGTGGATATTCTGGATCTTCCATACTACAGCAGCGAATCCCTGATAGTGTCCACTTTTTTGATATTTCAGCCGCATCAGTCCGCTCGCGCATATTCAAAAGACCTGCGAGTTCTTTTGAATTTAAAATTCCGGACTCGGTCAACTCTTGATTCTTCGATCCCCATGCTGTTTGGGCATCACCAAAATAGTCAACCATTTGCCTTAATTTCACACTGCCTATTCCCGGTACAGTAAGGAGCATCGCCCTATGGATGCGTTCCATTCCCATCATCTCCAAATTTTGGACCGACAATATGGTCCTTATTATAGTCCCGCATTGAAAGCCGGGTCAAGTTAAAAAAAGAAAGCGGACAAGCTGAGCCTGTCCGCCGGGCGTTACACAAAACATTTCCTTGAAGAGTCCCAGTCAACAATTCTCCAGAGTCGAACTTCGTGCTCACGACTCGCAGAGAAACTTGAAACCAAAACCTCAACTATTGGACCATCCTCCAATTGAAGCTTAGGCGCAACGTCCCGCATGGGAACCAGTACGAAGGTACGGAATACAATGCCGGGATGCGGTAGCGTCAAGGTTTCACTCTGCATTTGAATGTCATCATAAATCAACAGATCAATGTCGATGATCCTTGGCCCCCAATGCCGAGTACGAATACGCCCCATCACCTGCTCAACCTCCAGGCATTTTGCAAGTAGCTCTGCCGGTGCAAGGTGGGTTTTGACCCTTACAACCATATTTAAAAAGTCCGCTTGATCTGTCACGCCAAACGGCGACGTTTCATAGATGGAAGATAACTTCTCGATCTTTACCTTCCCATCCGCTGCGAGCAATTGGAGTGATTGCTGCAAGTTTTGTTCCCGGTCTCCCATATTGCTTCCCAAGCCAAGAAGAATCATGATTCTCGGCCCCGTTGAATCTCAATTTGAACCCCATCCAGCATTCCAGACAGCGGAACTCCTGGTTTGCGTATCCGCAAAACGACCGCCGTTACCCGAGAATCTTCCAATACACGATCTGCTAGTCGTTGGGCCACACGTTCCAAAAGATCATATCGTTCTTTTTCCATGACGTCTTTGATCTTCTCAAAGATATCAACGTAATTCACCGCATCGCTTAGACTATCCGTCTGGCACGCAGCAGACAAATCCGCCAAAATATCGGCATCCACCTCAAACAGCTGCCCGATACGCTTTTCAAACTCCTCACAACCGTGGTACCCGAAAAATTTCATATTGGCCAATGTGATCTTATCCATTGTAGAATCCCCTCCACCCTTGCAAAGCATCAGTCATCCCAGCCATCCGCTTCGCCATTTTGACATCATGAACGCGGACGATTGAAGCGCCGTTCAGAATGGAGTGCACCATGCTGGCCCCAGTCCCTTCATCTCGCTCTTCCACCGGCAATCCCAAAATTTCACCAATAAATCGTTTTCGCGAGGTTCCGACCAGAATCGGATAGCCCATCGATTGCAACTCGGACAAACGCCCAAGTACTTCCAGATTTTGTACGGTATTTTTCCCAAAACCGATTCCCGGGTCAAGAATGAACCTCGTTTCGTCAATTCCGGCAGTAATACCGATTTCGATGCTACGGGCAAAAAACGCTGATAGCTCACTCATGATGTCACACGTTGATTCCACCGAAGACCGATTATGCATCAATATCACCGGAACTCCATGCGTGGCAGCAACCTTCGCCATATTGGGATCCTGCTGCAGACCCCAGATGTCATTGATAATGTGCACTCCCATGCTCAGAGCCCAGTTTGCCACTTCGCTCTTATAGGTATCGATCGATACTGGAACATCCACCGCCGCCAAAATCTTTTCCAGCACAGGGAACAACCGATCCATTTCCTCATCAGCGGAAATCCTGACTGAGCCATACGGACGAGTAGACTCCGCGCCGATATCCAAAATGTCCGCTCCATCAGCAACCAAGGAAGCCGCGCGAGCTACCGCTGCATCCGTTTCATTATGTTTCCCGCCGTCCGAGAAGGAATCCGGCGTCAAATTCAAAATACCCATTATTAAAGTCCGCCCCGGTTCTATCTGCCACTGCTTCCCCTTGCTATCATACTGGCGTCGCTGATTTTTACCGGTATTTATTAAGGCCTTTTCCACTGCAGCCGCAACTCCTGGCAGACCCCAGGGTTGTTGATGCAATTGTGTCAAAGCCAGTCGATAATGTTTCATAGTCCCGCAAATCAACACATCGGTGCAATCGACGCTGAGGTCGGCAGTTCCCCGGGTAACGGCAACTTCTGCGCCCTTCGCCAAAAAGGTTTGTTTTAATAAATTGGCAGCTTTCGCCGGGACATTTTCAACACAAACTGTCCGAAATATCGCTTTGGGAGCCATGATGGCAATGCCTGCAGAATCACATCCCATATGGGTCATCCACGCCGCTGCTTCGCTGACGTGGCGAAAATGAACTTCTTTCGCCTGATAAACCATGCTACGCCTCCTGTTGCAGGGTGACTTGTGATATTGTATCATAGAAATAATCAATGAAAAACGAAGTACCTTCAAGGAGGCCCTCTTAATGCAACAGCGACTGCCTGCATCCAAGTTTAATCTGCCTGTGGATGAAATTCGGAACGGTTTCTATAGCGACAGTTATTTCGTCCGTTCGAAGAACATCCTGGAAAGCGATCAGTATAACCCCCAAGTTGTTATGCAGATTTTTCAACGTCAACAGTCAGTATTATGCGGTATCGACCACGCGATCGCAATCCTGAAAACTTGCGCCATCCAACCAGAAGACCTGAAGATACGAGCGCTGTTCGACGGCGACAGATTGGAACCATGGGAAACAGTCATGACCATCGAAGGTCGACTGGCCGATTTCGTTCATTTGGAAACCGTATATCTTGGAGTGCTTTCTCGGCAAACCAAGCTTGCCACGAATGTGGACCGGGTAGTAAGAGCTGCCGCAGGCAAACCTGTATTGTTTTTCCCCTCACGCTTTGATCATTATGCGGTCCAGGCAGAAGATGGATATGCAGCTAAAATTGGGGGAGTTTTCGGGGTCTCCACTCCTGCCAATGCCGCCTATTGGGGAGGCGATGCGCTCGGTACCATTCCTCATGCGCTGATCGCAGCATACAAAGGTGATACGCTGGCCGCCACTGAATCCTTTGACCGCCATATTGATCCGGCGATTAATCGGGTGGCATTGGTTGATTTTGACAACGACTGTGTGCGAACAGCATTGGAAGTGGCCCGCAAATTCGGTGACCGGCTTTACGGCGTTCGGCTGGATACCGCTGATATGCTTGTCGATGTTTCGGTCCTTCCGCAGATGGGTGCATTTAAGCCAACAGGCGTCTGTGCTCCCTTGGTTAGGAATGTCAGAGAAGCACTCGACGGGGAAGGTTTTGGTCACGTAAAAATCATGGT
>Ga0316604_10002218_pt1 | contig 15292 bp, 10 predicted proteins | sample OWC_soil_day20_C_FD_207650 | JGI IMG/M metagenome (GOLD analysis project Ga0316604, IMG submission 207650) | Wetland soil microbial communities from Old Woman Creek delta, Ohio, United States - OWC_soil_day20_CT | ecosystem: Environmental > Terrestrial > Soil > Wetlands | place: USA: Ohio... | reverse complement strand
GATCGGCCAGAGCAGCCGGCGCGCCTTGTCGAGATTGACGTTATCAGGCCAGCTGTTGAGCGGAGCGAAACGCTGGTTGCCGGAGCCGCCGCCACCGCGGCCGTCCATCAGGCGGTAGGTGCCGGCACTGTGCCAGGCCATGCGGATGAACAGCGGGCCGTAGTGGCCCCAGTCGGCCGGCCACCAATCCTGGCTGTCGGTCATCAGTGCGTAGAGGTCGGCCTTTACGGCCTTGAGGTCCAGCTTGCTGAATGCTTTGGCGTAATCGAAGTCCGGCCCCATCGGGTCCGACAGGGTCGAATGCTGATGGAGGATGCGGAGATTCAGTTGGTTCGGCCACCAGTCCCGGTTGGACCGGCCGGCGGAAATCGCGTTGGGACTGACCCCGTGCATGACCGGGCACTTGCCGGCACCGTGTTGATCAACCTTGTCCATGTCGCCCTCCCGTCTCTCGCTTGCCGCGCCGACGCCATCGCAGGCCCCTCGCCCGGTTTCGCAACTCCCCCGATCATAGGCGGTCGGCCGACTTTCACCAATTCGCATTCGGGAGGGGAGGGTGGCGGATTTCCGCGCTCGGCGTCCTGATCCGGAGGTTGCAGCGGTGGCGGCCGGACACTGGATAAGCGGCGCCGTTTCCGTCATAGAAGAGGAGTTGGGCCGGCATCTCGCCGGTTGCGGATCGGCGGAGTTGCGTCGTTGGCCTGGACCGAGCATCTGGCGCTCATCTATCTCCTCATCGAGTGGTCGATCCGCCTTGTCATGCTTGTGATCGTGCCGCTGCGTCGTCCGCCAGAGGCGGCTCGAAGCTGGCTGCTCCTTGTATTCTTCCTGCCGGTGCCCGCCCTGGTGCTTTACCGATTGATCGGCCGGCCGCGCTTTCCCGCCTGGCGCCAGCAGCGCTTTGCGGACGCCGCAACCTATCGGCAGGGTGTGGCAGCATCGTTGCCGGCGCCCGGACAACCGGTGCCAGGCACCGCCGAACTCGCAGAACTCGCCGAGCGACTCGGCGAGTTCCCGGTAACCGGCGCGTCCGGTCTCGTTCTGATGGTCGATTACGATCTGTCGATCGAACGCCTCACGGCCGACATCGACGCGGCCGAGGCAAGCGTGCACCTCTTGACCTACATTTTCGCCGACGACGCCACCGGGCGAAAAGTCGCGGCGGCGCTCGGCCGGGCCGCCCGTCGCGGCATCGACGTCCGGGTGCTGATCGACGCCATCGGCTCGCGCCCGTGGGCGCCGCGGACCCTCGCCCTTCTCGCAGCCGAAGGCGTGCCGTGCCGGCTGGTGCTGCCGGTACACTGGTGGACGACGGTGCGGCGGGCGCGGGCCGACCTGCGCAATCACCGCAAGATCGCGGTCATAGATGGCCGTCTCGCCCACATTGGTTCGCAGAATATCGTCGATCGGAATTTCCGCCGCGGCGTTGTCAACGATGAACTGGTCGCTCGGGTCGAGGGGCCGGCGGCGGCGGCCGTGGCCGCCGTCTTTGCCAGTGACTGGTACCTGGAGACTCGCGAGGCACTGACGCCGCCGCCGATGCCGGCTGCCGCCGCCGCACCGGTGCAGGTGATGCCGAGCGGCCCGGATTATGGCGTGCCGGGCTTCGAGCGCCTGCTGGTCGCCCTCATCCATGCGGCCGAAACGTCGGTGACACTGGTCAGCCCCTATCTCATTCCCGATGAGGCGCTGCTCGCCGCCCTGCAGACGGCGGCCTATCGCGGCGTCACCATCGATCTCGTCGTCTCCAAGGTGGTCGACCAGAGGCTGGTCCGCCTCGCGCAGCGCTCCTTCTACGACGAACTGATGTCGATGGGCGTTCGCATCCACCGTTATCGCGACCATCTCCTGCACGCCAAGCATGTCTCGGTCGACGGCCGGGTCGGCGTTATCGGTTCCGGTAACGCCGACCTCAGATCCTTCATGCTCAATGCCGAGATCAGCATGCTGCTCTACGATCCGGCGCAGGTGGCCGAACTGGCCGCCCATCAGGCCGACTGCATGGCGCGGAGCGACCATCTGGACTTTCTTGAATGGCGCCGCCGGCCGATAGCGCTGCGCCTGGCCGAAAATCTGGCGCGACTGGTCGGTCCGCTTCTCTAGCCATATCGGCCGCCGGCTTGCTCGCCGGCCTTACAGCACCTCATTGAGGAAGCGCCGAAGGCGCGGACTGTTTGGCCGTTCGAAGATGTCGTCGGGGGTGCCGGTCTCGACGATGCGCCCCTCGTCCATGAAGACGACTTGGTTGGCCACCTTGCGAGCAAAGCCCATCTCGTGGGTGACCACCACCATGGTCATGCCGCGGCGGCCAAGGTCGGACATCAGGTTGAGGACGCCTTTGACCAGCTCCGGATCGAGGGCGCTCGTCACCTCGTCGAACAGGATCACCTCCGGTGCCATGGCCAGCGCCCTGGCGATGGCGACGCGCTGCTGCTGGCCGCCGGAAAGGCTGCTCGGCCGGTGGTCCATGCGGCTGGCCAGTCCAACGTCTGAAAGTCGCGCCTCGGCGATGCGCTTGGCTTCGGCCGGCGCCAATTTTTTTACTTTGGTGAGCGCCAGCATGACGTTTTCGAGGGCGGTGTGGTCGGGGAACAAGTTGAACTGCTGGAACACCATGCCGACGCGTCGGCGCAGTGTCTCGGGTTTCATGGTGAGGATCGACGCACCGTCGATCGCCACGTCGCCGGCCTTCAGTTCCACCAGCCGGTTGAGGCAGCGCAGGAGCGTCGACTTGCCCGAACCCGAGGGACCGATGACGCAGGTGACCGTGCCGGCCATGACGTCGAGATCAACGTCTTTCAGCACATCAAGGTCGCCGTAGGCCATGCCGAGCCCCCGCACGGTGAGACTTCCTCCCCTGAAGACAGGCAGCTTTTCGGCGTCATTGGCGGCAGTCGCGGTGCTGCCCTGCAACTCGCCGACCTCTTCAAGACCTGAGACCAGCGTCGTCGGTCGCCGGCCGGTGCGGAGACGGTTGTCGACATAGTTGACGAGGTGGGTGAGCGGCACGGTGATGACGAGATAGAAGATGCCGGCGAGCAGCAGCGGCGACAGGTTGCCCGTCACCACCGCTTGGTCCTGGCCGACGCGGAAGATCTCCCGCTCGGAAGCGAGCAGGCCGAGGAAATAGACGAGGCTCGAATCCTTGACGTTGCCGATGAACTGATTGACCAGCGCCGGCAGCACGCGGCGGATGCCTTGCGGAATGACGATCAGGCGCATGCCCTGGCCGTGGCTCATGGACAGCGCCCGGCAGGCTTCCATCTGGCCGCGCTCGACGCTCTGGATGCCGGAGCGGAAGATTTCGCCGATGTAGGCACCGGCGATCAGGCTGAGCGCCATGATGCCGAGCGGGTAGGGCGAGGGACCAAAGATCTCGCGACCGATCCGCGCAAAACCCTGGCCGATGATCAGGATGGTCAGGATGGCCGGCAGGCCGCGGAAGATATCGGTGTAGAAGCGGGCTGGCAGCCGCACCCAGGCCGACCGCGATGTGCCCATGACGGCGAGGATGATGCCGATCAGCACGCCGAAAATCGTCGAGGCGAAGGCGAGGATGAGCGTATTCTTGAGGCCGATGAACAACATGTTCGGCAACACGGCCGCCATCGCATCGAAGTCCAGAAAGCTGCGACGAACGTTCTCGAACCATTCCATTGTGGAAGACTTTCCAAGTCGGCTGCTGACGAAACAAAAAGAGCCGGGCACGCGGGAGGGCGTCCCGGCTAAGGAGACCGTCCGACGGGGGAGCGTTACGGACGGCTTTCACGAGGGCCGGTCTCCGCGCCCGGATGGGTCTCCGGGCGCGGATGGTAGCCTTACTTCTTCGACGGCAGATACTGGTCGGGCATCGGCGAACCCGGGAACCACTTCTGATAGAGGTCCCGCCACGTGCCGTCTTCCATGGCGGCGTGCAGGTTCTCGTTCAACACCTTCCGGAAGGCATCATTGCCCTTGCGGACGACAAAGCCGGCCGGCGCATCGAAGGACGGAATGTTGACGGCAAGTTTCAGGGCCGGGTAGGTCTCGCCATACTGCTTGGCCGCCTCGTAGTCGAGGAAGTGAGCGTCGACGGTACCGTTGTTGAGGCCGGAGACCGCCGAGTTGTTGTCCGGGAACTTGACGATGTCCGAGCCAGTGAAGTTCTTCTCGGCGTAGATCTCTTGCAGCGTGCCCTGCACGACGCCGAGACGCTTGCCCTTGAGGCCTTCGGCGGTGGTGATCGCGGCATCCGGGGTCAACACGGTGAGATAGCCTGCGAGATAGCCATCCGAGAAGTCGACGTTCTTCTTGCGGGCGTCTGTGGTGCCGATGGCGGCGACAGCCACGTCGAAGCGACCGTTGGCCACCGACGGCATCAGGGCCGAGAAGTCCTGGCCGGTGAAGGTGACGTGATCCTTGTCGAAGCCCATGCGCGAGACGACGTTGAGGAAGAACTCGATGTCGAACCCGCTGAACTGGCCGTTGGCGTCGACGAAGGCATAGGGCTTGGCGTCGCCCATGGTGCCGACGCTGATGCTGGTGGGATCGATCAAGTCGTAGGGATTGTCTCCGGCAGCCATGGCGGCCGATGCGCCGGTGCCGGCGAGGACGGCCATAAGGCCAAATGTGCGGATATGGCGGCCAAAGCCTTTCATGACACTGCTGATCATGTGCTGTTCTCCTTGTTGTTCAGACCTCTGTTTGCCGTTTTCGCCGCATCCATCCGCGGCAACCGACAACCCTTAGTTCCGGACGGACGCCTACTGGACCCCCGATCGGATTTCTTTAATGGGCGAAGTAAAAGTAGCTAAACGTCGTCCAGACAAGATTCTACCTTGCGTGTATCCCTGAAACACGGCGATAGAACCTTAGATTGTCCAAAAGCGACCATCGACGCTGGTCGTGTCATTGCCGAGTGCCCATTTTCAACGCTCTTTCCGGTCAATATGTAGTGTGAGACCGGTCTCAATTCGGAGGTTATTGCGACATTGACGTGACGTCAATCGCTATGTAGTGCTACAGTCCATGGACAGGAAAATGTCTCCCTTTCGCCCGGTGACGGTGGCTGACGTGGCGCGGCGCGCCGAGGTATCCAAGGCCACGGCAGCCCGCGTCCTTGGCGGCTATGGCCCGGTCAGCGACGAGGTGAAGCTGCGTGTCCAGGCGGCCGCCAAGGCGCTCGACTATCGGCCCAACGAACTGGCGCGTTCGATGAGCACCGGCAAATCCGGCACCATCGGCATTGTGGTCGGCGACATTGAGAATGCCTTTTTCGGCATTGCCGTGCGCAGCATTTCCGACACCGCTCACCGGCATGGCTTCAACGTCATCCTGGCCAATTCGGGTGAGGAGGTGGAAGCGGAGAAGGCGGCGCTCAAGGTGCTGGTCGGCAAGCGGGTTGACGGATTGATCGTCACGCCGGCCGATAATCGCAACATCGCCCATCTCAGGGATATTGTCCGCTCGCGGCGGCCACTGGTGCTGTTCGATCGGCCGATCGACGGCCTCGCCGTCGACATGGTGGCCACCGACGACCGCGACGCGGCCTTCGCCGCCACGATGCGTCTGGTAGAGGCCGGTCACCGGCGCCTCGCCTATGTCACCGCGCTCAATGCCGAGCCGCCGATTTTCATCGGCCCGGAGCAACTCTACACGTCGTCGGTCAAGGCGCGCATCGACGGGTTTCTCGCTGCCTGCCACGCCACCGGCATCGAGGAGCCCGAGCGCGGCATCTGCCTTGCCGGCGGCACCGCCACCGGTCAGCAGCGGGCATCGGTCGAGCAATTGTTGTCTGCTGCCGAGCCGCCGACCGCCATCCTGGCTTCGGACAGTTTGGTTGCCTTCGAGATCTTCAAGGCAATGCAGGCGCGGGGCCTGCGGATTCCGGAAGACCTGTCGCTGGTTTCCTTCTACGACGCCGAGTGGACGTCGGTGACAACGCCGCCGATCAGCGTCATCGACCAGCCGGTCTATGACATGGGCACGCAGGCGGCCGAACTGTTGATTGCCCGTATCAACGGCGAGTCGCCCCCCGCCCGCCATTGCGTCCTTCCCACCCGCTTCATCGAGAGAGGCTCGATCGGCGCACCGCGCCGGACGATGGCGGCCAGCTGACCGCGATCGGGCCATGGCCGGAAAGGGGCGGTCCGTCATCTCGGCGGGCACGGCGGCCTCAGTCGCTGGCGGGATGGGGGTAGCCGAAGGCACCGAAATAGGTACAGGTGGCGGCGGCGCATTCGGCGGCAAAATCGAGTGCGGCCTCGATCGTGCGGCCGCTCAGTACGCCGGTGAGATAGCCGGCGAGAAACGAGTCGCCGGCCCCCAGCGTGTCCACCACCTCGACCGGCTTGATACCTTGGCGGTGGCGTTGGCCGTCGGCCAGCCAGAAGGCGCCGTCGCTGCCGCGCGTCACCCCAACCGTGGCGACCCCGAAGCCGGCGACGTAGCCGATGAGATCGTCAATGTCGCCATCGGAAAGGCCGGAGCCGGACAGGAAGGCGCCGGTGATATGCGGGGCAACCGAGGCGATGTAGGTGGGATCGCGATGGGTCGAAAAATCGAACGTCAGCGTTTGCGCATGCGCTCGGATCTTCGGCAGCTCGGGTTCGACGTAGCTGAACACCGAGGTGTGGACGTTGCCGAAGCTCTCGATGGCCTCGATATCCTCGGCGTCCATGCGCAGAGCAAGCGCCCGCTGGATGCCGCCCTTGTTGGAGCCCAGAAAGACGCGATCGCCCTTGTCGTCGAGCGATACGACGGCCTTGCCGTTCGGGCCGATCGCCTGCCGAAGGCGGCCGAGCCAGATACCCTCGCGCGTCAGGGCGTCGCGAACGTGGGCGCCTTCGGCGTCGCTGCCGATCAGGCCGATGTAGCCGGCCCGGGCGAGGCCGTCGCGCTTGGCCAAGACCGGCACGTTGACGGCGTTGCCGCCTGGATAGAACTCGCCGCGATCTCTGTAGAAATCGACCACATTGTCGCCGATGCCAAGCAGGGCCGGCGAGGACACCGAAGCAGCCATCACTCATCCTTTCGGCCGTCGCGGCACGGCCAACGTCACACAAGAAGCGGGGCAGGGCGGCCCTCCGCCCCGCCCTTAAGCTATCAGTATTCCATGCGCCACATGTAGCGGCGAACGGTCAGCGGATGGCCGCGGCTGTCGGCGAGCGCCACCGCATAGGCGCGCAGCAACGCCGTGAACAGCATGGGCGTCAGATATTCGGCCGCGTCGCCGGCCTGCGCCTCGAGACCGAATTCAGCGGCGTCGAGCACGAGCAGGCGCTTGGAATACTTCTCCGCGAAGGCGAGTGCCCGCTCGTCCATCTTGCGGGCGTTGCCGAGGCCCTTCAGGACGATGAACGGCACGTCGAAGTCGGTGATCTCGAAGGGGCCGTGGAAATATTCGCCGGAGTGGATAGCCGCCGAATGTACCCACTGCATCTCCTGCAGGATGCAGATGGCGAAGGAATAGGCCGAACCCCAGTTGGCGCCCGAGCCCATGGTGTAAATGACCGGCTCGCGCTTGGAACTCTCAGCCCAGGCAGCGATCGACGGCTTGTGGCGCGCGATGACGGTCTCGATGGTCTTTGCCATGCCGGCAAGCGCCGCTTCGATCTTGGCGAGCTTGCCGTTACCCTCGCGGGCGGCGAGGATGCCGAAGACGAGGCGCATCAACATCGGCGCCGCGTGGTCCTCGGAAACGGCCAGCGGGTTGTACTGATAGAGGATGGTCGCCTCGGCCGCCTGATCGAGCGGCGAGTTCTCGAGGTTGGTGAAGGCGATGGTCAGCGCGCCGGCCTCGCGGGCATACTTGGCGGCGGCCACTGTCTCCGGCGTATTGCCCGAATGCGAGCACAGGATGACGACCGACCCCTTGCCGAGACGTTTCGGCGCCCGGGCCAGGAATTCGGCGGCGCTATAGGAGAAACTGGCGATCCTCTCGGCCTCGCGCTCGACGGCGTAATGGCCGGACATGAGCAGCGCGTTGGAACCGCCGCAGGCCACGAAGAAGATGTCCGTCACCGCCTCGCGGGCGGCCGCTGCCTTTACGGCTGCCTCGACGTTCTTCAGCACTTCTGTCATGATAGAATCCTTGATAACGTCCTATGACGTCATATACGCTAATATGGCTTACGGACGTCTGTCAACGCTGTTTTCAAAGCCAGGCCGCACAGCCGGGAAGGCGACACCGCGCCATTGGAAGGCGGTGGCTCTGCGCAAGGGGTGGTCGCGGTGGAAACGGTGACTTGGCGGACGTTCTGTGGCACCGTTGCCGCTCTATCGGCTGATGTCGCATCCCGAACCGAGGAGAAAAGTCGTCTTGTCCCAGTCCGCCGACAGCCTTGCGAGGCAGGACGCTTCGCCGCTGTATCTCCAGCTCAAGAACAGTCTGACGGAGGCGATCCGGAGCGGACGCTACGCGCCGGGCGAGCCGGTGCCGACCGAGACGCAGCTCTGCGAGCAATATGCGGTCAGCCGCATCACGGTGCGGCGAGCGATCAGCGACCTGCAGGAGGAAGGCCTCTTGGAAAAGCGGCACGGCAAGGGCACCTTCGTCTCCTTCCGCCGCATGGAGACCAGCCTCGTCGACCTTGCCGGCTTCTCGGAGACGTATTCGCTGCAGGGCTACAAGGTGAGCAAGGTGTTGCTCGGGATTGCCGAAGGCACCGCCGATGGCGCGCTCGCCCAGAAGCTGGCGATATCCAAAGGCGCGCCGATCCTGACCATCAGGCGGCTGATCATGGCCGCCGAGGCGCCGATGACCATTGAAATTTCAGACTTTCCGCTGGCTCTGTTCCCCGGTCTCGCCGCCGAGATCGTCGGCGCGAGCTCGATCTACCAGCTGCTCAAAACCCGCTATGGCCGCGAGGTCCGTCATGCGCGCCGGGTCATCAACGTGCGCCTTGCCGGCCCCGAAGAGCGCGAGCCGCTCAACTGCCGCAGCGGCGAGCCATTGTTCGAGGTCGAGAAGACGGTGTTCGACGAGGTGGGCACGCCGCTGCAACGCTCGCTGCTGCTGACGCCCAGCAACCGGGTCAACCTCGTTATCCAGGTATAGGTCGCCGGCACCACGGAGCCGTGGCGACGGCGACCGAAAAGTGCCTTCAGAACCGATAGCTGGCGAGGCCGAAGGGGCGGCCGAGGGCGGTCTCCTGCTCTTGCGTTGTCCGTTCGAGCGCGTCCACGGCCGTGGCAGTCCTGCCTTGCGGCAGCGACAGCGAGAAGGGTCCGCGTCGTCCGGATGCTTCCGACAGGCGCAGCACGTAACCCTTGCCATCCTCTGACGGTTTCAGCGCATGCAGGCGCACCTGCTGGCCGGCGAGGCCGATCGGCGCGATGTCGTAGTCGGCATCGCTGCTGGCGACGACGAAGGCCGGCGGCGTGGCGAGATGGTCGGCCTCGGCCTGCACCGTCTCGCTCCACCAGCGGCCGTCGTGCGGCAGAATGGCATAGACGAAGTGGTGCGCTCCCTCGTCGGCCAGCATGTCGGGATACATCGGCCCGCGGATAAGGCTCAGAGTCAGCCGATTGCCCTTGGCCGAGAAGCCGTATTTGTCGGCCGACAACAGCGCCGCGCCCCAGTCGGTCTCCGACAGCGAGGCAAAGCGGTGGCCGCAGGATTCGAACTGGGCGCGCTGCCAGGTGGTGTTGTCATGCGTTGCCCGGCGGGTGACGCCGATCGCCTGGTCAAACACCGCTTCCTCGGCCAACACGGTGACCGGGAAGACCGCCCGCAGGTAGGTGCGGCGGTCGTGCCAGTCGAGATCGGTGACCACTTCGAGGCGCGGACTGTTGGCCCACAGGCGCAGCTTCTGGCGAATGGTGCTGGCCGAATGGCGGCGGACGATCTCGATTTCCGCCAGATGCGGCCCTGCCGCGGTCACCCGGCGGCTCTCGATCGACAGCCATTCTTCCTCGCCCAGTTCGAAACCGGCCTCGATATCCCAGGCGTCGTACTGCCGTGGCAGGTCGTTGCGATAGAGCATCAGCCGGTTGCCGGGGCCGTCGAGAAGTTCGCGGCCGCAGCGCTTGTCGACGAGGCTGGCAAGGCGGCCGAATTCGTCGAGCGTCACCTTGACGAAATCATTCTCCAGGACGTTGCCATCGGTGGTGACCGTTCGCGTACTTGCCGTTCCGGCGAAGGCCAGCGACAGCGGTGCCACCGGGCGATCGATGGCCACGACGTAGCCCTCCTCGGTCCGCTGCGGCCTGAGCGCTTCCGGCAACGGGGTACGGCTTTCCAACTGCAATGCCGTCTTGGCCGACCCGGAAACGTTGGCGACCAGCAGGCCATCGCGCGATCCGGCGCGCCGGGCAGCGATGGCGGCGAGATGCTGCCGGCTGATGACAGACGCGCGGTCGACGACACCCGAAAGCTCCCCCTCCGTCTGCTCATAGACCTCGCGCACCGACGAGCCCGGCAGAATGTCGTGGAACTGGTTGCGCAACAGCAGCGTCCAGTCGGCGGCAAGATCGGGCATGTCAGACGCCCCACCGTCGAGCGCGTCGATCACCGACATTGCCTCGGCGGTGACAAGGCCGGATTCGGCCCGACGGTTGAGCTGCTTGACGCGCGCCTGCGTCGTCAGCGTGGCGCGGTGATATTCGAGATAGAGTTCGCCCCGCCAGACCGGCAGCGCTGCGCTCTCAAGCTTTTCGGCCAGATCGAGGACGTGCGGTTCGAGGGCGCCGTGGCTGACGGTCGGAATGGCCGGCATGGCATTGAGGAACGGCAGCGATTCGATCTGGTCGGGATCCGGGCCACCACCGCCGTCGCCCCAGCCGTAGGAAGCGATCACCGTGTCGGACAGATCCTTGCCGCCATGGTTGCGCCAGACCTCCAGCAGGGCGGGCGGCGAGATGGTCATGTTGTAGCCTTCATGCGCCGAGGCGTCGAAGGTGTGCACGAACACCGGCGATCCGTCATTGCCATGCCAGCGGAACAGGTTGTCGGTCAGGCGATTGGTCTCGTTCCAGGTCACCTTGATGGTGACGAGCGCCTCGATGCCGGCATGGCGCATGATCTGCGGCATGGCGCCGGTAAAGCCGAAGGTATCCGGTAGCCAGGCTACTTTGCTGATACGTCCGAAATGCTTCAGGAAATAGCTCTGGCCCAGCACGAACTGGCGCAGGAAGGCTTCGGCCGAGGGCATGTTGGTGTCGCACTCGATCAGCATGCCGCCGATCGGCTCCCACCGTCCCTCGGCGACCCACCGCCGAATCTCCTCGAACAGCGCCGGATCTTCCTGCTCGACATGGGCGTAGAAGATCGACGACGACTGCAGGAAGCGGAAATCGGGGTGCCGTTTCATCAGCGAATTGACGCTCGAGAAGGTACGGATGATCTTGCGCACGGTCTCCGGCTGCGGCCACAGCCAGGCGTAATCGATATGGGCATGGCCGCTGACCAGCACATTGCCCTGCTTGGGATAGGCCTCGCGCAGCTCGGCAACGAGGTCGTCGAACTGGCGGCTTGCCGCCACCACCGAGGCAATGACCTCATCGGACAGCGGTGCCGGCTGGGACGACGGTTCGAAGCTGCGTTCCCAGATGTCGCGCGCCCAGGCCCGGTCGGCGAGCCGTGGCCCGATCTCGGTGGTCACCGTCGGCAGACGCAGGCCGGAGACGACGACCGACGCCGTCTCGAACAGAGAACGTGCCAGTTCCTTGTCGGCGACGGCATCAGCCGTCTCCTTCAGCGTCGACAGCTGCCGGCGCAGATGGCGGATTTCCGGGTAATATTCGTAGATCTCGGCCATGCCGAGCCGCGGCTCGCGGTTGGGAATGCCGAACAGCGTCCGGGCGGCCGCTTCCACCTGGATGCGGAAGGGCACCCCCCGCGGCGCCTCGAACCGGCGATGGCGTGGATTGGCCGAGAAGCTGTCGAGGAGTGCTCCGTCCGTCCCGACGAGCCGCACCAGCGACTCGCCGCCGAAATCAAAGCGCAGTTCCACGCCCGGACTCTCGGGCAGCGTCACGGGCTCGTCGAGTTCGAAACTATGGATGCCATGGCGATCGCCCCAGCCCTCGCCGAGGTCGATCTGACGCCGTGCTCCATCGGGGCCGGTTTCCACAAAAGGCCCCAAATGTCGCCGCGCCTTGAGCTCGAAAGCCTCCAGCTCATCCGCCCAGGTCTCAACGTGGCGGGAAAGCTGTTCCAGAGTTCTCTGACGGTCACGATAGGGGCGCATGTCTGAATTCCAGTCGGTATCCGGTCGGGGCAGGGGCAGGGCTCGGGTGCGTCAGGCGGTAGCGCCCCATCGGGTCGAGCATGTCAGGGTGATGGTATCGGGCTTGTCGTCACCGGCCTCGTGCCGCTCGATAAGCTCGACGACGGCGTTGATGAAGGCGATATGGTCAAGGCTGAGCGTGGTGAGGTCGTTGCAGTCCCAGCTGGCCATGGCGATGCCATCCTGGCCGACGATGGCGACGTCCTCCGGTGCCGATTTGCCCAGCACACGCTTCACGGCGTCGCGGGCACCGATCGCCATCACGTCGTTGCCGCAGATGATCGCGTCGGTCTTGGAACGGTGGACCAGCGGTACGGCCTCCTTGAAGCCGCTATCATAGGTGTAGGTGCCGGTGGCATCGGCCACGAAGGCAAGGCCGCGTCGGGCGAGCGCATCGGCAAACCAGGTTCGCCGGAGCTTGTCGATCCAGCTCGAACTTGTGCCGGAGAGATAGGTGAAACGGCGCTTGCCGTCGGCGACCAGCTTGTCGACGATCTCGTCGGCCGCCGCTGCACCGTCGATGCGGATGGTCGACACGTCCTCGTTTTCCAGCGGTTCGAAGGAAACGATGATCGGTTTGGTGGTTGGAAAGATGTCGACGGCGTCGCGCAGCGACACCATGTCCGAGAAGATCACCACATGGTCGACCTGATAGGTCGCGGCGAGTCGCATCAGCTGCAGCCGGTCGCTATGGTCGCCGCAGCACAGGATGATCGGCAGCAGCTGGCGCGCCTGCAACGCGTGGACGAGCAACTGCTGCTCCTCCGCCTCGCAGGGATTGCCGATGGCATTGACGACCACGGCGACCAGGCGAGATCTCTGGTTGTTGAGCGAGCGGGCGATGGCGTTCGGCTGATAGCCGTATTTGCGCGCTGCCGCCAGGATGCGGCTGCGCGTCTCCTCGCCGATGCGGGCATCCGGCGAAAAGGCTCGCGAAATGGTTGCCGACGAAACGCCGACCAGTTCCGCAAGCTCTTTCGACGTGATGCGTTTCCTGCTCATCGATCCGTCCGCTCCTCGGCCCCGCCAATATGCACCGGGGCGCCATTCGCTGCTGCCGAAGCCTTGATGCCATCCCAAAGCCGGGCAAACCGCAACCCCATCGCTACCGAGCCGGTGTTCTCCATGGTACCGGCCCGGATGGCAAGAAAGCTTTTGAGCGGGTTGTCGAGGATTTCCGCCGTCTCGCGCGGCTGCGCCACGCCGTCGAGGAGGATTTCACGCCAGCCGCCCCAGGCGTCGATCCGGACGATCGCCTTGGTGAAGAACAGCGAGATGAACGAGGCGCAGCCCTTCGGCCCTTCGCCGGCCGCTGTCAGTGTTGCCAGCGCGCCATTGGCGAGGCGGGCGGCCACGGCGGTGACGATGTCGACCGGCGCGCCGCGATTGTCCATGTAGGCGCCGACGCTGGAAAAATCGGCATTGGCCAGGAGGCAGACGGTGTTCATCAGGTGGGCGCCGGTGTCGAACATGAAGCCGCCGCCGGAAATCTCCGGCTTCTGCTTCCAGTGGCCGGCATAGTTGGTCGCCCAGCTTTCCCAGATCATGCCGGAAATGGCGACGAGGTCGCCGAACTCGCCGGCCAGCGACCGCTGGCGCGTGTCAAGCACCAGGGGTGACAATCCGCCCTGGAAGGCGGTGACGATGGTTCCCTTGCCGCGCTTCTGTGCGGCGACCAGTGCCTCGGCTTCGGCGACTGTCGTCACCATCGGCTTTTCGAGAAACATGTCGATGCCGCGTTCGGCTACGGCGATCGCCTGCTCGGCGTGAAAGGCATGGGGGGTTGACACGTAGACGACGTCGAGCCGGTCACCGCAGGTGGCCAGCATGTCGCGATAGTCGGCAAAGCAGTGCGGGCGCGGCGCGCCAGCGGTCTCGCAGATGTTGGCGAGCCGGTCGAGCGAGACGGGTGATGTGTCGCTCAGCGCCACGAACTCCACCTCCGGCATCGCCACCCAGCTCGCGGCATATTCCGCCGCCTTCAAGCCGGCACCGATCACTCCCAGCCTCAATCGCCCGACCATCTTCGTCATCCTCTCCCGTTTGTGCAAACGTGTACACGCCCGCGTTTTTCCTGACAAGCCGTTTTTTATCCGTCATTTTCAGTATGTTGCGCGGCATATCAGACAAAAGGATAGGGCTACTTGCCGCGATTGCGAAAACGTGTACATTGCTTTCGGTCGACGCTGGAGGGCGCCGGCCATCAATCATGGGAGGATTGTCCGTTGAACAAGGCGGTCTTAGGTGGCCTCTGCGCCATCCTGCTCGGTTGCACGTCTACGCTCGTGCAGGCCGAGACTCTTCGCCTGGCCAACCATGGCCAAGCCGGTGTCGACGCGATGAAGTCGACGGTCGAACGCATCGAAAAGAAGCTCGGGGTTACGGTCGAGGTGGTCGAATACCCCGCCCCCGACAAGGACTATCTTTCCAAGCTCCTGACCGAGCTCGGTGCCGGCAACGGGCCTGACCTGTTCTCGCTGCCGTCGACGGCAGCCGTCGCCGACATGGTCGAGGCCGGCTATCTCGCGCCGATCACCACTGAGATCAACGCCTGGGAGGGCTACAGGAACTTCTACGACGTCGCCAAGAAACTGGCGGTCAGCCCGGACGGCGAGACCTACGTCATGCCTTACATGCTGGGCATCCAGGAGATCTACTATCGCAAGGACGTGCTGGAAAAAGCCGGCATTTCCACCGACCAGCCGAAGACCTGGGACGACCTGATCGCTCGCGCCGAGGAGATCAAGGCCAAGACCGGCGCCTATGGCCTGCTTTTCCCGGCCGGTGTCAGCTGGGGCTCGGGCGCCTTCGATGAAGGCTTCCAGCACCTGATCGTCGGCTCCAAGACGCCGCAGATCGTCACCGACGACGGCAAGCTCGATCTGAGCGGTGAGGGTGTCAGGGACGTGTTCAACGTCTACAAGACGCTGATCGACAAGGATCTGATGCCGGTGCAGCCCCTGCTCGGGCCGGAACCCTGGGTGATCCCGAAGTATGAAATGTTCCCGGCCGGCAAGCTGGTCGCCACCACCTGTGGTTCGTGGTGCTACATTTTCGACTGGGGCCGCGAGAGCAAAACCCCG
>Ga0316604_10002217_pt1 | contig 15294 bp, 14 predicted proteins | sample OWC_soil_day20_C_FD_207650 | JGI IMG/M metagenome (GOLD analysis project Ga0316604, IMG submission 207650) | Wetland soil microbial communities from Old Woman Creek delta, Ohio, United States - OWC_soil_day20_CT | ecosystem: Environmental > Terrestrial > Soil > Wetlands | place: USA: Ohio... | reverse complement strand
TATCATCTAAGTAATCCATAGTGTGAGCACCTTCCTGTAATTAATTGTTTGTGGTGAATTAATTATATTACAGTTTAGGTCCACTATGGATTTTTTCATTAGTTCAATTTCATTTTACAATCAAGCACTCTAAATTGCTATAAAGTTTCATAAAATAATACGATAAATGGAGGAAATCATTATGAAAATTGGATTTGTCGGCCTTGGAATCATGGGAAAACCGATGGCAAAAAATTTGTTGAAAGCTGGTTACGAATTAGTCGTATGCGACGTTGTAAAAGCAGCGGTCGACGAAGTTGTTGCGGCCGGCGCACAGGCGGTCGCAACTCCCAAAGAAGTGGCGGAACAAACCAATGTCATTATTACTATGCTGCCGAATTCCCCGCATGTAAAACAAGTAGTATTGGGCGAAAACGGCATTATTGAAGGAGCTAAACCAGGCGCGACAGTGGTCGATATGAGTTCGATTGCCCCGCTTGTCAGCCGCGAAGTTGCCGCAAAATTGGCAGAAAAAGGAATCGAACTGTTGGATGCTCCGGTCAGCGGCGGCGAGCCCAAAGCAATTGACGGGACACTGTCTGTAATGGTCGGCGGCAAAAAAGAAGTGTTTGATGCCTGTTATCCAATTATGAAAGCAATGGCTGGTTCCGTCGTATTGACTGGTGATGTCGGTGCCGGCAACGTAACCAAATTAGCCAACCAAATCATTGTCGCAATAAACATTGCTGCGGTTTCCGAAGCGCTTGTTTTAGCTGCCAAGGCAGGTGTTGAACCGGAATTGGTCTATAACGCCATCCGCGGCGGCCTTGCCGGCAGTACGGTATTGGATGCAAAAGCGCCCATGATGATGGATCGTAATTTCAACCCGGGCTTCCGCATCAATTTACACATTAAAGACTTAAATAACGTTCTGGAAACTTCACATGAAGTAGGTGTGCCTCTTCCCCTCACTGCAGCGGTCATGGAAATGATGCAGGCGTTAAAGGTTGACGGTAAAGATGTTCAAGACCATAGCGCATTAGTCCAATACTATGAAAAAATGGCCAAGGTCGAAGTGAAACGGTAACCTCATGTAAAAGCGCAAAAACCTCCGTTGTCAGTTTGATTTGTATCCGACGACAACGGAGGTTTTTTTATACCCATTTTTGATCTATTCTGCGGCTTTTTCCCTTGGCAGCAAGCCTGCTTTGCTAACAATTTCCGGTAATACGCTTTCCCAGGCGACCGGCATGATATGAACCCCTTTAATCCCTTTAATCTGGCGGAGCTGCTGAATAATTTCCACAGTGATTGCAATTCCTTCGGCTTGTTGGTTTTCCGCATTACGCATGCGCTCAATCAGTACATCAGGGATGCTCATACCGGCAACATTTTCTTTCATATAGGTTAATGCCCGCACCGATTTTATCGGCAATACCCCAGCCATTATATTCACTTGCCCATCAATGCCGGCAGCACAAACCAGTTCCATCCAGTGAGAAAATTTTTCAACATCAAAAATCGCCTGTGTCTGAATAAACTGGGCGCCCGCCCGAACTTTTTTGGCTAACCGCATGACCCTAAGCTCAATGGGATCGCCGAAAGGATTGGCGACAGCGCCAATATAAAAACGCGGCTCGATTTTCATCTCTTCGCCGGACAGCATTTTCTTTTCGTCACGCATTTTCTTAACCATGGCAATCAGTTGGATCGAATCAATATCGTACACATTTTTCGCCGTAGGATGATTGCCGAACGACTGGTGATCGCCGCTCAGGCACAATACATTGCGCACTCCCAAGCTATAGGCGCCCAGTAAATCGCTTTGCATTGCCAACCGGTTGCGGTCGCGGCAGGTCATCTGCATAATCGGATTTCCGCCATGTTGCAGAACATGAACGGCCGCAGCAATGCTGGATAGACGTACAATGGCGCTTTGATTGTCTGTCAAATTAAAGCCGTGGCAATACTGCTTTGTTTCTTCCGTGTGCTTGATAATGTTATGGGCACTGGCACTTTTTAACGGGCCGATCTCGGACGTAACAACAAATTCGCCGGCAGCAAACAATTTTTCCAGCCTGCTTTCTGTCATACATTCGCTCATAGCCGCAAGTCCTCCCGAACAATCTTTCTCGGTCCACCGTCTCTGGATTTCGACCAATCCTTAACGGCAGCTATCTCGCACAGCGAAGCCTCTCGACCCAATTTTTTCAACCGTTCATAAATCATAACCCATGCGCAGGGAATATCCTTTCCGACTTCACAATAGCCTTGTGCCGATCCGCCGCAAGGACCGTTCAGCAAACTCTTGGAACAGCGTATGATCGGACAGATGCCGCCGGTCGCCGCCAAAACACATTCACCGCATAAACCGCATCGCTCTTCCCAAACGCCGTGTTCCACCGTTCCACCGGCAAATTTGGTATTCTGTGCCGGCACGACGACGGTTTTCGAATACCGCTCAGCCAGGAACTGGACACCTACCCCGCACGCTAAGGAAACAACAGCATCAATGCCGTCAACAGCGGTATCCAGTTTGGCCACGTATTCCGGATCGCACTGCCGTTCAACCGTCACTTGCCCGACCTCTCCCGCAATTCCGTCAATCCCTCTTTTGATCCGCAAAGCAGATGCCAGCACCTCCGCTTCATTTTCGCCGCCGGAAAGGCAAACGGTAACGCAACCTCCACAGCCAACAACAAGGACTTTCGCAACATCCTGAACACTCTCGGCAATCTCCGCCAGAGGTTTTTGTTCTGCAATAATCATTGTTCCTGCAACTCCTTTCCCTGCCGCCTCAGGCGCAATGGGTTGGGCCCCAATTGAACAACTCGTTCTTCCAACTCTCTTGCGATCTGGGACAGGTGCGGACCCTCCGTACCGGATACAGGGTAAAAAACCAGCCTGTTCCGGTTAAGGCCTACAGACCCCAATATTTCCCACACCCGGAGCAATCTTTGTTCCGCTCTGCGGCTTCCGTTGATATTCATACACTCATGAGTAGGACAGCCCATGACAAACACTGCATCTGCGCCGTGTTCAAACGCTGTTAGGACCGCTCTGGAGTCGATCCTGCCTGCGCAGGGCAGTTCCACGACTTCTATATGAATTGCAGCTTCCGGCGCAGGCCCGAGATCAAAGTTTAACAGGGCGCAAAACTTGCAGACAAAGCCCACAACTTTTCCTTTGTGTATCATATTAATCCACCTCCGCCAGGGCAATTCCGGTTCGCTCATACAATTGATTCACTTCATACTGATGCAATTCGATCGCTTTATTGGGACACTCCGCAGCGCACATTCCACAGCCACGGCAAAGAGCCTTATCAATAAAGGCATTGCCCATCGCCTTATCTTGTCTGCTGACAACCGGGACGTCAAACGGGCAAACCCGTACACAAGTCAGACAGGCAGCACATTTGTCGATATCCACTTTGGCAACGGTACCACCCATGCGCAAAAACGGCTGCTGCAAAATTTTAGCCGCCCTGGCCGCAACGCCTCGTGCCTGGATCAGACATTCAGCAGGCAATTGCGGACTATGCGCTACTCCGGCTACAAAAATACCGCCATTAGGAACAGCGATCGAGCCTAAATTACTGTGCGTTTCCATCAAAAAGCCATGATTGTTTTTTTGTATATGAAAAATATCCGCTAACTCGCCGGCATCGGGTTGGGCAATCTGCGGTCCGGCAAGGATTACAAGATCCGGTTCCAACTGGAGAAAGCGGCGGGAAGCCGGATCATAGCCCGCTAATTTCAGCTTGCCGGTATCGTTTTTTGTTAGCTGCGGCGGATTTTCTTCCTTGTATTGCACAAAAATAATGCCGATCCGCCGAGCGCCCAAATAACGCTCTTCGAAAAATCCCGGTGTCTGCATATCCCGGTAAAAAATAGTAATTTGCGCCTGCGGGTCTTGCGTTTTAAGCAATATGGCATTTTCGACCGTCTGAATACAGCAGGTACGGCTGCAATAGGGCCTGATCAAATTACGCGAATCAGCACATTGAATGAATGTGTAGGTTCTCCCTCGTTTTTCAGTTAGACTGCCGGCAGCAATTCGGGTAGCGGCATCGTCAGCCAACAGAACCCGGTCGTCACAGCCATATAAATAGGCCTCCGGACGATGCTGCGCTGATCCTGTCGCTAAAATCACAGCACCAGCTTCGATCGACTGTAGTCCGGCACCGGCACTACAGTCAACTTCAGCAACGAAGCGACCCTGCCGTCCCCGAAACGTCTTGACAGAAGACTGCAGCAAAACCTTGATTTTTTCATGCGCCGTTACCTGCGCAATAAGATTTTCCGTTGTTTCCGTTGTCCTTGGCTCTCCCTGAAGGTTCGGAAAACGGCGTAAATATCCACCCAATGCGGTCTCTCGTTCCACTAGTGCAACCGGAAAACCACGTTCGGCCAGTTCTAATGCCGCTGCCAGCCCACTAACACCCCCGCCGACAACTAAAGCCCGCGGCACAACCGGCTCCGCATGCCAATGAAGCGGCTGACTGGTTTTTACCCTGGCTGCAGCCTTTTTGATCATTCCGCTTACTGCCGTATTAGCATTTTCATTCGCCGCAGGACCAAACGACGGATGGACTGTTTCGATCGCTGCTCTATTGATCCCTGCCGCGGCAAAAGCTTCTTGAAACAAAATTCCGTTTACCGAAAAAATACAGGGGCCAACCACAACGCGGTTCAACCGCTGTTCTCTTATCATTTGCTGGCACTCCGCAATCTTTTCCGGCCGGCACAACAAATTAGTATCCGTCACAAAACAAATGTCTGCGCTAGCACGAAGGGTATCAGCCACGGCCGGCACTTCTGCGCCCATAGCCTTTAACCCGCCCCGGCAAAGAAACACTCCGGTCCGTACGGTTTTTTCCTCTTCCTCTTTATCCAAAACGTTAAGCCGTCTTTGCTGTCGGCTGGCCTCCTCCCCGCCCTGACCGAGCAGTAAGGAAGCCTTCGCCACGGCATGTTCCGCCAGCGCTAACGTTTCGGCAATTTCCAACGGTCCCGGCGCTCCGCTGACATTAAAGATCCCTTGCCGGCTGGTCAGTACCGGCTGAAACGGATCTACCGCTACGAAACCCTCTTCGTTCAAGGCAATACCCAGCACGTTTGCCGTCGCAGCCAAGCTCAAGGCAGGGCGTATTCCATTGGCCAAAACAATGAGGTCAAATTTACCTTGTCTTTCCTGGCCTTCATCCATATACCGAAAGCCCAGATCCTCATTGATTGGATCTTCCTTGATATCGGCCGGGATAGCCCGGACGTAACGGGTTCCCAATTGTTTCGCCCGGTTTAAAAATTGGTCAAAATTCTTGCCGCAAGCGCGGGTATCCATATAAAATACAGCAACATCGGTATCTGGACTGGTCTCCCGCAACATAATGGCTTCTTTCGCAGTATACATGCAGCAGATCCCCGAGCAATACTTCCTGTCATTCGCAACATCCCGCGAGCCGACACACTGGATAAACGCTACCTTTTGCGGGCATGTTCCGTCTGACGGACGTTGGACTCCTTTGTAGCGGCCTTGTGCCAATATCTGCTCCATTTCCAGACTGGTGATTACATTCCGATACCGTCCGTAACCATATTCACCTTTTTCGGCAGCATCAAACATGGCAAATCCGGCAGCCAGAAGAACAACCCCCACATTTTTTTCTGCCAGTGGCTGTCCATTATCAACCTGGGCAAGAGTAACCAGGAAATCACCGGCCGAACCGCTCATTTCAATGGCTTTTGTCTGATAATGAATTTCTATATTCGGATGATTGACGGCCCGCAATACAAAAGAACCGATAATCGCAGCTGACGAATGCAGATTGCCCCCAAGATGAAGAGTTGAAATGCCAATTCCCTGCTCCAAAATACAATCATCATTGAAATCACTAAGCTTGCCGCCGGTAATTTTACCGCCTAGGCTTGTTGCCTCTGTGACCAAACAAACGGGATAGCCGGCATCAGCCAGCCCCAAGGCAGCCGATAGGCCGGCAATTCCTCCGCCTAAAACAAGTGCGTATTTTTTCATATCACTGCCTCCTCCGCTTTGTCGGTCCGCGCTACAGTATATTTAGGCGCTGCAGGAGCGGCAGCGGGTCAACAATATGTTTGTCCAGCCACTGTTTCGCATCACGATGTCCCAAACTAATTCCCAGCAGCTCAGAAAAATAAAACACCGGCATAGAACCGGAACCGGCTGTTTGACGGGTATCTAAATTAGAGTGGCAAAGCGGGCACGCGGACACAATGGCTTCGGCTCCGGCCCGGCGCGCCATAGCGACAAAATGGGCAGTAAACTTTTCAACCACGGCAGTTTTCGTTAACGCGAGGCTGGCGCCGCAGCAATCCGTCTTGTACGACCATTTTACGGCCTGGGCACCAAGTTTCGTCAGTATCCGGTCCATCGACATCGGATACTCAATATCATCAAAAGCAACCTGCGACGGCCTGGTGATCAAACAGCCGTAATAAGCAGCCACATGCAGGCCCTGCAATGGTTTTCTCTGTTGCAGGATCCGTTCGGTGATTTCCGGCCGATTTAAAAAATCTAACGGATGAAGGACGGCCACACCGCCTTGGTAAGAGCAGCCGGAAGTTTGCTGCATCCGGTCGTTGGCCGCCAGAAACTCCGCTTGTCCTTGCCGCATATTGACTTCCGCCGTTTTCTGCAAATTATAGCACGCCGCGCAGGGAACCAGGATTTGCTGCAATCCGGCTTGTTCGGCCAGCACCAAATTGCGCAAGGCTAACAGTTCTCCCGCCATTGCATTGAGCGAGTGCGCAGAACTGGCCCCACAACAATTCCAATCGGGAATTTCCTGCAATTCTAGATCAAGCAGTTCACATGCCCCCCGCAATGACCAATCGTATTCGATAGCCGTTGACTGCAACGAACAGCCCGGATAATATCCCAACTTTTGCTTCATTGCCCATTCTCCCTTGATTGCGAAAATAGTTGCCGAATCTGTTTTATCCCCTTGCTCCGGTGCGGCAATAACGGAAGTTTAAACCGCCGGAACATTTTTGCTCCCAACAACAGGTCTTTCTGCAAAGCCCCTGAACGGAGCTCCTGCCAGAAGCCGCCGGTTCCCAGTTTATACAAGCCCATCAAACCAAGTTCATAGGACCGGCCAAAATAGCGGATCATCGCCAGAAAAATCCGGTGGAACAAGACAATCCCCGGCTCAGCAACCGGGCTTTGCGATTGCAAAGCTTCCTGTTTGAGGATATCCATAATTTTTGCCGTATCGATCCCATTCGGACAGCGCTCTGAACAGGCCCGGCAATTTGTACAAAGCCAGAGTGAATTGGCGGCAAGCGCCGTATTTTTCTGGTTCAATTGCAGCAAGCGGAGAATTTCATAGTTTTTATAGTCCATAAACTGACCGACCGGACATCCGGCAGCACACTTTTTGCATTGGTAGCAAAGGTTGATGTTTTCCACTCTATCACTCCTGGCCGCATAAGAATTGCTGTTTGACCAACAGCGTTCTTGGTTTCCTGCCAGTCTTTGCGGCTGTAATCGGTAGCTATCCGGTTATACATCCATTATAAAAAACTTCTTACTTTCGGTTTGCCGCTATTTTTCTTCCCAGCCTGGGAGCAACACCAAGGATCGACAATGAACTTCGCACCGCTTGCTCCACAGCCCTTTGCTCGTAGCCAAAAAGATGCGCGTTGATTGTCATCTCTATTTCCGTTATGGCGTCTATCGCACTGCTTTCCCATGATACTGACGACTTCATGTGCAGTTGATCCAGCCTGGTTAACGACAAAAACAAGCAGCGGTCCGTTCCGGCTTCCTGCGCGGCTATTTTGATATGGCCGGCGATAATCGCATTGTAAGACAGTTTTGTGCCGACTGACAATACATACTCCTGCAGCAGTTGCGCGGCCTTTTCCCTTGTAATAGGCTTCGGGAAAATAATGCGCTGCACTTTGCTGAAAACAGCAGCCTTATCCAAACCGAAAAACCTCCTCAAAAACCGCCGGCGGTAATTCGTGGATCGCCGCAACAACCAACAAAGGGATCGAACCGGCTTGCTGTTGAATATCGGCGATCGTTTCATCCTGGTCCGAACCGGCAATATCGGCCTTATTGACAATGACAAGATCGCTTTTTTCAATCTGGCCGACAATAAGCGGTTCAACAATACACTTCAATTCGGGCCAGCGCCCGCCGTCAACAATGGTCATAGTTTTCATCAGAGATCGATCCACAACATATTCGGCAATCAGCTCTGCGGTCTTGCCGGGAATAGCCAGCCCGGTCATTTCGACAATCAGCCACTCCGGGTTCAGCGCCTCGCTGATTTCTTGAATGGATAAAATCAGATCGCCGGTTATTTGACAACAAACACACCCGCCGAATAAAGGCCTGACCTGCAAACCGCTGCCCCGCAACAGTTGGTCATCCACTCCGGTTTCACCGATTTCATTTTCAATGATAACAACGGTTTCCGCGCGAACCTCTGTGATTTGTTTTGCAATCTGGAGAATAATGGTCGTTTTGCCGGAACCCAAAAAACCGCCAAATAAAAGTATCTTCACGTTACCGCTCTCCCATTCTATTTTGGCTGCAAGAAATCTGGCTGACTGCCTGGCTATCGCCCAAACTGCCTAATACCTGATCCAGGGTTAATTCTTCACCTGGTTTAAGGACTAGAAAATTTTCGTCCCACTGGCCTAAAAACAACTTATGCAATATCTGCAATGAACCCCGCCTGATTTCATGCTTCATTGCCATTCTTTCCGCAAAAGCCAGCGTGCGCGGCAAAATACTGTCAACCGGATAAGCGCCCGTGTCAATCAACAGAAAGCGCTTATAATGGCCCAGCATGGTTTTCATCACCCGTACTGCCCGCTGTTCCCCGTAGCGTTTCAGGCAGCGTTCGTATTCCCAAATAATATTTTGTTCATAATCGAGCCAACCTTTGGTCAGAAAATAGGTCCCCATCTCGCGGGACAAAGCCAGCCTGGCCGCCGACGATCCCAACAGCAAAGGAATGCAGTCTTCTGTTTTGGGGATAACAATTTTGGCCTGATCCGCCCGTAAACCAAGCATGCTATTGCCGCAAAAGCCAAACGCCATCAGGATCGTACCTACGTTATCCAGCATTGCAATCTCTTCCATGACCCGAGCATGAAGTCTTTCCGGCTTATTGTGCAATCCGGCTTCCAGATAGAATACCGGGTAGGGGACACCGGTTTCCTCTATCGCTTTTCTGACTTCATTTCGAATGGTCTGACAAGCTAAAATGATCGTGCTCATAACAGCATTACTCCTTAACCATGCTATAATCTGCCTAACTTAGGAAATGATGTAGCCTTGAGACAATAGCGGTCTTTATGACAAACAAGCCGCGACGTTCCCAATAATTTTCCATCTTTTGCATAAATCGACTGACGGATTACCAAAGCCGGCTGCTGCGGTTCTTCTTCCAGCAACCGGGCATGCTCTTCCGACAAAACACCGACCGCAATTTCCATATCATTGCGCACCGGTACACTGTCATGATGTTTTGCAACCAGCTCGGCAAAATCATCGCCTTCCAGTTGCGATTCCAGCAACGGTTTCCCCCGCAAATACGCCAAATGTTTTTCTTCGACGGCCGCCGGTTGGCCGTTGATATACAACATCCGCCGCAGGCAAATAATTTTAGCGTCTTCATCCAACCCCAATTGTCTGGCAAGTTCCGGTTCGTTCCGCAGTACCTTGACATCAAGCACTTTGTACCGGTTGCTTTTTCCCTGGGCGGCAAGCGGGTCGTTTAGGTTTATAACCAACTGGTTGAGTCGCGGCCGCCGGACAAACGTCCCCTTCCCTTTTACCGTTTCAATCAAACCCGCTTCTGCCAAAAGTCCCAGTCCCTGCCGTACCGTCATCCTGCTTATCCCATACGTTTCGCCTAATTGCCCCTCAGTAGGAAGCATGTCGCCGTCTTTCAGTTCACCGGACTCCACTTGGCGTTTAATATCCTGGGCCAGGCGGTAATATACCGGAAGCATTGTGTGCCAATCTTTCATACTTTCACCTCAGGAAAAGTCAAATTTGCCATGAACCGCTTCTGAAAATTAGGATCCCCTGCCAATTCAATATACTCTGCCTCATCGGCAATTTGGTAACAGCGGTTTAAACTATTCTGGGAAAGCAAGGCCTGGATCGCCCCACTGCCGGCGGCATTGCCTACGGACTGAACCAGTTCCTTCTTCATTGAGGGCAGCAACCCAATGCTTAAAGCGCTCTCAATATCAATATAATTTCCGAAAGCCCCCGCCAAATAAATCGGGACATCGCCATGCAAGCCTGCTTTATCTAGCAAAATTTCGACACCGGAGCAGATCGATGATTTAACGAGCTGGATTTGCCTGACATCGTTTTGCGTAATGGAAATATCCAATCCGGTCGCGCTATCGTCGCCGTCAACCAACACAAATTCCCACTGCTTATCCCGTTTTTTCAACCGTCTTTCCAAGTTAGCAGGCAAAGGAATGGCGCCTGGCTTCTGAAATCTTCCGGCAGAAGTTAGAATTCCGACTTTAAGCAGAGATGACATTGCTTTTATGATTCCCGAACCACAAATACCTGTTGCTTTGCTATCGCCAATCGTGGTTACGCTAACATCGTCCGCGATCACTACAGCTTCAATCGCCCCTGTGACAGCCCGCATCCCATCCCGGATATGAGCACCTTCAAAGGCTGGCCCGCAGGCAGTAGAACAACAAGAATACACGTTCCGGCTATCAAAGATTGCCATTTCCCCATTCGTCCCCAAGTCGATCAATAACGAAGGACCCGTTGCTTTATTTTGGACCGCAAGAATCGCTGCCGTTGTATCAGAACCAATAAAACTGACAATATTGGGAAGGATAACTATAACCCCTGCCGAATGGATGGCCAGATTTATTTCTCCAGCGGTTAGAGGCTGCAATGCTTTGAAGACTGCCGCATACGGCTTACGGACCAAACTGGACGGTGATATGCCTAACAGTAAATGCTGCATCGTAGAATTTCCGGCAACGGTCACTGCGTAGATCGTCTCCGGGGCAACGTCGTAATGCCCGCACAATTCTTGTACAATGTTGTTCAGGCAAACCTGCATACTGCGGTTCAGATTTTGCAACCCGTCTGATTGTTCTGCCGCCCGGATGCGGGAAATCACATCCGCTCCATAGACCGCCTGCGGATTTTTCTCCGCCCAAGCTCCCAACACGGTGTGGGAGCGCAAATCGACCAACATTCCTGCTACCGTAGTCGTGCCAATATCAAAAGCCACGCCATACAGGGAATTGGCCGTATTTCCAACTTCCAGCGCAACCGGGACATCATTGACAAAAACGATTGTCATCTGCGAAGGTTTGTCTGCCAATACACCAGGCAATTGCCGTACGAGATTAAGATGATCGAATAATCGGTCAGCCGAAGCAGAGTTTTGGCACAACATCTCCTGCAAAGAATAGGGGGTTTCCAGTGTCGGATACGTCAAATCCACAACTTCTTTGCGCACCAAGGGCCGGCCGTCTGCGGCAAACTGCTTTTTTAACCTTCCTTTCGCACTTGCTTTCACCGCAGCAAGTTTTAGCGAAACATCACCGGCAGGATAAACCTGGCAGGCCAAATAGGTATTCCCGAATAACGGCGTTGCCGGCAGCCCGTTTTGCCCGGTCACCTGGCCTTGCTGGACTTTTATCCGGCATTTCCCGCAAGTTCCCAGCCCGGCACAAGCTGCTTCCACAACAAGGCCGGCGTCAATCAATGATTGCAGCAGCGTTTTATTGCCGCTACAAGCGATTCGCGTATTAGTTCCTGCAATATGGGCAACAAACGTCTCAGCTATTTTCATACAGTCCTTTACGATGGGCCTTGAGGTATTTGGCGCAATATTTATCGTGGCCCAAAAGGGCTTGCGACGCATGCACCATCCCCATCATCGCCTTATCGGTAGGATTCAAAATATAACCGTCCATCCCCATTACCATCGTCTGCACGACAAACAATCGATTGAGAACGGCCCGATTGGGAAGTCCATACGAGATATTGCTGAGGCCGCAGGTAAAATGAATGGCCGGGTATTTCTGGCGGATAATCCGGATCGCATCCAGCACCTCTTGTCCATGCTTGTCATTGGTACTCAATGGTTTGATCAACGGATCCAGGTAAATATCATCCTGTACTACCCCTTGCGCCTCTAAGGCTTGCACCAAATGATCCGCAATCCGCAGCCTGTCTTCTGCCGTTTTGGGCATGCCGGAATCTTCTATGCAAAGAGCCACCACTTTCGCTTTAAATTCTTTGATTAACGGCAATATGGCCTGAAACCGTTTTTCTTCCGCGCTGATCGAATTAATCATCGGCTGGTAACCGGGTTTGAGTAAAGCAAGACCAACCCGAAGCGCCCCTTCGTCAGGACTGTCGATACACAAAGGCATATCGGTCACTTCCTGGATGGTATCAACCAGCCACTTCATCACTTCTGTTTCCTGTCCAACCAGGTTTCCGCAATTCACGTCGAGATAATTAGCGCCGGCTGCTTCCTGTGCTTTCGCTATCTGTTGAATGTACGCAGCATCTTTCGCTTCTACCGCTTCGCGGATTACCTTACGGCTGGTATTGATCAGTTCCCCAATAATCAACATAATTGCTGCCCCCTCGGCCAATCTATATGTATATACTTATTATCTGCCAAGAAAAAAATAGCAGTCCTGTTATTGCAGCGACATGACTGCTATTTTCTGAATGAATCAATTACAAATATCGGATACAGAGGCTTCTATTGAACCCCACAATATTTCCGCGTATATTCTACCGCCTCATACGCCGATTTGCAGTAATCGTCCGCATTGCAGTACTTGGCAACATTCGTGTCTACCGGACCGCCGCCTACCAGTACTTTCGCGGAGGAAGCCGTATCCTTGACCGCCGCGACCGTATCTTTCATGATATCAAACGAGGTTGTGAGCAAACAACACATCCCCACAACTTGGGGGTTGTGTTCCTTCACTGCCGCAACAAAAGTATCAATTGGCACATCAACACCCAAATCGACAACCCGAAAGCCGTTACAGTTTAAAATCGTCGCTACAATATTCTTCCCGATATCATGGATATCGTCCTTAACGGTACCCAACACAATCGTTCCCAGCGATTTCGTATCGCCATCGCTTTTCAGCACTTCGCTCAATTGAGCGGAAGCGGTAGCAAACACATCGGCCGACATGATCAGTTCCGATAAGTAATATTCCCCTGATTCGTACAATTTTCCTACCTGTTCCATGCCCTGTTGGAGTTCCGACAATATCTCTACAGCCGGTATCCCGGCAGCAATTTGTTCCTTCACACCGGCAATAACAAGTTCTTCGTCAAGCTCCGCTACTGCTTTGGGAATATCGATTTTACCCATTCCTCTTGTCCCCCTTTTTTAAATTAGCATCCCAATACGAAGCTAGTTGTACCGGCCATATTTATCTACAGCGTCAAAGAACGCTTTAACGTTTTCATGTTTGGCGTTCATCGGCAGCGAACAACCGGACGCATACATCAACCCTTCGCCGTTTTTAAAGGTAGTCAATAATTTTTTCGCATATTCGTCCATTTCATTGGTTGAGGCCACAGTAAACAAGGCAGCGCTGACATCCCCTTGGAAAGCGCAATGTCCTTTTAAAATATCATACGCTTTAAAGATATCCGTTGAGCTGTCTAAGGCAACGACAAATTTCTTTTGCGGCAATTGGAGGAAATATTCCATATTTTTCGTCCAATCCGAATCCAGATGCAAAATAGGCACAATATCTTTTTCGACCAACCGATTGACCAGCGATTTTAAATAAGGCAAGGCAAACCGTTCAAAATTTTTTGTAGATATAAACTGGCCGCTGCATCGCACCCCGGCTAAAAATACCCGGTTGATGCCCGTGGCTTTCACGCCCAACTCCGCTGCATCAATCACTGCATCGGCCGCAATCCACATCAATTCTTCTAAATCCTTCGGGATTTGATACATGTCTTTGAAAAATTTGTCGATCGACCGCATCATTGAGAAGGTATCAAATGGCAACAAACCGCAGAAACAGCTCCAGGTCGCGCTCTGGCCGCGGCGCAGCGTCGCATCGAGTTCCAGTTGGCGGTACCGGGCAGCTTCCTTGAGGCCGGCAAGTACTTCTTCCCGGGTCTTTTGGAACACCCGTTCCAGATAGGTCAGTCGGTATTCCGCAAAGCCTTTTTCCCGTATGATCGAATAATCATCACGTGTCATCGCCTCATATTCAATCATCTGGTATTGTTCGTTGTCGCCCAGTTCTACGCCAGGATATTTGGCCCGCATGGAGCCAACCACCCTTGCTACCGGACCAAAACGGATATGCTGCATATACGCATTGCTGTCCCAAACGGGATATGCGGTATGAACTTTATCAATCGCTGCCATGCATTTATCCCAATCCCAGTTAAATTCTTTGTTCGTGATGCCCGCAAATTGACCGGCATACTGTTCAATCAGCGGCGCACAAACTACCCTGTCAACCGGTTGAAGATTAATGGTTGCAACGATTCTTTCTTCCGCTGTCATACTGTCTTTTCCCACAGATGTTCCCCCTCGCAAATAATAATTACTCCCATACAGCAAAAAATCGGGAGTATCCGGGTTTCCCCACACCTCCAGTCTGGAAAGTTGTTCTTGAGCGTGGCTTTTGTATATACCTATATATGTCTTTATTTAGTCTACCATTTTTTGTTGTCTATTTCAATATTCAGAATACAAAAAAAAATCGAATTTATTATGTTTTTTTAAAAATACCTTTTCCACAGAGATAAAGTGAACATCCTGCAGAAGGCTTGATCCCTCTGCAGGATGTTCACTTTTATGTTCCTATTGGTTCCGCGTCATAAAAATTCTTGCCGGTTAGCAGATCTGCGCTATTTTTCCGCCTTGAAGAATTTTATCGGCAGTCATGTTATAGACCTCATCAAACAACCGTGCATGGAACGTTCCCACACTTTCTTCACCCTGCAAAGAGGCATAGGCCCGTTCACCGGCCAGCCCCATGATCAAGATTCCGGCTGCCGCTCCGATGATATCCTCGGTTGCCGCACCGCAGCAAGATCCCGTCAACGAGGTGGCCATGCAACCGGTTCCCGTGACATTGGCCATGATCGGATGACCATTCTGGATTGCATACACTTGACGGCCATTCGTAATAATATCCGTTTTCCCTGTCACAGCGACCACACAGTGTAACCGTTCCGCTAGTTGTTGTGCAACTTCCACCGCATCTTGTTCATCCGCGATGGAATCCACACCTCTAATCTTTG
>Ga0316604_10002216_pt1 | contig 15296 bp, 13 predicted proteins | sample OWC_soil_day20_C_FD_207650 | JGI IMG/M metagenome (GOLD analysis project Ga0316604, IMG submission 207650) | Wetland soil microbial communities from Old Woman Creek delta, Ohio, United States - OWC_soil_day20_CT | ecosystem: Environmental > Terrestrial > Soil > Wetlands | place: USA: Ohio... | reverse complement strand
CCGGTACCGGCAAGACGGTGACGCTGCAGGTGCTGGCCGAGGGACTGTCGGATGCCGGCGTACCGGTGTTCTGCGCCGACGTGAAGGGCGATCTTTCGGGCATCGGCGCCCCCGGCGAGGCCAAGGAATTTCTCGAGGAACGGGCACGTGCCATCGGTTTTTCCGACGAGTACCAGCTCAGGGCAGCGCCTGCCGTATTCTGGGATCTGTTCGGGGAGAAGGGACACCGGGTTCGGACCACGGTGTCCGAAATGGGACCGCTGCTGCTGTCACGCCTGCTCGAGCTCAACGAGACGCAGGAAGGCGTGCTCAACATCGTCTTCAAGGTGGCCGACGACGAGGGGCTGCTGCTGCTCGATCTCAAGGACTTGCGCTCGCTGCTGGCCTATGTCGCCGAGAATGCCGATGCGGTGGGGGCGAGCTACGGCAATGTCGCCAAGGCGACGGTCGGCACCATCCAGCGGCAACTGCTGGTGCTGGAGCAACAAGGCGGCGACCATTTCTTCGGCGAGCCAGGCCTGCAGATTTCCGACCTGATGAAGGTAACCGGCGATGGCCGTGGCGCCGTCAACGTGCTGGCTGCCGACAAGCTGATGCAGACGCCGCGCCTTTACGCCACCTTCCTTTTGTGGCTGCTGTCGGAGCTGTTCGAGGACCTGCCGGAAGTCGGCGACCTCGACAAGCCCAAGCTGGTTTTCTTCTTTGATGAGGCTCACCTGCTGTTCGACGAAGCGCCCAAGGCGCTGGTCGATAAGGTCGAGCAGGTGGTGAAGCTGATCCGCTCCAAGGGCGTCGGCATCTATTTCGTGACGCAGAACCCGCTCGACATTCCGGAAAGCGTGTTGGCCCAGCTTGGCAATCGCGTGCAGCATGCGTTGCGCGCTTATACCCCGCGCGAGCAGAAGGCGGTGAAGGTGGCGGCCGAGACCTTCCGGCCCAATCCGGATTTCGACACGTTCGCGGCGATCACCGAGCTCGCGCAGGGCGAAGCGCTGGTTTCCATGCTGGAAGGTAAGGCGGTGCCGTCGATCGTTCAGCGGACGCTGGTCCGGCCGCCGTCGTCGCGGCTCGGACCGCTGAAGGATGAGGAGCGAGCGGCACTGATCGCCGCGAGCCCGCTCGCCGGTTTTTACGACGAGTCGGTGGACCGCGAATCCGCCTTCGAGGTGCTGAAGGCGCGCGCCAACGGCGTGCAGCAGCAGCACGAGCCGGCCGCTTCGCCCCGGACAACGCGCGAAAGCCCCGGCTTCAGCGTGCCCGATTTCGGCTGGGGCCGCAGCAAGGAAAGCGTGCCGACGCCGGAGGCCCGTTACGACGAGCCGGCTCACCGGCCGCGCCTTGACGAATATGAGAGCGGCGCCGAGCGCCGCCGCCGCGAGGCGAGCGAGGAACGGGCGAATCGACGCGATACCTACGGCTATGGCGGCCGGCAGACGGTGACCGAAGCGGCCATCAAGTCGGTGGTACGCTCGGTGTCGAGCCAGGTCGGCTCGCAGCTCGGCCGGGCGCTGATCCGCGGCGTGCTGGGGAGCCTGCTGAAGTAGGCATGCCTGTTCGGGCTGACGAGCGCCAGCCCGAACGCCGCATCGCGAAGCGTCGCTTCAACCCTCTGCCAGCGACTCTTTTCGTGCCGTCGCCAGCGTGTCGATGCGTTGGGCCGTGTCGGTCTCGGAGAGGAGGTCTTCCAGTGGGGCGTCCATGCGGCGGCGCCAGTTGGGGTGCTCGTTGATGGTGCCGGGGAGGTTGGGCTGCTCCTCGAGCGCCAGAAGGTCCTCGAGGGGCGCGATGGCGAGGCGCGAACGCGCCCGGCCGATGTGGCGGAGCGCCGCCTCGACCACCGGTGCCGGCTCGTCGGGGGATGGCCGCGGCTCGCTGCCGCCGAAGGTGGCCCATAGCAGGCCCCGGTCCCAGGCTCGCCGTTCTTCCTCCCGCTCGCGGTTGGAATCGACCGGAAGACGGCCGAGGTCGTCGGCCCAGTCGAGGTCGCGACCTGTCCACCAGCCGGCGACGGTGGTGGTGTCGTGCGTGCCGGTCATGGCGACGCTTTCCGGCGGATAGTCCCGCGGCCCGATGAAGCCGTGGTCGATTGCCCGCTCGAACCACAGCACGCGCATCCCGAACATGCCCTCGGCGTCGATCGCTTCGGCGAAACCGCCAGGCTTGGTGCCGAGATCCTCGGCGACGATCAGCGCCTTCGCCCGGTGCGACTCAAGCGCCGCGAGGCGGGTGAGGTCGTGGAAGGGATAGACGAGATAGGCACCGTCGTTCGACGAACGCCCCTCCGGCATCACCCAGAGGCGCGATAGGCCGAAGGCATGGTCGATCCTGAGGCCGCCGGCCCGACTGAGGGCTGACCGGAGGGTCGCGATCCACGGTGCGTAGCCGCTGTCAGCGAGCCCGCGCGGCGAGAAGGTAGTGAGCATCCAGTTCTGCCCGAGCGGACCAAGCGGATCGGGTGGCGCACCGATGGTCAGGCCGTCGAGCAGATGGTCGCGCAGGCTCCAGCTATCGCTACCGCCGGTATGGACGCCGACGGCAAGGTCGGCCAGGAGTCCAACGGCCATGCCCGCCGCCCTGGCGTGGCTTTGCACGGCGGCAAGGCTCTCGTGGGCCAGCCACTGGATAAACAGATGGAAGGTGATCTCGTCGGGGTTCTCGGCGGCGAACTGCCGCACCGCCGCGCCATCGGGATCATGGAAGGGCACCGGCCATGCCCGCCAGCCGTCAAGGCCGAGCGCCCGGAAGCGGACGTCGAGCGCGTCGAAGACGGCATGGCGGCGCAACTCGTCGCCGCCCGAAAGGCTGTCGTTGACGACGCGCGACCGGAGTTCGGGCGTAAGGGCGTCGAACACCGTCCTGAGCTGGGCAAGGCGCTTCGGCAGAGCGTCTTCCCAGTTGATCAGCGGACCACCGTCCTCGCCCGGCGGCAGCGGCGGCAGCCCGACCAGCGCCGGGTCGCCCATGGCGCCGTTGAGGAAGAGCCGGCTCGACGGCGAATAGGGACTGAAGCCGATGCCATGGCCGGGGAACAGGGCGTGGACGGGGTTGATCATCACCACGTCGGCGCCGCGGGCGGCAAAGCGGGCCACCGCGTCGTCGAGATGGCCGAAATGACCGAACGGCTGCGGCACACGGTCGCGAAGCGCCGGGATCTGGATCGATGGTCCCCAGACGCGACGGGTCCCGAGATCGTCAAGGCCGTGGCAGCGGGCCGGGGCGACGGCGAGAGTCAGCTCATGCGAACCGATGGCGAGGCGGTAATAGCCGGGATCGGCGATGGCTGGCAGGTAGCCGCCCTCGATCGACAGCGCGTGGCTCCTGCCATCCTCGGCGATGAGCTCGGCGCGGGCAAGGCTGGAGGGCAGAGGCGTGGGCCTGCCGACATCGGCGACAATGAGGGCCGGCGGTCGCCGCCGCTCGTCCTCGATCCGGGCAAGACTGCGGGCGATGGCCGTCGCGCTGTCGGCCGGATAGCCGAGGGCGGTGGCGATGGCGGCAAGCGCCTCGTCGCCCACGTCTTGCTGCCGGCCAGCGATGTCCCACCAGGTCCGCACCAAGCCGATTGCCGCGGCGAGTGCGTGAAGCTCGGTCATGTCTGCCTCCACTGAGGCCGCGGCGGGATCTTCGCCCGACGTTGCCGAAAACCCTGCCGGAACCGGCGGATAGGACGTTGGTGAGACGAGGTTACGTTGTCCCGGGCGAAGGGGCAATTGCCCCGTCAGAGCTTCGTCAGGCCGGTGAGATCGGACAATTCGGCCGCCGGTCGCATGTCGGGATATTCGTCGAGCGCGCCGGTACGGTTGATCCAGACGGTCCGGAAGCCGAACTTCGAACCCCCGGCCACATCCCAGCGGTTGGACGACTGGAAGGAAATGGCGCTCGGGAAGACGCGGAAATGCGTCGCCGCCATCTCGTAAACGCGTGGGTCTGGCTTGTAGCAGCCGATCGTGTCCACCGACAGCACGTCGTCGATGATGTCGCCGAGACCGGCAGCGCGGATCGCCCGATTGAGCATCAGCGGGCTGCCGTTCGACAGGATGGCGATGCGGGTGCCGGCGATCTTCAGGTCGCGTAGCACCGCCGGCACCTCGGGAAAGCAGTCGCAGCTACGATAGGCCTCGAGCAGCGTCTCGCGCAGATCCGGGTCGACCTGAGGGTAGACCGCAAAGGCGGCGTCGAGCGCATCCTTGGTCAGCGCCCAGAAATCCTTGTAGGCCCCGGTCGCCGACCGGATCCACGAATACTCAAGCTGCTTGGCGCGCCAGAGTTCGGACAGCCGCTGCGCGTCTGGCCCGAGTTCGGCGGCATGCCGGCGAACGGCGGAATGGACGTCGAACAGCGTGCCGTAGGCATCGAACAGGAAGATCGGATGGTACATGCCGCTGTCTCCGCTCGCGGCCGCCGATTCGTGAATCAAGCGGCTTTCGCAACTTTGGTATCGGATATATTCGGGTATCTGGAAACCGGCAAAACAGACATGCGGAAAAGCCTGCAGAGGGGCGGGTTTTCATCTGGCCGTTGCCGCGCCGCCGCGTTCGGCGACGACGGGGCTTCGACGGCAACGAAAAACGGAAGGACAGTATCGTGGCTTGGTCTCAGACCTGGACGTGGTTGGACGGGAAATGGCACGAAGGCAACGTGCAGATCATGGGCGTCAGGACGCATTCGTCCTGGCTCGGCTCGTCGGTGTTCGACGGCGCCCGTTACTTTGAAGGCGTGGCGCCCGATCTCGACCTCCACTGCCAGCGCGTCAACCGCAGTGCGATCGCCATGGGCCTCGACGCCTTGCACCCGGCCGAGGAGATCGAAGCACTGGCACGCCAGGGTTTCTCTCGCTTCTCCAGCGACGCCGCGCTCTACATCCGGCCGATGTACTGGGCCGAGGACGGCGGTTTCATGGGCGTGCCGCCCGAAGCCGGATCGACCCGGTTCTGCCTCAGCCTTTACGAGGCGCCCATCCCCTCGATCGACGAGGGCTACGCGGTGACCACCACACGCTACCGCCGGCCGCTGCCCGAGACGGCGCTGGTCAACGCCAAGGCTGGTTGCCTTTATCCCAACAACGGTCGCGCCATGCTCGAGGCGAAGGCCAAGGGCTTCGACAACGCGGTCCTGCTCGACATGCTCGGCAACGTCTGTGAACTCGGTACGGCCAATCTGTTCATCGCCAAGGACGGCGTGGTGATGACCCCGGCTGCCACGGGTGTGTTCCTGGCTGGCATAACGCGGTCCCGCATCATCCAGCTGCTGCGCAACGATGGGTTCGACGTGCGCGAATGCGTGCTGAAAACCGAGGATCTCGCCGCTGCCGACGAGGTCTTCGCGGCGGGCAACTACGGCAAGGTGACGCCGATCCTGCGCTTTGAGACGCGCGAGTTCCAGGTCGGCCCGGTCACCCGCCGCGCCCGCGAACTCTACTGGGCCTATGCCCACGCCTGACGAGAGGCGCGATTTCCTCGGCTATCCTCTTGAAAATCCCGTCGCAACGGCGGATTTCAGGAGGATGTGATCCGGCGGCGTGGAGCCGCCGGACATATCGCAAGGAGGCTGGCATGCGGACGGCAACGGCTTTTGGATTGGCAATCGCGCTTTCGCTTGGCACCGCCGTTCCGGCGGAGGCCGCTTCCTTCATCGCCAGGCCAACCGAGCCCCTGGCCTGTCCAGGCGGCGGCGGAAACCTCTGGCAGGGCTATTTCCACGGGCGCAAGGAAGTTGATAGCGGCTGGATGAAATATGAGGATGCGTCCGAACGCTATTGCTTCAGAACGGAAAAGCTCTGCCGCAACTGGCTCTACAATATGCAGAGCGAATACACATACATGGTCTGGTCCGCCGTCTGCTCCCGCGGCGGATGAGACGGTCAGCCGCCGTCCCGCGACGGCTGCGATGGGGCGCGGGGCCGCCGTGAGCGCTTGACCACAACGGGAATGACCGGCGTGGCGCGACCTCCTGCGAGGTCGCCATAGGCGGCCTCGTTCGACTTTTGGCGAAAGCCGATGTGGGTGACGACAAAACCGGGATTTTCCGGCAGAGACGACGCGTCGGCCGATGCGCCCGACAGCAGGCCCCGGCTGCGTAATGAGGCAGCTTCGCGCAACGCCAGGAGCCGCTCTTCCGATACGATCTCGGCTGTCTGGCCGGACCGACGCTCTGGTCCGCGATAGGTGGGGTCGTTGCGGCGACGGCGATCGGGACCGAAATAGCCCGACCCTGTCTTCACGTAGACGCGGGGCCGCCCGAACACCGTCAGCAGTCGATCGGCAAGATAGCTGGACGACATCGGCTTGACGGCGATCTCGTCAATACCGGCCATCACGGCCTTTTGCACATTCTGCCGACTGGCATGGCCGGTCATCAGCAGGATCGGCACCATGCGGTTGATGATGGCGCCGCCGTGGCGGATGCGGTCAGCGAAGGCAAACCCGTCCATCGGCTCCATGCCGAGGTCGGACATCACCAGGTCAACGTGCTGGCTCGCCAGGAAGTCGAAGGCGTCCTGGGTGTCGGAAAACTCGTGGATGTCGCCAAAGCCGAACTCGGTGAGCATCCCCGCCACAAAGCGGCGAAAGCGAGGGCTGTCGTCGACGACGATAATCGTCCGCGCGAGGTAATCCGTCAGTTTAGGCATGGCGCCCCGTCAACCGTTGCACAACTTCAAACAACACTCCGGAATGCGAAACACTCCGGCCCCCACCACGACAGTGATAGTGGTTGGCGCTGCGCCGGACAACCGATATCGCCGAAAAAGACGGGGCCCCGGACGTGCCGGAGCCCCGATGAAATGTATGTCGCCGCAAATGGCGAGCGACCTGCTCTGATCAGCCGGCCTTGGCGTAGAGTTCGGCAACGAACTCCCAGTTGACCAGGTTGTCGAAGAAGGCTTCGAGATACTTCTGCCGGAGGTTGCGGTAGTCGATGTAGTAGGAATGCTCCCACACGTCGACGCCGAGCAGCGGCGTGGCACCGGCAACCAGCGGGTTCTCGCCGTTCGGCGTCTTAGAGATGGCGAGCTTGCCGTCCTTCACGGACAGCCAGGCCCAGCCGGCACCGAACTGCGTCATCCCGGCCTGGATGAAATCGGCGCGGAACTTGTCGAGGCCGCCGAGGTCCTCGTTGATCTTCTTGAGAAGCTCACCGGGGATGGCGCCGCCACCGTTTGGCTTCATCCACTGCCAGAAATAGAAATGGTTGTAATGCTGGGCAACGTTGTTGAAGACGGCGGGATTCTTGCCGAAGGAGCCCTTCACGACCTCTTCGACGCTCTTGCCTTCCCACTCGGTTCCCTTGATCAGGTTATTGCCGTTGTTCACGTAGGCGAGGTGATGCTTGTCGTGATGATACTCAAGCGTCTCGCGTGACATGTAGGGGCCAAGGGCGTCATAGGCATAGGGAAGGTCGTTTAGCTCAAAAGCCATGGTCATCTCCTCTCGAGGAAAAATGCGCGTTCTAAAACTGAGCATCGCCGCCCGGCGGTGGCGCATGAGGAATACTTAGTTACTTTTCCTGATGGCGACAATGAGTCACGAGTCGGATTCATGGCTCCCATGCGCCGTTCGGTTAGCAAATCGAATTAGTTAGCCTTGCCCATCACCTTTAGCGCGAAGGCATATTCAAGGGCCGTTTCCTTCAACTCGTCGAAGCGGCCGGAGGCGCCACCGTGGCCCGCATCCATGTTGACGTGCAGGACCTGCACATTGGAGTCGGTCTTGAGCGCCCTCAGGCGAGCGACCCATTTCGCCGGTTCCCAATAGGTGACGCGCGGGTCGGTGAGCCCGGCCAGCACGAACATCGGCGGATAGTCCTGCGTCATGACGTTTTCGTAGGGGCTGTAGGAGGCGATCAATTGGAAGTCGTCGATGCTGTCGAGCGGATTGCCCCACTCGGGCCACTCGGGAGGGGTGAGCGGCAGCGTGGCATCAAGCATGGTGTTGAGCACATCGACGAAGGGGACGGCGGCCATCACGGCGCCCCAGAGCGTTGGCGCCAGGTTGGCGACGGCGCCCATCAGCATACCGCCGGCCGAACCGCCGTGGGCGACGATCCGGCCCTCCGACGTGAACCCTTCGGCGCAAAGGTAGCGGGCAGCCGCGATGAAGTCCTTGAACGTGTTGGGTTTGTTCTCCCGCTTGCCGGCGAGGTACCAGCGATGGCCCTTCTCGTTGCCACCGCGGATATGGGCGATGGCGTAGACGAAGCCGCGATCCACCAACGACAGGATGCGCGTTGAAAACGAGGCGGGAATGGCGATGCCATAGGCGCCGTAGCCGTAGAGCAGGCAAGGCGCCGAGCCATCGAGCGGCGTGTCGGCGCGATAGAGCAGGGTGACCGGCACGGTCTCACCATCGGCCGCCGGTGCCATGACGCGGCGCGTCACGTAGTCGGAGGGCTCGTGACCGGACGGCACCTCTTGCGTCTTCCTCAGGAAGCGCTCGCCGGTTTCCATTTCGTAGTCGTAGACCTGTGCCGGTGTGGTCGGCGAGGAGTAGGTGAAACGGACGACATTGGTGTCGAACTCGTAGGAGCCGGACAGCCCGAGCGAATAGGCCTCCTCCGGGAAGGCGATGGCGTGTTCGTGACCACTTTGGAGCTCGCGGATGACGATGCGCGGCAGACCGCCCACCCGCTCGAGCCGCACCATGCGCCCCCGAAAGATCGACATCGACAGGATGAGCCGGCCCGGCTCGTGGGCGACGACGTCGATCCAGTTGTCCCGGCCCGGGTTCTTGAGCGGCGCATTGACGATCTTGAAGTCCTGGGCGCCATCGGCATTCGTCAGGATGTAGACGCGATCGTCGCCATCATCTTCGATCGAATACTCGACTTCCCTCTCGCGCGCCGTGACGAGGCGCAACGGGCTGTTCGGTACCTCGGCGTCAATAAGGCGCACCTCGGAGGTCTGGTGGTCGTGGGAATCGATGACGATGAAGCGGCCCGATTGCGTCTTGTCGACGCCGCAGAAGAAGCCGGAGTCCTCCTCGACGTAGACCACGACATCCTCGGAGACCGGCGTACCGATCACGTGCCGCAGCACCTTCTCCGTGCGATGGTTGTCGTTGATGAAGGTGTAGAAGAACGAGCGGGAATCGGCTGCCCAGGCGACACCGCCAGCGGTGTTGGGAATCTCGTCGGCCAGATCGACGTCGGTGTCGAGATTGCGGACGCGGACAACATGGAACTCCGAGCCGGTGTCATCGACGCTATAGGCAAGCAGCTTGTGGTCGGGACTATGACTGGCGCCGCCCAGGCTGAAGTAAGACTTTCCACGGGCGAGTTCGTCGGCGTCAAGCAGCAGCTCCTCCGGGCCGCCGTCGCGCAACGTGCGGACGAGGCGAGGATGTTGCGCACCGGTCAGATAGCGACTGGCGTAGGCATAGGGGCCGTCCGGCAGCGGCACCGAGGAGTCATCCTCGAGGATGCGGGCGCGCATTTCCGCGACCAGCGCCTCTTGCAGGGCGACGGTGTCGGCCATGTAGGCGTCGCAGAAGGCGTTCTCGGCTTCGAGGTGGCCCCGGATGACCGGATCGAGAAGGCCGGGGTCGCGCAGGACGTCCTGCCAGTTGTCGGCACGAAGCCATGCGTAGTCGTCGACGAGATCGACATCGTGAAAGGTCGTCACGACGGGCCGCTTCTCGGCGCAGGGGGGCTTCATCTCGGTCATGGACGCTCCGGAAACTGCAAAACGGCTGGAGGGATATCCCCAAAGGCGGCGACGGGGCAACAGTCAAACACGCGGACGAACGATCAGGTTCCGATGATATCGAGATCCGAGCTGCCCTGTCGGTCCTCGGTCTCGACGATCCAGCAGTCGCTGTCAAAGCGCCGCTCGGACTGCAAGCGGGCGTCGATTTCCGGCTCGGGTGCACCGGCCAGTAGCTTTTCGAACACGCGACCGCCGGCGATCGCCGGGTCGACGTCCTCGAGATAGACCTGAGGCGCCGGCCCGTAGAGGTCGGCGGTACCATCGAGGCGCGACACCTTGGCGAAAATCGCGCCGGCTTCCGCTGCGCCCTTGCGAACCACCGCCGTGAAAAAACCGGCGTCGTTGCGCCGGCGAACATAGGCTGAGACGAAGAAGTCGGAGGTGATACGGACCATGACCAAGCTCGAAGGCGGAACCTGCCGTTCAAACCACGAGCCCGCGTCGGGGGCAAGGCCTGCCGGAAGTCCCCGTCGATCGGATTGTAACAACCTGATGGAAAAACGACTGTTCAAGCAAAGGAATAGAGCATTCGCCCGTCACCCGGTTAATTCGCCCTGGCCGGCAAATGCTCTCGTGCGCAGACACACGCAAGAGTGACGACGCCTGGAGCGCCGTACAATCGTTTCCATTGTTTATGCATACCTTGATCCAATCGAACTGGCCCTTGCGGGCGCGCAATCCTTCGATTGGGTCGATGCTCTAGAGACCGCCGACCTTGACGAGCTGAGCGACGAAGGCCTCGTCGATGACACCGCTTTGCGGCTGGTTATAGTAGGCTTGGAAACGCTTGATGGCCTCTCGCGTCTCAGCCGACATCAGGCCGTCGACGGCGAGCGGACCGAAGCCCTGCTGCGACAGCGAGCGTTGAATGCGCGCGAGGTTGGTGTCGGCAGCCGTGGTTGGCGTGGTGCCGGCAGGGGGCGTTGTCGCGGTCCGGGCCGGCGCTGCCGAGGCGATGAGGTCGCCGATGCCGTCCATCGAAAGGGCGGCCGCTGGCGTGTCGACGGCAGCGGGCTGACTGGCCGAAGCGCTTGGCTTTGACCGCGGCACTGGCGCAGAGGGGGCCGCCGGCAGCGAGCCGACGGTGAGCGGATCGGTGGTGATCGGCGGTTGCCCGTTCAGGCTGGTCTTGGGCCGCACGGACCGGATGGCGAGCAGGACATTGTTCGATGGCTCGCCGGTCGGCGTCAGGCGGAAGGCCCGCTCAAAGGCGAGGATGGCCTGCGATGTCTGCGGACCGTCGAGGCCATCGATTGTGCCCTTGTAGTAGCCGAAGTCCTTGAGGCCCCGCTGGATATCGGCGATCAGGCTTTGATCGGTGGCACCGACGGAGGAGCCGTCGGCGGAGCGCAGCGCAGGCGGTTGCATGACGACCGGGTCGGCCGGCGCGATGGGGCGGGTGCCGACGAACAGCGGCGCCGGGTGGGCGCGCGGCTGCAACACCAGGGCGTTGGTCATGATCGCCCCGGCGGTCGCCATCAGCATCAGGCCGCCGGCGGTCGCCATTGGATTGCCGAGGGCGCCCCGAAACAGAAGGGCGACAAGTCCCGTTTTGCTGGGGGTCTTGCGTCCTGCCATGTGTCAGGCCCTCCTCGCCACGCGCTGGATCTGGTCGACGTCCAGAACGCGGGAGATCGTTTCGGCGCTGTCGCGCGACGGCTGCATCGGCAGCAGGACGGTGACGGTGGTGCCCTTGCCGAGGTCGGAGTCGATCATCACCTGGCCGCCGTGCAACGCCACGAGGCCCTTCACCACCGAAAGCCCGAGGCCGGTGCCGGCCTGCTTGCGGTCGTAACCGGTTTCCGCCTGAAAGAACGGGCTGCCGACGCGGTAGAGATCTTTCTCGGCAATGCCGATGCCATTGTCTCGCACGGCGATGGCGATGCGGCGTCCCTGACGGCGGACAGAGCAAACCACATGGCCGCCGTGGTTGGAGAATTTCACGGCGTTCGACAGGAGGTTGAGCACGATCTGGCGGCAGGCGCGCGGATCGGCGATCAGCTCCGGCAGGTTGGGTTCAATGTCGGACACGAGCACGATGCCGGCCTTTTCGGCCAGCGGCATCATCATCTGGCGACAGCGGTCGACCAGCGGACCGACGCGGAAGGCCTCCGGATTGACGTCAAAGGACCCGCACTCGATTTTCGAAAGATCGAGGATGTCGTTGACCACCTGCAAGAGGTGCTCGCCGGATTCCTTGATAAGGCCGGAATACTCCCGATGCCGGTCGAACTCGAACTTGCCGAACAGTTCCTGATTCAGGATGTCCGAGAAGCCGATGATGGCATTGAGCGGCGTCCGCAACTCGTGACTCATATTGGCCAGGAAGCGCGTCTTGGCGAGGTTGGCAGCCTCCGAATCGGCGCGCAGATGCTCAAGCTCGGCCTCATGCAGCCGGCGTTCGGAAATGTCGCGGGTGACGGTCACCACGGCGTCGTCGCCCTTTTCATCGGCGAGATGGCGCATGTGCGATTCGACCCAGATCCAGCCTTCGGTGTCCTGCTCGTCGCCGCAGCGAAGGCGGTACTCGACGCGCGCGGCCCCCCGATGCAGCGCCACGGAGATGGCGGAAAGATAGGCCGGGCGATCGCCGATGTGGACGCGGCGGAACAACCCCTCGGCGATGAGGTCGGTGGGCCGCACCGACAGCAGACGCATGGCGGCCGGGGAGGCGAAAGTGACGTCACCGGAAGGGTTGTGGCAGGTGACGAGGTCGCTCATCGCCTCGGCGAGCAGACGGTAGCGTTGCTCCTGGCGGGACATGGACAGCGAGGTGGCGCGCTCGCGCCGCTCGATGCCAACGGCGACGCCGGAGGCATAGCCAAGGGCAACAACGCTGGCGAGAAAACTCATGGTCGTGCTGTCGCCGGCAAAGGCCATGGTGCGGCCGGCATCGCCGGTGGCGGTGAGGATGGCCGTCAGCAGGAAGCCAGCGCCGCTGATCGCCGCCGCACCGGTTATGGTAGCCCGCCGGCCGGACAGCGCTGCCTCGATGGGCGCGATGGCGAACCAGACGACGGCAAACGAGCCGAGGCCTCCGGTATGCAGCGCTACCCAGATGGCCAGGCTGGTCAGGATGGCGGCTGACAGAAGGTAGCCCTGCGCCAGGCGGCCGGTGCGAGAGACGAACAGCGCGACGAGAATCTCCAGCCCAAGGATGGAAAGGGCAGTGGCCGTGAAGCCGGCCGATGACGCGTCGACGGCAAGCGCCAGCGGAATGAGGCCGAAAGCGGCAAAACCGCTGACGAGATGGGAACCGATGAATCCTCTGTGCCTGTCGACCTCAACCGGATCGTCGGCCACCGAGCTGTGCACGAGGTGGTCGAACGAGCGCTCCAGCGCGGCTCTGAGCTCACAGTTACGCAACACGCATCCCCATCGCAGGTGGGTCGGCAACCATCGCGAGAGTCGCGAAGGGTGCCGCCGACATGCCGGCCCTGAATTTCCGAAGATTTTCCGGGTGTAGCCGGAGTTGGCTTCGGGGACGGGCCATTTGTCTTTTCTGACACCACGGTGCCATGCGCCCCTTTATGGAATGTTGATGGGGTGCATTGCGCGAGGGGGTGAGACGCCCTCAAAAGGCGATTTGGTCGAAAAGATCGAATTCACGGTTAAGCGTGGGTGAACACTCTGGTCCGGGACCCGGAAACCCGCGATAAACCTAGCGAATTCGTTCCACCTTGGTGCGGGAGAGACCGATCGATAAAATTGGACTCAAATTTTCGTCGAATTTCCCTGCAATTTGAATGATGGGCCTAATTCGATTCTAAAACGTCCCTGCTAGACCGGGGTCATCGAACGGACAGCGACGGCTTCGGCCGCGAAAGATCCGGACACCCGCCACGGGTGATGAACAACAGGGAATTGTCACATGATGTTTCTCCTGAGGACGGCATTCTGGCTGTCCGTCGTCATCTTCCTCATACCGGTCGATCACTCGGCCGAGCAGCAGGCTGAGACCGCCAAGTTGCAGCCGATCGGCGCGCTGGAGGCAGCGAGTGCCGCCCAGGCGACCTTGTCCGACATGAGCGGTTTCTGCGGCCGAAATCCGACCGCTTGCGACATTGGCGGCCGCGTCGCCACAACCTTCCTGCTGAAGGCCCAGACCGGCGCCCGCATGGTCTACGAATTCATCGACAGTTCTCTCGCCGACAAGGCTGGGGTCGACCACGGCACGCTGACCGCAAACGATCTCGCTCCGGCCTGGCACGAGCCGGGCAGGGCGCCGCAAGACATCTGATCCAGCCGCACCGGCCGCGCGCCGATCTTCATTGTTTCCCTGCCCGGCGGCCCCTGTTCGCCGGGAACCTCCGACCGCCGCGACCCTTGGGTCCGGCGGTCTCTTTCTTTGCCGTCGTCTGCGGTCTATACCGGGCCGGCGCGACAGACATGGAGACGGAACGTGGCGACGACCCTCGACGAAATCCGGGAGAATTTCTCGCTTCTCGACGACTGGGAAGATCGCTATCGCTACGTGATCGAGCTCGGCAAGGAGTTGGAGCCGCTCGCCGAAGGCGACTACAGCGAGGACAACAAGGTGCGCGGCTGCGTCAGCCAGGTGTGGCTCAAGCCGCAGCTTTCCGGCGACAAGGTCGATCCTGTGCTGACCTTCCTCGGCGATTCCGACGCGCTGATCGTAAAGGGGCTGATCGCCATCCTCCACGCCACCTACTCGGGCAAACGCGTTTCAGAGGTGCTGTCGATCGACCCCGAGGCGATCTTCAACGAACTGAACCTGCGTGAACACCTGACCCCGCAGCGCTCGAACGGCCTGAGGTCGATGGTCGAGCGTTTGGGCAAGATCGCTCGGGATGCCAGAGCCTGATGTCGGGCCAAACCGCGGGCAGGCTACCCGCCGCGCCGCCAGTCAAACGTCTGATCAGATCAGCACCCGACAGGGCATCTTCCGTCGGAGCAGACGGCGCGTGATCGCCGGTGGCACGGAACATGAAAAAAGAAAAGCCCGGCCATTTGGCCGGGCTCGTCACGATCTGTCAGGCAACAATCAATCAGCGGGTGCGACGACGCTGCTGGCCGAGGCCCATCTTCTTGGCGAGGTCCGAGCGGGCCGCCGCGTAGTTGGGGGCAACCATCGGGTAGTCAGCCGGCAGGCTCCACTTCTCGCGGTATTCTTCCGGAGACATGTTGTAGTGGGTGCGCAGGTGACGCTTGAGCGACTTGAACTTCTTACCGTCCTCAAGGCAGATGATGTAGTCGTTGGTGACCGACTTCTTCACCGGAACGGCCGGGCGAACCGGCTCAGCTTCGACTTCCTGCGGAGCGCCGCCCTGCACGCGATTGAGAGCGCCTACGACGTCGTAGATTAGGTTCGGCAGTTCCGGGGCCGGAACGGAATTGTTGCCGACATAGGCGGCGACGATATGCGCGGCAAGGTCGATTATCGTCAGGTCGTCTTCCATCTCGCTCATCTTGGTACCTGTCCTGCTTGCAACTGGTTATTTCTGTTGCGTCTTGTTAACTGTTCCGGCAGCGGAGAATTTTTAAGCAAATTCTACCTGCAAAACCGCAACAAACCCATGATCTGCTATCGGCCATCTCATTACAGCGCTTCAAAAATGAAAACAAGTGGAACTTG
>Ga0316604_10002210_pt1 | contig 15311 bp, 15 predicted proteins | sample OWC_soil_day20_C_FD_207650 | JGI IMG/M metagenome (GOLD analysis project Ga0316604, IMG submission 207650) | Wetland soil microbial communities from Old Woman Creek delta, Ohio, United States - OWC_soil_day20_CT | ecosystem: Environmental > Terrestrial > Soil > Wetlands | place: USA: Ohio... | reverse complement strand
CCAAAACCAATTATATTACTCCGCTAACAACTTTTAGTCTACCAGAATTTATAATGCAATTCTGTTGACATAAGAACGACTAAGGCTTCTGCCGGCGACGCACCCGGATGGTGCTAGTGCCGATTGCTCCATGGATGGCATAGCAATTCGGCCGTCCTGAAGGACTTGGCACAAGCTTATACTTTCTTATTGAATAAGAAAGTATAAGCTTGGGGAGTCGTGGATGCCTTATAAAACAAGGGTTGTCAAGTACAAAACCCGGCACAGGTGGCCGTATTGTATACGTCTGGCACCCCTCGTAACTCCGTACCCCCTCGGCCTTTGCCGGAAAAAGCGTTCCGCAGGAGAAAAGCCGGGCGGTATTCCGTTAAGAAATCCGTACTGTCTGAGCGTAGCGAGTTTACGGATTTCAGGAATATCGTCCGACTTTTCAGCTTTTGGAGGCTTGGGGCCTAGACCTTTTGTTACTTTTGGGGCAATGCCAAAAGTAAAAGGCCCTCACCTTGTATTCGATCGACCAAATATCTGATGTGTGCAAATCCCAAGAACTAGCCAAAAGCCAACCCCATCCCATTTTAAGGATTGTTACCGCAAAGTATTCAAAGTGCGCAAAGAAATAACGGTATCGTGGACTAGAGCATTACTATTTTTTGGCTGAAGATTAAACGGCGCGCTAGCGGTTTTCTTATTGAATAAGAAAGTATAAGTTTGGGGAGTCGTGGATGCCTTATAAAACAAGGGTTGTCAGGTTGCCATACTGTTTACGTCTGGCAACGATCGTAACTCCGTAACCCCTTGGCCTTTGCCGGAAAAAGCGTTCCGCAGGAGAAAAGCCGGGCGGTATTCCGTTAAGAAATCCGTACTGTCTGAGCGTAGCGAGTTTACGGATTTCAGGAATATCGTCCGACTTTTCAGCTTTTGGAGGCTTGGGGCCTAGACCTTTTGTTACTTTTGGGGCAATGCCAAAAGTAAAAGGCCCTCACCTTGTATTCGATTGACCAAATATCTAATGTGTGCAAATCCAAAGAACTAGCCAAAAGCCAAGCCCATCCCATTTTAAGGATTGTTACCGCAAAGTATTCAAAGTGCGCAAAGAAATAACGGTATCGTGGACTAGAGCATTACTATTTTTTGGCTGAAGATTAAACGGCCGCGCTAACGATTTTCTCATCCATTTTCTTTTAAATTATCGCGAACTACAAAATATTTTCGAAAACGCAAGGCAACATTAACCAGACCAATCATCACCGGTACTTCGATAAGCGGTCCAATAACAGCGGCAAATGCCTGGCCAGAGTTTATACCGAAAATTGCCACCGCCACCGCAATAGCTAATTCAAAATTATTGCTTGCTGCCGTAAACGATAGTGTTGTTGTTTGCTCGTAGTTGACTCCAGCACGATGGCTTATGAAAAAAGATACTAGGAACATAATGGCAAAATAGATGAAGAGTGGAATGGCAATACGAACCACATCCATCGGCAGTTTGATAATATAGCTACCTTTTAGTGAAAACATAATTACAATGGTAAATAGTAACGCAATTAATGCCAGCGGACTAATCTTAGGTATAAAAGTCTTTTCATACCATTCGCGACCCTTAGCTGGCAATAAAATGCGTCTTGTCAAATATCCGGCCACAAAGGGAATACCCAAATATATTGCTACACTCATAGCAACATCTTTCATAGATACTTGGATTTGCATACCCGTAAAACCAATCCATCCTGGAAGAACAGTAATAAAAAAATAAGCAAATACTGAATATAATACCAGTTGGAAAATTGAATTAAGTGCCACCAATGCAGCTGCATATTCGTTGTCGCCTTCTGCCAGTGAATTCCAAATAATTACCATGGCGATACAACGAGCCAAACCAATAAGTATTAAGCCAACCATGTAGTCTGGTTTATCCGGTAAAAAGATTATAGCTAGTGCAAACATCAGCACTGGGCCGATTATCCAGTTTTGTACTAGTGACAGCAGTACAACCTTTCCATTACTAAATACCTTGCCGATTTCCTCATATTTCACCTTCGCTAAAGGCGGATACATCATTACAATTAGACCAACTGCAATCGGGATAGACGTAGTACCTATCGAAAACTTATCAAGCCATGCCGCCAATCCAGGAAATAAATAACCGCCGCCAACACCGATAGCCATTGCCAGGAAAATCCACAATGTCAAATACTGGTCAAGAAAAGATAATCGTTTTTGAGCATGTGCCATTTTACTACTCCTCCTTAATCTCGCTGTTTCTGTTATTCCCTAAAAATTTCAAAAAAATCCGTCATCACCTCCCGATATATGTATAGACGCCATCGAAAGATTTATGATTATAATTGATTTCACTCATATACTTGTTAAAAAAATTTAATCATCCACAATTTTAACAGCCAACTCGCAACTGCCACCTAATTCCTTGTATTTTTTCAGCCTCACCACGTCTTTTTGGCACTGCGGATCTTTCTCCATTTCCTTTGTCAACAGTTCCTTCACAAAAGTGTACTCCTCAAGTATTCTTTTATTAACATGATAGTATATCCATTGAGCCTGTTTTTGACCGGTAATAAGTTTGGCATTTTTTAGTTTGGTGATATGGCGCGAGGCATTGGACTGGTTAAGTTTTAGTATTTCTTCTAAATCACAGACACATAAGGTTTGCTTATATAGTAAGTTCAAAATCCTAATTCTTGTTTCATCAGCTAAAGCTTTGAGTATATCTACAATATCCACTACTTCTACCTCTCCATCATATAGGTTTAGTTATTTATCGTTTTAATGTATTTAGATAAAAACGCTCCTTCAATTATGATTATATTCGATTTTACTCATGGATGTCAACCTTCAATTGCCATTTCGCTACCCAAGCAGTCGGTGACCCGTAGCAGGCGCTAACAGCATGGCAAGTTCCTCCGACTTACGCAGAATGTATTCCTTAGCCGAATCCTCAATTGTAATCAACACAACTATTCCCCCTTAGTTGAACTAGACTCTGGTTTCGCTATTACCCTTGATTCATTCTGAAAATACCAAAAAAACTTTTCTTTCATTTCCTCAAAAAACGTATAGAGTATAGGCACAAACACTAGAGTAAGAAAAGTAGATACAAGTAGTCCCCCGATAGACACAATTGCTAGTGGTGACAACCTCTCCAGCCCTACTGCCCACTCTAGCGCGATTGGAGCCATGCCGATCGCAGTTCCAAAAGCAGTCATCAAAATAGGCCTAGTTCTGACTCGTACGCTGTCCATGACAGCCTGTTTTATATCCCTGCCTTGCCTGCGGGCTATGATAATGAAGTCAATCAGGAGAATAGCGTTTTTCACAACAATTCCTGCCAGCAAAATCATGCCCATGAATGCTGGCATGGAAGAATGCTTGCCGCTAATCATGAGCGCCCAAATGGAGCCAATCATCCCGAGCGGAATAGCTGACATAATTGTCATTGGATGAATAAACGACCCAAAGGCTGGAACCAAGCTGAAATATAAAAGCAGCATCCCAATTCCCATCGCGCCACTCATCGCGCCAAAAGAGGCTTGCATCTGCTGCAAGTCACCTTCTTGGGTAATGGCATAGCCTTCAGGCAACTCTATGTCAGCTAATGCCTGCTGTATACCCTTGTCAATATGGGTGATCGCTGTTTTTTCTCGGTAACCATATATCTCGAGCGTATTTTGCATATCCTGACGAGTATAAAGAGTAGGAATTTTTTTGTCTTTGAGTGTTCCTAACGCTTCTAAGGGAGTTAACCCCTTGGGAGTTATGATCATGACATCCTTCAGTTTACTCACATGATCCCGGCGTTCTGCAGGATAAGCTACTCGCAAGGCAATTCCATCCTCCTGGTCGATCCGGAAGGTGGAAGCAGGCATGCCGCCGACTACATTGGCAATCTGACTAGATACGTTGGCAGGAGATATCTCATACAGTGAACATTTTTCCTTATCCAAAATAAAGTTAATTTCATTTTTATCATGGGTCCAGCTACGCGATACACTAGTAAGGCCAGCGACATTGAGCATTCTATCATATATTTTCTCGCCTAGAGCATCAAGTACCCTGCGGTCTGGTCCGGTCACCAGCAGCGATATCGGCGCTTTTATACTTGCCATCGCAGTTGCCCCAAAATCATATACGTCATAATATTTAAGCCCTGGTATCTGCGCAAATTGTTTGCGCAGTAGGTTCTCTGTCTCCCAGATGCTTTGACTTCTTTGAAACCGGTCAACAAGGTTAATTGTTATATAGCCTTGCTGCGGTATTTTCCCGCTGCCAAAGCTGACAATTCCGGCTTCTGAGCCCATGATTGTGGAAACAGACTCGATCCCTGGCACCTCTAGAACAGCTTGTTCCATGGCTGATGCCACCGTTTCTGTTGCGGCAAGTGACATATCGGTGTCTGTTTCAAAGTTGATTTTAATAATGCCGGCATCCATAGAAGACATTAAGTCTCGCCCCAAGATGGGCATCAAACTGGCACTCATGAGAAATAGCACCATGCCGCCTGCCACAAAGGCCAACCTGCGACGTAATGCCAAATCGACAAGCAGGACATATATATTCTGGATAACTGTCACAATTTTTTCATCAAACCGCAGCGCAATTCGTTCCAGAAGGTTAGGCCGGAAAGACTGACGTAACAGCTTTGGAGCTAATATCGGAATAATGGTCACAGATACTACATAGGACACTACCAGGGCAATGCACATTGACATGATGAACGGGCGCATAACAGCCTGAACATACCCGCCGATAAAAATAATGGGCACTAACACCATGACAGTAGCATAGGTTCCCGAAAAAATGGCTAATAAAACCTCTTCGGTTCCCCCAAATGTAGCTTCCTTTAAATTGTTCGGCATTCGCTCATAGTGGCGGGCAATGTTTTCAAGCACCACAATGGCGTCATCAAGCAACATTCCCACAGCTAAAATAATCCCGGTAAAGGTTACAGTATTTAGTTCATAGCCGATTAGCCACATGATACCAAAGGTAATGAGATAGGTAAAAGGAATAGAAACGGCGGCAAGCAGCGTAATGCGCATATTGCCAAGAAACAGGAAAACAACAGCGACAGTGAGCAAAACTGCCTCTAGCAAGGACTCTTCCATGTTGCTAACACTGGTGCGAATAAGGGTTCCCTGAGTATCGCTGATCTCGAATTTAATCCCGTGGTATCGTTCCACCATTACAGGCAAATACTTTTCCACTGCACTAATACTATCCATAGCTACTCCGGTAGGAGCACGCAAAATACTCAGACCAATAGCCTGATGCCCATTACCATGATAAGCTGACTGTGGCTCGACAATGCCGCGCGTTACTTCAGCCACATCCCTTAAATAAATATCGCCGGTTTGGCGTCGAGTAACCACGATGTTGTTAGCATCCTCTGGCGTCGTAAATTCCCCTTGCGTTTTCAGCAAATATTGTCCAGAAGATTTTATAATAAGACCATTGGGTACGTTGACATTGTTGGCACTAAGCGCCGCTGCCACATCACCTATTGTCAGAGAATGAAACGCGAGCAAATCGGGTTTGACGATAATTTTATATTCTGGCTGATGTCCACCAAATACTTCTACTTGAGCAATCCCCGGAACGCGTAACAATTCTTCTTTTATTTCGTTGTCAGCAAGTTGCCGGATTTGGCTCATGTCCAAGATAGAGTTTTCGTTAGGAGAAAGTGCCAAAATAAGTGTCGACTGTGTTGCCTGACTGATTTTAAAGATTTGCGGCTGGCGAATGTCTGCCGGCAGTTTACCGATAATTTTGCTAAGCGCATTAGATACATCAGTAGCAGCCGAATCAAGTGTTCTGGTATAGTCAAATTCGACGGTAACAACAGATACTTCATCCTTGCTCACTGAGGTCACTTTTAATACTTCACCCAGGGTAGCCATTTCTTTTTCGATCGTCCGACTGATTTTGGTCTCAATATCGGATGCTGATGCACCAGACTCAACCGTAATGACCGTGATTTGCGGATGGTCGCTGTCCGGATACATATTGAGCGGCATCTTACTATACCCAATGATCCCAACAATGGCCATGAGTAAAACAAACGACAACACCAAATACGGTTTCTCTAAATATTTCAGAGTCAAAGCGCTCAAATGCCTTCACTCCTATTCTGAGAAATGAGTACTTTTTTGCCTGTTGTCAGTTGCATAAGCTGATTCTCCTGGCCAACAACCACCCGACTATCAGGTTCTATACCGCTTATTGCCGCCATCTCTGCATTACGCCCTACAACCTGGACTGGTATCTGCCGAACCGAATCATTTTCGTCAACAACCACTACAAAATTCCCTTTACTATTACTAATTAAAGCGTCAACCGGAACGACAATTCCGTTTATTTGATTTAATATAATATCTACACCAATCACCGAACCCATAGGTAGCCCAAACGGTAATTCGTCTTGCTTTATTTCAATTGTGGCTAAACTCGCTTGGTCTAAAGCTGGGTATACCTTCTGCACAGTGGCACCAATTTGCTGATCACCATGCGATAGCAACGACTTTGATCCAGATGTTAGGGAACGCACGACTTCTTGGGGAACCTGGGCGGTTATTTTATAGCCTTGCTTGAGTGCTTGTAAAGACATCAAGGCTTTACCGGGAACAGCCATATCGCCAGGTTCTATCATACGTTTAGTAACAACACCGTCAATTGATGATGTTATTCTAGAATAGCCTTGCTCGGCTAGATTTTCCTCTACGTTTGCCTGATATACCTGAATGTTTTCTCTGGCAACAACGAGTTGGCTATAGGCATTATCAGTCTCAGTCTGCGAATATTCATAGGTTTCCTGGGCTATCGCAGATTGAGAATATAGCCGCTGGTTCCGCTCGAAACTAGCCTTTTTTGTTTTGTAGTAACTTTCAGCAGCTACTAGAGCACTTTGGGCTGCCCGTAGATTAGCCTCAGACGCCCGGGTTTTATTCGCCAAAGTCAAATCATCCAGATAAATTAGTTCCTCTCCTTTTGTTACCTTATCACCCTCACGTTTGGTCACTCCTACGACATTTGCGGTTATGCGTGATGATAGCGCTACAGCTATAGCAGATTCAACCTTACCTAGGTAATGAGCTGTCATGTCAACAGAGCCTAGCTTAGCAATAGTTACCTGTACTGGAATAGCTCTGCTCATTGGCTTAGATATAGTAGAAAGATCATGACTCCGTTTCCATACTACGCCTCCTGCCCCAACGATAATTAATATAAGCACCAATACCAAAGTTTTTTTCCGGTTGAACATGCAGACCCTCCTCAATATGAACCGTGACGAAATGGCAAAAAACAGTTGCTACTAAACCTATCACTTTATTGTTGACTCACGGTCAACCTACTCACATTTGTCAGCCCTTACCATCGATATCACCAATTTGTATGGCAACTCCGTCTTTAACAATGATAGGCACCTTATCGGCACCATATTTGTCATTGCACAACTTCTTAGCCCATGCATGTACACTTGTATTGACTTCTTGAAAACTAATTCCCTTTTCCTGATACTCTTGCACTACCTTAGCGCAGAACGGACACCCTGTTTTCGTATATATTACAATTTCATCTATATTTGGTTCACTACTCTGTTGGTCACTCGCACTTACACCCTCGCTGCCACTCTCACAACCGCAGCCACAACTACTGCCGCCGCAATCGCAGGTTCCCTGATCACAGCTATTTCTCTGGGCTACCTTAGCTTTCTCGTACATGGCAGACAATGAGTCCAGCACATGCGTAACAATGCCTGATATTTTTTCAATCTCGGACATGTATCTATTAGTAGGATCATCTTGTACATTAACACTGGCAAGAGCCTCTTGTTCACCAATAAGATCGCCTATATTTATCCCAATTACCGGCTTAAAGCAATATTTTTCAACAGCCTTCCTCGCACAAGCTTTGGCACAGCCATCAAGAGTAATCGTTGGATGATTTAAAGAAAAGTTCTTTTCATCAACAGTCCCGACAAGCAGACGTGGAAGACTGATCGTAACTACCTGGGTGGTTCTTAATTGGTTCACGATTCTTGCGGCTACGGCCCGTGAGATATAACCACCTCTACATTCGCTGCCGCAGCAAGCAATAATGCCGGTTGTTTTTGGGTGGACTAGCATTTTGCTGCCCCCTTTTCCGTATTATTTAAATCGGCTATAAGTTTACCAGCTATTTCAGAGACTTGCCTTGCTCCACTTTCGCTTAATTTAACAGCATCTCCTAAACTTACCATGTCAACTCCGGCCATTAGGTTATCTATATCATACTCAATATCAATATCGCCACCGATTAGCTCGACAATGTTAGAGGCACACTCATTGCTGCAACCATTGATGACAATGCACGGTGTATTTGTTATTGCTTGTACAGCATCTATTTCTCCATTTACCAGATAAGCTAATCCAAGTAGTTTTGCCTGTTTTTCCACCTCTACTTTTAGCTTTAATGCTACTTCCTGAGTCATTAGACCATAAACAGAATCAATGCCACAGCATGGAATGATAACTGGCGATTTTTTATCCAAAATACATCCTCTCCTAACTTATTTAACTAGAAGAAAACCCGGCTTAACCGGGTAAGATGAATAGCTTTTATATGATGTTATACCGGACCACGCATCCGTCGCGAAGCAACCTCGCACTCTTTAATCATCAACGTTTGAGCCGCTGTCAAAGGCTCTCCCTCTTCATTCTGGGGTTCAATAAAATAATAGCAATCAGACTTTTCTTTAGCAGTTACATCCGATATTTCGAACTTATATTTAAAACATAATAACCTTCCGTCTGCAACTCGATCAGCAATTCCGCAAGAAAAACATTTTGCTGTCATAATTAAAACCTCCTTTCTCATCTCTAGCCCTTCTGTCCTGACAACGCGCCAGATAAACAGGAAAGTTCCTTCTTAACCTTTATATTTTCTATTGTATATTTACACGATTACCAATTATATGTATAATCAGATTGTATCATTAACTGTTTACATCGTCAACAGTATACTACACTAACATTTTATAATTACTAAGAAAGATGGTTGATAGAATGACAAAGGAGCCTCAAACCATTTCCACCATGAGAAATGCTATAAAAATCTTTATGAGAAGCTTAGGAGTATTGGAAGGCAAAAAGGCTTTTTGCTACGATTGCACATATGCTCAATGTCATGTAATATGGGAAACTGCACAAGAAAACAAAATTTCCGTGAATGAACTTGCGACTCGGCTAAATATAACTAAAAGTGCAGTAAGCAGAACTGTAGATGACTTAGTAAACAAAGGCTACCTAGTGCGTAACCCAAATCCAAATGACCGCCGATATGTGGACATTGAACTCACAGAAAAAGGACAAAAAGCTTTTCGAGAAATAAAACTTAACTCACGTCGTTACTTTGAAGCCGTTTTGGAAATTATCCCTGAAAATAAGCGTGAGACAACATTGGAAGGAATCCAAATTTTCAGTTCCGCCCTGTATCAGGTTCTAAAAAAAGATGTTGTAGAATAAGATGCGACCGATTTATTTTGCTTACTCCCTTATCTATTTAAATGAAAAGAGGTGACTCTTAATGTGTTGTGGTAGTAGCAGGCCATTGTCAGGTAAAAGAACTGAATGCCCTAATTGTCAAATCTGCTGAAAACAGCATAGAAACAATACAAGGGCACACCAAAAGTTTGAGGAAGATGTTCCTCTATTTTCGTGTACCCTTTTTTCTCCAAATTACAATATATGTAACTAAAAAAGAGAGTAGCTTGCTTTGGGCAAAGAAAAGAGCTGTCGCCAGCAATAAATTTATAATGCTAATGCGACAGACTCTTCTTTACAATTCTACAATTCTATAATAACGTAGTAGGCTAGCCTCTAATTAGTGATTTAATTTCGTCTTTACTGGGAACTTTCCCCTTTACCTTAACAACGCCATCAATAACAAGTGCCGGTGTCGTCATAACTCCATAGGCCATGATGTCCTGCATATTTTCAACTTTTACAATCTCGGCGGTAATTCCTAGCTCGGCAACTGCTTCCATCACCCGTTCGGTAAGAGTATGGCACTTTGCACATCCCATTCCTAATACTTCAATCTTCATTGTAATACCCCCTTGCAATAATTTACTCTCTTGCACAACTGCATTCACCTAATGGTATCAGGGTTATTTGGATGAATTGATAAAATCAGCTTTGATTTTATCACAAATCTCATTAACTACTTTTGGTGTAACTTCTGTCTTACCTTTTTCAAGCCCCATTTGGGTGAGAACATAAGAAATTGGAGATATTTCAACATGTTCGAGCACCTTTTTGGCACACCCCACTGGGCAACCGTCAATTACAACTACTTGATTGGCTTTTTTTGCTCCATCAATAAACGGCTGCATGTGTGCTGCAACGCCGGTAATACAGCTCATGCTAGCTTGGGCAAATCCTTCCCGTCTCAATTGCCGGCACACCTGATCCGAAATCTCACCAACGTCGGCACAACCACCACAAGGATAGATTATTCTAGATACCTCTGGCACTCCACCACAATTGCAATTACTCATAATTATCCTCCTTATAATTATATTGTGATATTATTATTTTATAATATAATAATAATTGTATGTTAGCATTTTATTCCAGGTAGGTCAATACCATTTTGAAATTTGTATCCTACATCAAAAGATAACTAAAAGCATTAAATGCGTAACCACATATAATAATGCCAAGGGCAACAATACCCACAAATATAGTTAACAGTTTTGTCTTAACAACTTTCTTTAAAAGAATTATAGAGGGGAGCGAAAGTGCCGTTACACCCATCATAAAGGATAAAACAGTACCCAGTCCTGCTCCCTTCAAAACTAGCGCCTCCGCAATTGGTAATGTTCCAAAAATATCAGCATACATTGGTACTCCTACAAGAGTGGCCACTATAACAGAATACCATTTGTCTTGACCAAGTACTGCATTTATTACTGACTCTGGAATATAATTATGGATACCAGCACCTATTCCAACGCCTATCAGAATATATATCCAAACTTTCTTTATTATTTCTAGTACCTGATATTTTGCATATTCTATTCTCTCACTTGTAGTTAATTCTTCTTCTTCTGTTTCAATCATCTTATTGCTGTGGACGAAGGGCTCGACATACTCTTCCAGTTTTAATTTGCTAATGATAGTACCACCAATAACCGCAAGTACAAGGCCTACAATCACATAGGCTATTGCAATCTTCCAGTTAAATATACTTGCAAGCAAAATTATAGATGCTAAATCTACAAGCGGTGAAGATATTAAAAACGAAAATGAAACACCAATTGGTAGTCCTGCATTTGTAAAGCCTATAAACAGCGGAATTGATGAGCAAGAACAAAATGGTGTAACCGTACCCAGTAACGCAGCCAATATATTTGCTGAAATTCCTTTAAATCGCCCTAATATCTTTTTTGTTCTCTCAGGCGGGAAGAAGCTTTGGATATAGGAAATTGTAAATATTAAAACTGTAAGTAAGATGAATATTTTTATAACATCATAGATAAAGAAGTGAATACTTCCACCCACTTGACTATTTATATCTAATCCAAATACATTTTGTACAAATAAAGTAACTAGATTATGAAGCCATTCCATTTTAAGTAATTGGTTATTTAACCATTCAAATATAAACAAGAAAACCATCTCCATATATTAGATTTTTATCATATTATAATATATTGATTTTATAAATGCAAGATGTTTTTTTAAAGTAAGTATATAGAGATGATAGCCATTAAAATACCGCTCACTCGAACTATCCCATCCTGAGTTGCAGTCAGGATGGGATAGTTCGAGTGAGCGGTTCAAGACTCTATATGGGCACGACAATTACACAGCCGCTTTTTTAAATTCGCTACCTAAAAAAGAGCAACCTATTCCCTTACCGAAAAAGAGATTCAAAAATAATCTTTCTTTAGAAGGTGGATGGAATCACGGCTTGCCGTGTGAGATAATGGCTCTTAATCAAGATATAAAGTTGTTGGCTTTTTGACGCTTACGTTTAACACACTTCTTTCCTATACCAGTCTCTATAATCTTAAAACCTTGCATGACAGTTTTCAACCTGTCCGCTATTTCTTATTCATCATGATTTGCAAAATCTGTTCATCGGTCTGAACCATTCCCCGGCAGGCTAATTCGCCCAAGTTTGCAATGGATTGATCAACATCGCCAGCTACGATTCCTTCATTTTCCATGACCCGAATTCCCTCAAGTGCCATCAGTACAGCTTTGTACGCAGCCGTGGCCGAAGTAGAAACCTTCATCGCACAGCTATTGGATGCGCCATCGCAGATCATCCCCGCTACATCTCCGATCATATTGGAAATAGCCATGCTGACTGTTGCAAAATCTCCTTTTAGTAGCCATGCCATTCCTGCTGCCGATCCCATGGAAGCAGTCGTTACGGCACACAACGCCGACAGTTTGGGAAGCTTATCATGGATATAGATAGCCATCAAATGAGATAGCATCAAAGCCCGCGTAAGGGTTTCTTCATTTGCTCCAACGTGTTCAGCAACCACTATTACAGGTATGGTAGCTGCTATACCCTGATTGCCGGAGCCTGAATTGGTCATTGCCGGCAGCGTTGCGCCGCCCATTCGCGCATCTGAAGCTGCAGCAGTACGCATCAAAACCTGAGTCAAAAGACTATCCGATAGCAATCCATGATTCATCTGACGATTCATTGTCGCGCCAATATGCAGCCCGTAACTTCCACTCATTCCTTCTTTTGCCAGTAACTCATTCAATATAGCAGCTTCACGGATAAAATCAATCATCTCTAATGGCACTTCTACCGCAAAATCGTATATATCCCGCGCTCGGACACCGGCCATGGAATAGTCCACCCCGGCATCGGCTTCATGCTTCTGCGATTCAGCTTGATGTACCACTTTGCCATTTTTCTCAATTCGTACTACCTGAGTATGGGTATCAGCAATGCAAACCCGCACCCATTCTTCTCCATGCATAACACGCGCTTCCGAATAGAGAATATTGGGTACGTCCGCAATTGAAATCTGAACACGCTTCTCCGCAATCATTCGTTTACCTTCTGCAACTTGTTCAGTTGTTAAGTTTTTCAACACCTCGAGCTTGCCTTCCGGGTCGCCACCAAGCGCTCCTACAGCAGCAGCAATTAAAAGTCCCGTGGTACCAGTCCCTGGTACAGTAACCCCCATGCCGTTTTTCATCAAATTTGCCGAGACTTTGACCTCTATTTGCTCAACCGGCTTCCCCAAATGCTGCGCTGCAATAGCAGCAGCTAACGCCAATGAAATTGGTTCGGTACATCCCAAAGCAGGCACTACTTCTTTTTTAACCGCTTTAATAAATTCCAACCACATGGGATTGGCTATTGTAGACGATACTTCATTCATGTTCGAAATCTTCCTTTTCATAGAAATTAAACCAGCGAACCAGTGTAAACCAATCCCTGAGCATTGCGTCACTCTTTTTCACTCAACTTTCGCACTAGGAAAATTGATGCAGAAGATGTGTTCTTCCTAATGACAATGATAACTCAAAAATTACTAGAAAAGCAACTTCCCCCCGAAGCTCTATCAGGGCAGTGACACAGTTACACCGTCCCTTGTACGTTAAAAAGCAGCCGGTTAGACGGAATTAATTCCCATAACCGGCTGCTTCCAAGAAGAGACGGGACGGTGGTTGTGTCTTGAGTTATAAGATTTCGGAAACCACTACGAGATACTACCACCGTACCCGGTTTTTTCCTCTAAGAAGCAAAACAAACAGCCCTTTGCTTCCTTTGTACTTGGGAAGGAAAAGCGGTGTGGATTAAAAACGTATACCAGTAATTTTGGTTAATAAAAGTACAAAGTCCAATGTTTAACAGTAATAAGACCGTCCCAAAAGCTTAATCACTTTTAGGGCGGTCTTATTCTTGGCTTAGTCTACTGTATTTTTTTAACCCAATCGAAGCAGTGATTTTTGCGGACAGTTCATCTTTTCGCTTTTGCCGCAAAGAATTTTTTCAGATTATCAGGTACATCCTTGCTTACTTGTTGAGACGCTTGCAGCCTCCCGTACACATGTCTTAGTATTGCATCGACAATCATCGCCTTAGGCGGAATGGTGTATTCCTGCCCCTGCCAAGTCCACACCCTGCAGTCAACATCTTCCCCGCAGACATCGCCGCAGGATTCACAAAGGCTTTCCTTGAAGTCTAGTTGAATATCCTGGCCGTTGATACGGATGGTTGGCGAACTGATGAATCCCAGCTCTCGCGCCTGTTCTTCGCTTTCAATAAGTGTCTTGCGAACTTCGATCTCGTAGCCAGTCGCCTTCAAAACCTTTGCCACCTCGGTGATTGCCTCCTCAAGGCTGGCGTCGGTTCCCATGCAGCGGTCGCATACCGTCAGGTCGATGTACATTAAGTCTATGAGCAATCTCTTTTCCGATGGCTCCCCGGAAGCACAACATCCAGAGTCTTGGGCGGCAACGCCTGAACAACAGCCGGTTATTGTAGGTTTATCAGCGCTTTGGCAGCCGCAGCCTTTTGCCTTTTGATCCATTTGATTTTCCTCCTGTCATTTTGAAGTGGATTCATCTATTAAGACGTAGGTATCATCAAACGGACGCACTTTTTATTTTAAATCACAAAATGGATTTTCCTTTGCTTTGAGCTTATAGTCGATGACATTGCCGCGGCGGTCAAGCTCTAAGCTGCAGCACTCACAGAGCATTTTTCTCAACCTTTGCTGCGCCCGTTGCACGCGCGATTTGGCCCCAGAATGGGACAGGCCTAGTAATTGGCCCAGTTCTTTTTGCGTCACCCCCTGATACTCGGTAAGTTCTATGGCCTCCCTATCTTTATCAGGCAGTTGATTAATCATGCCTTTCAGACAACCAGCTATTTCCTTGTTATCATTATCATCGGCCCCGACTGCCTCCGGTTCCGGGGGCTCGGCAAACGCTTCCTCCCGCCAATTGGTGCGATGGTAGCTATTTCAGCTTCCATAGGAGGTTTTTTCCCTTATTCACCATTTATTGTAATTCAAAGTCAAGACCACCCGTAAAACGGGTGGCTTGCTCGCCCCTATAAGGGGCAGTTACTGGCCAGCGCCTAAAGACGCTGGCTTTCACTCTGTTCAAGCCTTAATGCCTTTGACTCGTTGCCACCCTTAAAAGGATATTTGCATTACCTGCTACCCCTTAAAGGGGTCTTCATATTCCTTGACACTCACCGTTTCCCACCGAACTCATCAAGTATCCATCTTTTAATTTCATCGCGAACGCTTCTGACGCCACTCATTATTT
>Ga0316604_10002209_pt1 | contig 15317 bp, 13 predicted proteins | sample OWC_soil_day20_C_FD_207650 | JGI IMG/M metagenome (GOLD analysis project Ga0316604, IMG submission 207650) | Wetland soil microbial communities from Old Woman Creek delta, Ohio, United States - OWC_soil_day20_CT | ecosystem: Environmental > Terrestrial > Soil > Wetlands | place: USA: Ohio... | reverse complement strand
CGACAAACACAACAATTGGGGCACCTAAGAGCGCATAGGTACACAAAGAGTCATACCCTATTGCAGGCAAAGCAATAGCAACAGTAGTCGAATAACCCATCGCCAAAAGTATCGGCGGCAAGAGCGAAACCGGAGTTGCACCAACTGATACCATTAAGGTACCGAATCCAATATTAATCAGCATAATTTGAATTCCCCGGTTTTCACTGGCTATTGTTTTGATAAAAATGATAATTCGCTTAAGCGCCCCTGTTTGTTCCATAAAAGCCATCTGTAACAAAGAAGTCGCTACAATAAGCGAGACAGCAAATGATCTGATAAAACCTGCAACTGTCGAACGTAGTATTACTTCAATACTCGTCTGAAATACAAAATAAGCAACTACTGAAATTGCTAACCATCCTACAATGCCGCTTACATCTGCTGCCTGTTTCCAAACAATCAGCATAGCCAAAATAATGACAATTGGCAACAGAGTGAATACTAAGGTCTCCATTTTTATCCCCTTCCTACTTTTGCTAACAATACTAGCAATTTTTGTTGCAAAATCCCTCCTCAAATGAAATTCATGAAAGACTTGGCTTGTGGCAAGTCCTTTAGGGCGCCGACAGAAGCCTTAGTCGTTCAATCCAGGGAAAGTTAGCCTTTCCATCTGGATAAAGAAAACACGGCTTGCGCCGAGCCTTTGGCGAAAGTGGAAGCCGTGTTGCCCTTATCCTGCTTTTAAGAAAGTTTTATACTTTCTGTTAGGGAAATAAAAAACTCCCGTCCCTTAATTAAATAAGGGACGGGAGTATATTCCCGCGATACCACCCTTGTAGAGTCGTTAAACCGGATTGGCTATTGACTCCTCCTCTGCAGAGTACGGGCAAAGCACTAAGCTTACCGATACCCTCTTCACAATAACGGTGGAAGTTCCGACCACACCTACCAAGTTCAAAATTAATAGTTGAACCCTTCAGCTAGTAACTCAGAGGTGTACTTCACGATTCAACTCCAGTCCGGTCTTTCACCAACCGCCGGCTCTCTGCGCTGTAATTTGAAGGCTACTCTCCTCTTCACAGTCTTTAGGATAGCTATATAACTCAATTGTAATACTACTTTCTTCTTATGTGTTTTTCAGTCAAAAATAGTATATTGAGTATAATATACCAGCACAGATGTATTTTGTCAAGATTCTTTGTTCTTAAAACGTGCTGCGAGGCCTTTTTTCTGCCGGCTTCTCAATCCTCATATAATAGTCTAAGCTATATTTACCTGGACCAATAAAGGCCGCGCCGAAAAAGCTTATCCCATCCTCCAGCGACTGCGATGCTTTCTGCAGACCTGTACCGCTAATCATCTGACTGGTAAAAGCAACTATCATATTGCCAACCAGTAACAAGCAGGCGGGACGATAAAATAGGCCAAGTGCAAATAGCAGACCGCCGCCAAACTCAGCAAAGCTGGACATGAATCCCCAAAGAGCCGGGGCAAAATCAATCCCAAAGGTCCCCATTGCCTTGCCAAGCCCCGACCATTTTTCAGTTCCACCGATAATTTTAGGCCATCCATGCCACATAAACATCCCGCCTAAACCTAGACGGAACATAAGTAAAGCCAGGTCTTGACATCGAGAAAGTGCTTGCGCAAAATACCGCAATAATTGTTTCAACAAAATCACGTCCTCAGAATTATCGCTCAAACCTTAATGATAAAGTACCCATACAGGGCCATTTGCGATTCTGCTTCCATTAACTAACTCTATGCTTAAAACTATCGCACTCTGTTTGTGTATGATATTCCACCTTGTCTCCACTAACCTGAATAGTATCTAAACTGCAAAGTTTGTTATCGTTATATGTACAGGTCGCAACTGAGCATTTTAAACAATCACAAGAACCAGAACTTAACACATTGCTGGTCAACTGGGAATAATGGAGCTTGTTCAAATAAGACCCACAGCAAGTATGCCCTTGCTTGGTAGCTGAATTACCAGCTATATCAACACAATTTGCATAACATATACTGGAATTATTATGTGAACAATTAGTAACCGTACAATTTATTTTTGCCATCTTTCCGCTCCCCCTTTTATTTGAAGTATCTGTCAAGCAACCCCTTAAAAGCGCACCCATGGCGTGCTTCGTCCTTACACATTTCATGAACGGTATCATGGATGGCATCTAAATTGTGTTGTTTTGCTAATATAGCCAGTTGTTTTTTGCCATCACAGGCTCCATATTCTGCCTCGACTCTTGCACTTAAATTAGCTTTTGTATCAGCTACAACTACCTCGCCCAACAGTTCCGCAAATTTCGCAGCATGCTCAGCTTCCTCAAATGCAATCCGCTTATAGGCTTCTGCCACCTCGGGGTATCCTTGCCGATCTGCTTGACGTGACATGGCCAGATACATGCCCACTTCAGTACATTCGCCCATAAAATTAGCCCTTAAACCTTCTACTATCTCTACCGGAACAGCTTGCATAACCCCAATCCTGTGTTCATCTGCCCATGCCAGCTCTCCTGTCATTTCTTTAAATTTATCTTTGCTGGCTTTGCAAACCGGGCATTTCTCCGGCGGCTCCTCTCCTTGATGAACATACCCGCAAATGGTGCATACAAATTTTTTCATTGAATTTCCTCCGTCTTATCAAGAATGAATCAACCCTTACGAATATAGTATTGGGATTTTTTTTATAACAATACCCTGAACTATTCAAAACCGGCATTCATCCTGCGAAGAAAGGCTACCTGATTTAACATAAATCGGACAGGCCTGAATACGGAAAACCGATAAATGTCGACCAAAATAAAAAGCACCCGCCAACGAGCATACGCCCCCTACCGCCAGTGTATAAACTACACCTATCTGGCTTGTCAAAAAACCGGCAAGTAAACTGCCTATCGGCCCAACTCCCATCAATATCATCGTGTAAAAACTCATTACCCTGCCTCGCATTGGATCATCCACCATACACTGCAATAAGGTATTACTGCCGACAACCTGGATCAAAAAACCAATACCAAGGAGAAACATCAGTATAGCAGATAGCCACAGGCTCGCAGGCAACATAAAACCAATAAGCACAATTCCGATGGTAGCGGCAGCAACAACCAATAACTTCTCTAAGCCCTGAAATTCCGACCTGGCAGCAATAGTAAGCGCTGCCAGCAGCGAACCGCAACCAGAAACCGCCATCAAAAAGCCCATAGTCCCTGCATTAGCACCTAAATTTTTCGAAACAAATACTGGCAACAATACCGTATAGGGCATTGCTGTCAGACTAATAATTCCCAATAATACTAGGATGTTGCGCAATGGCAGCTGCTTAAAAGTATATGCATAACCCTCTTTAAAATGCGCAAGCATATTGTTATGAACCTGTTTACTACTTACCAATTTCAGTCGTAAAGCAACAAGCGAAACAAGAGAAATACAGTAGCTGATAACGTTAAGTAGAAAACAATAGCCTTCACCAATCAATGGAATAAGAATACCTGCTATCAATGGCCCCAGCAGTCTCGCCATATTGTAGGTAACTGAATTTAAAGCTATAACATTCTGTCGTTCTTCCTGGGTATCCATCATCTCCACCGAAATAGCATGGCGTGCCGGGACATCAAAAGCATTAACACAACCCAAAAACAGACTTAAAAACATAATGTGTTCAATCCCAATCCTATCATGTAAAGTAAACCAAGCTAAAAGTGAAGCCTGCATCAGGCTAAGCAATTGAGTTACTATCAGCACCCTGCGTTTTCCAAATCGATCAAGCCATACACCAGCAAAAGGTGCCAACACAAAGTTTGGAATCTGCCCCATAAAAGCCACCCACCCCAGCATAAGCGCTGAATCAGTAAGACGATAACTTAGCCAGCTTAAGGCAATATTCTGCATCCATGTGCCAATAACAGACAAGCCCTGACCGGTAAAAAAAATCCGGTAATTGCGATTATAAAGCGCCTTTATGATGTTTGCCATATTCCTTCCCTCCCTAAAATACAATCTTCGCGCTAAAAAAGGATTATCCTACCAAGACTAAGCGGAACCAATTATTGTAGCTTTGTGGTACAATAATATCATTACATTCAGGGAGGAAAGCTATGACAGACCTATCACTGTTAAAAGATCATCTACATACTATTTATTCCGAAAATCCATTTGCGACATTGCTGCAAATGGAGATTGTTGAATTGGAGGCTGGCAAAGCTACCCTATCTATGCCGATAAAAAACAAACATACTAACTTTTATAATTCGGCACACGGTGGTGCACTAGCTGCCTTAGCCGATACCGCCATGGGGATGGCCTGTACCACTACTGGTAAAATGGTAGTCACCCTTGATATGAACTTGAATTATATTCGTGATATCCCCTGCCAGGAGGCGCTTACTGCTGTTGGATTAGTACTTCATAATGGCAGCAGAACCATGGTTGCAACAACAGATATTTTTAACAATACACATCAGTTAGTTGTTTCTGCCAGGGCCACTTTTTTTGTAACAGGTACCTTTTTCTAAAAAAAATGATAATCGTAAGGCCCTGCAATCAACATGGATTGCAAGGCCTTACGACAAGTTTACACGCAATAATCACTAATTCCTCGCGCTACCGCCCGCGCCATATCTCTTTGCCAAGCTGAGTCTGCCAGTTTGGCAGCTTCCTCAGGATTAGAAATGAAGGCCATTTCCAGAAGCACTGCCGGCGCATCCGTATAACGCAATATATAGAAATTCTGTTCCTTGTCCGGATCTCCATCATCCCAATCAGCTCTAAGCTGTAGATCTGAAAAACTGGCTGTTACCTGATTTATAATACAAGTTGCTAATCGATCCCCATCTGTCTCTCCCACTGTTGTATAAATCTCAGTCCCATTAGCTTGTTCACTGGCAGCTGCATTGCAATGAAGAGACACCACTAAGTCAGCACCCCAATTATTAGCCAGTTCACACCTGTACCTCAAACTATCAGTCTCTACCTGTTCTTCCTTGGTTCTAGTCATCAACACCTGATAGCCAGCAGCTACCAAATACTTTTTCACCTGATTAGCAATGACTAAATTTATTGTCGCCTCCTGTAACCCCGTTTTACCATTAACTGCGCCTGGATCAATATTCCCGCCCGCATGGCCGGGATCAAGACATATCTTAGCCATTCCTTTTCCCCCTTCTTTGGCATTCACTATACTATATTCACTGATTAGCTATTTTTAACCAATAATTAAAATATAAAAAAGACTTTACTTTTCCCTAGTGTGATAGTATAATAAAAAATGTCCCTATAGGCAAAAGGAATATTTCCATTAGTCCTTCTCATTTAGAGAAGCCCAATGAGTAAATCTTCTAAAGTTAAGCCAGGGTAATCTTTATGAGGAGGTCATATAACATGGCCGAAGACAAAACATTAACATGCCGCGATTGCGGCGCTGAGTTCGTATTCTCAGCATCAGAACAAGATTTCTTTGCAGAGAAAGGGTTCACTAATGAACCTGGCCGTTGCCCGGATTGCCGTGCAGCTCGCAAACAACAAAACCGTGGTGGTTTTGGTGGTGGCCGCAGCTCCAACTTCCAACAACGCGAAATGCATGACGTAACCTGTGCAGCTTGTGGTTGTCAAACCCAAGTACCTTTCCGTCCAAGCAGCGATCGTCCTGTATATTGCAGAGACTGCTTTAGCCAACAAAACAACAGACGTTACTAGGATACACAACCCTCTTGCTCCTGCAAGGGGGTTTCCTTATTTTTACCCCAATAGAAAGTTTAACTTTCTTAAAACAGGATAAGAGCAACATCAAAACGGCTTGCGCCAAAAACTTGGCGCAAGCCGTTTTTTCTTTGAAGAAGCGTTTGATTGTTTACCTAAATTTTTTTCATTAACAATACTTCGTTGCCTTGCGCATTATAGATTATTTGATCACAAAACATTTTCATCATCATAATTCCCCGGCCTCGCTCTGACAAGCCCAATTGCTCAAACTCATTATCTACGTCCTTTACGCCTGAGACGCTTATCTGTTTAGTGTTAAAACCTGTACCGTTGTCTTTAACTCTTACAACTATTCTGCTACCTATACGTTTCAGTTTCACCTGAATACGTTCACTGGCGACTAAACCATTGTTAACGGCCTCATTAATCGCTACCTCAAACAAGACAGCGCATGTTGGCGCATGTTGCGCAAGGAACTCGGCTACCATTACTTGCGCCTGGGCAAGCTCAGCAGGGTTTTGGATATTGCATATGCTTACTTTTGTGTTATTTTCCACAATTTCGATACAAACAACAGAGTAATCATCCATTCGTTCGGGCTGACGTGCTAATTTTTTAAACCAGTTTACATACTCGCCCAAATTTTTCTGCCTGCTTACCCCAAATATTTCGAGCAAGTCAGAGGCACCATCGCTCATCATGCAATATACTTCGCCCGGTTGAAAGGGCATTATCTTTGTCTGTATTTCGGCCTTATCAAACATTCCCAAATAACCACTAAATACAGGCACAAGTTCATACTTAGCCGGTTGTGCTGCCAAAAAAAAGTGTATCCCGCCAGTTATAACCTTAAGTAAGTAGGAGGTAAAGTCAAATTCAAAATACATTAACCCCGCAAATGATTCTTCATATAAGTACAGCAGCATACTCCTATTAATCTGCTGGAAATCCTCTTCGTCAATCTCCTTACCGCCAAGCAACCGATCATCTAACAGCATCTTCACTGTAGCCGTCTGGAGTGCGGTAGCCATACCATGTCCACTCACATCAACAAGGTAACCGCACAGTTTTTGCTGCTTTTCAAACCACCGATAATTAATTTGATCCCCGCTGACGGTATTATAGGGCAAAAAAATTGGCTTAATGCGTACCTTGGCGCCGCTAAAGGGGTCTGGTAATGAATCCTTCTGTACCCGGGCTGCCAGCTCAAGTTCACGCTGGGTTTGCTCATCCCGCTGGCGAAGCTGTTCTTCAATACATTTCCGGTCGGTAATATCGACAAGTGAAATGGCTCTCTGCTTCCCGCTGTCTTCACCAGTATGAATAGGATAGGAGCGCAGCAAAGCCCAACGTATGTCACCGTCTGCCCGTAAAAATCGGAATTCATCGCTTGTTACATCCAGAGACCGACTGTTTTGCATAAAAATATACCGTACTCGCTCACGATCATCCGGATAAATAATCATCTCCACTATTGACTGCGGATTGTCTAAGCAGCTTTGGATGGAACGCCCTGTTATCCGTTCAAATGCAGGACTAATATACAGAAATTTTTCTTCATCCATGATCATAAGAACATCATTGATATTTTCTGCAACCCGACGGAACCGTTCTTCACTCTCCCACAGCTTAGCCTCGATTCTCTTCTTTGTAGTCACATCAATTAAAACCACTAAATTAGCTGGTTGACCCCCTAGCGTTATGTTCGCGGTTCTAACAAGTCCATTACGAATTCCCCCTGATTTCGCAATAAATTCAATGTCATACGCAGCAGGCGGTTCCCCTTTGGCAATATTTACCCTGATTTGCTTAACACATGTCCTGGATGTTTTAGTAAGATATGCTGTTATATTGCTGCCAATAATTGAACTTCGTTCATAGCCAAATGCCTTCACACCAACATCATTAATAAACTTAATAATTCCCTTGCAACAAATCAGCACAATTTCCGGAGCATTATTAATAATGGCAGAATATCTCTCCTGACTTTCCTTCAGCTGTCGCTCAAGTCCTTTGCGGGCAGTAATATCACGGGAAATGCCCAGTAGCCCCGCAAGTTCGCCATTATTATCAAAAAAAGGACTCTTTAATGTCTCAAACTCAATTACACTCCCATCAACCAAAACTGCCCTTTCTTCGGATCTTGTCATTTTGCCGGTTGCCAATACTTCCCAATCATGTTGTAAGCAAACTTGCGCTAAATTCGGGTCTTTGATAATATCCATAATAGTTTTGCCGATAGCTTCTTCCTCAGATACGCCGTACAGTTTTTCCAGTGCAGCCTTATTACAGCCGAGCAATATACTATTCACATCTTTATAAAAGATAAAATCAGGTATGGTGTCAATCATGGTTCTCAAAAATTCTTTTTGCCGTTTTAGTTCTATTTCGAGATTTTTCCTACGCGAGATTTTCCTGGCAAAACCAATGGTACCACTAACCTCGCCATCCTCCTCCACTATCGGCACGATATATGTATCATACCAGGCAGTGCTACCTGTTGCAGTTTCATAAAGTTGATCAGCACTTTGCGGTGTTTTTAACTCCACTACCTTTTTTTCGATTTCATGAAATTGCTGCACCATACTTTTCGGAAAAATATCAGCATCCCGTGTACCGATTATTTCAATTCCGTTTTTAATGCCAAATTGCTCAAAAAGCCTATTAATTAGAAGGTATTGTCCGTCCCTATTTTTCATCCAAGCCAAACTTGGCATATTATCCAGTAATAATTGTATCTGGCCTAACCTTTGAGCTATCACAACATGATCTCTCCCTCAATTAAACTAAGAACAAGCTATCTTCGAATAAGTTTGGCCCTAGACTGAACTTCCTATCTTTCAGCCTAGAGCCTTCTTACCATTTCTATAATTTTAACGGCTAGCAACCTAACCCGCCTTATTCGATATGCAAAACCTTATCAAGCCTTGTCCGTTTTAATATCTCAGCCGTCATCCCTTGAACACCCTTCAATACGAGCTTACCATTCTTATCTAGAGTACGTTTATGTACTGTTACTAACACCCCCAAACCAGAGCTATCAATATACTCCAGCCGCGAAAGCTCCATACTAATATCGGTAACGCCTCCTTCGATTGCTGCTAGGAGTTCATCCCGGATTATACCCGCATCATGTGCATATATTTTCCCATCCAAGGATACCGTAGCATGATTGCCGCTCATTGTAAGCATATGTTTCATTTTTTAGCCTCCTGTCGCCGTTATATTAAACTTTGAATTTGTTAATCAGATTTTGTAAATTTTGCGCCATAGCACTGGTCTGCTCAGAGCTTGCTGCAATTGTCTCAATGGTTGCGCTGGTTTCTTCCGTAGCGGCCGAAACCTGCTGGGCATCCCGCTCGGTTCGTTCAATATCTTCAGCCACAACCTCAATTAATTTGACAATCTTGTCAGATGAGGCAATTTCATCATCTGTAACCTTGGCAATTCCATCGATATCACTTACTGTTTCCGCAACAGCTGTTAATATATTTTCAAGTGACTTATCTGCCTTATTAACCGACTCAACGCCTATTTCCACCTCGGCCAGACTGTGTTTCATCGCTACTACCGCGCTATCTGTATTTTCGATAACCTTACTAATCAACTGAGTAATATTAGCTGCTTCAGTATTGGATTGTTCGGCCAGTTTTCTGACCTCGTCGGCCACAACAGCAAATCCCCTGCCTGCTTCACCGGCCCGGGCAGCCTCAATCGCAGCATTGAGCGCTAAAAGATTCGTTTGTTTGGCAATCCCAGTAATTGATTCACTAATCATTCCAATGCGCTGAGAATATTCATTTAAGAGGGTAATTACTTTTTCTGCTTCCCTGGTCTTGGTATGGATAGTGTCCATGCTTTGCTTTACTTCAGTAACAACGATCTTCCCACCCCTAGCTGCTTCCACCGTAATCTTGGAATTAGTCGTAGCCGACCCAGCCTTATCTTTGGCAATTTGGATCAGGGAAGACAGTTGTATCAATATTTGAGCCGTATCTGTACTGGAAGCAGAAGCATCCTGCATTGATTGCGCTACATCCTGAACCTCTTCCGCGATACTTACTGACGCCGTGGATACCTCACTTGCCGATGCAGCCATTTCCTCTGATGCTGCAGCTAATTCAAGCGCACTGCTTTTCACCGCCTTGATGACCTCAAGCTGGGCGGCAAGCATATTGTTAAAGGAATGGCATAACTGTCCAATTTCATCCTGCGATCTTACAGCCGCGGTTACTAGCAGATTACCGTTACTGGCCTCCTCCATCAAATCCCGCAACTCGTGTATTGGTCTGGTAATCTTACGGGCGGCTAGTACACCAATAATAACCCCAACAAGGATTGCTACACCCGCAGCCGTAATTGCCACTACTTTGCTGTGCTTCGCATTACTCACTGCAGCTGCAATTGCTTGCTCAATGCTGTCTTTTTGCACTTTTTCAGCTTCATCAATCTTAGCAAGAAGTTCATTGGCTGCCGGAGCTAATGCAGTAACAAACCCTTGCATTGCGGCCTCTTTATTTCCCTGCTTAATAAAGGCTATAACCTTTTTCTCGGCCACCTCTGAATACTTGTCATCCAGGGTTTTGACTTCGGTTAGCAAACGACGTACCACCTCTGTCTGAGCTTGGTTGATCATTTCCTCTTCCAGTTTGCTATTGGCTGCGGCCACTCGCTTGAATTCGGCTAGATAACGCTCGTCGCCATAGATAAAATAAGCCCGCACATTGGCGGTTTTTGCCATGGCATTAAAAGCAATCTCATTCACTTTTTCCAATTGGGGAATATCCTGATTGCCTAAAGCATTAATTTTCTGCTCAGCCTCATCACTTAACTGAATAGTATAGATAAATCCGGCACCTGCGACTAAAATAACTATTAGAAAATAACCTATCATTTTTTTTGCTAATGTTATATTCATTGCTGTTCTGATTCCCTAGTGAAATCAGTTCCCCCCTTATTTAGCATGATTACAATTGTAAATTATACCACTCATTGCTTTAGCAAACTACTGTTTGTGTTGCATTTTGTCGAAAGTTCCATTAAATTTCTATAAAAAAATAGTAAACCAGCCATTTTAGGCTGTTTACTATTTTCCGTGTTTCACTCCCCCAGGCGTATACCAAAAAACAACCTTATTTCCACAAAATATACATGCTAACTAAATTGAGCAATAGCATCATCGGTATACCGATGACAAAATTTCTATGTAAAGTCTTATGACGATAAACATACATTCCTAGGAGTATACCAGCCGCACCAAACAATAATGCGATCCAGAAGAATGTACTTTCGCGAATTCTTCTAGCTCCTTTACGGGCAAAATGCTTATCCAGCCAAACCATTAAAAATGCGACTAAATTCCAACTACCATACGGCACAAACCAAATTAGCAAAATAACTTACTGTGGAGCAACGATAATCTTTACTGGTAAGTTCGATGCACCTGGCGGGCTGAAAGTAAACGACAATGGATCACCGCTTTCAAAAGTACCTAAGAATGCAAAATCCTGCTGTCTATTATTCCCAACGAAATACAACCTATCGCGTGGTATTGCCAGTGGACTCCAATATACCTCAGGATGGTTTATCTTTATAGCACCGGCATAGTGCCCAGCTATCGGCACAAGATAACATGCAATTCTACTGCCTTTTTTAGAAGGAAGCAACACTTGATAGACGACGCCATAGTTTCCATAATTGACAACCTCGCTGCCATCAGTAGCATCAAAACCCTGCAAGTAAGTATCTACTCGATTGTCTGCTAAGGTTATGCCTATTGCCCCATCATGAACTGGATCATAATCATCAAGCGGAGAAATTTCCCGGTTGGCCCCCTCAAATGTACCTCGTAAATGGCATTGATCTGCCGGTAGCACCTTCAATGTTTTGGAAAAATTCACACTATCTTCATTGACGGGTAGCATCACAACTTTCACATTGACCGGGCCATCGACTGAAAAATCATAAATACCATTAATCAGCATATTGGGCATCATCATGGCTTCTATATCTGTTGCTAATTGCTTCACGCCCCCTGGGGGAATATTGATCTGGTAAGAAGCACTATTGTTTTCAGAAAAATATTGTGTCTGTGCTTCCTTTCCTACCGCCATCCAGTTGTATCCTGGTCCACCAATGCTAGCTTGACTGACAGTAACATACGCTATTTTTTTTCCCTTATTTTCTAATAGTACTGCCATTTTTTTAACATCACTCGATGCGTTCACATGGTAGAAGAATAACCGCACCTTTCCTTCTACCATGTCTTGATACAAAATACCATCATGTTCAACCATCTCCGGACTATCTGAGAATAGAAGTTTACCACCTGATGAACTACTTCTCACTTCCAACTCTGGAAGATTATCAACATCTAAACCACTAGGCCCTAAGGCGGCAAATGTAGCCCCACCTCCCCAGTTTCCGATCACCATCATAACCAAAATCAACATCAGTATTTGTTTCATAGTGTCCCCCCACACGGATAATATAAGCCTTGGTTTGTGCCAAGTCCTTTAGGACGCTGGCAGAAGCCTTAGGCGCTCAATCCAGGGAAAGTTATGCTTCCATCTGGATAAAGAAAAAATAAACAACCCTTTTAAATTCTGCTAAACTATGAAATATCCTGCAGCAATTTGTATTTTTAAGTCAAATAATAAGGCATAAAAAACCACGATTTTCCTATCATATCAGGAAAATCGCGATTTTATTTACAATTTTCAAAACATTGTCCTTATCTTGCATTTTTCCCTTTTAGATAATTGGTAGGAATATATTCAGAATAGGCCTGAACATGACCGGCATTTATCTCGTCAAAATCCACGATGAAGAGTTCCGGGTTTTTCTCCAAATCAAGTTCAATAAGCTTGTTGACTTCGGTACCATCCTCACTGGAGATAATGCGAACCACAGGAGTATTTTTACTTTTTATGCCAACGCCTAGAATCAAGCCAGTTTGCCGGTTATTAAGCCGTACCGTTTTGCCCATGGGATAGATGGCCACATTCTGGTTAAATTTATCGACAAGCTCCGGGTTAAAATATTCTCCGGCCGCCTTGTTCAAAATAGCAGCCGCATAATACACAGGAGTAGGACGGCGATGCGGCATTCCCGCAATCAACCGGTCATACACATCGGCAATACTGATAATCTGCGCATACTCGGAAATGGCATCTTCCTTAAGCCCCATAGGATAACCACTACCATTCCAGCGTTCATGATGTTGAAAGCAAGCATTGATAATATCAATAGATAAGTTCTTATTTTGCCGCAAAATCTCTAATGAGTAAAAAGTATGCTGCTTGTATTCCTCCATACCTTCATTGGTTAAATAATTAGGATATTGCAGCGCTAAATTCCTGGAAAATTTAACCTTGCCAACATCGTGAAAAATAGCCGCCAATCCCAATTCATACAGCTGCTTATTATCATATCCTTTGGCAAGACCGGTCATGACCGACAAAATACACGTATTGACTGCATGCGAAAACATATACTCTTCCTTACGGCGCATATCCAAAAGATGAATCATATTTTCTGGCTTCTGGTCAAGCTGGTTGACCAAATCGCTGACAATATTTTTTATTCGATCAAGCTTTACCCCTTTGCCAAGACGAAAGTGGTTAATAACCTCCCGCGCAGCTGTCATTGCCTGCTGTCGCTGTTTGGGGTCATCGCGGTCTGCTTCTATTTCCTTAGCGTTCTCTGGGATTTGGGGATCTCCAACAAACAAAGATATAATCCCTTTATCGCGAAGATACTGAATATATCTTTCCTTTATTTCTATGCCCTCATGCAATAAAACGGTACCATCGGCTGCCATGAGCGGCTTTGATAAATACATACCTGGCTGTATTTCATCTAATGATATGCTCTGCATAGAACCACCTCTTACAATAAGTATTATGTTGCCACCCTATTATATATATCGAGAATAGTGCAAAATACTTAAAGCTGAATGGCCCAACAAAATTCGACAACGTCAGGACATGGTACTTACTTTAACAAATTTTACAATTTCATACCACAATACTGCAACGCAAGCAATTCCTGCTGCTAATAGCATCTGACTCATAGATAACGGCGCCAACTTTAAAAATACAGTGAGCATTCTTAAGACAGTACCTTAATTATATCATTAAAGGCTGCTTCCTAATACCATACTTTCTCTGCACTCATTTTTCCTAATTTCAATAGACTTTCACTTACCACATACAAAGAAAGCAACATCGTTTTACCGCCAATACGGTTAAACGATGTTGCTACCTATAGATCTGGCCTTCATAAGATAAAGTTATCCTAGTTATTCTGCTTAAGAACTGCTCAGCGTCATTCGACGTTGTAATAACCGGGCATAGGTTGATAGTGCATAATTTAATACGAAATAAGTTATGGCAATCATCCCAAAGAGAGTAAACACCTGTGCCGTCGTACCATATTTACCCATAATAATCATACCTTTACCGGTCAGTTCCTCAATACCGACAGCCCAAACAAATGACGTATCTTTAATAACCGTTGTCCCTTGCGAAACAAGGGGCGGAATCATATTTTTCAGCGCCTGGGGCAACACAATATACCGCAGAACCTGGACATAATTCAAACCTTGCGATTTGCCCGCCTCCCATTGTCCACGGGGGATAGAGTTCAAGCCACCACGAACTATTTCCGCAACAATAGCCGAGGTAAATACCGTCATAGCAGCGATCCCTGCCTGCACTGGCGGTAAATTAGTCATAAACCTAAATCCGAGAATGAACAATAAGGTTGGGGTATTTCGCACTATTTCCACATATACGGCGGCAATTGGCGAAAAAAATCGCTGATCTGAAAACCGAGCTACACCCAAAACAATACCCAGCGCTAGACTAAGCACAATGGATGAGATAGCAATTTCAAGCGTGATTAGCAATCCATCAGCTAAAAATAAAAGAATTTCAGGTTTAAAAAGATCACTAATCATGCATTCACCTCCGCCTTCCGCTCCAGTTTTCTAGCATAAGTTGCTAGTGGCAGGCAAAGAATAATATACAGTACCCCTGTCGCAACATAGGCGGGTCCGTAGTACAGATTAGTAGATGACCAAGAATCAGCCTGATACATAAGTTCTCCCCCTGCCACCATAGCCAATACAGAAGTATTTTTTATCAGACTTACTGCTTGATTTGTCATCGGAGGAAGAGCCATCCGTTTCGCCTGTGGAAGAATAATATGGCGCATAGCACTCCAAAAGGAAAAGCCTTGTGAATATGCGGCCTCAAGCTGCCCTCGCGGAACAGCTTGGATGCCAGCACGTACAACCTCGGAGATATATGCTCCATGATAAATGCCTACCCCTAATACACCTACCGCGAAGATAGGCAGCATAACACCAAGATGAGGCAACCCATGATAAAGAAAAAACACCTGAATTACCAACGGGGTATTTTGAATGCTTTCTACGTACACTCGCGTAATAGCTTGAAAAAACTTAAACTTAGAACTGCCTAATACACCAAACAGAATACCTAACGCCAAGGCCAATACCAGAGCAAAAAACGATACCAGCACCGTATTAGCAAAACCTTCTCCAAATACGGCCCAATCGTGAGCTAATGCGACCCACTTATAGTCCGCAAAAGGTCCGT
>Ga0316604_10002208_pt1 | contig 15318 bp, 13 predicted proteins | sample OWC_soil_day20_C_FD_207650 | JGI IMG/M metagenome (GOLD analysis project Ga0316604, IMG submission 207650) | Wetland soil microbial communities from Old Woman Creek delta, Ohio, United States - OWC_soil_day20_CT | ecosystem: Environmental > Terrestrial > Soil > Wetlands | place: USA: Ohio... | reverse complement strand
CTCGAAGAGGTTCGAAGGCTCTACGGGCGCGGTGACCTCGGCCCGGATCTGCCCTCGATGCGGTCCGTCGGCTACCGTCAGCTGTGGGAGCACGTGGCCGGCCGTGAGGACCTGGAAGGCGCCGTAGGGCGCGGAATCGTCGCGACGCGGCAGCTGGCCAAGCGGCAGCTGACGTGGCTGCGGGCGGAACCCGGTGCCGAGTGGGTCAACGCGCTTGAAAAGGGCGCGTCCGCCCAGATAAGGGAACGGGCGGTCCGGTGGCTGGACGCGCAGGGTTGAGAACCGGTCTATATGCTACTATTTGACACTTCGCCGACGATTTTTTGGTGCGGCGCGGCAGTTTCAGGCTCCACGGAAGGGCCGGTCTTTTGCCGCTCGATTCGGACAGACAATTCCTAGAAAGAACAAGGAGATAAGAACATGGCCAAAGGTCAGTCGCTGCAGGACCCGTTCCTGAACGCCCTGCGCAAGGAACGCGTCCCGGTGTCGATCTACCTGGTCAACGGCATCAAGCTGCAGGGCCAGATCGATTCCTTTGACCAGTTCGTGGTCCTGCTGCGCAACACCGTCAGCCAGATGGTCTACAAGCACGCCATCTCGACCGTCGTGCCGGCACGGAACGTGCGCCTGCCTTCGTCGGAAGAAGGCGCCAAGGAAGGCGAGGCCGAGTGACCCGATCCGGTCGCCGCGCGGGAGTCCTCATTGTTCGAGCGTCCTGAGGCCGGCGAGCGTGCCGTCCTCGTGCGCCTGGGGCTGGGCGCACCGGTCAGCGGGCAGGATCTCGAGGAGTTCGAGGCCCTCGCCGTGTCCGCCGGCGCGGTTCCCGTCGCCACGGTCACCGGGTCCCGCCGTGTTCCTGAGCCCCGTTATTTCGTCGGCAGCGGCAAGGCGGAGGAGATCCGCGCCGCCGCTGAGGCGAGCGATGCCGAACTGGTGCTGGTCGATCACGCGCTGTCGCCGAGCCAGGAGCGCAACCTCGAAGGCCTCGTCGGCCGCAGGGTCCTGGACCGGGCAGGCCTGATCCTCGATATTTTTGCCCAGCGCGCCCGCAGCGCGGAGGGCAAGCTCGAGGTCGAGCTGGCCCAGCTGCGCCATCTTTCCACCCGGCTGGTGCGGGGCTGGACGCATCTCGAGCGACAGAAGGGCGGCATCGGCCTGCGCGGCCCGGGCGAGACCCAGCTCGAGACCGACCGTCGGCTGCTGGCGAAGCGCATTCGCACCCTGAGCGAGCGCCTGGAGTCCCTGGCCCGCCGCCGCGATACCGGCCGCGCCGTGCGCAAGCGCATCCCGATTCCTGCCGTCGCGCTGGTGGGCTACACCAACGCCGGCAAGTCCACGCTGTTCAATTCCCTGACCGGCAGCGACGCCTACGCCGCGGACCAGCTGTTCGCCACGCTCGACCCTACCGTGCGCCGGCTGCGGCTGCCGCATACGCCGGAGATCGTGCTGGCCGATACGGTCGGCTTCGTGCGCGACCTGCCGCACGAGCTGGTGGCCGCGTTCCGCTCGACGCTGCTCGAGGCCCGCGACGCCGACCTGTTGCTGCACGTGGTGGACGCTTCGGACCCGGAGCGGCTCGACCGCATCGCCCAGGTCGAGGGGGTCCTCGAGAGCATCGGCGCCGGGTCCATTCCGGTGCTGACCGTGTTCAACAAGATCGACCGTATCGGCGCGCCGCCCGCCATCGAGCGTGACGCGAGCGGACAGGCGGTGCGCGTCTGGGCAAGCGCCGTGAACGGCCAGGGCCTGGACCTGCTGAAGGGCTGCCTGCACGAGCGCTTCGGCGCGATGGTGCGGCGCTTCTCGCTGGCCCTGGCGCCCTCCGAGGGACGTACGCGCGCGCGCCTGTACCGCGACGGCCTCATCCGGCAGGACCATGTGCGCGAGCAGGGCGGCTGGTTGCTCGAGGTCGAGGCGTCAAAGCCCGAGCTCGAGGCCCTCTGCGGCAGCGAGGGGATCGACTTCGCCTCGCGCGTCTCGCCTTGTTTGCCCGTGCACGGGTTCGTAGAATCCGGGCACGCGGCGCACCCAGTAAGCGCCTGAACCCACCCCATCTCCGAGCGACCAACATGCCCTGGAACGACTCCGGCAGGAACGAGAATCCCTGGCAGCGCAAGCCGGACCAGCAGCCGCCCGACCTCGACCAGGTCGTCAGGGACCTGCAGCGCCGGCTGCGGTCGCTGTTCGGCGGCGGCGGGTCGGGCCCGCGCCCGGCCGGAGGCGCCGGAGGCGGCCGCTGGTCCCTGAATGCCGGTTACCTCGTCGTCGCCGCGCTGGCCGTGTGGGCCATGACCGGCTTCTACCAGAACGACGCCGCGGAGCGGTCGGTCATCACCCGCTTCGGCAAGTACGTCGGCACGACCCAGCCGGGACTGCACTGGCACCTGCCGTGGCCGATCGAGCAGCGGCTGATGGTCAACGTGTCGGAGTTCCTGAGCTTCGAGGACCGCACGCGGATGCTGACCCAGGACGAGGCGCTGGTCGGCATCAACCTCGCCGTCCAGTACCGGCGCGCGGACCCGGTGCAGTTCGCGTTCAACGTGCGCGACCCCGAGGACACGCTGAAGGAAGTCAGTGAAAGCGCGATCCGCGAGGTCATCGGCCAGAGCAAGCTCGACTTCGTGCTCGAGAAAGGCCGCCAGGAGATCTCGGCGCGGACCAAGGAGCTGATCCAGCGGACCATCACCTCCTACAACACCGGCATCGAGATCATCAGCGTCAACCTGCAGGACGTGATCGTCCCCGAGCAGGTGGCGCCGGCGCAGAAGGACGCCATCAAGGCGCGCGAGGACCGCGACCGCGCCAACCTCGCCGCCCAGACCTACGCCAACGACATCCTCCCCAAGGCGCGCGGCCTTGCCGCGAGCCAGCTCGAGGCCGCGCGGGCGCATCGCGAGCGGGTCGTGGCGGAAGCAGACGGCCAGAGCACGCGCTTCGCAGCGCTCGCCGTCGAGTACCAGCGCGCCCCCGAGGTCACTCGCCGCAGGCTCTACCTCGAGACCATGGAGCAAGTGCTGGCCTCCTCCGCCAAGGTGATCGTGGACACCAAGGGCACCGGCAACATGATCTACCTGCCGCTCGACCGGCTGCTCGAGCAGCGCAACCAGCCCCGCAACGGCACGGTGACGATCGAGCCGTCGGCATCGATGCCGATGGAGGCCGCCCCGGACGCCGCTGCCCAGCCCGACCTGCGCAGCAGGGGGAACCGCTGATGAACAACCGCATCATGGCCTTCCTGCTGGTCGTCGGCGCGCTGGCCTTCCTAGGGTCGAAGACCTTCTTCCAGGTCAACGAAACCGAGCTCGCCATCAAGTCGCGTTTCGGCGAGATCGTCCGGGCCGACTACGCGCCCGGCCTGCACGTCATGATCCCGCTGGTCAACGACGTGCGGAAGTTCGACCGCCGCGTGCTCACGCGCAACTACCCCTCCGAGCAGTTCCTGACCAGCGAGGGCAAGATCCTGAACGTCGACTTCTACGTGAAGTGGCGCATCTCCGACGTCGGCCAGTACTACAGGTCGACCAGCGGCGACGAGGAGGCGGCGGCGCGCCGCCTCGCGGAGATCGTCAAGGACGGCCTCAAGGGCGTGATCGCGCGCCGCACCATCCAGCAGGTCGTGGCGGCCGAGCGCGCGGAGTTCATCGGCGACATCGTGCAGGTCGCGGGCGCCTCGGTGCAGCAGCTCGGCATCACCCTCGTGGACGTGCGCGTCAAGAAGATCGACCTGCCGGACGACGTGCTCGACTCCGTGTTCAACCGCATGCGCCAGGACTTTGCCCGGCAGGCCGCACAGCTGCGCGCCGAGGGCGACGAGACGGCGCAGACGGTGCGCGCCGCGGCCGATCGCGAGCGGATTGAGCTGCTCGCCCAGGCGACGCGCGAGTCCGAGAAGATCCGCGGCGAGGGCGACGCCCGGGCGGCGGCGATCTACTCGGGCGTCTACCAGAAGAACCCCGAGTTCTACGCGTTCCACCGCAGCCTCGAGGCCTACCGCAAGTCGCTCGGCAAGTCGGAGGACATCCTCGTGCTGTCGCCAGACAGCGAGTTCTTCCGCTACCTGAACCAGTCCGGCCGCTGACCTCGCGTGCAGATCGACTGGAACGACCTGGGAACGGCGTTCGCGCTGTACCTCGTGATCGAGGGCGTGATGCCGTTCCTCAATCCCCGCGGCATGCGCCGGGCCATGGAGATGTTCTCGCAGCTGCCCGACGCGCAGCTGCGCATCGCGGGGCTCGCGGCCATGATCGCCGGTGTGCTGCTGCTGTGGGCGGTCCGCGCCTGACGGCGGCCTGAAAGACCCGGAGGTTCGCTGTGATGGGCAGGATGGTGGTGATCATCGGCGCCCAGTGGGGTGACGAGGGCAAGGGCAAGATCGTCGACCTGCTGACCGACCGGGCAGCCGCCGTCGCCCGCTTCCAGGGTGGGCACAATGCCGGCCACACCCTGGTCATCGACGGCCAGAAGACGATCCTGTCGCTGATTCCCTCCGGCATCCTCCGCGAACAGGTGATCTGCTTCATCGGCAACGGCGTCGTACTGTCGCTGCCGGCGCTGCTCAAGGAAGCGGACATGCTGGCGGGCCGGGGCGTGCCGGTGCTGGAGCGGCTGCGCATCAGCCCGAACTGCCCCCTCATCCTCCCGTACCACGTCGCACTCGACCAGGCACGGGAACGCGCGCGCGGCGCCAACGCCATCGGCACCACGGGGCGGGGCATCGGTCCGGCCTACGAGGACAAGGTCGCGCGCCGGGCGGTCCGGGTCGCCGACCTGTTCCACCGCGAGCGCTTTGCTGCCAAGCTCGGCGAGGTGCTCGACTTCCACAACTTCGTGCTCCAGCGCTACTTCAAGGTGCCGCCCGTCGACTTCCAGCAGGTGCTCGACGAGTCCCTGGCACAGGCCGAACGGATCAAGCCGCTCGTCGGCGACGTGAGCCTCGAGCTCTCGCGCATCCGGGACGGCGGAGGCAACGTGCTGCTGGAAGGCGCACAGGGCGCGCTGCTCGACATCGACCATGGCACCTACCCCTACGTGACGTCGTCGAACACCGTGTCGGCCACCGCCGCCGTCGGCACGGGCATCGGTCCTCGCGACATCGACTACGTACTCGGCATCATCAAGGCCTACACGACCCGGGTCGGCGCCGGGCCGTTCCCGACCGAGCTGTTCGACGAGTCGGGACGGCACCTCTCGCGCGTGGGGCAGGAATTCGGCGCGGTCACCGGCCGCCCGCGGCGCACCGGCTGGTTCGACGCGGTGGCGCTGCGACGCTCCATCCTCAACAACGGCGTGTCCGGACTGTGCGTCACCAAGCTCGACGTGCTCGACGGCCTCGACACGCTGCGGCTGTGCACCGGATACCGCGCCGCCGACGGCAGCCTGCGCGACACGCCGCCGCTGCTTACGGACGAGTATCCCGGCTGCGAGCCGGTCTACGAGGAATTGCCCGGCTGGACGGAGTCGACCGTCGGCATCCGCTCCTACGACGCACTGCCGGCGAACGCGCGCAGCTACCTGGCGCGCATCGAGGCGCTGACGGGGGTGTCTGTCGACATCGTCTCCACCGGGCCCGACCGCGAGCAGACGATCGTCCTGCGGCACCCCTTCGACTAGCCGGCGCCCGCGAACAGCCGCTGCATCAGCGCGCGTTCCCGCCCGTCGATGGCCGCGAGGAACTCGCCGGCCCCGTCCAGCTGCCGGAACGCGTCGTAGCCCCGCTCCAGGAAGTCCTGCAGCTGGCCGTAGCCCGCAGCATGGGCGGGCCCGCGTGCGAGCCGGATCGCCAGGCCGACCTCCGGGCGATGCGCCAGCGAGTCGAGCAACGCGCCGATCTCGCCGATGAGTGCAACCTGGTGGTCACGATCGCGCGGCCTCCCGGCCGCCCTGTAGGCCTTCGCGTAGCCCGCGTCGTCGGGCCGGCTCGACGAGCGCAGCTGCATGGCGGTGTCGGCGTCGAGCTCGATGGTCAGGACGTGGAGCTCGAACGCCCTCGCCAGGGCGTCGAGCGCGGCCGCCGGCAGGAAGCGCTTCAGCTTGTCGAGCGCGCGCAGCACCTGGCGGTCCCGCTCGCGCATGTCCCGGGGTCCGTACAGGTCGGCGAGGAAGAAGTCGACCGCCGGCCCGTAGCGCGGCTGCTCGCGCAGGTCGGCGTAGGTGGCGGCCAGTCGCCGGGACTGGTAGTCGGCGAGGGCGCGCATGCGCGCCGCCAGGCCGGCGTCGTGCTCCCTGCGTGAAGCCACCTCGTGATAGCGCGAGGCCAGCGCGCCGAGCCGTCGTCTCGCCGCCTCGCGGTCCATGGCCGGGGCGCTCAGCGCGCACCGGCGATGAGCCGCTCCAGGCGCCGCAGCGTCCGGTCCAGGTCGCGGACGACGCGGGCGTTGGCGCGGCGGTGCTGGTCGATCGAGGCGTGGAAGCTGCGATGCGGGTCGCGCAGCAGCTCGCGGCGCAGCCGCAGCCCGTGCCGTGCCAGCGCGTGGTCGAGCGTGTCCGCATGCCGGCGCAGGTCGGCCCTGACCCGCTGGTAAGCGTGGTCCACCAGCCGGCGCCGGTCGGCATAGCGGAAGACGTTGGCGAAGAACATGCGCTCGTCATCGCGGTCGGGCTCGAACAGCAGGATGTCGGAACCGGGGAAACGCGAGCGATAGCCCGCCATGCCGACCTGCATCCGCGACTGGATCAACGACCGGAACGTCTGCCCGAGCACCACGGACAGGCCGCGATCGGTGAGCGTCCCGTCGGGCTTGCGCCGGCCGCCGGCCGAGGCGTCGAAGGCGACCAGCGGGTTGATGCAGAAGACCAGGTCGGCTCCTGCCTCCAGCACCAGCGAGGTGTGCATGGTGCGCAGCAGCGCGCCGTCGGCGTAGGCGTGGCCGTCGACCTCGACGGGCGGGTAGAGACCCGGCAGCGCCGTGCTCGCCTGGATCGCCAGCGAGATCGGCACGTGGTCGAGGCCGGGCTCGCCGAAGCGGGCGGACTCGCCGGTGTTGAGGTCGGTGGACACGATGTAGAGCTTGTGCGGCAGCTTCCGGAAGTCGTTGGTGCGGCCGTGAACGCTGAACACGCCGCGCATGAAGCGCTCCAGGGGCGCCCCGTCGAACAGGCCGTTGGGGAGCAGGGCGGTCAGCGGGTCTAGCACCTCGGCCAGGTTGCGCGACAGCGGCGCGCGCGCGTAGTAGCCGAGCGCGCGGCCGGCGAGCGTGGGAAAGCGCGCCAGCCGGCGCCCGTATTCACGCCAGGCCGGCCGCAGGAAGATGCCCGGGCGCGCCGGGAACTCGCCCGATTCGTTAGTGATGATCAGGCGCGCCATGTCCAGCGGCGTGATCCCGTTGGCCAGCGCCGCGGCGACCATCGAACCGGAGCTGACGCCGACGTAGGCGTGCAGGCCGTTGAGGTCCAGTCCTTCGATGCTCTCGGCCAGCGCCTGCAAGGCGCCCAGCTCGAAGAACGCGCCGACCGGGCCGCCGCCCGCCAGCGCGATGCCGACGCGCGTACCGCGCCTGCGTGATGCTCTTGCCAGTTGCGGAGTCAGCATCGCTGCCTCCCGCCGGGATCCGCGCGATCAGGTTCCGCGGGAGGGCGTCGCGCCGGGCTTGGCGCCTTTGTGCCGGGTCGCGCGCGACTTCGCGGCGGGCTTCTTCGCCGCCCTGCGCGCCGCCGGCCGGGCGGCAGCCAGCTTCTCGACGCTGTGGGTCAGCTGGTTGACCTTCCGGGCCAGGTCGCCGATTTCCTCGGCCGTCGGCATGCCAAGCTGGTGCAGCGCCCGCTGGACGCGAGTCTGGAAGATCTTCTCGAGGTTGTCCCAGGTCTCCGTTGCCTGGCCCTTGACGTCGCCGACCCGACGGTTGACGGACTTCTGCGCGCCCTCGAAGGCCTGCATGACGACCTTCTGGGCCGTGGTCAGGGCACCGCCCTGCAGCCTGGCGCCCTCGTGGACCAGGTCCTCGAAGAACCGGGTGCCGCCCGCCTGGGCGCGTGACATCGCGCCGAGGCCAGCCGACCAGATCTGCTGCGCGGAGTAGAGGGGGTTCGTTCCCCGCCCGGCCTTCTGGGCCGGCGCCGCGCCGCCGAGCTTGCCTTTCTTCCTGACCGCCATGATCCACTCCTTGCCGCGCACGGCATCATGCCGTTACCTTGACCGGAGAATAACCCGTTTCAGGGTGCGGCGGCGTCGCGTGGATCACGCGGGGCCGTGTCAGTACATGCCGCAGGAGGGCACAACGATGGCCGGCAACGCCTGGAGCAAGTTTCCCTACGATGCGAGGCCGTATTCCTATGCCGGTCCCGCCCTCAGGAAGGCCTGGGACCGCCTGCACGCCGGCGACCTCGAGCCCTTCCCGGAGCCCGACGGGCTTGCCGCGCTCGCGGGCGTCAAGCCCTCCGGCCCGGTGCCCGGCTTCAAGGGGGACTGGGACGACCTTGCGCTGCGGCTGCAGGATGCCTGGCGGGCGTTCCACCGCGGTGATTTCCAGGAGGCCTGCGAGACGGGTTCGAAACTCGGCCCGCTCGGCGCGCAGGTCGCCAACAAGGCGGCCGCCGTCTACTGCACTTACCTGGAGGACGATGACAGGCGGGCCGTGCGGCTGCTGACGGAGGCGGCGAAGCGCGGCGAGGAGGCGTGCCGCAAGCTGCCGCGCTGCGCCAACGCGTGGTACTTCCACGCCTTTGCGCTCGGCCGTTACGCGCAGCGGATCTCGGTGCTCAAGGCGCTCGGCGAGGGCGTCGGCAGCAAGGTCCAGAAGGCGCTGAACGCCGCCATCGAGCTCGAGCCGCGCCACGCGGACGCGCACATCGCCCTCGGTGCCTATCATTCCGAGATCATCGACAAGGTCGGGGCGCTCGCGGGCAAGCTGACCTACGGCGCGGACCGGGCGACGGCGGTGAAGCACTTCGAGAAGGCGATCAAGCTCAACCCGGAGGCGGCGGTCGCCTACATGGAGTACGCGAACGGCCTGCTGATGACCGAGGGCGACAAGAAGCGGGCGGAGGCCGTCAAGCTGTACCGCAAGGCGGCGGGCTGCAAGCCGGCGGATGCGATGGAGCGGCTCGACGTCGAGCAGGCCAGGGCCGAGCTGGCATGACGTCGGGCCCTCAGCGGGCCGACGCGAGGTAAGGGCCGAGCAGCGTCGCGAGCACGATCGACTCGAACTCGCCGGCGAACCGCGCGGCGATCGAGGTGGGATCGGGCACCCGCTTGCGGTCGGCGATCAGCCCGAACTGCACCTGCCCGTTGTAGCTCAGGATACTGAGCCCGAGCCCGATGTGACCGGACTGCGGCACCCAGAACATCAGCTGGGCGATCCGACGGCCGGCGACGTATACCGCGGTGCGCGGGCCCGGGACATTCGAGGCGACCAGCGTCGCCTTGCGGGACAACAGGTCGATGGCCAGGCGTTCGGCCTGGTCGCCCAGGATCCCGAGCGCGCCCATCAACCCGAGGGTCAGTAGCGGCTGGTAACTGGACTTGAGGCCGGCCATGGCCGCGGCCACCGCCTGGACGCGCGCGATCGGGTCGCGGATGCCCACCGGCAGGTCGAGGAAGACGAGTCCGAACCGGTTGCCCAGGGCCTCCGCCTCCGACGGATCACGGAGGTTGACCGGAACCGCCGCGCGCAGCACGAGACCCTGGGTGTCATCGCCCTGCTCGCGCAGGTAAGCCCCGACCGCCCCGGCGGCGGCCGCCATCAGCACGTCGTTGATCGTGCAGCCCAGCGCGTGTGCGATCGTGCGCGCTTCGTGGAGCGGCAGCGGCTCCGCCCAGGCTGCGAGCTTGTGGGACCCGAGGGGTCCGCGCAGCGAGACATCGGGCTCGTCGCGCAGGGCCGCGACCTTGAGGAGCTCGAGCCCGGTGCCGAACGCATGCCGCGCGAGGTCGCCGGCATGGTCCGGGTGGCGCGCCATGTCGGCCAGCCGGCCCAGCCAGTCCGCCCCGCCGTCCAGCGCATGCTGCACGAGCGCCGCCCCCGGGATGCCCCGCAGGCCGTCCTTCCCGGAGCCCTGTGCGCGGCGTCGCGGCGCAGTCGCCGGCGGCGACGCGGCCTCCGCGTCACGCTCGGCATCGGTCAGCGACAGGAAAACCCGGCTGAGCGCGATGCCGTCGGCGTAACAATGGTGGATGCGCATGATCACGGCGGCGCCGGTGGCGTAATTCTCGACGAGCTGGAACTGCCACAGCGGCCGCCGCCCGTCGAGCTGCATGCCCGAGAGGTCCGAGACCAGTGCCTCGAGCTCCTGCTTGCCGGCCGGCGCGGGCAGCGCGACGCGCAGCACGTGCGCGTCGAGGTCGAAGTCGTGGTCGCACACCCAGCGCGCGCCACCCAGGTCGTCGACCGGCCTGCAGCGGAAGCGACCGAACTTCATGAACCGCTCGGCGATCACCCTGCGCAGGGACGCGAAGTCGAGCGGCTCGTCCAGGATCCAGACCCCGATGATCATCATCAGGTTGGACTGGCGATCCATGCGGAGCCAGGCGGCGTCCACCGCGGACATGCGTTCTTGGTCGGTGGCCATATGAGGCTCTGGGGCGGGATCGGCTATGCTTGCACACCAACTATAACCCGCCCGGGCGTCGGGCAACCGCGGTGCCCGGACCGGCGATGTCCAGGCGGGCCCCGTGAGGCCACCGAGGGAGATGCAGATGGCGTATTTCGTCACCGGCGCGACCGGTTTCATCGGGCAGCACCTGGTGCAGAGGCTCCTCGGCCGCAAGGGCACGGTCTACGTGCTGGTCCGGCGCCAGTCCAGGGACAAGTTCGCCGAGATGAGGGAGCGGTGGGGACATCGCGGCCGGCGGGTGATTCCCGTCTACGGCGACCTGGCGGAGCCGCACCTGGGCGTGTCCCTGGCGGACCGCAAGCGCCTCAAGGGGAAGGTCGAGCACCTGTTCCACCTGGCCGCGATCTATGACCTCAAGGCCGGCGCCGAGGAGCAGGAGCAGGCCAACGTCCTCGGCACGGACCACGCGATCCAGTTTGCCGCGGCGGTGAAGGCCGGCTGCTTTCACCTGGTCAGCTCGATTGCGGCGGCCGGGCAGTACCGCGGGACCTTCCGCGAGGACATGTTCGAGGAGGCCACGGGCCTCAACCATCCCTACTTCCGCACCAAGCACGATTCCGAAGCGCTGGTTCGCAAGCGCTGCAAGGTGCCGTGGCGCGTCTACCGCCCGGGCATCGTGGTCGGCCATTCGCAGACCGGCGAGATCGACAAGGTCGACGGGCCGTACTACTTCTTCAAGATGATCCAGAAGCTCCGGCAGACGCTGCCGGCCTGGTTCCCGCTGGTCGGTTTCGAGGGCGGCTACATCAACATCGTGCCGGTGGACTTCGTCGCCGACGCGCTCGACCACCTCGCGCACCTCGCAGGTCACGACGGCGAGTGCTTCCACCTGACGGATCCCCGGCAGCGCCGCGTCGGCGAGGTCCTGAACCTGTTCGCCCGGTCGGGGCACGCGCCGACCATGGCGTTCCGTCTGGACCCGAAGCTCTTCGAGTTCGTCCCGCCGGGGGTGAGCAAGTCACTCACCCACTACAAGCCGCTGCAACAGATGATCGACACCATCCTGCGCGATCTGTACATGCCGAGGGACGTGCTGCGTTTCTCGAACTGGCAGACGCGCTTCGACTCGACCCAGGCGCAACGCCTGCTCGAGCCGGCCGGCATCCGCGTGCCGTCGCTCGAGGACTATGCATGGCGGCTGTGGGACTACTGGGAGAGGCACCTCGACCCGGACCTGTCGCTGGACCGCAGCCTGGCCGGCGCCGTCCGCGGCAAGGTGGTGCTGATCACCGGGGGTTCGTCCGGCATCGGCCTCGCAGCCGCGGAGCGCTGCGCGGCGGCCGGCGCGAAGGTGATCATCGTGGCCCGCGACCCGGAAAAGCTCGAGGCGGCGCGCGCCCAGCTGGCCGAGCGGGGCGAAGTCCACGCCTACGCCTGCGACATCGCCGACCCGGCGGCCTGCGACGGCTTTGCGAAGCAGGTGCTCGAGAAGTTTGGCGGCGTCGACGTCCTGGTGAACAACGCCGGCAGGTCCATCCGTCGCTCGATCGACCTGTCCTACGACCGCTTCCACGACTTCGAGCGCACGATGCAGCTCAATTACTTCGCGGCGATCCGCCTGACCATGGCGTTGTTGCCGACGATGCTGGAGCGTCGCGGCGGCCATGTCGTGAACATCTCGTCCATCGGCGTGCTGTCCAATGCGCCGAGGTTCTCCGGCTACGTGGCCTCCAAGGCCGCGCTCGAGGCCTGGACCCGCTGCGCGGCGGCGGAGTTCGCCGACCGCGGCGTGACCTTCACCATCATCAACATGCCGCTGGTGCGCACGCCGATGATCGCGCCGACGAAGATCTATGAGCAGATGCCGGTGGCGACGCCCGACGATGCGGCCGACATGGTGGCGGAGGCGATCATTGCGCGGCCGAAGCGCATAGCCACCCGCCTGGGCCTGTTCTCGGAGGTCTTCTACCTGGCGGCGCCGCGCATCTCCGAGGTGATGATGAACACCGCCTACAAGATGTTCCCGGACTCCTCGGCCGCCAAGGGCGACGCGAAGGACAAGCCGAAGGACTCCACGCCGACGCCGGAGGCGGCGATCTTCGCCTCCCTGCTGCGCGGCGTGCACTGGTAGGCGATAATCGCGGCGCGGGAACCTGCGCCGCGGTGGCGGGTCCCCGGCGGCGGATCGGCAGATTCCCGGGCACCGCGCCTTTCGGGTATGAGATGGACTCCGCGCCGCTCCCGGACGGGAGCGACGCGCGCGAAGTTGCGTGAGAAACGGATTGCGAGAGGAACGAATGAGCAGATCGAGGATGCTGGCGGCGGCCGTGGCGCTGCTGTCGAACACCGGGATTGCAGCCGCACTGGACGAGGCGCCTGGCGCCGGGGAGGGAGCAGTCCGGCTCGAGGAGGTCGTCGTGACCGCCGAGAAGCGCAGCGAGAACCTGCAGCGCACGCCGGCCGCCATCACGGCGATCCCGGGCGATGCGCTGGTGGCGGCCGGGGTGGCCGACATCCGTGCGGCGCAGAACCTCGTTCCCTCGGTGCGCTTCCAGGCCGAGAACGCCTCGACGGAGATCTACATCCGGGGCATCGGCTCGACGCTGGACCTGCCCAACATCGAGCCGCCCACGGTCATGAACTTCAACGGGGCGTACATCCCGCGCGAGGGCACCAGCGTCGGCCTGTTCGACGTCGCGCGGATCGAGGTGCTGCCCGGCACGCAGGGCACGCTGTACGGCCGTGCCGCCCTGGGCGGCGCGGTCAACGTCGAGTTCAACCGGCCCGGTCCGGACTGGGACACCAGCGCACTGGTCGAAGCAGGCAACTACTCGTTGTTCCGGGTGTCCGCGGCGCAGAACCTGCCGGTGGACGAGACCCTCTCGTTCCGGCTGGCCGGGGACTACATCAGCCATGACGGCTACCAGACGACGGGCGCCGACTCGAAGGACGACTACGCGCTGCGGGCCTCGGGCCTGTTCGAGCCGAACGACGACGTGTCGCTGTACGTCTGGGCGCACGGCGCCCGCAAGGACGGTCGCTCGCCGAACCTGGTGCGCCGTGGATACAACGACGGTACCTTTGACGGCAATCCCAACGCCTTCAACACCGACGACCCGTGGAACGACGTGATCACCGAGGACGCTCCCGATGCGGGCACGCAGGACTACGAGAACCTCGTGATCGGGGCGCAGCTCGACTGGGACCTCGGCGCAGCCACGCTGACCTACATCCCGTCCTATTTTTACCTCGACTGGGCGGGAAACTACTGGCTGGAGGATCGCGCGTCGTTCCTGTCGGCGCACTACAACCAGGTCACGCACGAGCTGCGGCTGGCGGGCGAGGCCGGCGAGCGCTGGGAATGGCTCGCCGGGGTCTACGCCTATCGCGTCACCAACGACGGCCTGTTCGTCGCCGGCGGCTTCCCGCTGGCGGACATCGACCACAACAGGCTCGAGGGCTACGCCGGTTTCGGGCAGGCGACCTACAGCGTCAGCGAGCGGACGCGCCTGAGCTTCGGCGGCCGCTACAGCAGCGACGAGCGCGAGGGGCAGGGAACGACGGCCTTCGGCCAGGCCTACACCGCCAGTCCGGAATACGACCGCTTCGACTGGAAGTTGGGCATCGAGTGGGATGCCGCCGACGGGGCGATGCTGTACGCGACAATCCAGACGGGCTACCAGCCCGGCACCTACAACCTGTACCCCGCGACCGAGACGCTGGACAACGTGCTCGACGAGGCGACCCTGACCGCCTATACGGCGGGGATCAAGAGCCGCTGGCTGGACGGCCGCCTGCAGCTGAACGACGAGGTCTTTTACTACGACTATCGGGACCTGCTGGTGCAGTCGTTCAACTTCAATACGGCGATCCTGACGCAGTTCAACGCGCAGCAGACCGAGATCTACGGCAACCAGCTCGACCTGCTCTTCCAGGCCACCGAAGCCGACCGGCTGGGTCTTTCCGTGGGTTACCTGCACGCCCGTTACGAGGAGTTCATGGTGCCGCCGGAGATCAACATCGGCAGCGAGAACCGCGACTTCTCGGGCTACCAGCTGCAGTACGCGCCGGACTGGACGGCGTCGGCATCCTGGCAGCACGACTTCCGGCTGGGCGGCGGAATGCTGCGGGCGCGGGTGGAGACGCGCTACGAGAGTTCGTTCTGGGGCACCTTCGCCCACGATCGCGGCACGCAGCAGCAGGATTACTTCAAGTCGGGGGCGGCGCTGACCTGGTACCCGGCGGATGGCCGCTGGAGCCTCGGCGCGTGGATAAGGAATGTCGAGAACGTGGCAGTCCTGGCCGCGACGACGACCGGCCAGGAAGGACCCTACGCCGACGCCTTCATCGAGGCGCCGCGGACCTATGGACTGCGATTCACGCTGGACCTATGAGGCGAGGCCGTCGCCGCCACGCTTTGCGCGTGACGGCGACGGTGTCAAGATGGTGCCCAGGAGAGGACTCGAACCTCCACGCCTCGCGGCACTAATACCTGAAACTAGCGCGTCTACCAATTCCGCCACCTGGGCACAGGTTGCGGCCGGGGCTGTCCCCGGCGAGGGCAGCGAAATCTACGCACGCCGCCCGCTGTTGTCAAATCAGGACTTTCAATGAAAAAGCGTTCAACTTGGCAGGATCGGGATCCCCGCTTCCGGGAGGAATCCGGCCGCTACGAGAATCCGATCCCCAGCCGGGAATTCATCCTGCAGGCGCTCGCGGAGGCGCGCCAGCCCCTCGCTTTCGACGGGTTGTGCGAGCGCCTCGGGGTGCGCGACCGGGCCGTCAGGCAGGCCATCGGCAAGCGGCTCGGCGCCATGGTGCGCGAGGGTC
>Ga0316604_10002207_pt1 | contig 15327 bp, 14 predicted proteins | sample OWC_soil_day20_C_FD_207650 | JGI IMG/M metagenome (GOLD analysis project Ga0316604, IMG submission 207650) | Wetland soil microbial communities from Old Woman Creek delta, Ohio, United States - OWC_soil_day20_CT | ecosystem: Environmental > Terrestrial > Soil > Wetlands | place: USA: Ohio... | reverse complement strand
TTCCCGCTGATCGCGTCGAGATGAAGGTTTCCAGGTCATGGCAGGCTACCTCCTCCGCCGCCTTCTTCTGATGATCCCGACGCTGATCGGCATCATGGCCATCAATTTCGCCGTGGTGCAGTTCGCGCCCGGCGGGCCGGTAGAGAAGGTGATCGCCAAGCTGCAGGGCACCGACATCGGCGCCACCGACCGCTTTACCGGCGCCGGCGCCGATCTCGGCGGACAGGCGCCCGACCAGATGGCCGGCGAGGCCGTCACCTCAAAATACCGTGGTGCCCAAGGGCTCGACCCCGAGTTCATCAAAAAACTCGAGAAGGAATTTGGCTTCGACAAGCCGCCGCTCGAGCGCTTCGGCCTGATGCTGTGGAACTATGCCCGCTTCGACTTCGGGGAGAGCTATTTCCGTTCGATCTCGGTGATTGACCTCATCGGCGAGAAGCTGCCGGTCTCCATCTCGCTCGGCCTGTGGATGACGCTTCTCTCTTATGGCATCTCCATTCCGCTCGGCATCGCCAAGGCGGTGCGCGACGGCAGCCGCTTCGACGTCTGGACCTCGTTCGTCATTGCCGTCGGCTATGCCGTGCCGAGCTTCCTGTTCGGCATCCTGCTGATCGTGCTGTTCGCCGGCGGTTCCTTCTGGTCGGTCTTCCCCTTGCGCGGCCTCACCTCCGATGGCTGGGCGGCCATGGGCTGGCCCGAGCGCATCGCCGACTACTTCTGGCATATGGCGCTGCCGCTTCTGGCCATGGCGACCCACGCCTTCGCCACCACGACGCTGCTCGTCAAGAACTCCTTCCTCGACGAGATCCGCAAGCAATACGTGCTGACCGCCCGCATGAAGGGGCTCTCCGAGCGCAAGGTGCTCTACGGCCACGTGTTCCGCAACGCCATGCTGATCGTCATCGCCGGCTTCCCTGGGGCCTTCATCGCCTCCTTCTTCGCCGGCTCGCTGCTGATCGAAACCATCTTCTCGCTCGACGGCCTCGGCCTGCTGTCCTTTGAATCGGTGATCAACCGAGACTATGCCGTGGTGTTCGCAACCCTTTACGTCTTCTCGCTGATGGGCCTCGTCATCAACATCCTCTCCGACCTCACCTACATGTGGATCGACCCACGCATCGACTTCGAGAGCCGGGAGGTATGACCACGATGGCCCTCCCCGCCGCCAGGCGCCCCTGGCTTTCGCCCGTCAATCGCCGCCGGTGGCAGAACTTCAAAGCCAACCGTCGCGGCTGGTGGTCGTTCTGGCTCTTTCTCTTTCTGTTCGTGGCGACGCTGTTGTCCAACGTCATCGCCAACGATCGACCGCTCATCGTCTCCTACAAGGGCGAGTTGCTGTTCCCGGTGCTCGTCGACTATCCGGAGGAGAAATTCGGCGGCTTCCTGGCCATTACCAACTACCGCGACCCCTACAATCGCGACGAAATCGAGAGCAACGGCTGGATGATCTGGCCGCCGATCCGCTACTCCTTCGACACGCCCAACACCGAGGCGCCGACGCCAGCGCCCTCGCCACCCGCCTTCCTGCTGACGCCCGCCGAGCGCTGCGCCACCTATGCCGACGGGGTGAATGACCGCGACTGCGTGTTCGGCAACATGAACTGGCTCGGAACCGACGACCAGGGTCGCGACGTCGTCGCCCGAGCCCTTTACGGCTTCCGCATTTCCGTGCTGTTCGGCCTGACGCTTGCCATCGTCTCATCGCTCGTCGGCATCGCCATTGGTGCGGTGCAGGGCTACTATGGCGGCCTGACCGATCTGCTGATGCAGCGCTTCATCGAGATCTGGAACGCCGTGCCGACGCTTTATCTGCTGATCATCGTGTCGTCGGTGATTGCGCCGTCCTTCCTGGTGTTGCTGTTCATCCTGCTCGCTTTTTCCTGGACACACCTGGTCGGCGTCGTCCGCGCCGAGTTCCTGAGGGCGCGCAATTTCGAATTCGTTCGGGCGGCGCGGGCGCTCGGCGTCGGCAACCTGACCATCATGCGCCGGCACCTGCTGCCCAACGCCATGGTGGCGACCCTGACCTTCCTGCCCTTCATCCTCAACGGCTCGATCACCACGTTGACCTCGCTCGACTATCTCGGCTTTGGACTGCCGGCCGGCTATCCGTCGCTCGGCGAGCTGCTCCGGCAGGGCAAGACCAATGTCTTCGCGCCCTGGCTCGGCATCACCGGCTTTTCTGTGGTCGCCGTCATGCTGAGTTTGCTGATCTTCATTGGCGAAGCGGTGCGCGACGCTTTCGACCCGCGCAAGACATTCCGGTGAGGATCGCCATGACCGAAACCGCCAGCGGCGGCGCCCTCCTGTCCGTCCGCAACCTGTCAGTCGCCTTCCGCCAGGAGGGCGGCGAGACGCTCGCCGCCTCGGGCGTCTCCTTCGATCTTGAGAAAGGCCGCACGCTGGCGGTGGTCGGCGAGAGCGGCTCGGGCAAGTCGGTGACGGCGCTGTCCGTCGTCCGCCTGCTACCCTATCCGGCTGCCCGCCATCCTTCTGGCGAGATCCTGTTCAAGGGCCGCGATCTGTTGAAGGCCAGCGAGGCGGAGATCAGGACGATTCGTGGTGCCGAGATCACCATGGTGTTCCAGGAGCCGATGACCTCGCTCAACCCGTTGCATTCGATCGAACGGCAGATCGGCGAAATCCTGAAGCTGCATGGCACGAGCGGCGAAGCGGCCGTCCATCGGCGCGTGGTCGAGCTTTTGACCGAGGTCGGCATTCCCGACCCCGAAAGCCGGCTTTCGGCCTACCCGCACCAGTTGTCCGGTGGCCAGCGGCAGCGGGTGATGATCGCCATGGCACTGGCCAATGCGCCCGACCTGCTGATCGCCGACGAGCCGACCACCGCCCTCGACGTCACGGTACAGGCGCAGATCCTGACCCTGCTCAAGACGCTGCAGGCGCGACACGGCATGGCCATCCTGTTCATCACCCACGACCTCGGCATCGTCGAGCGCTTCGCCGACGACGTGGTGGTGATGACGAAGGGCGAGGTGGTGGAAGCCGGTTCGACCGCCGAGGTGTTCGCCGCGCCCAAGCACGCCTACACACGCCATCTGATGGCGGCGGCGCCCAAGGGCGAGCCGCCAGCCGCAGACGCGGACGCGCCGGTCGTCGTCGAGGCGGACGATCTCCGTATCTGGTTCCCGATCAAAGCGGGCTTCCTGAGGCGCACCGTCGGCCACATCAAGGCGGTCGACGGCGTCAGTCTGCGACTTCGGGCCGGCCAGACGCTGGGTGTGGTTGGCGAAAGCGGCTCGGGCAAGACAACGCTCGGCCTCGCCCTCCTGCGTCTCATTTCCTCGCAAGGGCCGATTGCCGTGCTCGGCCGCCGCATCGATGGTCTGGATTCCGGTGCCATGCGGCCACTGCGCCGCGACGTGCAGGCCGTCTTTCAGGACCCTTACGGCTCGCTGTCCCCGCGCATGACGGTGGCCGAGATCGTCGGCGAGGGGCTGGCGGTGCATGAACCCGGCCTTACCACTGATGCCCGGGATGCCCGCGTCGTCGAGGCGCTCGCCGAAGTGGGCCTCGACCCCGAGACCCGCCACCGCTATCCGCACGAATTCTCCGGTGGCCAGCGTCAGCGCGTCGCCATCGCTCGTGCCATGGTGCTGAAGCCGAAGTTCGTCATGCTCGACGAGCCAACTTCGGCGCTCGACATGAGCGTGCAGGCGCAGGTGGTCGATCTGTTGCGCGACCTGCAGGCCCGGCACGGCCTCGCCTATCTGTTCATCTCGCACGACCTCAAGGTGGTACGGGCGCTCGCCAACGACGTGATCGTCATGAAAGCGGGCAAGGTGGTAGAAGCGGGATCGGCCGACGAGGTGTTCGCGGCGCCGAAGGAGCCCTATACACGGGCGCTGATGGCGGCGGCTTTCCGCCTGGAAAGCATCAGTGTGGCCGACTGAGGCACTCAAGCCGGCTCGTCGGGAGAGTGGAACAGCGTTCCCGCGTAATCGCTGGCGGCAATGTCGCGGCAAAGCGGCTGCCATTCGCAGAGGGCGCAAGCGGCTTCAAAGGCGCCATCCCGATAGGCGGCGCGCAGACGCACTCGGATGTCCTGGTCGAGGACAAGGCGGTCGCCGGCCATCAGCGGCCGGCCGAGCACGGCAGCGATGAGAAAAAGCGCCCGCCGGTCGCGTTCCGGCACAGTCGCCTCATGACAGTGAGGGTGTTCTTCGACGCAGCAGAGGGGCGCGCAAATATCGTCGGGGTCTTCGACGATCTCGGCCATGGTGCCAGCAGCGAGCCGCCCGGCGGTCGCCGTCATGCCGGCGACGAAGCCCGGCGAATAGCCGAGCCCCTTGTAGGTGAGGAGGCAGAGGAGATGGTGCCCCCTCAGCCTCACAGGTTCGTCGCCAGCCACGACCAGACGTCAGCCGGCCGCCTTGCGGTCGCGCTCACGGCGACGCTCGGCCGACGGCTGATAGGCGATGCGGGCGTGGAAGGCGCAATAGGGAATGCCAACGTCCGACTTGCGGCCACAGAAAAAGAAGTCCGGCTTACCAGGATCGCCGACCGGCCACTTGCAGGTGTTCTCGGTCAAGGAAAGGATGGTCACCTTCTCGAACACCGGCGGCTCGATCTCGGCAGTGGGGGCCACCGCCAGTGCCTGTCCGGTTTCGGCGTCCGCCTTGAGCGCCGTGGCGCCAATGGTGATCGGCCGAGCCGGTGCCGCCGGCCTGCCGGCCGGCTGGGTCTGCGCAACCGGACGACTGGCAGTCTTGACGCGGGGCGGGGCGGCGACCGTCGGCCGCGCCGGCTGCACCTGCGGCTTCGACCGGCCCGACAGTCCAAGCCGGTGCACTTTGCCGATCACCGCGTTGCGGGTCACGGCGCCGAGCTCGGCCGCGATCTGGCTGGCGCTCAACCCATCAGACCAGAGCGTCTTAAGGCGCTCGACGCGTTCGTCGGTCCAAGACATCTTGTCATCCTCTCTTCGCCGCATCATCCGGGGAATCCCTCGGGACACGTCCGGTCCACATGTAGGTCCGGCAACGCAAAAACACATGCGATTGTATCGCTGGAGCATTCCACCACGATATCTCGTGGCGACAACATCTAGGCTACAATGGGCGGACTCTCCGGCGCAATGACCACAGAGTCACGCCCCACGGCGCTTCACGACTTTTCAACAAATATCGTGGCGTCCCTGCATCGCTTCAACCACTGCCGTCCCATCTGATTCGCAAGCGCCGGAAACGCGTGTCCGGTTGCCGGAATTTCGGGCGATCCCGGCTCAAAAACCTTGACAGATCCGGCATTTCCCGTGGTATAGAGCCGCCTTGCGAGAGGCCGCGCCGCCGAGAAGCTGGGGGCGCGGCTTGCTTTTTTCGTCCCGCCGGCCTCGCGGCAGCGGCACCGGCATCCGCAAGACACCCGTATCATTGAAAAGGAAACTCGTCATGACCGGCCCCGGTTCCACCTCTCCGCTCTATGCGACGTTCTCGCGCGCGGATGTGGCCTTCGAACGAGGCGAGGGGGCCTGGCTCATCGACAGCCGAGGCGAGCGCTGGCTCGACTTCGGCTCCGGCATCGCCGTCAACGCCCTTGGGCACGCCCATCCGCATCTCGTTGCGACGCTGAAGGCGCAGGCCGAGAAGGTCTGGCACGTCTCCAATGCCTTCCGCATTCCCGACCAGGAGCGGCTGGCCGAGCGCCTTGTTGCCAACACCTTCGCCGACCGCTGCTTCTTCACCAATTCAGGCGCCGAGGCGCTGGAATGCGCTTTCAAGACGGTGCGGCGCTACCACTGGGCGAATGGCCACCCGGAGCGCTTCCGCATCATCACCATGGAAGGCGCCTTCCACGGCCGCACGCTGGCGACGATCGCCGCCGGTGGGCAGGAAAAGTATCTCGAGGGCTTCGGTCCGAAGGTCGACGGCTTCGATCAGGTGCCGTTCAACGACATCGCGGCGGTGAAGGCGGCGATAACGGAAGAGACTGCCGGCATCCTGGTCGAGCCGATCCAGGGCGAGGGCGGCGTGCGCGTCATTCCGTCCGAGAGTCTCCGGGCGCTTCGGCAGATCTGCGACGATCACGGCCTTCTGCTGATCTTCGACGAGGTGCAATGCGGCTACGGGCGCAGCGGCCGGTTTTTCGCCCACGAATGGGCCGGCGTGACGCCGGACGTGATGGCCGTGGCCAAGGGTATTGGCGGCGGCTTCCCCCTCGGCGCCTGTCTCGCCACTGAAGCGGCGGCGGCGGCGATGAAGGCCGGCGTGCATGGCACGACCTACGGCGGCAATCCGCTGGCCATGGCGGTCGGCAACGCCGTTCTCGACGTCGTGCTGGCCGATGGCTTCCTCGAGCGGGTGCGTGCCGCCAGCCTGCGCTTCAAGCAGTCGCTGGCCGGTGTCGTCGATCGCTATCCGGACCTTTTCGAGGAGGTCCGCGGCGAGGGTCTGCTGATCGGCCTCAAGTGCCGGCGACCGGTAGCCGAGATGAATGCCGCCTTCCGCGACCAGCATTTGCTGACGATCGCGGCTGGTGACGGCGTCGTACGCCTCCTGCCACCGCTGATCGTCGGCGACGACGAGATCCTTGAGGCGGTAAGGCGCATCGATGATGCCGCCATGACCCTTTCCGCCGCCTCCGGGGCGGTCGCCGCCAAGTCGGCCTGAGCGAGACCACAGAGATGACTAACAACACCCCCAAGCATTTCCTCGACCTCACCGACCTCTCCGGCGACGAGCTCCGCGCCGTCCTCGCCCGTGCCCGCGACCTCAAGTCGAAGGTGAACGGCTGCCGCCCCGGCGTCGGCCCGCTGGCCGGCAAGGTGCTGGCGATGATCTTCGAGCGCCCGTCGACCCGCACCCGCGTCTCCTTCGACGTCGGCATGCGCCAGCTTGGCGGCGAGACCGTCATGCTGACCGGCGCCGAGATGCAGATCGGCCGCGGCGAGACCATCGCCGACACCGCCCGCGTCATGTCGCGCTATGTCGATGCCATGATGATCCGCATTCTCGACGTCAACGCGCTGCACGAACTGGCCGAGTATGCCACCGTGCCGGTGATCAATGGCCTCACCAAGGTCAGCCACCCGACGCAGGTGATGGCCGACATCCTGACCTATGAGGAGCATCGCGGCTCGGTGGCGGGCAAGACCTTCGCCTGGACCGGCGACGGTAACAACGTGCTGAATTCGCTGGTGCACGCTGCCGCCCGCTTCGGCTACACCATGCGCATCGCGACGCCCAAGGAGCTTGCCCCGGCGCAGGAACCGATCGACTGGGCGCGCGCCAACGGCGGTCGCATCGAGGTGACCAACGATCCCTTCGAGGCTGTCGATGGCGCCGACGCCGTGTTCACCGATACCTGGGTGTCGATGGGCGACGAGGAGGGGGAGCGCCGCCGCCACAACCTTCTCACCCCCTACCAGGTCAACGACCGCCTGATGGCCGCCGCCGACAAGGACGCCGTGTTCATGCATTGCCTGCCCGCTCATCGCGGCGACGAGGTGACCTCGTCGGTGATGGACGGGCCGCGCTCGATCGTCTTCGATGAGGCGGAGAACCGCCTGCATGCCCACAAGGGTATCCTGGCCTGGTGCTTCGGCGCGATGGAGGACTGATGAGCAGCGTCGATCGCCCCTTCGCGCCGGCTGCAGGCGATGATGCCGTGCTGCCATTCTCCGTCGAAGCACTCGACCTGCGTGGCCGCGTCATACGGCTCGGGCCGGCGATCGACGCCCTTCTCGGCCGACACGACTACCCGCCGGCCGTCTCTCGCCTCCTCGCCGAAGCGGTGGTGCTGACGGCGCTGATCGGCACGTCGATGAAGTTCAAAGGTCGCTTCATCCTGCAGACGCAGTCTGACGGCCCGGTGGCAATGCTGGTGGTCGACTTCGAGGCGCCCGACGCCTTGCGGGCCTGCGCCCGCTTCGACGCCGACGCCGTGGCAGCGGCCGTCGCCGATGGCCGCGACCGGCCCGAGGATCTTCTCGGCCGCGGGCATCTCGCCATGACGATCGACCAGGGCGCCCACATGAGCCGCTACCAGGGCATCGTCGAACTCGACGGCCGATCGCTGGAGGAGGCCGCCCACGGCTATTTCCTGCAGTCCGAGCAGATCCCGACGCGCGTCCGCCTCGCGGTCGCCGAAGTGCTGACGCGCGAGCCCGGCCACGAGCTGCGCCGCGCCTGGCGAGCTGGCGGCCTGTTCTTGCAATTCTTGCCGGAATCCTCCGAACGCCTCGGCCACCGCGATCTGCATCCCGGCGACGCGCCGGGCGGAACATCAGCCGCCGGGGAAGAGGACGATGCCTGGGTGGAGGCGCAGAGCCTTGCCGGCACGGTCGAGGACGATGAACTCACCGATCCCTCGGTCGGTGCCGAGACGTTGCTCTATCGACTGTTCCACGAACACGACGCCCGCGTATTCGATCCGCAGCCACTCGTTGAGCGCTGCCGTTGCACGCGCGACAGCGTCAGCGCGATGATCGCCTCTTTCTCGCCGGCCGAACGCGTCGACATGGTGGAGAATGGCCGTATCGGCGTCACCTGCGAGTTCTGCTCGACGCGTTACGACTTCGATCCTCAGGAGTTCGAAGCTGGCGAGGCCTAAAGCTGGACCGACGCCGACGATGCCTCAGGCGCCAGGGCCGCGTAGCGCCAACGTCTCCGGCCCTTCCGGCGGATGCTGGCGCTCCATCTCAGCCCTGAGGCGTGTGGCCTCGCGCCGGCTCTGCCGGGCGGCACGGCGGACGTGCCCCTGACCGAACCAGGACCCGATGCCGCCGATCACCACGCCGAGCGCCAGCGTGGCAAAAAACACCACATAAAGCGGCACCGTGAGCGAGAAGAACGGCGCTGCCGGGTTGAAGGGGTCAAGGACCAGCGTCACCGACTGGTTATTGACGACCGCGAGCGCCACCAACACGATGGCGACCGGGCCGAGGATGACGATCCGCAGAAATGTCTTCACGGGACGTCTCTCCTGCACCGGCCGGCCGTCAGCTCACCTTGCCGTCGTTGAGGCGCTCGCGCATTTCCTTGCCGGTCTTGAAGAAGGGCACAAACTTCTCGGACACCGGCACCTTCTCGCCGGTGCGGGGATTGCGCCCGGTGCGGGCCGGCCGGCTCTTCACCGAGAAGGCGCCAAAGCCCCTGAGTTCGACGCGGTCGCCACTCTTCATGGCGTCAACGACGGTACCGAGGATGGTGTTGACGATGTTCTCGATGTCGCGCTGGTAGAGGTGCGGATTCTGCGCCGCGATACGCGCAACCAGTTCAGACTTGATCATGGTTGAAAAGCTCCCTGCCGGCTGAGCGAATAAGAAAAGTCATTGAAGGTCCAAAAGCGGGGCGCGATCTTTCAGACTCGCTTGACCCGCTTTAGGTCTTTGTTCGGACGCATGTCTTTGGCGCAAAACCGCCGCATGCTTTTGCGCGACACGCTTTCGCTTTAAGGGTGCCAAACTGACACGAGGCCGTCAAGCCGACCTTCGCTGTTCCATGCGGAAAGATCGATGCCGATCAGGCGGCCAGCCGCCGCCATGGCACGGTCGGCGATCCCAAAGCCGGCATAGGGCCGCTCGGGCGCCCAATCGACGATCTTGAGCTCCTTATCGATGCCCTTGGCGCTCTCCAGCCAGGTAACTGCTGCATCTTCACCGCCGATCTCGTCGATGAGTCGGAGGTCGAGCGCCTGCCGGCCGGAATAGATGGAGCCATCGGCAACTCTCAGCACGTCGGGCCGGGAAAGGCCGCGCCGTTCGGCGACAATGTCGACGAACCAGGCGTACGTATCGTCGACAAGCCGCTGGATCATGGCGGCGGCACCGGGCTGTTCGGGATAGGTGAAGGGCGATGGCTCGGCCTTGAGCGGTGCCGATTTCACGGTCTTCACGTCGACACCGATCTTCTGCATCAGCGCGCCGACGTTGCCGTACTGAAACAACACGCCGATCGACCCGGTGATCGAGGTGCGCTCGGCGAAGATGCGGTCGGTGGCGATCGCCGTCATGTAGCCGGCCGAGGTGGCGAGCGTACCCATGGTCGCCACCACCGGCTTGTTCTCCGCGATGCGACGCAGGCCGTCGTAAAGCTCCTCGCCGCCGACGGTGGTGCCGCCAGGACTATCAATGGCGACAATCACCGCCTTGACGGCGTCGGACGCCACGATGTCCTTCAGCATCTTCCGCTGGTCGGCGTCCGCGAGGATCATGCCCGACACGGTGACGCGGGCGATGTGAGGGGCGCCCTTGCCGGACATGCCTCTGCCAGCATAGAGCCCGAGGGCCACCGCGAGCCCGATGGCGAGCAGAAGGGTGACGCCACGCCAGAAATAGAGCCGGCGCCGCAGCTGCCGCCGTTCGACGATGGCATCCGCATCAAGGGTCATGAGGAAGCCTTCCCGCTTGCCGATTCCGATCATCTTGAGGTAGCAGCCCGATGGCCGGCCGGCAAGGCAAACCGGCGCCCGGCATTTGGCCTCGAAGCGAGGCCACCGGAAGTTGGTACCAAGTTAATCCTAGCTCTATGATCAATAAAGAAAATAAAAAGGGCGTCGTGTTCAGCGACGCCCTCGTTTCTGACCTTGCGATGCCAAGCATCGTTTGAGGTCGGCAAGCCTCGAAGGTTGAGGCCCGTCTTAACGTCCGGACTCGGATCGAGTGGACAGTTACTAATATTGCTCCGATGCTTGCTTTCGTCAAGGATACCTTGGGCGCAATGGTAATAATTCGTATCAAGAAAAAAGGCCCGCACGAGGCGGGCCTTTTCAGTCTCAGAAACCGGCGCTTCGCGCCAGCTCTCACTCGCCGTCTTGGCGGGCCTTGAGGGCGGCGGCGAGGATGTCGCCGAGCGAGGCGCCCGAGTCGGAGGAACCGAACTGAGCGACGGCTTCCTTCTCCTCGTAGATCTCCAGGGCCTTGATCGACAGGCCGACCTTGCGGGTCTTCTTGTCGAACTGGGTGACGCGGGCATCGAACTTCTCGCCGACGGCGAAGCGCTCGGCGCGCTGGTCGTTGCGGTCGCGAGCCAGGTCGCCACGACGGATGAAGGCGGTGATGTCGGTATCGACGATCCGCACTTCAAGCCCGGCTTCCTTGACTTCGACCACCTCGCAGGTGACCACCGAGTTGCGGCGGATTTCGCCGGCCGCTTCCATCGGGTCGCCGCCGAGCTGCTTCATGCCGAGGCTGATGCGCTCCTTCTCGACGTCGACATCGAGGACGACCGCCTTGACGACGTCACCCTTGCCGAACTCTTCGATGACCTGCTCGCCCGGACGGTTCCAGTCGAGGTCGGAGAGGTGGACCATGCCGTCCACATCGCCATCGAGGCCGATGAACAGGCCGAACTCGGTCTTGTTCTTGACCTCGCCTTCGACGGTCGTGCCGATGGGATACTTCTCGACGAAGGCTTCCCAGGGGTTCTGCAGCGTCTGCTTGAGGCCGAGAGAGATGCGGCGCTTGACCGAATCCACCTCGAGAACCATGACCTCCACTTCCTGGCTCGTCGCGACGATCTTGCCAGGATGGACGTTCTTCTTGGTCCAGCTCATCTCGGAGACGTGGATCAGACCCTCGATGCCCGGCTCCAGCTCCACGAAGGCGCCGTAGTCGGTGATGTTGGTGACGCGGCCGGTGAACTTGGCGTTGACCGGATACTTGGCCTCAATGGCATCCCACGGGTCGTTCTCGAGCTGCTTCATGCCGAGGCTGATGCGGTGCGTCTCCTGGTTGACGCGGACGATCTGCACCTTGACCTGCTGGCCGATCGACAGCACCTCGGACGGGTGGTTGATGCGGCGCCAGGCAATGTCGGTGACATGCAGCAGGCCGTCGATGCCGCCGAGGTCGACGAAGGCACCGTAATCGGTGATGTTCTTGACGACGCCGTCGACGATCTGGCCTTCCTCGAGGCTCGACACCAGCTCCGAACGCTGCTCGGCGCGGGTCTCTTCAAGGACGACGCGGCGCGACACGACGATGTTGCCGCGGCGCTTGTCCATCTTCAGGATCTGGAACGGCTGCGGCGTGTGCATCAGCGGGGCAACGTCGCGCACCGGGCGGATGTCGACCTGCGAGCGCGGCAGGAAGGCCATGGCGCCGTCGAGGTCGACGGTGAAGCCACCCTTGACCTGGTTGGAGATCTGGCCGACCACCTTCTCGTTCTTCTCGAAGGCAACCTCGAGACGGACCCAGCTCTCTTCGCGGCGGGCCTTGTCGCGGCTGAGAACCGCTTCACCGAGCGCGTTCTCGACGCGCTCCAGGTAGACCTCTACGATGTCGCCGACCTTCATCTCGCCGTCACGAGCCCTGGCGCCAAATTCCTTGAGCGGCACGCGCCCTTCGACCTTCAGGCCGACGTCGATGACGGCGAGGTCCTTCTCGATAGCGACGACGGTGCCCTTGACGACAGTGCCCTCGGCCACGTCCGAAGCGGTGAGGCTCTCGGCGAGCAGGCTAGCGAAGTCCTCGCGGGTAGGATTAAGTTGAGACATTGAAACTCCTGGGGTGCCGGCTTGGCCGGCGGCGTCGGCGGGTAAGAGTTGCCCCGTCCCTCCGATCCGGTGAACCACCTGACCCACGCCTAGGGCGGGGTGCCGACGCGACTTCGACCGGACGGACGAGGATAAATGGCTTCACGGGCGAGGCCAACGGCTCCGCCCGAAAGTTGGGCTTCTATAGCGGAGGTTGCCGGCCGCATCAAGGCACAAAAGGGCGGAATTTCGCGCCTTTTCGCGCCACCACGCTGAGAGTCAGTCTCTCGACTGCCAATTTCCGACGATGGACAGCGCCGCCGCCAGAACTTCAGCCGGCCCCAGCGCTGATGTATCGATGATGATGGCGTCATCGGCCGGCCGAAGCGGTGCCTCGGCACGGCCACTGTCGCGGCTATCGCGGGCCCTGACCTCGGCGAGAATCGCCTCGTAGTCGACCGCTCGGCCCTTGGCGAGGAGCTCGTCAGTACGGCGGCGGGCGCGCACCTCGGCGCTCGCGGTCACGTAGAGCTTCACGTCGGCATCCGGGCAGATCACCGTACCGATGTCGCGGCCGTCGAGCACCGCGCCGCGCGGTCCATGGGCGAAGTCGCGCTGGAAGGCGATCAGGGCGGCGCGGACGCCCGGGTGGACAGCAACGCGCGAGGCAAGTTCGCCGGCCTCGCGACCCCGGAGATCGGGACGCAAGAGATCGGCCGGTGTCAACCTATCGGCGACAACGGTCGCCGACGCGGCGTCGTCGAGGTCCAGTCCGGCGACCTGCATCAGCTTGCCGATGGCCCGGTAGAGGAGGCCGGTGTCGAGGTAGGGCAGGTCAAGTCGGCTGGCCAGAGCCTGGGCCAGCGTCCCCTTGCCGGCGGCGGCCGGGCCGTCGATCGCGACGAGGAGCGGCTTTTTGACCGACGTTTCAAGATGCGTCTCAGGCATCGGCCGCCTCCGCCGCCTCGAAAGCGGCGCCAAGGCCGACCATCAGCGCCTCAAACGTCGGGAAGGAGGTGACGATCATCGACGCATCGTCGACGGTGACCGGGTTTTCGGCCGCCATGCCGAGCACCAGGAAGCTCATGGCAATACGATGGTCGAGATGGGTGGCGACGCGGCCGCCACCGGCAATCCGTCCGCCTCGCACCGACAGCCAGTCGGGGCCTTCGGAACAGGTGACACCATTGACCCTCAGTCCGGCCGCAACGGCAGCGAGGCGATCGGATTCCTTCACCCGCATTTCGCCGATACCGGGCATGCGCGTCTCGCCGCTTGCCGCCGCCGCCGCAACGGCAAGGACGGGATACTCATCGATCATCGATGGTGCCCGCTCGGCCGGCACCGTGACGCCCTTGAGGTCGGCATGGCGCACCCTGAGGTCGGCCAGCCGCTCGCCGCCGGTCATCCGCTCACCCGTCACCTCGATGTCGGCGCCCATCTCAAGAAGCGTCTCGATCAGGCCGATGCGGGCCGGGTTCATCAGCACACCCTCGACGGTCACGTCGGAGCCCTCGACCAGCGTCGCAGCGACGATCGGGAAGGCGGCCGACGACGGGTCGGACGGTACGTCGATCGCCTGGGGCTTCAACTCCGGCCGGCCGACGAGGGCGATGCGGCGACCGCCGCCCACCTCGTCGGCAATCTCGATATCGGCGCCGAAGCCCTTGAGCATGCGCTCGGTGTGGTCGCGGGTGAACACCGGCTCGATCACCGTGGTGATGCCGGGCGTGCCGAGACCGGCCAGCAGCACCGCCGACTTCACCTGCGCCGAAGGAACCGGCAGCCGATAGGTGATCGGTAGCGGCAGGCGCGGCCCGCGCATGGTGAGCGGCAGGCGACCACCGGAACGGGCGATCACTTCGACACCCATTTCGGACAGCGGCTCCAGCACCCGGCCCATCGGTCGCTTGATGAGGGAAGCATCGCCGGTCAACGTGACGGCAATCGGCTGGGCGGCGGCAAGGCCCATGGTGAGACGGACGCCGGTGCCGGCGTTGCCGAAGTCGACGATGCCGGCCGGCTCGAGCAGGCCGCCGACGCCGAGGCCGCGCACCCGCCAGGCGCCGTCGCCGTCGCGGATCACCGTCGCGCCAAAGGCGCGCATGGCCGCCGCCGTGTTCATGACATCCTCCGCCTCGAGAAGGCCGGTGATGACGGTCTCACCGACGGTGAGCGCACCGAGCATCAGGGCGCGATGCGAGATCGACTTGTCACCAGGAACGCGAACGCGCCCCCGGAGCGGGCCGGATTTCAGGGCGGTCAGCGGACGAACGAGCGCTTGGGAAGCCATGGAATGGAACACCTGATACCAACGGGCGTCGATGCGTCCGCTCGTTGAGATACTCGCAAATTTCTCATTTGCCTTGAAGGCATGAGAAAATCGTGAATGAAATACCAGGGCCATTTTTTATGACTCCTGGCATGATACCTCACACCCGGCGGGCTACCGGGGGCGTTGCGGCCGCTCTAGCACAGCCGGGCGGCCGCGTCACTTGCTCCGACGCGACGGGGGGATAGGCAAGGCGCCGGCTACTAAGCCGCCGCAACCAATTCACCTTTGACAGAGCCCCCGGTTTGCATATATGTGCCTGCCCGATTTACATGACAAACGCGAGGCCGACCGTGGCGAAATCTGAACTTGGGCTGAAGCGTCTTTGCCCCAGCTGTGGCGCAAAGTATTATGACCTAAACCACTCCCCGATCCGCTGTCCGAAATGCGGCGCCCAGTTCGATGCCGGACTGGCGGCGCGAGCGCGGCCGGCGACAGCCATCGACGAAGAAGAGGACGCCGAGGAGGAGATCACCGAGGTCGGCGCGCTCACTCCCGAGTTCGTCAGCCTCGAGGAAGTTGAAGAAGCCGATGGCGAGGACGTACCCGACATCGAGGACCCC
>Ga0316604_10002204_pt1 | contig 15340 bp, 14 predicted proteins | sample OWC_soil_day20_C_FD_207650 | JGI IMG/M metagenome (GOLD analysis project Ga0316604, IMG submission 207650) | Wetland soil microbial communities from Old Woman Creek delta, Ohio, United States - OWC_soil_day20_CT | ecosystem: Environmental > Terrestrial > Soil > Wetlands | place: USA: Ohio... | reverse complement strand
TGGAAGTCCGGGAAGTGAAGCGGATCGGGTATCTGGTTATCAGCTCCGATAAAGGGTTGGCAGGCGCCTATGCCTCCAATCTGATCAAAGAAGTCTTGCCGGCTGTTCGCGGCAAAGACAATGTCGGGCTGATTACGGTCGGCCGTAAACCCCGCGATTATTTCCGCCGGCGGCAGTACCAAGTAGACCATGAATATACCGGTTTTTCTGAGAAACCGACCTATGAAAATGCAGTGGCCATTGCTCGTGATTTGGCGAATGATTTCATTGCCGGCAAGTATGATGAAATCTACCTGTCCTTTACGCGCTTTGTTTCGCCGATTGTGCAAAAACCGGTCACCATTAAACTCCTGCCTGCCAGCAGTCAAGCGGATGAGCAAGAGAAGCCGGTCGCGCGCAGTGAATATATTTTTGAACCGTCCGCAACGGAAGTATTGAATTTGCTGGTTCCTAAATATTTGGAAACTGTGATTTACGGCGCGCTGCTGCAATCGGCAGCCAGCGAGTTGGGTGCCCGTATGACGGCGATGGGTTCGGCGACGACGAATGCGCAAGACTTAATCGCAAAACTGGTTCTGAATTACAATAAAGTTCGCCAGGCGACCATAACCCGCGAAATATCTGAAATCGTGGGTGGTGCCGAGGCATTGAAGTAAGCAGTCAATGTGTACATGCGTACAGAGGAGGGAAATCTGTGAATATCGGTAAAGTTATTCAAGTTATCGGCCCGGTCATCGACGTTGAGTTCCCTCCGGAACAGCTGCCTGCCATTTATAGTGCAATCAAGATCGATGAAACGGTCGGCGACATGTCGATTCATGTGACGGCGGAAGTCATGCAGCATTTGGGCGATGATATCGTCCGCTGCGTAGCGATGTCGTCCACCGACGGTTTGACCCGCGGCATGAAAGTCGTGGATACGGGAGCAGCGATCAAGGTTCCGGTAGGAAAAGGCACGCTGGGCCGGATATTCAATGTATTGGGCGAAACGGTTGACAACAATCCTGAAGAAGTTGTCGCTGATGATCATTGGCCGATTCATCGGCCGGCACCGAGTTTTGAACAGCAAGAAACTGCCACGCAAATATTGGAGACGGGAATTAAAGTCGTTGACTTGATTGCTCCGTATTCCCGCGGCGGTAAAATCGGCCTCTTTGGCGGCGCCGGAGTAGGCAAGACCGTTCTTATCATGGAATTGATCCGTAACATTGCTACTGAGCACGGCGGTTTTTCGGTGTTCGCCGGTGTAGGCGAGCGGACCCGGGAAGGCAATGACTTGTGGACAGAGATGAAAGAATCGGGCGTTATTGAAAAAACGGCGCTTGTGTACGGCCAGATGAATGAGCCGCCCGGAGCGAGAATGCGGGTTGGCCTCAGCGCTCTGACCATGGCGGAATATTTCCGTGATGTTGCCGGGCAGGACGTATTGTTGTTTGTCGATAATATTTTCCGGTTTATCCAAGCCGGTTCGGAAGTTTCCGCTTTGCTGGGCCGTATGCCGTCGGCGGTTGGCTATCAGCCGACCTTAGCAACCGACGTTGGTGCGCTGCAGGAGCGGATTACCTCGACCAAAAAAGGCTCGATCACGTCCGTACAGGCAGTTTATGTACCGGCGGATGACTTGACTGACCCGGCGCCGGCAGCGACCTTCGCCCACTTGGATGCGACGACCGTTTTGTCGCGGCAAATCGCTGAGTTGGGTATTTACCCAGCCGTGGATCCGCTCGATTCCACGTCGCGGATTATGGATCCGAACGTATTGGGCGATGAGCATTATCAAACCGCGCGCGGCGTACAGGAAGTGCTGCAGCGCTATAAAGAACTGCAGGATATCATTGCCATCCTGGGTATGGAAGAGCTTTCGGATGAAGACAAGCAAACCGTTGCCCGGGCCCGTAAGATCCAGCGTTTCTTGAGCCAGCCGTTCTTCGTAGCCGAGACCTTTACCGGCATGAACGGGAAATACGTGCCTCTGAAGGAAACCATCCGCGGGTTCAAGGAAATCTTGAGCGGCAAGCACGATGACTTGCCGGAAGCGGCCTTCTATATGGTCGGTACGATTGATGAAGCGTTGGAAAAGGCTGAGAAAATGAAGGGGGAATAACAAGTGGCCAAAACAATTCGGCTAGACATTGTCACCCCCGAACGAATGGTATATTCAGAAGATGTCAACATGGTGATCGCCCGGGCGACCGATGGGGATCTGGGTGTTTTGCCAGGCCATATTCCGTTGATTGCGGGTTTGGTTATTTGGCCGCTGCGCATCCTTAAAGACGAAGGCGAACTGCAGATTTCGATTGCCGGCGGATTTATTGAAGTCCAGCCGACCAAAGTCACCATCCTGGCCAGCAGCGCCGAGCTGCCGGAAGAGATCGATATCGACCGGGCCATGGCGGCGCGCGAGCGGGCGGAAAAACTGCTTGCCCAGAAGGAAGGCGTGGATACTGCGCGGGCGCAAGCCGCCTTGCAGAGAGCGATCATGCGTCTTCGGGTTGCGGAACGCGACCATCATAAAGAATAGAACTGTTATTGAGGGACAGGCACTCGCCTGTCCCTTACTAACATAAAATGACATGATAGTTTATCTATAATGATCTGGCAAAGAAAAAAGACAGGTATTCCGCCTGTCTTTTTTTTGCTTGCCAGATAAAAAAGTTGATGATAAACTAAAGGATGGTAAAGCAGTCTGTGTGGGAGGATTTATTTTGGAAAAGTTAGTGATTACGGGAGGAAAGCGACTATCGGGCGCGATCAAGATTAGTGGCGCCAAAAATGCTTTGCTGCCTATTATCGCCGCTTCTATTCTGGGAAAAACGCCAAGTGTACTACAGGAAATCCCTGATTTGGAAGATGTTCGCACAATATCTGAGGTATTGCATGAGTTGGGACTAAAGGTGCGGCGCGAGGAACCCGATACGTTAGTCATTGACAGCAGTGTGATCCGCAGTTGTGAGGCGCCGTATGAATTGGTCCGGAAGATGAGGGCCTCTTTCTTAGTAATGGGGGCGTTGCTGGGCCGGTGCGGACAGGCGAAAATTTCCTTGCCAGGGGGCTGTGCGATTGGCACCCGGCCGATTGATCTGCATTTGAAAGGCTTTGAAGCTTTAGGGGCAGAAATTGTTCTTGGCCATGGTTATATTGAAGCCCGAGCGCCAAAGGGGCTGACCGGCGCGCGGATTTATCTCGATTTTCCCAGTGTTGGCGCTACGGAAAATATCATGATGGCGGCATGTACCGCCAAAGGGCAAACGATCCTGGAAAATCCGGCGGAAGAACCGGAAATCGTCGATTTAGCTACGTACTTGAACACGATGGGCGCCCGCATCCGCGGTGCAGGAACTAATGTGATTAAAATAGAAGGCGTCGAGGAATTGCACGGCGCTGAACATACGGTCATACCCGACCGGATTGAAGCAGGAACATACATGGTGGCCGCAGCGATTACCGGTGGTGATATCCGGTTGGATAATGTTTTGGTCGAACATCTGAAACCGGTGATTGCGAAACTCAAAGAAGCCGGTGTGATCGTGGATGAAGACGTGAACGGCGTACGGGTCCGCAGTTCCGGCAAACTGAAACCGGTTGATGTCAAGACCTTGCCGTACCCAGGATTTCCGACCGACATGCAATCACAGTTTATGTCGCTCATGGCAGTGACGGAAGGAACCAGTGTCGTTACGGAAACCGTATTTGAAAATCGGTTTATGCACGTCGACGAGCTGAAACGGATGGGGTCCCACATAAAAATTGAAGGCCGCAGTGCAGTGATTGAAGGCGTGTCCAAGCTGACCGGCTGTCCGGTAAAAGCGACGGATTTGCGGGCTGGGGCTGCTTTGGTGCTGGCAGGGCTTGTCGCTGACGGTCAAACGGAAGTGGGCTGCATTCATCATATTGACCGCGGTTATGATAATTTGGTAGGGAAATTCCGCACGTTAGGAGCGGATATCGTCCGCATTAAAGCCGGATCGTAAATGAAGACTTACTTCAGATGGAGTTTCATGCTTACGGCACAAATACCAAAAGACATTGGTATTTCCATCTGAAGTTTAGTCGAATTTCGTCTTACAGAAAGTATAACTACTTTCTGTGACATAAGTGCAACCAACGGCTTCCACCGTCGCTAATAGCTCGGTACAAGCCGGGTTTTCTAATCTCGAGCTACAGCCTGTTAATCCCCGACCTAACGGGCGGGATTTTACAGGCTGTGTGAAGAGGCGAATTTAAATGGACAGGCTGTTGAAAAAGGTTATTCGGCGTCGTTGTTTTCTGTGGCGCCAGCCCTTTTTGAACAGTCTGTTTTTCTAGCTCTGGGTAAACCGTTATGGAAAATTACCAAAATTACGAGGAAAACGCGAGATTTTAAAGGATTTTGCCGTAGGATCGCGAATTAACAGAAGACTTATAAAAATAATTGCTTTTTAGGTTGTTTTAGGGGAAGGAGCTGCACTATGTTTGGAATGCCTACCGATATCGGTGTTGATTTAGGAACTGCCAATGTTTTGGTTTATGTAAAAGGGAAAGGGATTGTTCTGCGTGAACCTTCGGTGGTTGCGATTGACCGCGATACAAATCGCGTGTTGGCAATCGGCGAAGAAGCCCGGCGTATGCTGGGGCGTACCCCGGGAAATATTGTTGCCATCCGCCCGCTGCGCGAAGGCGTTATTGCGGATTATGATATCACCGAAAATATGCTGCGATACTTTATTCAAAAAGTTGTCAAAAAGAGTTTGTTTTTCAAGCCCCGGATTATGGTTTGCATTCCGTCCGGCGTGACGACGGTCGAAAAGCGGGCTGTTATTGAAGCAACGATACAAGCCGGAGCCAGCAAAACGTATTTGATTGAAGAGCCATTGGCTGCGGCAATGGGCGCCGGCCTAGACATCTCTGAGCCTTGCGGTTCGATGGTGGTTGATATTGGCGGTGGGACAACCGATGTTGCCGTCCTCAGCCTTGGTGGGATTGTCATCAGTGAATCCTTGCGGATTGGCGGCGATAAGTTTGACGAAGCATTGGTCCGGTATATTAAGAAAGAACATAATGTACTGATCGGCGAACGGACGGCTGAAAACATTAAAATTACGGTAGGGACCGCTTATGCCGGATCCCGTGATGATACGATGGAACTGCGGGGCCGGGACTTGGTTTCCGGTTTGCCGAAGACGATCCGTATCTCTTCGGCCGAGACGTTGGATGCGTTAGCCGAGACGATCTCGTTGATTGTTGAGTGCGTAAAATCCGTGCTGGAAAGGACACCGCCGGAATTGTCGTCGGATATCGTGGATCATGGGATTGTGATGACTGGCGGCGGATCTATGCTGCAGGGCCTTGACCGCTTGATCAGTACGGAGACCGGCATCCCGACCTATCTGGCGGATGATCCGCTGTCCTGCGTGGCGATCGGTACCGGAAAAGCACTGGATTCTTTGGAAAAATTGCAAGACAGCACAGCAATTACGAAACGAAACTTTAAAGCGGTGCGTTAATTGCCGCAACGGCGTACATAAGAAGCTAGGATGACGCGGGGCCTGGGAGACGGAAAACCGCCAGGCCTCACGTTTTGACGATAACAAGTACGGAGGTGACACCCAATGATACGGGGGATTTACACAGCAGCTTCCGGGATGGTGGCAGAAACAACCCGGACGGATACGACAGCAAATAACCTGGCGAATGCGTCAACGACCGGTTACAAAAAAGATGTTGCCGTCAGCCGGGAGTTTTCCGGCCTTTTGCTGCAGCGAATGAACGATGGGCAAAATGCGACGATTGGTACGTTGGGAACGGGCTCGACGATTGATGCCGTTGTTACCGAGCATACTGCCGGCGCGTTGCGGCCAACGGGGAATCCGTTGGATGTGGCGATTGATGGGCGCGGTTTCTTCACTGTACAAACGCCGAATGGGCTGCGCTATACCCGCAACGGTTCTTTTACCCGCAATGACGCGGATCAATTGGTGACCAGCGAAGGGTATCCGGTAGTGGGGCAGACTGGGGCTATTGCCTTGAGCGGCGTTATCGGCAGTAAAATCACAATCGCTGCGGATGGCCGTATTTACAATGGGGCAGAAGAAATCGACCGGTTGCAGCTGGCTGATTTTACCGACCCGAGCCGTCTGGTGAAAGAAGGGGCGAACCTGTTTGCCGCCGGTGATGCGGTGCCGGAAAAAAATGTGACGGGAAAAGTTTCGCAGTCAACCTTGGAACTATCGAATGTGAACGTCGTTGCGGAAATGGTCAATTTGATTTCCGGCTATCGGTCGTATGAAATTAATTCGAAGGCTGTTTTAGCACAGGATGGCTTATTGGACAAGGCAGTGAATGAAGTCGGAAAAGTCTAAGGGAAAACTTAAGTTTGGCAGGAAATGATTCGATATAATACATGATAAGGGGCTGGACCGTAATGGAGGCCCTGGCGGCTGCTGACCGACTGATGCGGCCGATAACGGAAATACCGGGGAGGTAATGGAAGATGATGCGAGCTTTATGGACTGCCGGCACAGGAATGATGGCCCAGCAGGCCAATATCGATGTGGTTTCCAACAACTTGGCGAACGCGAATACAACGGGCTTTAAAAAGAACCGGAATGATTTTCAGGATCTGATGTACCAGGTGATGCGCCAGTCCGGCGCGGCGACCGGGTCCGATACCCAGGTGCCGGCCAGTGTGCAGATTGGTCATGGAGTACGGCTGGTTTCCACCCAAAAAATGTTTACAGAAGGCAATTTGCAAGAGACTGGCAATCAACTGGACTGGGCTATCGAAGGCGATGGTTTTTTCCAAGTGACGACGGACGACGGAACGGTTGCTTATACCCGGGACGGATCCTTTAAGAAAGATTCGCAGGGACGGATTGTAACTTCCGACGGCTATCCGATCGAGCCGGCCATCACAATTCCGGAGAACGCGACCGCGATTACCCTTTCGGCTGACGGCAGAGTCAGCGCCACAATTCCGAACCAGACCGCGACCCAGGATCTCGGCCAAGTACAATTGGTCCGTTTCGTGAACCCGGCAGGCTTAAACAGCATCGGGCGCAACCTGTATCAGGAAACGGAAGCTTCCGGAACACCGACGGTGGGCAATCCGGGGACGGATGGTGCCGGTACGCTTACAAGCGGCTATCTGGAAATGTCGAACGTGGAAGTAGTCGAGGAAATGGTCAATATGATCGTTGCCCAACGGGCGTATGAATTGAATTCAAAAGCAATTACGACTGCCGATGATATGCTGAGTACGGCAGCCGGATTGAAACGGTAATTAGCAATGAAGCGAATGATTCGCTGCCAAACGCTACTTTTGGTTGCGGTATTTTTGTTATTAAATGCTAGAATTGGTTTGACGGCTGATGTTTCTATCCAAATCAATGCGCAGGCCACTGTTTGTGGCCCTCAGCTTACCTTCGGCGAGATTGCCGATATCCAAGGCTCCGATGAGGACCGGGTTGCGGTTTTGCGTAATTTGAAGCTTGGACCGGCTCCTTTGCCGGGCAATCGATTGGTTTGGACGGACCAGATGCTGGCCAGCCGGCTGCTGGCCAGTGGCGTCGATTTATCGGGGATTGACTGGCAGACAGCGCCTACTGTGACGATTGTCGCAGCATCGCAACCGGTTGCGGCCGAACAACTGGCCGCCGCAGCAACAGCGGCAATCCGGCAGCGTCTTGGCCCGGTTGTCGACAGCGGTGATATCACCATTTATCCGGCCAAGGAAGTGGCTGATTTGCTGGTTTCGCCGGGACGGGTGGAATTGAGCGCCACGTTGCCGCAAGGCGTACGCTATACTGCACCGACGACGGTTGTGGTGCGGGCTGTGGTACAAGACCATGCGCCGGTGACGGCCACATTGGCATACGATATCCGCTGGTTTCGCAACATCCTCATTGCGGCGCGCGATATTGGCGCGCATGAACTAATTACCGCAGATGCGGTTCGTCTTGAACGGTTGGAGGTTGGCCATTTGTCCGGCGGATATTTAACGGATCCGGCAGAGGCCGTAGGATCGGCGGCAAGGCGTCCTTTGACTCCCGGGACGGTGGTCATGAAAACCATGTTGGAAAAACCTTTGGTGATACGGCAGGGGACAACGGTGGTTATTGTGGCGAAAACCGGTGTGTTAGAGGTAACCGCAATGGGCGAAGCCCTTCAGGATGGAAAAGGCGGCCAGCTTATCCGGGTACGGAATTTGCAGTCCCGCAAGATCATTCTTGCGCAAGTGTTGGATGAAGGGACGGTATTAGCGCCGTCTTACTATATAAGTGAGCCTTAGGTTCGGAGGGGGTTATTGCCCCCGCCGAACCCTTAGAGCGAACTTAGTTCGAGTGTTATAGCCTGTTGATCCCCGACCTAAGAGGGCGGGGTCTTATAGGCTGTTAACGAGATAAACCATAAACCCTAATTTTCGGATGAACGTAGAAGAAAGTGCAGGTGTTTTTTATGCGGATCACAGGTAAAGCGGCAAGTTGCTTGCTGGTTTGCTTTGCAATTTGTTTGTTTGGTGCGGCACAGGCACCGGCGGTTGCTTCGGCCGAATCCCTCTGGAGTGATGCTGCAACCGCGAACAGTCTGTATGCGGACCATAAGGCCCACGCCGTTGGTGATATTCTGACGATTGTGATTAGCGAATCCTCGTCGGCAACGCGGGCCGGAACGGCGAAAAATACGAAGGACACCAGCATCGGGATGGATGCCGGAACCGGAATTTTTCACGGCATCGCTTCGGCCAGTTCCTCTTCATCCGATGGTTTTAAAACATCCGGTTCATTGGCCAATACCAATTCGGTGACCGGGAAAATTACCGTCCAGGTAACAGAGGTTCGTCCCAACGGCCTGCTAGCGGTTACCGGCACGCAAAGTATTAAGCAGAACGGCGAAGAACAGAAAATTACCGTCACCGGCCTTGTCCGGCCGGAAGATATTACACCGAATAATACGGTGATGTCGTATAATGTTGCCAATGCGCAGATGCGGGTGGATGGCAAAGGGCCGATTGCCGGCAAGCAGCGGCAGGGGATTATTACGCAGATCTTTAACGTTCTGTTTTAAAGAGATGGTTGCGTTCCATCGACGGAGTGCTTTGCTGATAAGGTTCATTATGATTGATGGTTTTTGGAGGAAGTATGCGCAGATTTATCGTTTTGGCAATCACAGTCCTGTTGTTGCTCGCTCAGATCGGGACGGCAATGGCGGCCCCGGGTGCGGTCAACACGCGGATTAAGGATATCGCGAAAGTGCAAGGCGTGCGGTCGAACCAACTGGTCGGTTACGGTTTGGTCGTTGGCTTGGCCGGGACCGGCGATTCGACGAAGAGCACGTTTACCATGCAATCGATTGCGAATATGCTGAAAAGCTTTGGCGTGATTGTCAGTGCCAGCGCCCTGCAGTCAAAAAATGCGGCGGCTGTTATTGTTACAGCGCAATTGCCGCCTTTCGTGAAACCCGGTGATACCATCGACATCACGGTTTCATCGCTGGGCGATGCCAAAAGTCTGCAAGGCGGGACGCTTTTGCAAACCCCGTTAAAGGCTGGCAACGGCAATGTCTATGCCGTTGGTCAGGGCGCTGTTTCTACCGGCGGTTTTGCGGCCAAAAGCGGTGGATCCAGCCAGCAGAAAAATTTTCTTACAGCCGGAAATATTCCGAGTGGGGCGATTGTCGAACGTGAAGTGGGGACTACCTTTGCGGACAGCGGAAAGACAACGATCACCTTGGCGCTCAACCAGCCGGACTTCACGACCGCCAGCCGGATCAGCGCCGCGGTTGACAGCCGCTTTGGTCCGGTCTCCCAGCCGCGTGACGCCGGATCGGTAATTGTTTCGATCCCGTCCGAGTATGCGCGCGATGTGGTCGGTTTTATTGCGGCGATCGAAGAATTGCCGGTTACGCCGGACAATGCCGCCAAGGTGATTATTAATGAACGGACCGGTACCATTGTGATGGGTGCGAATGTCACTATTGATGAAGTCGCGGTTGCCCAAGGCGGCCTCAACATCCGGATCAGCGCGGCGAAAGAAGTTTCGCAGCCAGGCGCGTTTTCCGGCGGCAAAACGGTGGTTACCGACAAAAGTACAGTGGATGTAACCGAGCAGAAAGCCAACTTGATCCTTTTGCCGGCTTCCGCCAGTGTCGGTGATGTGGTAGAGGCGTTAAATGCGGTTGGCGCGACGCCGCGTGATATTATGGCTATTTTGCAGGCGATGAAAGCGGCTGGCGCGCTGCATGCCGAATTGCAAATTATATAAATAATTTATATATATCCAATTAGACAGAGAAGGAAGAAGGGAACGGAGTGGCAATTTCTGCGGTAGGGGCAGCGATTTCGGGGCTCACGATGAGTGGAACAGCTGCTGTCCGTCAGGACAGCGATTTTGCTGCGCGGATGGATGAAGCGGTCGCCAAAACGGAAACCGCCGCAAAGACAACGGGTCAAAAAACGTTGACGCCCGAAGAAGACAAAAAAATGCGCGAGGCTTGCCGGGGCATGGAAGCTGTATTTCTAAATATGATGTTGAGTCAGATGCGGGCGACGGTGCCCAAAGCGGGCTTGACAGGGTCTTCCAATCAGGAGGAGACTATGCGTTCCATGTTGGATACAGAAATGACGAAAAATCTTGCCGAGGCAGGCGGAATTGGCCTTGCCGATATGATATACCGGCAGTTGCTGCAGGAAAAAAACGTACTCAAACCAAATCAGGTTTTGCAAAAAGGCTAAGTTGGCTTATGGCCATGGCCTGAAACCAGGCACTTCACCAGGGTCTGGTTTTTTGCTGTTAGTTTGCATTGATGGGAGGAGAAAGGCTATGAAAATCATTCGTTGTTCCGTGGGCCTTTTTTTGGTCTGCTGTGTGTTGCTGGGGCAATTTACCGTGGCAAACGCCGGACCGGACAATAACAAAATCCAGAAACTGCGGTTTAGCCAGACTGTGGAAAAGGTGCGCATCGTCCTGGATACAACGGCGTATCCTGAATTTACGGCGCTGCGGTCCGACCATCCTTTGCAATTAGTGATTGATATGCCGAATACTGTAAATGTAGGCGCACCTGCCAAGACCATGTTTAATGATCCGTTAGTGGAAGAGGTGACGGTTACGGCAACCCAACCGAACCAGGTTCGTGTTACCGTGGATTTAAAAATGGCGGGGATGTACACCGTGCATGCCTTGAAAGGGCCAAACCGTTTATTCATTGATGTGATTAAAACGTATGAAAAGAAGAACCAGCAAACGATTGCGCCGGGAATAACGTATACCTCCTGGCAGCGAGGACAGGTGCAAGGCCCGGTTTGGGCCCACGTACTCGACGTGGATCCTCAGGCGGGCTATGTCTTAAAGCCGGTTTTATCCAACGATAAGATTGCCGCATTGGAAACATTGCTGCCGATGGCCCAGCGGTATCAGGCCGTTGCGGCGGTAAACGGTTCGTATTTTGCCCCCAATGGAGAAATCATCGGTTTGCTCAAGCTAAACGGACAGATTGTCAGTGCGCCGGAACTGGCGCGGACGGCAGTGGGACTTTTGTCGAATGGGGAAATGATGATTGACCAGGTGGCCTATCAGGGAACACTGACAATGCCGGACGGGCGGACCCATTTGATCAGTGGTGTCAACCGGGAACGTGGTGAAGACGAATTGGTTCTATACAATGCGTATTATGGCGAAAACACAGGAACGAATCTATATGGAACGGAGTATGTCATACAAAATGACAAAATTACAGCCGTGACAAACGGACATACTGCGCTTTCCCCTGCTGGTTATGTATTATCGGCGCATGGCCTTTCCGCCAAAAGCCTGGCAGGGTTAAAAGCGGGCGACAGCGTTACAGTGACGCAAACGCTGGGACCGCTTTGGGATAAAACAACGGCGGCGTTGGGCGCCGGCCCGATGCTGGTGAAAAACGGGGTTCCCTATGTCACAACCAAAATCGAGGAATTTGGCTCTGACGTTGCCGGCGGCCGGGCGCCGCGTACTGCACTGGGTGTCACGAAAAACGGCCATGTTTTATTCGTGGTGGTAGATGGACGGCAACAGAACAGCATTGGGTTGACGTTGGTGGAAATGGCGTTCTTGCTGCAAGAGTTAGGCGCTGAAGCGGCGATCAACCTGGACGGCGGTGGTTCCAGTGAGATGGTGCTGAATAACCGTATCGTCAACGCCCCCTCGGACGGGCACGAACGGGCGTTGGGGGCTGCTTTGCTGGTCCTGCCAACAAAGCTTGCCAATTAGGTAGAAAGATGTATAATTAAATTACACGGGGAGGTGTAATGTTATGTTCCGAAACAGAAAGATAATTTGCCTTACGGTAGCAATGATGATGGTAATGATCGCTTGGGCGGCAGCTGCCGGCGCATTAGTGGAACAAAGGGGCGTGTTGAATGGTAAGGTTTTGGCGACATGTCTGGTTACACCGGGAACAATGGTTCATGAAGGTGACGTCTTGGTCTGTGTTGATACGATCGCCGGGCCGGCTCCTGCTGCCAGAGCGACAGTTGACGGCAAGGTTGTAGAAGTTTTGGTAAAACCGGGAGATATGGTAAAAACAGGTGATGTTCTGGCAAGGATTGAGCCAACGCACAAATAGGAAGGGTGATTTCTTTGTCAATAATGGCTGGTTGTCGCCGGGTTGCATTGATTGCGGTTTTTTGTTTCCTTCCGGGTCTGGTTGCAGCAGCTTCACCGGAAATTTTGCCGGTAGACCAGGTTACGACCGGGATGAAGGGCATTGCAAAAACGGTAGTCACCGGTACCCAGATTGAGGAATTTGGGGTAGAAGTACTGGGTGTTATGAAAAATAAAGGTCCTTCAGGTGATCTTATTTTAGTTCGCACGTATGGCGATGTAATTGACCGGACTGGCGGGATTGCGCAAGGCATGAGCGGCAGTCCGGTTTATATTGACGGCAAATTGGTCGGTGCGATCGCTTACGGCTGGTCGCTGACGGACCACCGGATTGGAATGGTTACGCCAATCGCCGATATGTTAAAACTGTGGGATTTTCCACCGGCGAATAATTTATTGATTGGCAGCGGGGCTGTTCCGTTGCCGGATAGTGCGGTTCCGGTGGATACCCCGCTTATGGCTTCCGGATTTGGCGGACAAGCAATGGAGTTGCTTAAGAAAGAACTGCAGCCGTATCATCTTGTGCCATATGCGGTTGGTGAAGCTCCGGAAGGCATGACGTTTGCCGGCCTTTCACCGGGCAGTGCCGTGGGTGTAGAATTGGTGCGCGGCGATATCAGTCTGGGCGCACTAGGTACGGTGACATATGCAGAGGGCGATAAAGTGCTGGCGTTTGGCCATCCTTTTTTAAAGAAAGGCGCCATTAACTATTTCATGACGAACGCGTATATGTTTACAACGGTCAGCGGCCTGGAGAACTCCTTTAAGGTTGGAGCAGTCGGGCAGGCCATCGGGGTAATTCAGCAAGACCGCGGAGCCGGAGTTGCCGGACAGCTTGATCGGTATCCGAATATTATTCCGCTCAGGGTCACTGTAAACGATGAAAATTTAAACCGGAGCCGAGAGTCGGCAGTCCAGATTGTCCGCGATGACCAACTGGCGCCGGTATTGACTGCGGCTACCGTATTCAGTTTGATGGAAAAAACCGCGGACAGGGTTGGCCCTGGAACAGCCCAAGTCAGTTTTTCGATCATGTCCCCTGATTTGCCGAATGGAGTGATGAAACGGGACAATCTGTTTTATAGCCCGGCCAATGTCGGTGAGTTGGCAATCTCCGAAATTCACGAAGCGCTCGCCTTGTTGACCGGCAACCAGTTTAAGCCGGTTACCATTATGGATGTGCAAGTTTCTGTCGCTACGGATACGATCCGCCGGACGGCGGCTATCATGGAAGCAAAAGCAGCGTCGGAAGCGGCAAACCCCGGCGATACAGTGAATATCCATGTGCAGTTGAAACCGTTTCGGGGTGAACCGATAACCCGTGTGGTACCATTTACGATACCGAAAGAGACGAAACCGGGACCGTTGATGCTGGAAGTACGCGGCGGCGGGATGATTTCCCTGCCAAATTTGCTGTTAAAACTGCAGGGCTTGGATATACTGGCCAAAGCGGCAAAAGAGAAGCAAAAATCACTGGATGACCTGGTCACTGAATTCAGCGACCGGGATCGTAACAATGACCTGGTAGTTGAAGTTATGGAGGCAACGCCGGAAGAAGCGCTGAACGCACCGGATGCGCTGCGCGGCGCAGGCAAAGGTAAGCCGAAGAGTTCGCCGGAAATGCAGCTATTGACAGAAAAAAATGTGGAGCCTGACGCTGAAAAATCGGCATTGAAGCCGGAGGAACAGAAACCGGTGAAAGCCCGCACCAAAATCGATTATATTATCGATAGCGGTGATGCGCAGCTTGCCATTATGGTCAACGCTGCTGTTAAAAACGAAAAAGTATCAAAAACACACCCGTAAGGGTGTGTTTTCCACTTGACAATAGAGTCGGGCTTATTTATAATATGACTGAAATCAGTCAAAAAAGTAGGTGTAAGAAATGGCGCGTATTACAAAAGATCCGCAAGTTCGCATAGCCGAAATTATTGATGCCGCTGAAATGCTTTTCAACACTCATGGTTACCAGGAAACCCAAGTAAGTGACATCGTAAAAGCTGTAGGCGTGGCCCAAGGAACTTTTTATTATTATTTCAAGTCAAAGGAAGAAGTGGTTGAAGCAATTGTCCGGCGAACCATGGACCGCATTTTAGCGGCGATAGTGGATGTTTGCGCCGAAACAGACATTGACGCACCCCAGAAGATGAGTAAAGTTGTGCAAATCACTATTAATAGCGCTCGAAATCACGACGGGTTACTTTTTGAATATTTGTTTGATGATTGTAATTTGCATATATTGGACAAAATAGGCCGTCAAGCCAGCGAATTGTTTGTTCGTCCACTAAAAAAAATTATTGTTGAGGGGATAGAACAAGGAGCTTTTAAGATCATTTATTCTGAACCGATAGCGGAATTTATTCTTGCTATTATTCAGGTAGTGATCGATTCGCTATACAATAAAGAGTCGCCTGAATGTCAGGCGCAGCGTTTGGAAATCGCGCAAAAGCTTATCGAAGTTACACTGGAAAGCAAGAAAGGCAGTATTCCTTTTTCGGGATAACGTAATTTTTTTTCTTTAATACTGACTGAAGTCAGTCGAAAATAAACATACAATGGCACATGTCGCTATATGACATGCGATAAGAAAGGAGAAATACAAAATATAAGTGAGCCTAAGGGTTCGGAGGGGGTTATTGCCCCCGCCGAACCCTTAGAGCGAACTTAAGACTGAGGCTCGAAATCTTTGATTTCGCGAAGCCGAAGTTTCCCTTTAGGGTTTCGAG
>Ga0316604_10002203_pt1 | contig 15346 bp, 18 predicted proteins | sample OWC_soil_day20_C_FD_207650 | JGI IMG/M metagenome (GOLD analysis project Ga0316604, IMG submission 207650) | Wetland soil microbial communities from Old Woman Creek delta, Ohio, United States - OWC_soil_day20_CT | ecosystem: Environmental > Terrestrial > Soil > Wetlands | place: USA: Ohio... | reverse complement strand
GTTCAGTTATTAATTTGTAAATCAGCCTAATTACATCGGCTTCACTCAAAGGATTATTAGGCAAAGGCTTTTCATTTATAGCTAAGAATTTATCTTCATTTATGTAGTAGCCGTAAGGTACAATACCGCCGAGCCATTGACCTTGACGGGCACACCGATTTGCTCCTAGCCAAGTGTTTTGCAGAATCGTTTCGCGGTCATAGTCGGCAACGCCAGCAAGCATGGTAAGCATAAAACGGCCGGCGGGGTTGCTGGTGTCAAACGGCTCTGTCATGCTTTTTACAGATATTCCGTATGACTCAATATCATAAACTGAGTTTAATATAGTTCTGGCAACACGACCTATACGATTGAGTTTATATACAAAGATAGCATCAAACTTTTTATTTTTAGCATCTTCTAATAGGCGTTTGCCTTCTGGCCTTTCGCCTAAGTGATATCTGCCGGTAACGCCATCTTCTTTATACCACTCCACAATATTGTAATCATGGAGATCACAATATTTGGTGGCAAAATCGACTTGGCTTTCTATGGTGCCTCTGTCGGCTTGATCTTCAGTTGATACGCGACAATATATCGCTACATTCATAAGTTATCACCTTCATTAAAGAAAAAATGCCCTTGGCACCGTCTAGGAAAGTGACAAGGGTGTAATATTTGCTCCATCTCTATTATTAGCTAATAGTTGTCTCTTTAATTTTTTTACAAAGGTACTCAGATACAAATTCATCTGCTGTTCTATTTTTCTCAATCGAAAAACCTGATCGAGCCAACATTCCTTCAAAAATCCAATTAAATGTGCTGTATTCATCTCGTATATGTGTTTCAACATCAGCTTTGAAAGTTGGACCTACCTTTTGTTCAAAAGCTGAAAGCCAATTATTAATTGTTGTAATATAGTTTTCCGGCTGGAAATGAAAAACAACATCAAATATATATAGAATGCCGCCCATGTTAAGCATTTGGTTCATCTTCAGAAGGGCAATTTGTTTCCAAAAATCAGGTAGATGATGAAAGGCTGCTTTTGTTAAAACTATATCTGCTGGGTTTGATTTATGTTCGTAGCTTAAAAATCCAGCGTTTATAAATTCGATGTTTGATGCATTTTCTTGTGATGCTTTTTTTTTCGCCTGATTTATCATTACAGTGGAAATATCAACAGCAAATATTTTTTTGAAATATTTCGAAGCATATATTGCTGTAGCACCTGTTCCGCAACCCAAATCAATTAGTGTCATATCTTCTGGATTGTCTAATGATAAATAATCTAGCATATCAGCGAATTCTTTTTCATAATCTCTGAATTTAGTATGCTGGTTGTCATAGTTTTCTGCTTGATTAATGTCCGAATAATCTACGCCGCAATGATTAAATTCGTTATAAAGCCAATTCTCCATGTTTTCCTCCATTAGTTTTATGGCTGACATACTTTACAAGGCACGTATCCGGCATCAATTGCTTCTTCGCGGCTGTCAAAGTAAACTCTGTGATCGCCGCGAATTTTTTGTGCCCAACGGCAATATGTATAGTGAAATTTTCCGGTTGTTGATGCACCTACATAAGTTGGCTCCATTGGAACTACGTGATTGTGAGTATCACCAATAGAAATAGCTTGGTCTAATGTTGCCTGCGCGGGCGAAGAAAACGCCAATCCTAGTGGGATAGTAAAAAGTACTGCCAAGAATAGAAACCAGGTTATACGTTTTTTCATTTTGGAGTCCTCCTTTTATTTAATGCTAATTTGGTATTTGTGGGAAATAATGTATTGAAATAATTCCACTTTATTAATTGGTTAACCTTCTAAAAATAGCAGGTAATTGTAAAATAATACAGTATGTACCTAATATGGGAATACCATTGGTAGGAAAGGATTACGAGCCAAAAAGCTTAAGGGGGAGCTTATATAGTGAGTGAAAATCAAAGTGAAGAAGCTGTAGAAGAAGTTAAGTATGCGGGATTTTGGATACGAATAGCGGCGACTATGATTGATGTGATAATTTTGTGGGCGTTCAATTTTTTTATTCTGCACAAAATGCTTCCTGCAGATTGGGGCAGCGTTGCACAATTTTTACTCAATGCCCTATATTTCGCATGGTTTATTAGTTCAACATCGCAGGGGACACTGGGAAAAATGTTGTTAAAGTTAAAAGTAACTGATTTAGAAGGAAAACGGATTTCTTTTATCAGATCTTTAGGAAGATATATGGTATATGAAGCATGTTTTATATTTCTTGGTATCGCTTTGGGAAAATTAACTATAGCTTCTAAAACAAATAGTATTGGATTAATTGACATAATTTTAGTTTCGTTTAGTACAGTTGTTGCATTTACGCCGGTAGTAGGGGTTTTAATGATTGCCTATACTGAACGTAATCAAGGGTTACATGATAAGATCGCTTCGACATTAGTTGTAGTACGGGAGAAGAAACTAATATAATTGCATAATTTTTAAAATAGTGTCAAGTAAATCCTTGAAAAAGGGAGCGTAAACAATTTTGTGTAAAGGATTCTTAGACTTAGAAATTTTGCAAATATGATTGTTTACAAAGGAATATAATGGTAAATTTAGAACATATTAAACTTAAAAATATTGGGAGGATCATTATGAAAAGAATATTTTTTGCTTTTATGATGCTCATGTTTGTTCCGGTGATCGCACTTTGCTCAACTGCTACAGTTCCAGATCAGGAGATAGATTTGAATCCTCAAGGATGGATTGCTGGAGGGACACTTAAATTTAAACCAGGTAGTCAAGTAGAATTAAATGAACGGGGAGATGTAATCTCCGGCGTATTAAAATTTGACGAGTATTTACGTTCAATAGGTAAAGGTTATGATAATCATGGATTATCAGATTCCCAACGACCAACTCCTTCGAACTTTTTGTTTTTTAAAGGATATAATTCAATTATAATTTTTGATGAGCATGGCCGTGTAATTTCTGGAACACTGGCAGGAAGCTCATATATTTATTTAATCCCAGATACAGATCCATGCATTAAATTTAAAGGCGATACTGTTATTGTGTTTGATAAAAATGGAAATCTTAAAACAGGAACAATAAACGAGGATTATTATTTACGTCCTCTAGGTGGGAATAACTTTTTGCCGTCAAATGCTGAATTTATCAAATTCAAGGCTGGAACAGAAGTTGTATTTGGAGCCAATGCTAAAGTAGTTAAAGGAACAATTGCAAATGATTTAACGATAAACGGAATAACATATTCTGCAGGCACGCCACTGCAATTCAGCGAATCCGCTAATCCGCAAAAAATTTAGAGTTAGCGTTGAGACAATTTTTATGACTAACTCTAAAGGCAAAATGGCAGTGATATGTCCTGTTGTTTTAGTATTTGAGTATACGAGCTGCTTTTGATTGTATCAACGCGAGGATTCAAATATTTTAATTGTAAGGGAAGAGAGCGGTTGTCATGAAAGCAATTGATTTAACACATACAATTTCTCAAACGAAGTTCAGGCTCATGTGTTAGTCGATAGATATATTGTGAGGGAGGCAGTAAAATGCTGACGAATGAAGATATCAAAAAGGATATTGAGTTTGATAATGCCGCTGCTGATGCAGGAGGCTACCTTGATACAGACTACACAACACCATCTTACCGTATTCGCGACATGCATCGGTGGGCAGTAGCCCATGGTAAGGATGTAGAGAAACTTACTCCTGACGAGCGTGAACAATTCGTCGTAAAGCTAAAGAAGCAAGCCCTTTAAACGGGGACTTGCTTCTTATTCTATGGTTTATTAAACGTTTAAGTATGCTTCATTTCCGGTGGGGTGAATTTACAAGGACATAAATAAAATTTATCTAATATTCAATAAAATAGTATTAAAAAATAAAAAGCTGGTTGGATGTTCCAACCGGCTTTTGCTATAATGGTTTTTGGGAGAGGAACAAGCTCTCCCAAACTGAATAGAGGAGGTGAGTTTCTTGTGGATTTCTCCACGAGTGATAATCTGGCTGATTATCGTACTGGCAATAATTTTGCTAGGGCCAGATCATATCACTATCTTCTTTAGGTAGCCTCCGCTACTCAACCGAACGCTCCTGTTTGCATCAGGGGCGTTTTGGTTTTATAGTATATACTCATTATACCCAAAATATGTCGGGTTGTAAAATTAGATAATCCAATTTTTCTTATAAATAAGTATTTGGTTATTCATGTATAAACTCAGTTTAATATGCGTTGTGCCTTAAGGTATTTGGAATAAATAGACTAAAAAATCCCACTGTGTTGGCTGATTAACCTAAAAATATGGTAATTAATTTCTATAAGTGACACTATAATGAAGATAACAGGTACAAGATACTATATAAAAGTGGACATTAATGAAAAATGGTGAAAATTCAAGGCGAAATGGTCTTGTTGTGGCTTATATTGAATGTTTCTTGATATGATTGGGGTGGATAATTGGGATAAAGATACGATAAAAAATGTTAAGCCATTTTATAAAAAAGCTATTTGGTCTGTTTTAAACAAAATGGAAACTGTTCAAGAGCGTAGTAAATTGTTAAAGCGGATAGTTGGCAAGATAACTTATAATCGGGAGGAGAATAATGTGTATTTGGGGATTCAGTTTTTTTTTAATGAAACATTGCGAAGAGTGTGAAATTGCGGTTTGTATTGAAGTTTTCAATTATGAAATGTAATTCAGCTTATTGAACCTTGGTCAATTTCAATTTATTGACTAAGGTCTTGTTGATGGAAAAATATTGGAAGCATGGATACCTGTTAAATTTGGTGCTAATTTAGCAGGTATTTTGTATTTTTATGGCAAATATATAAATATTTGATTGTTAGTGGGGGTATTTTTCTCGCGTGCTTAAAGATATAGTAAATATTTTAGCATCAAGGCAACATTCGAAAGAGAAAATGGAGGTGCTGGAATGGATATAAAAAAAAACAACGACAGCGGAATTCAAAGTTTAAGTGGTTTTGCGTATCAAATACGAGTGTTTGTTTACTATATGTCAAAAATGGTAAGCAACATGCAAATTGAGTTTGAAACGTTAGAAGACGTTGTCGTTAAAAATCCTGATATTGGAGCCTTCATAGATAAAAATTCCGATATATTTAGGAGTCTAATCAAAAAAGAAAACAGCTATGATGCAATTCAAGTAAAAAAGACATTTATAGATAATACTTCAAAGCAAAAAATATTATACAATTGGTTATTACTTGAAGCGAGTGATGCTAATATTATAAAATACATATTATTTACAGATAATGCGTATAACAATTTAAATAGTTTATTTGATATTGCTTTTGATGAATTGTTTGTAATTGTAAACAATTCAAATAAAAAAGCCAATTCATTAGTCAGTAAAGTGAAAAAAATCTATGAAAATGATCTTGATAAATTTAGTAAGGCCTATAATCAAATTAAAGCTAAGTATTTATTTGTATCCGAAGAAAGTATTGATAATAAGATAATGAATGGATTTGCGGTTATTTTTCATAAAGAAGGCATAAGTGAATTAACATATGCGTTAAGAATTAAAGAATTTATTCAAATCATTACTTATGAAATTCTTATAAAAATAGATAAGAAAAGCCCTTATATTTGCACTTATAAGAATATGGTTCAAAAAGTTGAAGATATTTGTGATAGAATAAAGGACAACTATTTTGAACCGGATTATACAGTATTTAGAAAAATTAATAAAATAAACTTATCTGACCAAATTATTATAAATTCACGTGAGTATAAACAACTTTCTGCATGTAATTTAATGTTAAAAAGAATAGAAGAACATCTTATTTATCAGCAATATTACAAAAGCGTTAGATATCGTTATTTAGAAGATAATAAAGTGAGTGTTGTTGAAAATATTGAAAGAACTACTTATGATAATTTTTGTGATGCAAAAGAATATCTTGAACAAAATAATAAGGATACCCCTATTAATAGATTGAGTAGAACAAAAGATAAAGACAATTGTTATGCATCTAATAATCAGACGAGATACGGTTCATGTATTCATCTAACTATGGAATCAATAGAAGATGATTTAAAAATTTCTTGGGAGGACGAGGCGTGAATAAAAGTAAAATTGATTTAGAATTAGAAGTTATTTTGACTAGTACATATAGTGAAATTGTGTTGAATGTATTAAAGATTCACAAAAATCTCAGCGTAATTAAGACGATGGTTTTTGCTTTTTTAATAAAAAAAAGAAAATTTATCAATGCTAATGTTTATTCTGCATCAAATAAAAATGATTTAGTACTTAAGTGCATTTCTCAGTTATCTGGACTTTATAAGGATTATTGTGAGAATCTAAAGTATATAATTAGTGCGATCCACCTATTAATTGTTAATGGTAAGTTGGCATATAATCTTGGAGAATTAATGTATGTTGAAACAAGTGAAATAATTATTGAAGAAAAATCATTTATTAACAATGCTATACGTGAAAGTAAAAACTATTCAGATAGACAGTTTCTGAAAGAGGTGGTCAGAAATGTTTAAAATTAGTAAATTAATTATGGTAAGCTATAAGAATGAAACTTTTACTTACGCCTTTGAAAGTGGCATAAACTATTTCAAAGGCGTAAATAATTCAGGAAAAACTGAATTTTTTAGTTTTATAGATTATATGTTTGGATCATCAGATAGAATTGATAAGAAAATATGGTTCAAAAACACCTTAAATTATGCGATATTGAAATTTCAATACAATAATATTTCCTACGAGGTTAAAAGGACACTAGATAGAGAAATTAATTATTTTAAATACAAAGATGAAGAATGGGGAGAAGTTATAAATGCCAATGAATACAAAAATAAGCTAAATTCAATTTTTGTAAATAATATGTCTTTTTTAAAAGATATTAGAGATTTTACTGAAGAAGATTTAACATATAGAACGTTTACATTATTTAATTTTTTAGGTGAAAAAAGTTTGGGCGTATTAAATGATTTTTTTGACAAAGGAAAAGATATTAGGTATTCAACAAAATTGCCATCAATACTTAACTATATCTTTAACAATAATCTAGAAAAAATCTTTAGCTTAAAAAAACAATTGTCCGAACTTCAAAGTGAAGTAAGCAAAATTGAAAAATCTATTAATAAATTTGATTTTTTGAAAAATAATATAAATTTTAACTTAAAGAAATTAAATATTTCTATTTTATATACTGGTAAAAATAAGAGTGCTATTTTAGATGAGATTAAATTAATTAAAGCTTTAGAAGAAGAATCGAAAAAAAATTCAAAAAAAAGTAAAACAATTGCAGAATTAGAATCAATATATAATAATTTAAATGAACAGATAAAGGTATATGAAAGTACTATAGAGGATAATAGAAATTTTGAAATTGAAAATAGCAATAGAAAAAAAATGTTGGAGACTCTTTCTAATCTTATTTCTGAAAGAAAAGAGTTTAGTTATTTAGTTGAACCATTACTGAATATGACTGGAGATTTAGAAAAGAGCATTTCATTCAACAAATATATAATTAATAATAATACAATACACGAATTAAAAAATCAGAGAGAAGCAATAAGAAATGAAATATTTGCTAATGAAGCTAAATTTACTTGTTATAGTATTTCGGAAAAATCACGTTCAATTGCTCTAGTTGAAGAATATTTAAGTATTGATATTGAATGTAATACTAATGAATTAGAAGCCAAACGTAAGCTTATTAAAGAATTAAAAGTAGAAATAAAGGCATTACAAAATAGTGATAATGATAAAAAAATTAATGAGCTTTCTGATTTTATAACTAAACTCTATAAATCTGCAAAGAACATTTCTGATATTATAAAAAATGATAATGACCTTGAAGGATTTTACATTCAATATTACAAAAAAGGTAATTTATTGCAACCGAAGATAATTAATGATTTATCTCAAGAAAATTACTATATTGGAAGCATGGCTAGACATACTTTAATTCAGTTATGTGGATATCTTGGATTTTTAAGTTTATTAATCAAAGAAAAGAGATACCCATTAATTCCGATATTGGTAATTGATCACATATCCACGCCTTTTGATTCATGCAACAGAAAAGCGATAGGTATAATTTTTCAACAATTTTATAAAAGCATTAGCATAGATGAACTTCAAGTTTTTATTTTTGATGATAAAAATTATGGGGATTTATCCATTATTCCCAATCATTACGAAGATTTGGTAAATGATAATAAATCGGGGTTTAACCCATTTTTCTATGAAGTAAAAAAAGAAAATGTATAGAATTTTGGGATAGTCTGGGGAATGATTGCTCTAAATCAAGAAGTTGCCGGACGAAGACTATAATCACCTATCTCTCCAATAATAGTAAAGCTACTTGAGAAGATGCTAGTTTTTCTTTGGATTTATCTACTGGTACAATAATGGGCCGTAAAACTAGTCCCTATTATAAATAATAGAAATTATATTTCTATTTTCCGCTTGGAGGTAAGCCTTCTAAGTATGTTGGGTTTAACTAATACTTCGTGTATAGAAGGGGTGATACTATGAGATATGCTTTGATTGATAATTCTACACTCACGGCTGTTCAGAGAATATTGGGGTACATCCCAATCTACAATAAACATATTATTGATGCAGATATGCTGGCGCTCGAAAGTTATATTCAGGCAATACTTTTTTATGATAAGGTTGTATCAATTGATGATTATAAAGAACAGTATAAACAAAATCGCAAAGAATTTTTTAGAGAAATACTTTTTTACGAATCAACGGAAACGGGGTATAGCTCACTGTTATTTCAGGCAAAAGAAATAACGGAATCGATGGTCCCATGTGTAGAAGCTGGAAAAATTACGGATGGTGATTTCAAACCGTTTTTTGAACAACTACGAATGAATGTCACTTTCACATGGGATATTCATTCAAGTGTCTTTTTTCTAAACATGAAAATGCTTGAATCAATTGGTGGGTTGGATCTGCCCAAATATAGTAAGTTGTCATCTATGATATTTGAAGAACTCACTGATAGTAGGAGAGCAAGAGCAAATGGTAATTTATCAAAAGTTCGTCTATATGATTCAAAGGGAAAATTAATTAATCATGCCTACGTCTTAATCGATGAAGATGGTGATGAGGTTGAGGTAGGCGGTATGAGTAAGCAAGTTCAGGCATTTTTTGCTGGTTTAAATTGGCTTGCGTTAAGAACTACTTTTTATTCATTAGCAGCAAAAGAACTTGGAGCAGATCTTATCCTGCACCCCATCCGCAATGCATTCCAGGTTAACTTATTATCTAAGCTTTACAGCTATGATCCATCAATTTTTAATCCCATACTACAGGCGATGAATGGTGTGGCACAAGCAACTATTAATCAGGTTTTTGCCGCCACTCAGCCATTTATTCTTAGTCAATCATTGCCAATGTTTACGGCTTGGTTGGCTGCGAAAACACAAGACCCCCATAAATTTATTGAGACGGCATATGAAATTAGACGAGAAAAACCTTTTGAACAAGCTAGACGGCAGTTGATTGAATTAGAGCAGATGGTATGTAGCGAAGACAGAATTAAGTTTATTTCAGAAGCGAACAAACTAGTTGGCGAAGTACGTGGACAGATGGAGAGAATATGTGTAAAATATGGAGTTCAAACACCAACAGGCGTGGCTTTATCTACACCAATATTTGCTTGGAATGCCTCAACTCTGGTAACTGGATTACCCGCAGTGCCGAACTTTAGTAGTAATATTAAGCAACTAGACTTCTTGCGCGATATTCTACCTGCTAAAGGATTTAAAGTGGTGTATAGAAACATGATACATGACCTTATGCAAATAAGTTCGCTATCTAAGTATCATGACATTATTTCGTCCAAAATTATTTTGGATAAAAATGCGGATTATTATAATAGTAAAGTTGAAGAGCGAAAATATGCCAATAAAAAAGCTTATTGGAAAATCCCAATGTAAAATATATATACGAGAATCGCTTTCTCCGGTTTGTTTATAGTATTGCGGTAAGGAATGATGGTAATGGAAAGCATATGGTGTTGGTTAAGCAATAATAGTAATTCTGCGGCGGTACAAGCTATAGCAGGGGGAGGGCAGGCGTTAGCGGCCATAATTACATTAGGTGTAATTATTTGGTTGGGAAGAAAACAGAATGAAATTGCTAGGCAGCAGAGAGATATTGCTGCTTACGATAAGAGACATAAATTATATATTGATTTAATGCAGACATTGGATGAAATGAGAAGTCTTGAATTAAATTCTTCCGATAACCCGACTGAAAAGTACTGGAGGTTTAGTCGGGAGTTTTACGCTTTATATTATAGATTTAGGAATCTTTCTGAAGAATTATCTTTTTTATTTGATAAAAAATTTTGTGAATCAATTCCTATTGATAAGATTTTGGATAAATTAGAAGATGCGCATAAATCAAAGATTGAGAATATGGGAAAAATAGATAGGCGTTTATCTAATGGACAAGATTCTTCAACGGGTGAGTATGTAGATTTTGTTTCAATAGAAGAAGAAAAGCAGCAATATGATGAGGACATTTTGGATTTAAGGGAAAATATAAAAAAGAAATTCCAAGAAGATTTAGGTTCATCCCAGAAGATATAATTTGTAGTTAGTTTTTACTGAGAGGAACTGGATGATAGATTGCGAATGCATAATTTAAGAAGATATAGACCTTTGCCAGGCGATTGACCGAGGTTAATGCTCTGAATTGATAAAAAACTCCTGCTGATTTTTGTATTAATTTGGCAGTAGTTTTATCTTTTTTGTAGGAATTATAGCTATAAAAATTCATGAGGATGGTCATTATGAGTGAAATTGAAGAAAACAAAGTAGTGGATAATCAAAAATTATTAAAATCTTTACAACATGATATTGAATATACAACGGAGAACTATGCCAACATTTATAATCGTTTGAAAGATAGTGATTTTGTATTTAAGGTTTTTTTAATAGAATATAGTATTTGCGCAATAATAAATGCACTAATACCTAAATTTTTTTCCCTGAATGATAATTTGAAAAATATCTTAGATTTTACTTCGGTTGTTATCTCAATTATATTACTAGTTGCGTCTTTATCCATTAGTTTAGCTAACTATTCTGACCGTATACAGAAATCTATGAATGCAGTTAATAAATTAAAAAGAATGAAAAAAGCGTTAAGTTCTTTTGATGAAAAAGACTTTAACAAATTGAAGTATGAAGAATACACAAAGAAGTATCATGAAATAGTGGATAATATGGAATTTAGAAATAATATTGATTTTTTTAAGACATGTAAAAGATTTAATGTCATAAATGAAAGATTTAACTGGATAAAACGATTTAAATATAATTTATATATTATTTTACTTGATGTATTTTATTACTTTATATTGCTATTGCCAATAGTTGCTTATATCTATGCATTAATAGTTAATTTGTGGTTTTAGTTATAAATTTTTTGGATAACTGGAGATATATGCAGATGGATATTGTTGTAGATGAAAATATAGAGAAAATAAGATATAGCTATAAGCCTAATACAGTAAGAATATTATCAGTAGGCGAATCAGCTCCTGCATCACGTTAGTTTTTTATCTTGGCGATTCTTTAAGTAATCATACAAAAAGTGCTTTTGCGAAGGTTTATTTGGCAGTAGCTTTTCAGACAATGCCAGATTTTTTGGATTTTTTTAAAGAGAAGTTTTTTATTTAGATGATATTTGTCTAATGCCTATAGAGAAGTTAGATACAAACAGCGTAGACCGTAGTGTTCTATCATTGGCGGAACGTATTAAAGTGTAGCGCCCTATAGTTGTTGTTTTTATGTTGAAAAAATAGAAATGAATATCAGAGAGGCAATATGTATTTCAGGTGTTAATCCGCCAATATGTAGTATGCCATTTTGTGGTAATGGTCATCAAAACAAATACATAGATGAACTATCTAAATTTGTAAAAGAATATGGCATATAGACCTTTGTCAGGCGATTGACAGAGGATTAGACGCTGTAACAGTACATTAATAGCTCATGGTTTAAAATGTAGAAATAAGCTGTGTTGAGGAGGATTTTAATGTTATATAATAACGTTAAGCCTTTTTTGGAAGAAGAAAATTATGCGGAAGCTGCGGTAATTTTATCAGATTTATATATTTCTAAGCCAAGTAGTTTTAGAAAGCGAATATTGTTGATGAATATATTGCCGGAGCCAATGAGCCGAAATTATGAAAAACGCCAGTATCTTTTAGATAGATTTAAAGAAGCATGTACGAAAGCTGAAGGACTAATTAGTCAGACAGAATATAATGTTAACGAATTTATTTATGAATATAACAATTTAATCAAAACAATAGAAGACTTTTATCACTTGTATAATAGCAATAATAGTTTATTGAATAATAGCAATTTTGGTAAACGTACAATGGAAGAGCATTTTAGAACTATGTGCGTTTTTATCGAAGATCAAAGCCGCCTTTTGTGGGATCATCAGCGTCAACATGGTAAAACTGCTAAAACTGGTTACGAGGATAGTCTAGCAACTGTTGAGGGATTGAGTTCTGCTTATTCTCCTCGTGAGGCGAGAGAGTTATTAATTGAAAATGCTCAGACTATCTTTCGGCTTTTGCACTATAAATATAGAAAAGATAAGAGCAGTTGTAATGATATTAACAACTGGTTGCCATATAAGGATTCCGATTTTGAAATAATTGTCAGATTAGCTGAACATAAGAATTTCTTAGATATATTATGGGCTAGATACAAATATCGCAATTGGATAAATGAAGAAAGAAAAGATGATGTGGGGGATTCATATAATTTAATTTATCCATCTAATCTTAAATATTTTAAAAAAGAGAAAGCATCAATATTTCGTTATCAGATAAAGGGCATAGCCGAGACGTATTCTAGACTATCACTTTCAAAAAAAGCACAAGAAGCAATATGTATCTTGGGAAAAATAGCTAGAACAGTGGATATAAAAAATTTTAATACCATTTATAGATTAAATAAAAAAGATTACAAGAAGTTGAAATTATTTACTCATGAAGTTTTAAAAAATGAATATAAAGATTTGGCGGAAACGCTTCTATCAAATTATAATGAACTAAAAATCGGGATTAATAAAGAGCTATCTATAGGTAATTTTATTCATGTGATTGAATATATGCTTATAATCGCTAAGCTATTCGATACCAGCTTAATAAACAAGGGTAATTTCGATCAAGAAGAAAATATTAAATTGCAAGCTCCAATTATAATAAAAGATGATTTGATAAGGCATTTTTGTAAATTACACGAAATAGAATATAGTTGCGCTGAGAAGTATTTTGAACTTTTAATTTTTAATAGTAAAAGCCAAAGTCAGTTAGACTTATTTTCTCAACCTCTTGTTGATATTGGCGGCAGTAGATTGATTTTTTGCCCAACGATAGTTCAAATTTTATCAGTTAATCGGATAATTAATCAACAACTAAGATTGTGGAAAACTGATATTGCACATAAGGGAAAAGAATTCGAGGAGAAGATAAAGTTATACATTAAAAAGCATACTAATTTTTATATAGCCGAAGAAAAAATTGAATTTGATGCTTGTGATGGGAAAGCAGTGGAATTTGATTTATTTGGATATCTAGACGGGTATGTAGTATTAATTGAAATGAAATGTGTAACAAGGCCATATGAAGATAAGGAATATTTTGAAGTTGAAAACACTATTAAAGAAGCCATCGATCAACTTAAGCGTAGAGTTAATATAGTAATGAAAGATTGGGAAACTATACGAGATATTTCCGGCATGAAATTGCCGCCTACACCACCGGCGGCAAATAAGATAATTAAAATTGTATGCTTAAATGTATTTGGTTTTACTGGAATAGAAATGGATGATGTATTTATTACGGATTATTCTGCATTGACTAGATTTTTTAGAAATTCCGCAGTTAATATGATTGTTCAAAATGGGGAAAATAGACACATTAGAAATGTTGCCAATCTATGGAGTGGCACAAATCCTTCCATAATTGATCTTATTCAGTATTTAAAGAACCCATATGGTATAGCTTTAATAGAAACAGGCTTACAACCTGAATGGAGATCTATATTTAAGCTATCCAATAGTGATAAATCGTTTCATGTATTTGATTTTATTCTTGAGGAAGATCCTTTGAATATGCTTATGAAGGAAATGGAGATATCATAATTGCTATTCTGCGAAATATATAAATTTGGGGATGTTGATATGCAAAAAGTAGCGGCCGTTTAAAGTTGATAGTTTCGATTATAATTAAGAAGACGTAGAGAAAGGCGTTAATGAAGCACTTTCTTTGTTGGGCGGTTTAGATAGGTATATAAGTCTTGGGACAAAGTATTATGTTTGCAAATTATGGAATACCATAATTGTGAGGTGATTATTATGAGTTAGCACTATACTGTTATCTACAATGGCGAAAACCTGTATTCTTATAAGATGACAACTCAAGAAAAATTAATTGTAGAGACTTTTCGACAGGAGTTAATAGATATTTGTAATGAATTAAACATTCCAAAAGATAAATCCGTTGATGGAACGCCTTACATGGGAAGATTAAAGGATAATTATGATTTTTTAATAAAATACAAAGATGAGATTGGATATTTTATTTTATACGGGGAACGCGGTATATATTCTATGGCAAGTGGATTTCCAACCTGCAATAAAGAAAAGGGAAAATTTATTTTACTGGAATCAGAATTTAGAAACGGTGGTTTTAAATATGAGCTTCAACTGCGGGCAAAATTGCAGGATGAGTGGTCTCAAAATTATAGTGTAAAATATGATTCTCGTAAAGCTGCTTTTGAATATAGTATTAAGATGTTACATACTGTTTTACAATATTTTCCGGAAAATGTTGTAAAATAGTATACGGATTACATGAATAGGTGGTTTACAAGACAACATTGGTATTTTGATAAAGAAAAAATGTTATTTGAAGAACTATGATTTTATGCTTTTTTTAGTGAAAACGTGGCAGAACTAGGAGCAACACACAGATTGCGAGGTACTCTATATGAAAAAAGCAGCGGCCATTAAAGTTGATAGTTATGACTACAATTGCAACGACATAGAAAAAGGCGTGAACGATGCGCTTGGTCTATTGGGTGGAATGGAGAAGTTTGTAAGTTCTGGTGACAGGGTATTAATAAAAACCTAATATGCTGGAAGCTGGAAAAAAGAACTTTTAGTAACTATCCATCTTCCCTTATATGATTACTATCCTTCCATTCTAATTAAACTCCCTAAATAAAAACACGGCCAGTACAATCTGCGCCGTGTTTTGCTATGTATGTTTGCCTGACGTTTTGGAGATCAGGTAGCGTGAGCCGAAAACGTATCATATCTTCGGTAACATTAAAA